>Ga0207873_1000589_pt1 | contig 38981 bp, 29 predicted proteins | sample BGWIniCompost_FD_187373 | JGI IMG/M metagenome (GOLD analysis project Ga0207873, IMG submission 187373) | Cellulose adapted compost microbial communities from Newby Island Compost Facility, Milpitas, CA, USA - BGW Initial Compost (SPAdes)... ... | reverse complement strand
CCGGAGCAGGTCTTCCGGATCGACCACTACCTGGGCAAGGAGACCGTCCAGAACATCCTGGCGCTGCGCTTCGCCAACCAGATGTTCGAGCCGATCTGGAACCGGTCGTATGTGGACCATGTCCAGATCACCATGGCCGAGGACATCGGCATCGGCGGCCGGGCCGGCTACTACGACGGCATCGGCGCCGCCCGCGACGTCATCCAGAACCACCTGCTCCAGCTGCTCGCCCTCACCGCGATGGAGGAGCCCGCCTCCTTCGACGCCGACGCGCTCGCCGCGGAGAAGACCAAGGTGCTCGGTGCCGTACGACTGCCGAAGGACCTGGGCAGGGACACCGTGCGCGGGCAGTACGCGGCCGGCTGGCAGGGCGGCACCAAGGTGCGCGGCTATCTGGAGGAGGACGGCATCGACCCGGACTCCAGGACCGACACCTACGCCGCGATCAAGCTGGGCATCGACAACCGCCGCTGGGCGGGCGTCCCCTTCTACCTGCGCACCGGCAAGCGGCTGGGCCGCCGGGTCACCGAGATCGCGGTGGTCTTCCAGCGGGCGCCGCACTCCCCCTTCGACACCACGGCCACCGAGGAGCTCGGGCAGAACGCCATCGTGATCCGCGTCCAGCCGGACGAGGGGGTCACCGTGCGGTTCGGTTCGAAGGTACCGGGCACCTCCATGGAGATCCGGGACGTGTCGATGGACTTCGCCTACGGCGAGTCGTTCACCGAGTCGAGCCCGGAGGCGTACGAGCGGCTGATCCTGGACGTCCTGCTCGGCGACTCGAACCTCTTCCCGCGCACCGAGGAGGTCGAGCTGTCCTGGAAGATCCTCGACCCGATCGAGGAGTACTGGGACCGCCATGGCAGGCCCGCCCAGTACCCGGCCGGTACGTGGGGGCCCGCCGAGGCGGACGAAATGCTCGAGCGAGACGGACGGAGCTGGCGCCGGCCATGAAGATAGACCTCACGGACACCACGGCCAGCAAGATCAACAAGGCGCTGGTGCAGGGCCGCCGCGCCATCGGCACCCCGGCCGTCGGCATGGTGCTGACGCTGGTCATCGTGACGGACGAGGAGAACGCCTACGACGCGCTGAAGGCCGCGAGCGACGCCTCGCACGAGCATCCCTCGCGCACCCTGGTGGTGATCAAGCGCGTCTCCCGCTCGCCGCGGGACCGCACCCAGTCCCGGCTGGACGCCGAGGTGCGGGTGGGCGCGGACGCGGGCACCGGCGAGACGGTGGTACTGCGGCTGTACGGCGAGGTGATCGACCACGCCCAGTCGGTGGTGCTGCCACTGCTGCTGCCGGACGCGCCGGTGGTGGTGTGGTGGCCGGTCAACGCGCCGCTGAACCCGGCAGCCGATCCGCTGGGCGCGCTGGCCCAGCGCCGGGTGACCGACACCTACGCCTGCGAGCAGCCGGTACGGGAGCTCGCGGCCCGCGCGGACGCCTACACGCCCGGTGACACGGACCTGTCCTGGACCCGGATCACTCCCTGGCGTTCGATGCTGGCCGCCGCCCTGGACCAGGTGGCGTGCAAGGTGCTGGGCGTCGAGGTGGAGGGCGAGGAGTTCAATCCGAGCTGCGAACTGCTGGCGATGTGGCTGGCGGACCGGCTGGACGTGCCGGTGAGGCGGTCCCTGTCCAGCGGGCCCGGGCTGACCGCGGTCCGCATGGACACCGACTGCGGGCCGATCGTGCTCGACCGGGCCGACGGCGCGCTGGCCACGCTGTCCATCCAGGGCCAGCCCAAGCGGGCGGTGGCGCTCAAGCGCCGGGACACCGCGGAGCTGATCGCGGAGGAGCTGCGGCGGCTGGACCCGGACGACACGTACGCGTCCGCGCTGCGCTACGGCGTGGAGCGTCTGAAGACGGCGGGGGACGACTCCCCCTCCCTCGCGGGTGCCGAGCCGCCCAAAGGAGCAGGGGCGGGAGAACGGGCCGGAGCGGACGGACCCGGCGCGGACGCCGAACCCGCCGAGACGGCTGCGGAAGCTCCCGCGGCCGCGGCGGCGGACGAGGCGCCGGTGAAGAAGGCGGCGGCGAAATGAGTCAGGCACCGCAGCTGGTCGTGCACCGCGACAAGGAACTGATGGCGCAGGCCGCGGCGGCGCGGCTGATCACCCGGATCGTCGACGCGCAGAGCTCACGGGGTTCGGCGTCGGTGGTGCTGACCGGCGGGCGCAACGGCAACGGTCTGCTGGCCGCGCTGGCGGCGGCGCCCGCCCGGGACGCGATCGACTGGGCCCGTCTCGACCTGTGGTGGGGCGACGAGCGCTTCCTGCCCGAGGGCGACCCGGACCGCAACGTCACGCAGGCGCGCCAGGCGCTGCTGGACTCCGTGCCGCTGGATCCGAAGCGCGTGCATGCCATGCCGGCCTCGGACGGCCCGTACGGCAACGACGTGGACGCGGCGGCGGCCGCGTACGCGGAGGAGCTGGCGCGGGCGGCGGGCCCGGAGAATCACGGTCCCGTTCCGGTCTTCGACGTCCTGATGCTGGGCGTCGGACCGGACACGCACGTGGCCTCCCTCTTCCCGGAGCTCCCCGCGGTCCGCGAGACCGAGCGCACGGTGGTCGGCGTCCACGGCGCCCCGAAGCCACCGCCCACGCGCATCTCCCTCACCCTCCCGGCGATCCGCGCCGCTCGTGAGGTCTGGCTCCTGGCCGCCGGCGAGGACAAGGCCAGGGCCGCGGCCATCGCCCTCTCCGGCGCCGGCGAGATCCAGGCTCCCGCGGCAGGCGCCTACGGCACGTCCCGCACTCTGTGGCTCCTGGACGCGGCAGCGGCATCCCAGCTGCCGAGATCCCTGTACCCCCCGGCGACACCGTAGGCCCCAGCCCGTTCCCGTCCCCCGGAAGCTCCGCCCCCCCCGGGACGTGGCTTCGGTCGTGCAAGGGGCCTCGTCGCCGAGCGCCGGACAGGCTGTCACAGCCCGTCCGGCGCTTGTGCGTTCGGGCCCGAACGCCCCGGCTCATCCCGGCGCGCTGCATGGCGGGGCCGGGCGGAGTCCGCGCGGTGAAGGGCGTGCGGGGGGGCAGCGTCGATCCCACCGGCACGCGGCAGCCCCGAGCACCAGCCCCGGACCCGGCGCAGCCCGGTGCGCGCCAGCCACGTCGGCGCCCGGACCGGCCGGAAGCCGGCGCCCCGGCGCGGGGAGCCCGGGAGTGCGGATGCCGGAAGGAGGGCTGGACGGGCGGAGCCCGGCCCTCCGGCAAGGTGGGGCGGAGGACCGGGCGGGGTGTCCCCCGGGCGACGGAGGGACGACCGGGAAGTCGGTCCCTGCCGCGGTGGTGATGCCCGGGGTGGCCGGAGGGGGGGCGGGGCGGGATGCAACCCCCTCCGGGGATCGTGGGGAAGCCCGGCCTTCGGGGTGGAGATGCGAAGGCCGGGCGGGCGGCCCCCGGAGTGAACCCTCTCGGGGCTGGGGAAGACGGGGGCCGGGGCCGGAGGGGGCGGGGAGGAAGCAGGCCCTCCGGCGCGTTGCGGGGCGGGGCACCGGGGGCGGGGCCCCGGGAGGGGAACGGGCAGGGGCGGGAGGGGCGAAGGGACCCTGTGCGCGCCCTACTTGACGGAGCCTGCCATCACCCCCTGGACGAAGTGGCGCTGGAAGGCGAAGAAGACGACCACCGGGATGACCAGGGAGAGGAACGCTCCCGGGGCCAGGACGTCGATGTTGCTGCCGAACTGGCGGATCTGGGACTGGAGCGCCACGGTCAGCGGCTGCGACGAGCTGTCGGCGAAGAGCAGGGCCACCAGCATGTCGTTCCAGACCCACAGGAACTGGAAGATGGCGAGGCTGGCGATCGCCGGCCGGCCCACCGGAAGCACCAGGCGGGTGAAGATGCGCCACTCGCTGCCGCCGTCCATCCGCGCGGCCTCCAGCATCTCCTTGGGTATCTCCGCGAAGTAGTTGCGCAGCAGGAACACCGCGAAGGGCAGGCCGTAGGCCACGTGGAAGAGCACCACGCCGGGGATCGTCCCGAACAGGCCGAGCTGCCCGAACAGCTTGGCGACCGGCAGCAGACCGATCTGGACCGGGACCACCAGCAGCGCGACCACCACCAGGAAGACGGAGTCGCGGCCGGGGAAGTCCAGCCAGGCGAAGGCGTATCCGGCGAGCGCCGCGATGACCACCACAAGGACGGTGGCCGGCACCGAGATCAGCACGGTGTTCCAGAACGCCTGGGTCATGCCGGAGTTGTCCAGCAGCGCCGAGTAGTTGTCGAAGGACAGCTGGCCCGGGTCGGTGAAGACCGTCCACCAGCCGCCCTTCGCGGTGTCCTCCGCGGAGCGCAGCGAGGAGAGGAACAGCCCGGCCAGCGGGGTCATCCAGACCAGGCCGATCACGACCAGGAACGCCTGCACCACCGCGCTGCTCAGGCCGCGCCGGATCGTCTTCATCGCTGACTCCTTCGGAAACGGCGGACGTTGAAGACCATGGCCGGGATCACCAGGAGCAGCAGCAGCACGCCGAGGGCGCTGCCGAGGCCCTGGTTGTTGCCACCGCCGAACGACACCAGCCACATCTGGGTGGCGAGCACGGTCGCGTCCTCCTGCACGGGGCCGGGGGCGATGATGTAGACGAGGTCGAAGACCTTCATCACATTGATCACCAGGGTGACGAAGACGACCGTGAGCACCGGCGCGAGCAGCGGTACAGTGATCTTGCGGAAGATCTGCCACTCGTTGGCACCGTCCATCCGGGCCGCCTCCAGGGCGTCACGCGGCAGGGTGGACAGGCCCGCGCCGATCAGGACCATCGCGAAGCCGGTCCAGATCCACAGGTAGGCGCCGATGATCGCCGGGGTGACGAGGGTGGGCCCCAGCCAGGAGATGCCGTCGTAGGGCTGCTCGAAGTTCTCCTTGGGCAGCTTGAGGGTGTACGAGCCGTCCTTGAGGCCGGTGAAGCGGAACGAGCCGTCGGCGGCGGTGGTGGTGCTCGCGACGGTCTTGCCGCCCTGGACCGCCTCGACCCTCATGCCGGGCAGTCCGCTCTCACGGGAGTCGACCACGCCGGGCTTGCCTCCGCCGCCGGGCGTGAAGTCGAGGTACACCACGCCGCGCACCTCGTCGGCGCCCGCCTCCTGGGCAGCGGCCTGCTGGGCGGGTCTGGCGTCGGCCGGCAGGTCCTTGGGGGCGACGCCGACCAGGCTGAGCGCGGTGGCGGAGCCGGGCGAGACCGGGGAGCCGGTGACGTAGGAGCCGTCCTTCTGCTGATTCAGGCCCTGCCCGTCACGGGCGCGTGCCGTCGGGTACTCGGAGCCCTCGTCGAAGGCGTCGTGGATCGACACGACCGCCGCGTTGAGGACGCCCTTGTCGGGATCCTCGTCGTAGGCGAGCCGGAAGATGATGCCGGCGGCCAGGAAGGACACCGCCATCGGCATGAACAGCAGCAGCTTGAAGGCGGTGGCCCAGCGGATCTTCTCCACCAGCACGGCCAGGATGAGGCCGAGACCGGTGAGCAGGGTGGGCGCGACCACGACCCAGATGGCCGTGTTGCGGATGGCCTTCAGGGTGGTCGGGTCGCGGAACATCTCGGCGTAGTTCTCGCCGCCCACGAAGGTGTCGCCGGAGGCGTCGAAGAGGCTGCGGCCGATGGAGAACAGCACCGGATAGACGACCAGCGCGCCCAGCAGGAGCAGCGCCGGCAGCGCGAACAGCAGGGCGATCACCCGGCCCCGGCGGCGCGAGCGCCGAGCGCGCGCGCCGTCGGGGCGGGCGGGCGACGAGCGCCTCGCCTCTTTCACCACGGTGGTGGTCATGGTCAGTTCCCGTAGGCCTTCGCCGCGGCGGCCTCGAGCTCGGCCGCGGTCTTCTTCGGGTCGGCCGGGTCGCGCAGGAAGTCCTGGAGGATCTTCCACTCGCCGGCGCCCTTGGTGCCGCCGAAGGCGGCGGGGGCCTGGTCGGACATGTCGAAGCGGACCGTGTCGCCGGCCTCGACCAGGGACTTGGCGGTGGCGCGGGTGACGTCGTCGCCGTAGGAGGAGAGGTCGAGCTTCTTGTTCGGGGAGAGGAAGCCGCCCGCCTCGGCCCACACGGCGGCGGCCTCGGGGCTGGCCAGGTACTCGACGAGCGCCATGCCGGCCTTGGCGTTCTTGCCGTCCTTCAGGACGACGGCCGCGTCGCCGCCGCTGACCACGGGCGCCTGGCCCTTGCCGACCGGCGGGAAGGGGAAGAAGTTGGCGTCGGTGCCGATGGTCTTGCCGAACTGGTCCTTGGCGACACCGGCGACGAAGTCGCCCTCGTAGACCATGGCGGCGTCGGGCTTCGGTCCGAAGACCTTCTCCACGGAGCCGGGGAAGTCGGTGTTCAGCGCCTCCTTCTGCCCGCCCGCGATGAGCTGCTTGTCCTTGAACAGCTTGCCGAGGGTGTCGAGCGCCTCGACCACGGTCGGGTCGGTCCACTTGATCTCGTGGGCGGCGAGGGCGTCGTACTTCTCGGGGCCGGCCTGGGAGAGGTAGATGTTCTCGAACCAGTCGGTGAGCGTCCAGCCGTCCTGACCGGCGACGGAGAACGCGGCGAGACCGGAGTCGGAGATCGTCCGGCCGTTCTTCAGCATCTCGTCGTAGGTCTTGGGCGCCTCGACGCCGGCCTGCTCGAGAGCCTCGGGGCTGTACCAGACGGTCGACTTGTGGGCGGCCTTGAAGTACAGGCCGTACAGGGTGCCGTCGACGGTGCCGTAGTCCTGCCAGACCTTGGCGAAGTTGGCGCCCACCGCGGACTTGACCTTCTCGTCCAGCGGCTTGAGCCAGCCCTTCTCGGCGAACTGCTTGAGCACGCCGACCTGCGGGACCATCACGACGTCGGGGGCGTTGCCACCCTCGATCTTGCTGCCGACGACGGTGGAGACGTTGTCGCCGGTGGAGACGAACTGCGTCTTGGCGCCGGTCTTCTCGGAGAAGGCGTCCAGCACCTTCTGGAAGTTCTTCTGCTCGCTGCCGGACCAGACACCGGCCACGGTGACGGTCTGGCCGCTGAGGGACTTGTCGCCGCCGCCGGCCGAGACCGGGTCGTCGCCACCGCAGGCGGTGGCGGTCAGGGCGATGACAAGCGCCGTGCATCCGGTGATCAGGGTGGTGCGTCGGGTACGTCGCATCTTCGTTGATGTCCCTTCGGGATACGGGGTGCGGCTCGGCTCAGGAGTCGCTGATCCACCAGGCGGCGGTGGAGCCGGGGAGCACCCCGGCCGGGCACGGTCCGCTGGCGAGCAGCGGGGTGCCGGAGACCGGGGCGGGTACGGGGGCGGTGCCGAAGTTGACGGCGCAGACCAGGTCGCCGCCGCGGACGAAGGCGAGCACGCCGGGCTGGGTGTCCAGCCACTGCAGGGTGCCCTCGCCCAGCTGCGGGAGCGCGGCGCGCAGTTGCAGGCCGTCGCGGTAGAGGTGCCAGAAGGACTGGGTGTCGGCGAGTGCACGGTCGGTGGCGTACTCGGCGAAGTACTCGGGCTGGGGCAGCCACGGCTTGACGCCTCCGGCACCGGAGGTGAAGCCGAACGGGGAGGCCTGCCCGGACCAGGGCAGCGGCACCCGGCAGCCGTCGCGGATGCGGGCCCTGCTGCCGGTGCGGCGGAAGATCGGGTCGGTGAGCACGTCGTCGGGCAGGTCGACGACCTCGGGCAGCCCCAGTTCCTCGCCCTGGTAGATGTAGGCGGCTCCGGGCAGCGCCAGCATCAGCAGCGCGGCGGCGCGGGCGCGGGCGGCGCCGAGTCCGCTGCCCTCGGCGGGTTCGCCGTAGCGGGTGACGGTGCGCACCTGGTCGTGGTTGTTGAGGACCCAGGTGACGGTGGAGCCGGTGCCGGCGATGTCCTCCATCGCCTCGGATATGACCTTGCGGAAGGCGTCGGCGTCCCAGGGGGCGCCCAGCAGGTCGAAGAAGAACGCCTGGTGCAGCTCGTCCGGGCGGACGTACATGGCGTGCTCGCGGGCGCTGGGCACGGACACCTCGCCGACCAGCAGGCGCTCGCGGCCGTCACGGGCGGTGTACTCCTCGCACACGGCGCGCCAGTGCCGCCACACGTCGTGCACCTCGGGCTGGTTCCAGGCGAGCGGGTTGACCGAGTCGCGGGTGCGGGCGTCGGCCTCCGGGTCCGGGGAGTCGGGCAGGTCCGGGTGCTTGAACAGACCGGCGGCCACGTCGATGCGGAAGCCGTCGACGCCCCGGTCCAGCCAGAACCGCAGGGTGCGGTCGAACTCGGCGGCCACCTCGGGGTTGCGCCAGTTCCAGTCCGGCTGCTCGGGCGTGAACATGTGCAGGTACCACTGGCCGGGGCTGCCGTCCGCCTCGGTGATCCGGCTCCAGGCGGGGCCGCCGAACATGGCGTGCCAGTTGTTGGGCGGTTCGCTGCCGCCGGGGCCGCGGCCGTCGGCGAAGTGGAAGCGAGCGCGCTCGGGGCTGCCGGGCGGGCTGGCGAGGGCCTCGCGGAACCAGGGGTGCTCGCTGGAGCAGTGGTTGGGGACGATGTCCAGCAGGACCTTGATGCCCAGGCGCCGGGCCTGGGCGACCAGCTGGTCGAACTCGTCGAGGTCGCCGAAGACCGGATCGACGTCGCAGTAGTCGGCCACGTCGTAGCCGTGGTCGTGCTGGGGCGACGGGTAGAAGGGGCTCAGCCAGATCCCGTCCACGCCGAGTTTCTTCAGATAGGGCAGGCCGGCCCTGACTCCGGCGAGGTCGCCGATGCCGTCACCGGTGCTGTCCAGGAAGCTGCGGACATACACCTGGTAGATCACTGCGTCGCGCCACCACTGGCGGCTGTCGATGCGCTTGAGACTCACCCCGTCGAACCCGTCTGTGCGTGCTAGCGGTTATACATTCATGTTAAGTAGGCGTGTCGCGAGGGTGTCAATGAAAGTACCGAAGCTACCGGGGAGTTGAGTCGAGTAAACAGGGATAATCCGGGCATCTCACAGGCGATCGAGATGCGCGCGTTACTTAACAAGTAAGTACGGATCGGGAGAGTGGCGCGGAGGGTGTCAGCGCGCGGAGACGGCGGCCAGCTCGCCGGCCAGCCGCCGCACGGCGGCCTCGGTGGTCTGCCGCCCGGTCATGGCGTCGTGCACCACCGCCTGCACCACCAGGCTCACCTGGTCGTAGTGCGGGCTCTTGGGGCGCGGCGCGGCGGCGAGCACGCTCTCGCGCAGGGTCGGCAGATAGGGGAAGCGCCGGATCAGCTCGGGGTCCTCGTAGAGCGCGGCCCGTACCGGCGGCAGCGCACCGCGCGTGAGCACCTGGCGCTGGACCGGCTCACTGGTGAGGTACGCGATCAGCCGCGCGGCGGTGTCGGGGTGCCGGGCATGGGTGCCGACGGCCAGATTGGAGCCGCCGAGCACACTGGTGCCGGGCCCGTCCGGTCCGGGCAGCGGGACGGCGCCGACATTGCCGGCCACCCGGGAGCCGGGCGCGGAGGCGGCGACATAGGCGTAGGGCCAGTTGCGCAGGAAGAGCAGCCGGCCGTCCTGGAAGGCCTGCTTGGACTCCTCCTCCTTGTACGTCAGGGCTTCGCGCGGGATCCAGCCCTCGCGCACGCCGCGCGCCAGGAAGCCGATGCCCTCGCGGGCGGCCCGGGAGTCGACGGTGACCCGCTCGCCCTCGTCGCCGAGGATGCTGCCGCCCGCCGAGTAGACCGCCTCGGCCGCGTTCACGGTCAGCCCCTCGTAGGGCAGGAACTGCCCGGCGTAGCCGTCGAGGCCGTACTTCGGCGCGAGCTTCTTCGCGGTGCTCTCCAGCTCGGCCCAGGTGCGTGGCGGCGCGACGCCCTCCTTGGCGAGGATGTCCGTGCGGTACAGCAGCAGCCCGGCGTTGGTGACATAGGGGACGGCGTACAGCTTGTCGCCGTAGGTCGCGGTGTCCACGACCGGGCGCAGGAAGGTGTCCAGCGGGAAGCGGTCGCGCGGCAGCGGGCGGATCCACCCGGCAGCGGCGAACTCCGACGTCCAGCTGACGTCGATGTTCAGCACGTCGAAGCGGCCGGCCTCGCCGCGCCGCAGATCGGTGATCATCTGTGCCCGGGTCTCGTCGGCGGAGTCGGGCAGTTCGACGAGGGTGACCCGCTCGTCGGGATGGGCGCGGTTCCAGCCCTCGAGCAACGGGCCGAGATAGCCGGTGAGGTCACCCGCGGTGGCCAGGGTGAGCGGTCCGCGGCCGTCCCCGGCGGGCTCCTTCGCGCTCGCCCCGGAGGAGACGTAACCGGTCAGGACCACGACCAGCACAAGAAGGCCCCTACCCGCGGCACGGACCCACCGCATAGGTTCCTCCCTGTACACCGGCCCCCGGGCGCCCTCGTCCGGGAGTCAGAGGCCATGTATACCTGTTAGGTATGCGCGATACTAGGGCCTGCGGCACATTGACCAGATGCGAGGAGGAGAGCTCGAGTGCGGCTGCCCCTCCTGGCGCTGCTCGCCCGCGGTCCGGCGCACGGCTACGAGCTGAAGCAGGACCTTGAGCAACTGCTGGGCTCGGCGTACCCTCAGCCGAACGTCGGCCAGATCTACGTGACCCTCGGCCGCCTCGAGAAGTCGGGACTGATCGAGGGCGAGGACGTCGAGCAGTCCAGCCGGCCCAACAAGAAGGTCTACCACCTCACCGACGCCGGGCGCGAGGCGCTGCGCGCCTGGTACGAGGAGACGGCGGACGAACCACGGGTGCGGGACGAGTTCTTCATGAAGCTGGCGCTCGCCCCGCAGACCGGACTCGCCGACCAGATCGCCCTGATCAACAAGCAGCGCCGCCAGTACCTCAACACCATGCGGGAGCTGTCCAAGCTCGCAGCCGCCGAAGACCGGGACAACCGCATCGCCCATCTGCTGATCGAGGGCGCGATGCTGCACCTGCAGGCCGACCTCGACTGGCTGGAACGGTGCCAGGAAGAGCTGGAGGACCTTCAGTGAGCGAGAGCACCGCTCCCGTGCTGCGCGCCGAAGGCCTGGTGAAGACCCACTACGGCGAGGGCGCCCCGGCGCACGCGGTGCGCGGCGTGGATCTGAGCGTGGCGCGGGGCGAGTTCGTGGCGATCACCGGCCCGTCCGGCGCCGGAAAGTCGACCCTGCTGCACCTCCTCGGCGGTCTCCAGCGCCCCGACAAGGGCAGCATCTGGCTGGACGGGGAGTGCACCGACGGCTACGACGAGGCCCGCTGGGCGGTCGAGCGCCGCCGGCGCATCGGGATCGTCTTCCAGTTCTTCAACCTGGTCTCCGACCTGTCCGTGGCGGACAACGTGGAGCTGCCCGCCCTGCTCGCCGGGGTGCCGCCGAAGCAGGCCCGCGCCGAGCGGGAGGCGCTGCTGGAGGAGCTGGGCCTGACCGGCAAGGAGCGCAGCATCCCGGGCGAGCTGTCCGGTGGTGAGCAGCAGCGGGTGGCGCTGGCCCGCGCCCTGGTCAACCACCCCCCGCTGCTGCTGGCCGACGAGCCGGCGGGCAGCCTGGACAGCCGGGGCACCCGCGAGGTGATGCGGCTGCTGTCCCGCTTCCACCAGCGCGGGCAGACCATCGTCCTGGTCACCCACGACGCCCGGCTGGCCAGCGCCGCGGACCGGGTGATCAGCTTTTTCGACGGACGGATCGTGGACGACGCGGCGCTCGACGGCGGGCCGTCGAGCGGCAAGGGCATCTCCGGGGTGCTGGAGCTGAAGGACTGACATGCGGCGGACGTCTTCGACGGTGTACGCGACGGCGTACGCCCTCCGCGCGCCGAGGGGGTGACACCGGTGCGAGCCACCCTACGCTGGGCGCACTCCGATCTGCGCACGCACCGCGGCGAGGCCCTGTTCCTGGTCCTCGCCACCGCCGGCATCGTGGTCTCTCTGCTGCTGGCCGCCGCGCTCTTCGGCTACGCCACCAACCCCTGGCAGCGCGTGTTCGCCCAGGCGCACGGCGCACACGTCACACTGCACACCACCGGCACCGCCGACGCCGCGAAGCTCGCCCGGCTGGACGGCGTGGACGATGTCGCGGGCCCCTACCCGACCTCCTCGCTGACCGTCGCCTCACGCGGCAGCCGGGCCTCGGTCGAACTGCGCGGCACGCCCGAGCGGCCCGACGTGGGGCGCCCGCTGATCACCTCCGGGAAGTGGCTGAGCGCGGCGACGCCCGACGGGGTGGTGCTGGAGAGCCGGCTCGCCCGCGCCCTTCTCGCCGCGCCCGGTGACACCCTGACCGTCCCCGGCACGGCCCGCACGCTCACCGTGGTCGGCATCGCCGACAGCGCCGAGCCCCGCTACCGTCCGGGCGAGCAGCCGGGCCTGGTGTGGGCGCTGCCGTCGGCCGTGGCGGAACCGGCCGGGCAGGTGATCGGGCTGCGGCTGACCAACCCGGCCGACACCGAGTACACCGTGCAGCGGGCGGTGACCGTGCTGGGCGCCGGGGCGATCGGCGAGGTCGCCACCTGGCAGCAGGCCCGCGCCGAGGCACAGAACGACAACCGGCTGCTCGGGCAGGTGCTCGGCCTGTTCGGGCTGGGTGCGCTGGTCGCCGCCGGTTTCGCGGTGCACGGGGCGATCGGCACCCGTATCCGGGGGCATCTGCGGGACATCGCCATCCTCAAGGCGATCGGCTTCACACCCGGCCAGGTCGTCCGCGTCTTCCTGATGCAGCACCTCGGCTACGCCCTGCTGGGCGCCGTGGCCGGCGCGGTGCTGATGGAGGCGCTGGGCAGCGGGATACCGGGGCGGCTCGGGGACGCGGTCGCCGTGTGGCAGGGGCTGCCCGGGCAGACCGTGACCCTGTTCGCGGTGCCCGTGGCCGCGGTGCTGTTCATCGGGGCGGTCACCGGGCTCGCGGCCTGGCGGGCCGGACGGGTGCCGCCGGTGCCGGTCCCCCGCCCCGCGGCGCCCCCGGCAGGACGGCTGACCGGCGTGGCCCGGCGGGCGCTGGGCATGCGGGTGCCGCCGGCGCTGGTCCTCGGCTGGCGCAAGGCGTTCACGCGCCGTCCCCGCTCCCTCGGGACGGTGGCCCGCCTTGCGCTGCCGCTGCTGCTGATCGTGGTGGCGATGAGCGCCTGGACCACCCTGGACCGCTTCCACAGCGAACCGGAGCGCATGGGCCTGCCCACCGCGCTCAGCGTGCGCGCGGACGCCACGCTGGGCGAGCAGGAGACCCGGGCCCTGCTGGAGAACGACCCGCAGGTCGCCGCCGCCTACCCGGGCACGGAGGTCGCCGCCCTGGTCCCCGGCCAGACCGCCACCATCGCCCTGCGCGGGCTGGGCACCGCCCGGGAGCCGTACCCCTTCACGCTGGCCGAGGGCCGCACCGCCCGCGGGCCCGACGAGGCGGTGGCCGGCCAGGGTCTGCTCGACCTGCTGCACGTCCAGGTCGGCGACTGGGTGCGGATGACGGTCGGTGACCGGCCGCAGATCCTGCACATCGTGGGCCGCAGCATCGAGCCGGAGAACGCCGGCCGGGTCATCTCCACCTCGCTCGACACCCTCCGCGCCAACGACCCCACCCTCCGGCCGACCCTCTACCAGGTGCGCCTGGAGCCGGGCGCCGACCCGCAGGCCGTCGCCGACCGGCTGACGTCGGAGGGGCTCGGCCATCTCGACGTGCACACCGTGACCAACCCGGCCGACGGGCTCTCCCCGCTGCGCGCGGTCGTCCTCGGCCTGATCGCCGTGCTGGCCCTGATCGGGCTGATCGAACTGCTCACCGCGATCGGCGGGATGGTGCGGGAGGGCGAGCGGGATCTGCTGGCGCTGAAGGCCATCGGCCTGTCACCGCGCCAGATCACCGCGATGACGGTGACGGCCATGGCGTGCACGGCGATGGCCGCCGTGCTCGCCGCGATGATCCTCGGGCTGCCGCTGGCGCGCTGGCTGATCGACGCCCAGGGCAGATCGAGCGGCATCGGGACGGGGATCGCCCAGGGGCCGCCCGCGCTGTTCCTGCTGGGGCTCACCGTGGCCGCCGTGCTGGGCGCGGCCGCACTGGCCGCCCTCCCGGCCGCCCGGGCGGCCCGCCGCCGTCTCGCGGACACGCTCAGCGCGGTCGCCTGAGCCGGCCCTTGGCCGGCGGGCGCCGCGCGACGCGGCTGTGCGGCAGCTTTCGGTCTGCCGCCGTCCTCCGGGCAGCGGCCTCGGGCCGACGCTGCCGCGACGCAGCCCTTGCAGCAGCCCTTCGGTCTACCGCCGTCCACCGGTCGACTGCCGTCCTTCAGTCAGCCGCCGTTCCCCGCGCAGCGGCCTCGGGCCGACACTGCCGCGACGCAGCCCTTGCAGCAGCCCTTCGGTCTACCGCCGTCCACCGGTCGACTGCCGTCCTTCAGTCAGCCGCCGTTCCCCGCGCAGCGGCCGCCTTCGGGCAACCGCCGTCCTCCAATCAACCGCCGCCTCCGGTCCACGCCCGTTCTCCGGCCCACCGCCGTCCTCCAGGCAGCGGCCGTCCAGGGTCAGCCGCCGTAAGGGTTCTGCGGCGGGTGCGGCGGCCGCGGGGCGTGCGGCGGGCCGTACGGGTTTCCCTGCGGGGGCGCATAGGGGTTGCCCTGCGGCGGGCCGTAGGGACTGTGGCCCTGGGGCGGGCCGTAGGGATGCCCGTGCGGCGGACCGTACGGATTGCCCTGGGGCGGTACGTGCGGCAGTCCCGTCGGCGGCGCCGGTGGCGGGCCGCCGGGGACCGGCGGCAGGTTCGCGGGGTGGGTGCGCAGGCGGATGCCGTACCGGCGCTTGAGCCGGCGCGTCTCCGCGAGGGCGATCGCCGTGACCGTCACCGGGGCGCCCAGGATGAAGACGATGCCCAGGGTCAGGCCGAGTCCGTGCAGGTCCCCGGTGATCAGGTCGGGCAGCGCGGTCAGCCAGCTCGTCACGGTGGCGAGCAGCGCCGGCAGGCTGCGGTGCACGGCGGCCGTGCCGAAGAAGTTGCCGCAGACCCGGACGGCCCCGATACCGGTGAACCAGAGCCCCCAGATGAAGACCAGGCCCACGCCCAGGACGACCAGCTGACTGTTGCTGCCCGCGATGACCTGGCCCAACACCACGAGCGCGGCGACACAGCCGATGAACAGCAGCAGCAGTTTGAGGGAGTTCAGCAGCGGCACCCGCAGCTGCCCTACGGTGCCGGTGCGCCGCCACACCAGGAGCATCACGCCGACCGTCAGCGGGGTGAGGAGCAGCAGCACCATGGCCGCGGTGAGGGCGTTCTCCAGCAGCTCCATGATGGCGAAGCCGCCCTCGACGTAGGTGTAGACACCGAGCGAGGTGACCGCCCCGGCGACGACCCGGAAACGCTTGAGCCGTTCGATCGTCGGGTCCAGCGAGTCGGGGATCCAGGCGGGGTGGAACACCGCGCGTGCGGCCCGGTGCGCCTTCAGCGCGTTCCGAACGCCGAGCGGACCGCCGATCCAACCACCACGCGTACGTGCCACCGTCAGCTCCCCCGAGCGTCCGCCGTGCCGGCCTGCCGTTGATCGCCGGGGAGTCTACGGGAAAGCGGACGGCGTGCTGCCGCCCGCTTCACCGCAGCGTGCTCAGGAGCGGCCGCGCAGCTCCCGGTAGGTGCCGACGAGCGCCTTGGTGGAGGCGTCCAGGCCGGGCACGTCGGCCCCCTCGGTGAGGGCGGGCTCGACGCGCTTGGCGAGGACCTTGCCCAGCTCCACGCCCCACTGGTCGAAGGAGTCGATGTTCCACACCGCGCCCTGCACGAACACCTTGTGCTCGTAGAGCGCGACCAGCTGCCCCAGTACCGAGGGGGTCAGCTCCCTGGCGAGGATGGTGGTCGTGGGGTGGTTGCCGCGGAAGGTCTTGTGCGCCACCAGCTCCTCGGGCACCCCCTCGGCCCGCACCTCCTCGGGCGTCTTGCCGAAGGCCAGCGCCTGCGTCTGGGCGAAGAAGTTCGCCATCAGCAGATCGTGCTGCGCGGCCAGTTCGTCGCTGAGCTCGGCGACCGGCTGGGCGAAGCCGATGAAGTCCGCCGGGATCAGCTTGGTGCCCTGGTGGATCAACTGGTAGTACGCGTGCTGTCCGTTGGTCCCCGGTGTGCCCCACACCACCGGACCGGTCTGCCAGGCGACGGGCCGGCCGTCGCGGTCCACGGACTTGCCGTTGGACTCCATGTCGAGCTGCTGCAGGTACGCGGTGAACTTCGACAGGTAGTGCGAGTACGGCAGCACGGCGTGGGACTGGGCGTCGAAGAAGTTGTTGTACCAGATGCCCAGCAGCCCCAGCAGCAGCGGTGCGTTGGCCTCCGCGGGCGCGGTGCGGAAGTGCTCGTCGACCAGGTGGAAGCCGTCCAGCATCTCCCGGAACCGCTCCGGCCCGATCGCGATCATCAGGGACAGGCCGATGGCCGAGTCGTAGGAGTAGCGGCCTCCGACCCAGTCCCAGAACTCGAACATGTTCGCCGTGTCGATGCCGAAGGCCGCCACCTTCTCCGCGTTGGTCGACAGGGCGACGAAGTGCTTGGCGACCGCGCTCTCGTCGCCGCCCAGGCCGTTGAGCAGCCAGGAGCGGGCCGAGGTGGCGTTGGTGACCGTCTCGATCGTGGTGAAGGTCTTGGAGGCGATGATGAACAGCGTCTCGGCCGGGTCCAGGTCCCGCAGCGCCTCGTGCAGATCCGCCCCGTCCACGTTGGAGACGAAGCGGAACGTCAGATCCCGGGCGGTGTAGGCGCGCAGCGCCTCGTAGGCCATCGCCGGGCCGAGGTCCGAGCCGCCGATGCCGACGTTGACGACATTGCGGATGCGCTTGCCGGTGTGGCCCGTCCACTCGCCGGAGCGGATGCGCCGGGAGAAGTCGGCCATCTTGTCGAGCACCGCGTGCACACCCGGCACGACGTTCTCGCCGTCGACCTCCACCACCGCGTCCCGCGGCGCCCGCAGCGCGGTGTGCAGCACCGCCCGCCGCTCGGTGGTGTTGATCTTCTCGCCGCGGAACATCGCGTCCCGCAGTCCGAACACATCCGTCGCCGCCGCCAGGTCCCGCAGCAACGCCAGCGTCCGGTCGGTGACCAGGTGCTTCGAGTAGTCGATGTACAGGTCACCCACACGGAGGACGTAGGAGGTGCCGCGGCCGGGGTCGGCGGCGAACAGCTCGCGCAGCTCCACCTCCCCGAGCTCCTCACGGTGCTTGACCAGGGCGCTCCACTCGGGCATCTGATTGAGCCCGGTACGGCCGTCTGCGTTCATCTCGGACTTCAGCCTTCTTCCTCGCTCTGTGCTGCGTACCTTGCCCCGCTGCCGGTCCCAACCTAATTGATCAGCGGTGGACGTGAGCTGTCGTGGCGCCGTCGTCCGGCGCACCAACAGGTACGTCGGGGCGGCGCACAGGTATCAGCGCGGCGGTGGCGAGGGCGAAGAAGCCTGCCGCGAGCAGCGCCGGGGTGCCCGCCCCCCAGGCCGCGGCGAGGGCCCCGCCGAGCAGCGCGCCCAGCGGTGTCCCGGCGATCCCCAGCGTCCGGTGCGCGGAGGAGACCCGGCCGAGCATCCCGGCGGGGCTGCGCTCCTGCAGCAGGGTGGTGGTGTTGACGTTCCAGACCATGCCCATGAAGCCGAAGACGGCCAGGGACACGAGGAGCGCGCCCAGGTGGCGCACGCCGCCCATGGCGAGCAGTGCGGCGGTCTGCACGCTCCCGGCGAGCAGCACCGACCGGGCCCGTCCGAGCCGGGCGACCAGCCGTCCGCTCGCCGCTCCCCCGGCGAGACTGCCGACCGTGTACGCCGTCAGGGCCGCCGCATAGCCGGTCTCCCCCGCGCCCAGCCAGCCGGTCACCAGGATCACCAGCGTGGCGATGAGAGCGCCGATGCCGATATTGCACAGCGCGGTCGCGGTGCACAGCGCGCGCAGCACCCGGTCCCGGACCAGGGTGCGCAGCCCCTCGGCGATCTCCCGGCGCAGGGTGCTGCCGGGCGGTCTCGGGGCGCGCTCGGCGGCGGGCCGCCCCAGCGAGGCGATCAGGGCGGCGGCCAGCAGATACGTGGCGGCGTCGACGGCGTAGGGTGCGGCGGCCCCGGCGGTCAGCAGCAGCGGGACGGCGGGCCCGCCGAGCAGTCCACCTGCCAGGCGCTGGCCGGTCATCAGGCGGGCGTTGGCGCTGCCGAGGGCGCCCGGGGGCACCAAGGAGGGCAGCAGGGCGGTGGCGGCGTTGTCGAAGAGGGTCTGCAGGGTGGTCAGGATGAACGCCAGGGCGATGAGCAGCCCGATGGAGGCGTGGCCGAGCGCCACGGCCACGGCGAAGGCGGCGACCAGCAGTCCGCGCAGCAGGTCCACCGCCCACATGGCCCGCCGCTGGTCCACCCGGTCGGCGACCGCGCCGCCGAGCAGGCCGAACACGATCCAGGGCAGATGGCCGCAGGCGGTGACGGAGGCGATGAGCAGCGGATCGTCGGTGAGGGAGACGGCGAGCAGAGGCAGCGCGGCGGTGCGCAGCGCGTCGCCGAAGCTGGAGAGCACGGCCGCGCTCCACAGCCGCCCGAATCCGCCGCGCCATGCGGGCGCACGGGTGCCCGCGGTTTCGGCTGTCGCCACAACTCCCCCTCACGGTCGGTCGATTCGCAACCGTAGAGGGCACCACTGACAATCGCCGCGCGAACGGCCGGCCGGGGCCGGAAACGACAGCGACCAGGCAGGTGTCGCTGCCCGGTCGGTCGTCAAAAACTAGATCTCGCCCCGCAGTTTGGCGAGGGCCTCGGCGAGGATGGCCTCGCCGTCCGCGTCGCTGCGCCGCTCCCGCACATACGCGAGGTGCGTCTTGTAGGGCTCGGTGCGCGGGGGGTCCGGCGGATTGTCGCGGTCCTGACCGGCCGGAAAGCCACAGCGGGGGCAGTCCCAGGTTTCGGGCACCTGCGCGTCGCTGGCGAAGCTCGGCTGTGTCTCGTGCCCGTTGGAGCACCAGAAGGAGACGCGCAGCCGCGGCGCGGACTCGCCGCGCTCGGCCTCGCCCATCGGCCCCGCCCCGACCCGGCTTCCCCGGATCGCGTTGCCACTTGCCACGGTCGTAACTCCCTGCGTGATGGTGCCGCGAAGCGAGTCGGCGTTCCGCTTCGCTGCGAGCGCCTCAGTCTACGGAAGGCCCAACGCACGTCCAGTGATTGGAGTTACAAGGGCCCCGCTCAAAGACGCAAGCCCCATGATAGGCCGCGCGGTGCTGCGCGTACCGAACATGGGGCATTACGCACGGAATGCGGAGGGGATCCGCCCCGTTGCGGGCGGAATGTACCTCTGCTCGTTCAGTCGAGCTTCATCATGACGCCGAGCGTCACGATGCACGCGAACCACAGCAGACCGACCACGACGGTGATCCGGTCGAGGTTGCGCTCGGCGACCGAGGAGCCGCCGACGGAGGACTGCATGCCACCACCGAACATGTCGGAGAGGCCGCCGCCCTTCCCCTTGTGCATCAGCACCAGCAGCATCAGCAGCAGGCTGAAGACGATCAGGGCGATCGAGAACCCCAAAACCACGGCTGGACCAACTTCCTCGGATTCGGATGGACGACGGGGCCCAGCAGGTTCTGCTGGACCCCGCAAGGGTACGACGGATCCCCGCTACCGCATACTCACTGGTCGCGGAAGCGGACGATCTTGACGAACTCGTCGGCGTCCAGGGAGGCGCCGCCGACCAGGGCGCCGTCGATGTCGGGCTGGGCCATGATCTCGGCGACATTGCCGGCCTTGACGGAGCCGCCGTACTGGATGCGGACCTTGTCGGCCACCTCCTGGCCGTACAGCTCGGCGAGCTTGCCGCGGATGGCGGCGCAGACCTCCTGGGCGTCCTCGGCGCCGCAGACCTTGCCGGTGCCGATGGCCCAGACGGGCTCGTAGGCGATCACCACCGTCTCGGCCTGCTCGGCCGGGACGTCCTTCAGGCCGCCCTCGACCTGGGCGAGGGTGTGGGAGACGTGGTTGCCTGCCTCGCGGACCTGGAGCTCCTCGCCGACGCACAGGATCGGGGCGATGCCGTGCTTGAGGGCGGCCTTGACCTTGGCGTTCACCAGCTCGTCGGTCTCGCCGTGGTACTGCCGGCGCTCGGAGTGCCCGACCACGACATAGCTGCACTTCAGCTTGGCCAGCATCGGGCCGGAGATCTCCCCGGTGTAGGCGCCGCCGTCGTGGGCGGAGATGTCCTGGGCGCCGTACTTGATCTTCAGCTTGTCGCCGTCGACGAGGGTCTGGACCGAGCGCAGGTCGGTGAAGGGCGGCAGGACGACGACCTCGACGGCCTCGTAGTCCTTGTCGGCCAGGGCGAAGGCGAGCTTCTGGACGTGCGCGATGGCCTCGAGGTGGTTGAGGTTCATCTTCCAGTTGCCCGCCATCAGCGGCGTGCGCGTGCTCATAAAGGGTCAGTCCTCCAGTGCGGCGAGGCCGGGGAGCGTCTTGCCCTCGAGGTATTCGAGGGAGGCGCCGCCTCCGGTCGAGATGTGGCCGAATGCCTGCTCGTCGAAGCCCAGGGTACGGACCGCCGCGGCGGAGTCGCCGCCGCCGACCACGGTGAAGCCCGGGGAGTCGATGAGGGCCTGGGCGACCGCCTTGGTGCCCTCGGCGTAGTCGGGGTGCTCGAAGACGCCCATGGGCCCGTTCCAGAAGACGGTGGCCGCGTCGGCGAGCTTCGAGGCGTAGAGCTTGCGGGTCTCCGGACCGATGTCCAGGCCCTCCTGGTCGGCCGGGATGGCGTCCGCGGCGACGGCCGTGGGGTTGGCGGGCGCCTTGGTCTTCAGGTCCGGGAACTCGGGCCCGACCAGCGCGTCGACCGGCAGGACCAGCTCCACGCCCTGCTTCTCGGCGCGCTCCAGGTACTCGGTGACGGCCGGGATCTGGTCCTCCTGGAGCAGCGACCTGCCGACCTCGTACCCCTTGGCCTTGAGGAAGGTGTACGCCATGCCGCCGCCGATGAGCAGGCGGTCGGCCTTGCCGAGGAGCTGGTCGATGACGGCGAGCTTGTCGGAGACCTTGGCGCCGCCGAGGGCCACCACGTAGGGGCGCTTGACGTCCTCGGTGAGCTTCTTCAGGACGCCCACCTCGGTGGCGATGAGGTAGCCGGCGTAGTGCGGGAGCCGCTTGGGCAGGTCGAAGACCGAGGCGTGCTTGCGGTGCACGGCGCCGAAGCCGTCACCGACGTACACGTCGGCCAGGGCGGCGAGCCGGTCGGCGAAGGCGGCGCGCTCGGCGTCGTCCTTGGAGGTCTCGCCTGCGTTGAAGCGCAGGTTCTCCAGGACCGCGACCTTGCCGTCGGTGAGCCCGGAGACGGTCGAGGCGGCGGAGTCACCCACGGTGTCGGCCGCGAACGCCACCTCGGTGCCGAGGAGTTCACCGAGTCGGGTGGCGGCGGGGGCGAGCGAGAAGGCGGGGTCGGGGGCGCCCTTGGGGCGGCCCAGGTGGGAGGCGACGACCACACGGGCGCCGGCCTCGGCAAGGGCTTTGACGGTGGGCAGCACCGCGCGGATGCGGCCGTCGTCGGTGATGGTGGTGCCGTCCAGCGGCACATTGAGGTCGGCGCGGACGAAGACCCGCTTGCCCGCGACCCCTTCGGAGAGGAGTTCGTCGATCGTCTTCATGCAAGGGCTCCCTGGCTAGAGCTCGTGTTCGCTCGTGATCGCTCGTGATCGAAAGAGGGCGACTGCTCCGATACGTGCGTCAGGGCCCGGACGGCGCCGAGTGCGCCGGCCGAGCCCTGCAACTCATATCAGGCTGCCCGCGACGGGATCAGAGCTGGTTGCCGACGAAGACCGTCAGGTCCACGAGGCGGTTGGAGTAACCCCACTCGTTGTCGTACCAGCCGATGACCTTCACGTTCTTCCCCTCCTGGACCATGGTCAGGGAGGAGTCGAAGGTGCAGGACGCCGGGGCGTTGACGATGTCGGAGGAGACGATCGGGTCCTCGGTGTACTCCAGGTAGCCCTTCAGCTCGCCCTCGGCGGCCTTCTGGAAGGCGGCGTTGACCTCTTCCTTGGTCACCTCGCGGGAGAGCTCGACCACCAGGTCGGTCACCGAGCCGGTCGGGACCGGGACGCGCATGGCGATGCCGTCCAGCTTGCCCTTGAGCTGCGGCAGCACCAGGGCGGTGGCCTTGGCGGCGCCGGTGGTGGTCGGGATGATGTTCTCCGCGGCGGCCCGGGCCCGGCGCAGGTCCTTGTGCGGGAAGTCCAGGATGCGCTGGTCGTTGGTGTAGGCGTGCACCGTGGTCATCAGGCCCTTGACGATGCCGAAGTTCTCGTCGAGGACCTTCGCCATCGGCGCCACACAGTTGGTGGTGCAGGAGGCGTTGGAGATGACGTGGTGGTTCGCCGGGTCGTACTGCTCGTGGTTGACGCCCATGACGAGGGTGATGTCCTCGTTCTTCGCCGGGGCGGAGATGATGACCTTCTTGGCGCCGCCGGCGATGTGCTTCTCGGCGTCTTCCTTCTTGGTGAAGATGCCGGTCGACTCGATGACGACGTCGACACCCAGCTCGCCCCAGGGGATGTCGGCGGGGTTGCGCTCGGAGAGCACCTTGATCGTCTTGCCGCCGACGGTGATCGTGTCGGCGGTGTGGGAGACCTCCTGCTTGAGGCGGCCCAGGATGGTGTCGTACTTCAGCAGGTGTGCGGTGGTCGCGGTGTCACCCAGGTCGTTGACAGCCACGATCTCGATGTCGGCGCCCTGTTCCAGCAGTGCGCGGAAGTAGTTGCGACCGATGCGGCCAAACCCGTTGATGCCTACGCGGATCGTCACGAACCGATCTCCTCGTTGGTACGCCGGCTCAGTGCCGGCGAGCTGTTTTGGGATGTCCCCGACCACCCCCGACCCTACCTCTCCGGGGGCCCGGCCGTGACATCGAGTTGCCCCATACCCGGCAGGCCGATCCTTACCCGCCAGTAGGGTACGGATCGCCCAGGTCCGAGTGGTTCTCGTCACGGCCGGGCACCCGGATTGGCCGGATATGGGGGTTGCCGCTCGCGCTGTTCATCTGTCGTCGGGGGCGCTCATCTGTCCACGCGCGCCGCGCCGGACACGGCGGGGCTCCACTGTCCACGCTCGCCGCGCCGGACACGGCGGGGCTCCACCGGCCCGGCGCGGCTCAGCGGGTCACCGGCTCACCGGTCGAGCGCGGCGAGCGCCTTGCGGATCAGGGCTGCGCGGTCGGCGTCCGAGGCGAGGTGCTCCAGGCCGAAGCCCAGCAGCACGGTGTCCCGGGTGGTGACCGCCGCGTGGGTCCGGAACAGCTCCCCGGTGCGCGTCCAGTCCTTCAGCACCGGCGGGCTGCCCGGGGGCGGGCCGGTGACCTCCCAGGGGCCGAAGGAGGTCTCGAAGCCCTCGGTCTCGCGCACCTCGCCGCCCACGACCAGCATGGCCTCGTCGGCGAGGACGCCGTGGCCGCCGCTGCCCGGGTCGGTGACGTAGCTGACCGACACCTCGGCCTTCTTCCCGGCGTAGGCGCTCAGGTCGAAGTTCACCTGCCGCCAGCCGCCGGAGGATCCGGTCAGGCTGTTCCAGGCGCCGGTGGTGCCCCTCGCCGTGCACTCGCCGTCCGCCACGGTCAGGTAGTGCTCCAGCCAGGGGTGCTCCCCGACGTAGAAGCCGCCCCCGCACTCGGTCGGCACGGTGGTGCTGGTCGCGCCGCCCGCCTCCGGCAGGGTCGTCCAGTCCTCGGCACCGGCGGTGTGCGCCTCGACGATGACATTGTCGTAGCCGGGCTCGGTGTCCCACAGGAGCTGGGTGCGCAGGGTGGGCCGGTCGGCCGCGGAGACACCGGTGAGATCGACGGTCCTGGTCAGGCGCTTGTAGCCGTCGTCGGTGTGCACGGCGGCGGCCATGGCGGAGCCCGCGTAGGGACCGTACGGATTGATCGTGCCCGGGTAGTCGCCCGCGCCCCGGGCGGCGAACTGCGGGTACTGGTCGGGAGGCAGCTCGTCGGAGGTGACGCCGTAGGTGCCGGCCCTGTCCAGCGGGTTCCCGGGCGCGTCGCCGAGCGGGCCGCCGAAGCCGCCGAGCTTCCCGGATCCGGCGAACGAGGTGACGCCGCTGGTGGAGCTGCGGGTGTAGGCGCCCAGGTAGTACTGGCTGAAGTCGTCGGACAGGGTGCCCTCGCCGAGGTCGACGGAGCCGCCGGCCTGCTCGCCGGCCTCGATCAGCCGGCCGCCCTCGTTGAGGAAGGCCCGCAGCTCGAGCTGGGTCCGCACGCCAGGTACGGCGGCGCCGGTGTAGTGGACCACGGTGCGGAAGTGGCTCAGCACGCCGAGCGCGTCGGGCGCGCCCCGCTCGGCGACGTCCCAGAGAGCCGCCTTCCGGCCGCTGGCCCGGAGCGCGTCGAGGTAGCGCCGGGCGTGGGTGGCCTTCGCGCCTTCCTCGGCGACCACCAGGACGTCGGCGCGGGGGCGTTCGGCCACGGTGAAGGTGAAGCGCTCGCTGGCGACGTCCTTGCCGCCCCCGGTCTCGCCGGTGAACCACACCTGCACCCGGTCACCGGGGCGGGCGCCCTTCACCCTGGCGCGGTACTCGTCGAAGTACAGGTTGTCCTCGCCGCCGTACCGTTCGCCGCCCTTCCAGGCCTTCAGACCGGCGTCCCGGGTGCGGCCGCCGTCGATGCGGTACTTCAGCTTCTTGTCGCGCAGGGCCTTGCGGACGACGACGGAGACCTCCTGCTCGCCGTCGCGCGTGTAGGACGTGTCGAAGGCCGCCGGCGTGAAGTCGGCCGCCCGCAGACCGACCGCGGAGACCGGCCGGTCGGGGCGCGCGGCGCTCTCGGCCACCGAGAGGGCGAACGGGAGGTTCTTGGCGAACTCCTGCTGGATCAGCTTCTCGTCGTCCGGGAAGGTGAAGATCGAACGGCAGTCGCCGGGCTCCCAGGCGTCGTCCGGGTCGTACTCGGCGGCCGTCTGACAGGTCGACATCTCGGGGGTGAACATCGCCATCCCGTTGACGTTCGCCGCGTGCCCGTCGGCCTCGCCGTTGGTGGTGTACAGCTCGGAGGAGAGCTGCGGGAGGTAGCCGGGGACGGCGGAGTTGCCCGGCGTCCCGGCGAGCGCCTGGTACATGACGTCGTCGGGGGTGGGGGTGGCGACCTGCCAGCCGACGCCGTAGAGGAGGAGTTCCGCGGCGGAGTGGTAGTTGATGCCGTAGGTGAAGCCGATGCGCTTCTGCAGCCGGTCGATCGCCTTGGTCTCGGGCTCGGAGCCGGGGCTCGCGCCACGGTAGGTCTGGCTGGTGGGGTTGGGTGACGAACCCTCGTCGTCGTAGCCCCACTTGTAGGGGAAGTTGCGGTTGAGGTCGACGCCGTCGCCGGTGCCGATGGCGCCGTCGCCGTTGACGTCGCGGAGGTTCTTGCGCCACAGGCGGTTGGCGTCGTCGGCGAAGGTGTAGTCGTAGCCGTCGGGGTTGGCCGACAGGACGAACCACAGCTCGGTGGAGTCGACGATCTTCTTGATGCGCTTGTCCGTGCGGTACGTGTCCAGGTAGTGGTGCATCAGCCGCCGGGCCATCTCCGGGGTGATCCACTCACGCGCGTGCTGGTTGGCCATGTAGAGGACGGCGGGCTTGGAGCCGTCGCGGGTGGTGCGGGCCCGCTTGGTGAGCTTCAGGGCGAGGATGTCCTGGCCCCTGACCGTCTTGCCGATGGAGACGACCTTGGTGAGGTCGCGGTGGCGCTGTGCGGTGCGGAGGAGCTCCTCCTTGAGACCGCCCTTGCCGCTGTACGGGCGGAACACGCCCTCGGCGGCCTTCTCCACGCGGTCGGCCGCGCGGGCCGAGAGCCGGTGCTCGGTGAGCCGCACACCCTGCTTCTCGAGCTTCTCGGCCTGTCCGGTGGTGAGGTAGACCTCGACGGTGGCGGTGCCCCGGTCGGGGACCTGCTCACCGAGTTCGTGGCCGTCCTGGCCCGCGGCCAGGAGCAGCGGCACCTGCTTGCTGGTGACGGCGGCGCGGAAGACCCGGACCTCGTCCTGGTCGCCGGCCGGCGGGCCGGCCGGTCGTGCCTGGGCGGCCGGTGCGAAGCCGGCGCCGCCGATGAGGAGCGCGCCGGCAGCGAGGATCGATCCCGCTCTTCGTCTCATGAACCCCCCTGGGGTGGGTCCGCCACAGCAGCGAACGCTTGCCAGGCTCATGACACTCGAAGATCGAGTCAAGAGCGCCGATTCGACACGCACAGCCGGCGCCGTTCACTCGATCGAGCGATGGCACCGGCTGTTTGACGGAGCGTCAGCAGCAGGGGGCAGGAACGGCCGGCGCCGGCCGGAACACCGCGCGAGCCGGCCGGCGGCAGCCGAAAGCGCTGAGCGCGCCCCCCGGCGTCAGCCGACGAGGTTCTCGGTCAGCTCCTCGGTGAGGTTGGCCTCCGTGCCCGGGATGCCGAGGTCGGCGGCGCGCTTGTCGGCCATGGCGAGCAGCCGGCGGATGCGGCCGGCGACGGCGTCCTTGGTGAGCGGCGGGTCGGCGAGCGCGCCCAGCTCCTCCAGGGAGGCCTGCTTGTGCTCCATGCGCAGCCGGCCGGCCGCCGCGAGGTGCTCGGGGACGTCGTCGCCGAGGATCTCCAGGGCGCGCTGCACCCGGGCCCCGGCGGCGACGGCCGCGCGGGCGGAACGCCGCAGATTGGCGTCGTCGAAGTTGGCGAGGCGGTTGGCCGTGGCCCGCACCTCGCGGCGCATCCGGCGCTCCTCCCAGGCCAGCACCGACTCGTGCGCACCGAGCCGCGTCAGCAGCGCGCCGATCGCATCACCGTCACGGACGACGACGCGGTCCACGCCGCGCACCTCGCGCGCCTTGGCGGCGATCGACAGCCGGCGGGCGGCCCCGACCAGCGCCAGCGCCGCCTCCGGTCCGGGGCAAGTCACCTCCAGGGAGGAGGAACGGCCCGGCTCGGTGAGCGAACCGTGCGCCAGGAAGGCGCCGCGCCAGGCGGCCTCGGCGTCACAGGTGGCTCCCGAGACCACCTGCGGGGGCAGACCCCGGATCGGGCGGCCCCGGCCGTCGACCAGGCCGGTCTGGCGGGCCAGCTGGTCGCCGCCCGCCACCACGCGGACCACGTAGCGCGAGCCGCGGCGCAGCCCGCCGGGAGCCATCACGATCAGCTCGGAGCTGTGGCCGAAGATCTCCAGAACGTCCCGCTTGAGGCGGCGGGCCGCCATGGCGGTGTCCAGCTCCGCCTCGATCACGATGCGCCCGCTCACCAGGTGGAGGCCGCCGGCGAACCGCAGAATGGCGGAGACCTCCGCCTTCCTGCAGCAGGTCCGGGTGACGGGAAGCCGGGAGATCTCGTCCTTCACCGCTGCCGTCATCGCCATGGGCCGATCCTTCCATGCATCCGAAAAATACGGTCGTACGCGGCGGCCAGCAGCTCCGGGTCGTGCCGGGGGCTTCCGTCGGGCCGGGCCACCGGCGCCAGCTCGACCGCGGCGCCGAACCGCTTGGCGGCATCGGTGAGCGATTCGCGGTCGGGCACAGCGGCCTCGTCGGCCAGCACCACGTCCAGGGCGAGTTTAGGGGCGTGTCGTCCCAAAACCTCCAAATGACGCTGCGGGGAGAAGCCCTCGGTTTCTCCGGGCTGCGGGGCGAGGTTCAGGGAGAGTACCCGCCGGGCCTTGGTCTCGATCAGGGCATCGCGCAGCTCGGGCACCAGGAGGTGCGGGATGACCGAGGAGAACCAGGAGCCCGGTCCGAGGACCACCCAGTCGGCGTCGAGGACCGCCTCGACGGCCTCGGGCACGGCCGGCGGGTCGTTCGGCACCAGGTGCACGGACTGCACCTCGCCGGGGGTGAGGGCTACCGTGGCCTGCCCGCGCACCGTCTCCACCTCGTCCGGGTGCTGCGGGTCGTGCCCCTTGACCAGGGCCTGCAGCTCCAGCGGGACCGCGGACATGGGCAGCACCCGCCCGTGCGCGCCCAGCAGCCGGCCCACCAGGTCCAGGGCCGCCACATGGTCGCCGAGCTGCTCCCACAGGGCCACGATCAGCAGATTGCCCACCGCGTGGTCGTGCAGGTCGCCCTGGGACTGGAAACGGTGCTGGATCACCCGGGCCCAGGTCTGGCCCCACTCGTCGTCGCCGCACAGCGCGGCCAGCGCCTTGCGCAGGTCGCCGGGCGGCAGCACGCCCAGCTCGTCGCGCAGGCGGCCGCTGGAGCCGCCGTCGTCGGCGACGGTGACCACGGCGGTGAGGTCGCCGGTGATCCGGCGCAGCGCGGCGAGCGAGGCGGACAGGCCCATGCCGCCGCCGAGGGCGACCACCTTGGGCTGGGCGCCGCGGCGGCGCGGACGGGCACCGCGGGTCTCGACCGGACGGCCCGCGCGCCCCTCGGGGACCGCCCTGCGCAGCCGGCTCAGCCGGGGAGTACGTCGTGTCATTCGCGTCCCATGTCCCGGTGGACGACCACCGTCTCCACGCCCTCGGCGGCGAGCCGCGCGGCGAGTTTCTCCGACATGGCGACCGAACGGTGCTTGCCGCCGGTGCACCCGACCGCGATGGTCACATAGCGCTTGCCCTCACGGCGGTAGCCGGCGGCGACCAGCCGCAGCAGCTCCGCGTAGCGGTCGAGGAACTCCTTGGCGCCGGGCTGGTTGAAGACGTACGACGCCACCTCCTCGTTGAGGCCGGTGTAGGGGCGCAGCTCCGGCACCCAGTGCGGGTTGGGCAGGAAGCGCATGTCCACGACCAGGTCGGCATCGACCGGCAGGCCGTACTTGAAGCCGAAGGACATCACGGTGGCCCGCAGCTCGGGCTCCTCCTCGCCGGCGAACTGGGCGTCCATCTTGGCGCGCAGCTCGTGCACGTTGAGGCTGGAGGTGTCGATCACCAGGTCGGCGTCGCCGCGCAGCTCGCGCAGCAGCTCCCGCTCGGCGGCGATGCCGTCGACGATGCGGCCGTCGCCCTGCAGGGGGTGCGGGCGGCGCACCGATTCGAAGCGGCGCACCAGGGCCTCGTCGGAGGACTCCAGGAAGACGATCCGCCGGGTGACGCCGCGCGCGTCGAGGTCGGCGAGGGACTCGCGGAGGTTGTCGAAGAAGCGCCGGCCGCGGACGTCGACGACCACGGCGATCCGGGCCACATTGCCCTGGGAGCGGGCGCCGAGCTCGACCATGGTGGGGATCAGCGCGGGCGGCAGGTTGTCGACGACGAACCAGCCGAGGTCCTCCAGACACTTCGCGGCCGTGGAGCGGCCGGCCCCGGACATGCCGGAGATGATCACCAGCTCGGGGATGGCCGCCTCGGCGGCCGGCCCGGCCTTGTCGTTGCCCGTCTTCACCTGTGCTCCGTTGTCGTGGCCTGCGTCCCGGCGGGTGACGCCCGCGCCGGGTGGCTGCTGGACCCGGTCCGCTCCGGGTCCTGTCTCGTGCTCGGTCATCTCTCCTGCCCCCGTCGTTCGTCCGGGGCTCCCGCGGACACGGGTTCCCCGGGAGAACCCGCGGCCTGTCCGGGTTCTTCCCTGTCGTCGTCATCCATGATCTCGCCCGTGGCCGTGTTCACGGCGGGCGCGGAGGGTGTCGCCCTGGCAAGGGCCGCGGCGACCGTCTCGGCGGTCTTGCGGCCTATGCCCGGAACCTCGCAGATCTGGTCGATCGTCGCCGACCGCAACCGCTTCACCGAACCGAAGTGCTTGATCAGCGCCTGCTTGCGGGTCTCGCCGAGTCCGGGCACGTCGTCCAGCGGGCCGGCCCGGAAGCGCTTGGCGCGCTTGGTGCGCTGATAGGTGATGGCGAAGCGGTGGGCCTCGTCCCGCACCCGCTGGAGCAGATACAGGCCCTCGCTGGTGCGGGGCAGCACCACCGGGTCGTCCTCGCCCGGCAGCCAGACCTCCTCGAGGCGCTTGGCGAGGCCGCACACGGCGATGTCGTCGATGCCGAGCTCGTCCAGGGCCCGCTGGGCGGCCGCGACCTGCGGGGCACCGCCGTCGACCACCACGAGCTGGGGCGGGTAGGCGAACCGCCTGGGGCGGCCGTCGTCCTCGGTGAGGGTGCTCACCGGCGGCTCGGGAAGGCCGTCCGGGGCGGTGCCGTCGGCGCCGTTGCCGCCTTCGGTCCACTCCCCCGTGCGCTCCTTCTCGGCGAGGTAGCGCCGGAAGCGGCGGGTGATCACCTCGTGCATGGACCGGACGTCGTCCTGCCCGGCGAAGCCCTTGATCTGGAAGCGGCGGTACTCGCTCTTGCGGGCCAGCCCGTCCTCGAAGACCACCATGGAGGCCACCACGTCGTCGCCCTGGAGGTGGGAGACGTCGTAGCACTCGATGCGCAGCGGGGCGCTGTCCAGGCCGAGCGCCTCGGCGATCTCCTCAAGGGCGCGGGAGCGGGTGGTCAGGTCGGAGGCGCGCTTGGTCTTGTGCAGCGCCAGCGCCTGCTGGGCGTTGCGCTGCACCGTCTCCATCAGCGCCTTCTTGTCGCCGCGCTGCGGCACGCGCAGGGACACGTTCGCGCCGCGCCGGCCGGTGAGCCACTCCTGGACCGGCTCCACCGGGTCGGGCAGGGCCGGGACCAGGACCTCCCGGGGGACGGCGTCGCCGGTCTCCTCGCCGTACAGCTGCTGCAGGGCGTGCTCGACCAGGGCGCCGGTGGTGATCTCCTCCACCTTGTCGGTGACCCAGCCGCGCTGGCCGCGCACCCGTCCGCCGCGCACATGGAAGATCTGGACGGCCGCCTCCAGCTCGTCCTCGGCGACCGCGATCAGGTCGGCGTCGGTCGCGTCGGCGAGCACGACCGCGTTCTTCTCCATGGCCTTCTTCAGCGCCCCGATGTCGTCCCGCAGGCGGGCCGCCCGCTCGTACTCCATCTCCTCGGCCGCCTCGGCCATCTGGCGCTCCAGCCGCCGGATGTAGGTGCCCGTGCGGCCGGCCATGAAGTCGCAGAACTCCTCGGCCAGTTCCCGGTGCTCCTCGGCGGAGATCCGGCCGACGCAGGGCGCCGAGCACTTGCCGATGTAACCGAGCAGGCAGGGACGGCCGGTGCGGGCGGCGTTCTTGAACACCCCGGCGGAGCAGGTGCGCACCGGGAACACCCGCAGCAGCAGGTCCACCGTGTCGCGGATCGCCCAGGCGTGCGCGTAGGGGCCGAAGTACCGCACGCCCTTCTTCTTGTGACCGCGCATCACCTGCACGCGCGGGAACTCCTCGTTCATCGTCACCGCGAGGTACGGATAGCTCTTGTCGTCGCGGTACTTGACGTTGAAGCGGGGGTCGTAGGCCTTGATCCAGGAGTACTCCAGCTGGAGCGCCTCGACCTCCGTGGAGACCACCGTCCATTCCACGGACGCGGCCGTGGTCACCATCGTGCGGGTGCGCGGGTGCAGCCCGGCGAGGTCCTGGAAGTAGTTCGCCAGGCGCTGCCGCAGGCTTTTCGCCTTTCCGACGTAGATCACCCGGCCGTGCTCGTCACGGAACCGGTAGACCCCCGGCGAGTCGGGGATCTCACCCGGCTTGGGGCGGTAGCTGGAGGGGTCGGCCATGCATCACACCCTACTGGCGGGGGCCGACACTCAGGCGGGCCTGTGGACAGCCGGCGCGAGGTGCCGCGACCTGCCGGCCGGGGCTGTGGAGGACCGCCTCACCGGGCACCGTCACGGGCCCCCGCGTATGCCCCCGCCGAGCCGCCCGCACGGCGTACGACGTGCCCGAAAAGCCCTTCGAAGGTTATGAGCGGCGGTGAGCGGGAAGGTGGGGGGTCCGTCCGTCGGTGAGCGCCGGACGGAGACGAGGCGGAGGGCGATCGGATGCGACGCACGCGGATCGAGAAGCCACGACGACGGGCCGGAGCGCGCCGGTACCAGGACGCGACGCCCGCCCGCGGCTCGGCGCAGCAGACCTGTGGACTGCGGGCTTCGCTCGATCCGCGCGACCCCGACGTCGTGCGCGCCAAGCGCCTCGCGCGGCAGAGCGACCGGGAGGACGGGCAGAGCGCCCGGCCCTGACCCGACAGGGGGCAGAAGTCCACGGCGGCGAAGCGCAGGGGTGCACGGCGGCCCGGTGCGCACGGCGGCCCGCGCAGGTGTTGTCGCGGCCAGGTCAACACGCTTCAATGCGTGGAAGCTCGGGGACCTGAACGGCCGCGTACGGATGTGAAGATCCGCCGCGCGCCCACGGGAGGGCCCGGGGTACCCCGCGCGCACGGTCTGACCAGCCGTTTGTGGACTTCACAGAAAGGCCCCTGCATGCCGCACGCCACATCGCACGCGGACATCGCCTCCGTGGAACTGGACTCCGCCCTGCGCGGCGGCCCCTTCCATGTCGCCCTGCGGGCCGCGATCGCCGCACGCGGACTGCCGTTGCAGCGCGTACAGCACCATCTCTCGCGCCACGGCGTGAAGGTGGGCGTCACCAGTCTGAGCTACTGGCAGCAGGGGGCCCGGCGCCCCCAGCGTCCGGAGTCGCTGCGCGCGGTGCGGGCGCTGGAGGAGATACTGCAGCTGCCCGAGGAGTCCCTGATCCGGCTGCTCGACGATTCCGGCGGCACCCCGGCCGGCCGGCGCTCGGCGGGCCGCTCGTACCGGAACCTCGTCGAGGCCGCCGGCGCGGCCGAGGAGCTGCTGGCCGAGCTCGGCGTGCCGCGGGACAGCGGCCTGCACACCCTGAATCACTACGAGCGCGTCCGCATCGGGGCGCGCCGCGAGCTGGCCGAGCGAGAGTCGCACCACATCGTGCGCGCGCACCGCGACGGCGTGGACCGCTTCGTGGCCGTCCACCACGGCGACCCGGGCTGTGCGCCCGAGCGGATGACCGTGCACGCCCTGGAGAACTGCCTGGTCGGCCGGGTGCGGCGGCACCCGGAGAGCGGCGTGCTCGCCGCCGAACTGCTCTTCGGCCTCCGCCTGCGCGCCGGGGACACCTTCCTCTTCCGCTACGTCGTCGAGGACGGCACGGCCGGTGTCTCGCACGAGTACGTGCACCGGTCCGACGCGCACGGCGGCCAGTACGCCCTGCAGGTGTGCTTCGACGCCGGGGCGCTTCCGGTGAGCTGCCACCGGTTCACCCAGCACTCGGCGGCCGCCCCGCGCGCGGGCCGGCAGGAGCTGGCGCTGAACGGACGGCACCACTCGGTGCACCTGGTGGAGCCGCGCGTGCGGTCGGGGTACGTGGGGATCGCCTGGGACTGGGAGTGACCGGCCGTTTCGTCCGGCGGACAAAGCGGCGCGCCGAGGGCCGGCTCCGGGGTGGCGGGACGAGGGGGACGGAGTGACGGGCACGAAACGGGCGCCGGCGGGTGGCATCCGGGCAGGGTCACTGCCCCGGTCCGCTCAGGCTTCCGGCCCGGCGACGATCGTGCCGTTCTCGACCTCGACGGCGAGCCTGGTCAGCGGCGCCACGGCCGGTTCCCGCAGCACCTTGCCGCTGGTGGCGTCGAACTCGCTGCCGTGGCAGGGGCAGATCAGCCTGGTGCCCTCGAGCTTGCTGATGGCGCACCGCGCGTGGGTGCAGATGGTGCTGTACGCCGCGAGTGTGCCGTCCTCGCCCCGGCTGACCACCACGTTGTGGTCCCGGTACAGCTTCACACCGCCCCGGGCGACCTCCTTCTCGGCGCCCAGCTCGACCGGTCCGGTCGGCACGGCGGGCTTGCTCTCGCCGCCGGCGCAGGCGGTGAGGCCGAGTCCGGCCACGGGGGTGAGGGCGACGCCTCGCAGGACGGTTCGGCGGCTCGCGGCGGGTCGGCCAGGCATGGTCTCTCCAGGGTCGGGGGTCGGACATCGGGACGATACCGGGCGCTGATCAGGGGGTGTGCGGGCAGGTGGCACCTCGGGCGTGCCTGCCTATCCTTGAGCACCCTCTCGTACGTCCGGGAAAGGAACTCCTCGTGATCGTCGTAGCCGGTGAGGCCCTGATCGATCTGGTCCCGCAGGGGACGGGAGCGCTCGCGTCGCTCACTCCGGCGCTCGGCGGCGGGCCCTTCAACACCGCGGTGGCCCTGGGCCGCCTGGGCAGCCGGACCGCCTTCTGCTCCCGGATCTCCCGCGACGCCTTCGGCCAGGCCCTGCTCGACCGGCTGCGCACCACCGGGGTGGACGTCTCCGCGGTGCAGCGCGGCGACGAGCCGACCACCCTGGCCGTGGCCACGGTCGGTGCGGACGGGTCGGCCGCGTACACCTTCTATGTGGAGGGCACCGCGGACCGGCTGTTCAGGGTGCCCGACGCGCTGCCGCCCGGCACCCGGGCGGTGTCGTTCGGGACCTGCTCGCTGGTGCTCGAGCCGGGCGCGACCGCGTACGAGCAGCTGATGCGCCAGGCGTCGGCGCAGGGTGTGTTCACGGCGCTGGACCCGAACATCCGGCCGGGGCTGATCGCCGACCCGGACGCCTACCGGGCGCGGTTCCGCGGGTGGCTGCCGTCGGTGTCGCTGGTGAAGCTGTCCGCGGAGGACGCCGAGTGGCTGGGCGGAGATCCGCGGGAGTGGCTGGCGGCCGGTCCGTCGGCGGTGGTGATCACGCGCGGCGGTGAGGGACTGACCGCGTACACCCGCGACGGGGGCGTGTACGCGGTGCCCGGGGAGCGGGTCACGGTGGTGGACACCATCGGCGCCGGCGACACGGTGAACGCGGCGCTGCTGCACGGGCTGGCGGTGCGGGACGCACTCAGCGCGGAGAAGCTGGCCGCTCTCGGGGAGACCGGCTGGCGGGAGCTGCTCGGCTTCGCGGCCCGCGCGGCGGCGATCACCTGCTCGCGTGCGGGCGCGGAACCGCCGTACGCGCACGAGATGGGCGACGTCTGAGGCGTCCCCGCAGGCGGCCGGGCGTGCGAGCGCGCCCCGCGGATCCTGGATCCGCGGGGCGCGCTCGGTGCGGTGACGGGCAGGTCAGCCCTTGGTCGCGCGCGTGCTCTTCTTCGCGGCGGCCTTGGCGGTCTTCGTCGCCTTGGCCGTCTTGGCCGTCCTGCTCGCCTTGGCCGTGCTGTCGACCTTCTTGGTGGCGGTCTTCCGCGCGCTGGTCCTGGCGGCGACCGTCTTCTTCGCCGCGGCACCGCGCGGGGCACTCACCTGGGCGTCGCTGATCCGGTCGGCGCCGAGAATCTCCCGCAGGAACTTGCCGGTGTGGCTGGCCGGGACCGCGGCGACCTGCTCGGGCGTGCCCTCGGCGACCACGAGGCCGCCGCCGGCGCCGCCCTCAGGGCCCATGTCGACGATCCAGTCGGCCGTCTTGATCACGTCGAGGTTGTGCTCGATGACGATGACCGTGTTGCCCTTGTCGACCAGGCCGGACAGGACCTTGAGCAGTTTGCTGATGTCCTCGAAGTGCAGTCCGGTGGTCGGCTCGTCCAGCACGTAGACCGTGCGGCCGGTGGAGCGCTTCTGCAGCTCGCTGGCGAGCTTGACGCGCTGCGCCTCACCGCCGGACAGGGTGGTCGCGGACTGGCCGAGCCGGACATAGCCCAGGCCGACGTCGTTGAGCGTCTTGAGGTGACGCGAGATCGCCGGGACCGCCTCGAAGAAGTGCATGGCCTCTTCGATCGGCATGTTGAGCACGTCCGCGATGGACTTGCCCTTGTAGTGGACCTCCAGGGTCTCCCGGTTGTAGCGGGCGCCGTGGCAGACCTCGCACGGGACGTAGACGTCCGGGAGGAAATTCATCTCGATCTTGATGGTGCCGTCGCCCGCGCAGTTCTCGCAGCGGCCGCCCTTGACGTTGAAGGAGAAGCGTCCGGGCTGGTAGCCGCGGACCTTCGCCTCGGTGGTCTCGGCGAACAGTCTGCGGACGTGGTCGAAGACGCCGGTGTAGGTGGCCGGGTTGGAGCGCGGGGTGCGGCCGATGGGCGACTGGTCGACGTGGACCACCTTGTCGACGAGGTCGTCGCCCTCCACCCGGGTGTGCCGTCCGGGGACGGAGCGGGCACCGTTCAGCTCGCGGGCCAGGTGCGTGTAGAGGATGTCGTTGACCAGCGTGGACTTGCCGGATCCCGAGACGCCGGTGACGGCGGTGAACACGCCCAGCGGGAACGAGACGTCGATGTCCCTGAGGTTGTTCTCGCGAGCGCCGTGCACCGTGAGCCGCCGCGTCGGGTCGACCGGGCGCCGGATCTCGGGCAGCGGAATGGACTTCTTGCCGGACAGGTACTGCCCGGTCTGCGACTCGGCGTTGGCGAGCAGCTCCTTCAGGGAGCCGCTGTGCACCACCTTGCCGCCGTGCTCACCGGCGCCCGGTCCGATGTCGACGATCCAGTCGGCGGTCTTGATGGTGTCCTCGTCGTGCTCCACGACGATCAGGGTGTTGCCCATGTCGCGGAGCCGGACGAGGGTCTCGATCAGCCGGTGGTTGTCCCGCTGGTGCAGGCCGATGGACGGCTCGTCGAGGACGTAGAGCACGCCGACGAGTCCGGAGCCGATCTGCGTGGCCAGGCGGATGCGCTGGGCCTCGCCGCCGGAGAGGGTGCCTGCGGCTCGGTTGAGCGAGAGGTAGTCCAGGCCGACGTCGACCAGGAAGCGCAGCCGCTCGTTGACCTCTTTCAGCACCCGCTCGGCGATCTTCTTGTCGCGGGCGGACAGCTTGAGCTCGCCCAGGAAATCCGCGCAGTCGCTGATGGACATGGCGGAGACCTCGGCGATCGACTTGCCCATGATCGTGACGGCGAGGACGACCGGCTTCAGGCGCGTGCCCTCACAGGCGGGGCAGGGCACCTCGCGCATATAGCCCTCGAAGCGCTCCCGGCTGGCGTCGCTCTCGGCCTCGCTGTGCCGGCGTTTGACGAAGGGGACGGCCCCCTCGAAGGCCGTGGTGTAGCGGCGCTCGCGGCCGTAGCGGTTGCGGTAGCGGACCTCGATCTGGGTCTTGTGCCCGTACAGCAGGGCCTTCTTGGCGCGCTGCGGCAGCCCGGCGAACGGGATGTCGGTGCGGAAGCCGAGCGCGTCGGCGAGGGCGCCGATGAGACGGCCGAAGTAGTCCTTGGTGTGGCCGTGCGACCAGGGGTGGATGGCGCCCTCGTCGAGGGTCTTCTCCTGGTCCGGGACGATCAGCTCCGGGTCGACCTCCATGCGCGTGCCGATGCCGGTGCACTCGGGGCAGGCGCCGAAGGGCGAGTTGAACGAGAAGGAGCGCGGCTCCAGCTCCTCGAAGGACAGGTCGTCGTACGGGCAGTACAGGTGCTCGGAGTACATCCGCTCGCGCTCGGGGTCGTCCTCGGGGAGGTCGACGAAGTCGAGCACGACCATGCCGCCGGACAGGCCGAGGGCGGTCTCCACGGAGTCGGTGAGGCGGCGCTTGGCGGAGTCCTTCACCGTGAGGCGGTCGACGACCACCTCGATGGTGTGCTTCTCCTGCTTCTTCAGCGCGGGCGGGTTGGCGAGCTGGACCGTCTCGCCGTCCACCCGGGCACGGGAGTAGCCCTTGGCCTGGAGGTCGGCGAACAGGTCGACGAACTCGCCCTTGCGCTCGCGCACCAGCGGCGACAGCACCTGGAAGCGGCTCCCTTCCGGAAGCTCCAGGACCTTGTCGACGATGGCCTGCGGCGACTGGCGCGAGATGGGCCGGCCGCACTCGGGGCAGTGCGGCTTGCCGATGCGCGCGAAGAGCAGGCGGAGATAGTCGTAGACCTCGGTGATGGTGCCCACCGTGGAGCGCGGGTTGCGCGAGGTCGACTTCTGGTCGATGGAGACCGCCGGGGACAGGCCCTCGATGAAGTCGACGTCCGGCTTGTCCATCTGCCCGAGGAACTGCCGGGCGTAGGAGGAGAGCGACTCCACGTAGCGCCGCTGCCCCTCGGCGAAGATCGTGTCGAAGGCCAGCGAGGACTTGCCCGACCCCGACAAACCCGTGAAGACGATGAGCGAGTCGCGCGGGAGGTCGAGCGAGACATTCTTCAGGTTGTGCTCGCGCGCGCCACGGACGATGAGACGGTCGGCCACGCCGGTCCGCACCTTTCTTGAGAGAAGTGACAGGGGCGGGGCCCCCGTGCTTTCTCAGACTAGGGGGAGCCACTGACAACGCCGGTCGGATTCACCGGTTGACAACAAACCCCGGCCATCCAGCATGCCCGACGCCACCCACGACCATATAGCACGTGCATTCGATTTATGGTGCGGCTTCACCGCCTTCCCCCGAAGGTGTGGCGCGACTAGGGTCAGCAGCATGATTGATCACGCTCATGACCTGGAGCTTGTACAAGCCGCGACCGACCGGCTGCTCACCGCCGTCGGCGCCCTGGACGACGCGGCTGTGACCCAGTCGTCACGACTTCCCGGCTGGACCCGCGGCCACGTCCTGGCCCATCTGTCCCGGAACGCCGACGCCCTGGTGAACGTCCTCGAGGGCCGGCCCATGTACATCTCCGGTCAGGCGCGCGAGGCCGACATCGAAGCCGGCGCCCCGCGCCCGCTCGACGAGCAGCTCGCCGATCTGCGCGGGAGCGCGGAGCGCTTCCGGCGGGCCGCCGCCGCTCCACAGGACTGGTCGCGGACCGTGGAGCTGCGCAACGGGGTCACGGACCAGGCGGCCCGGGTGCCGTTCCGGCGCTGGATCGAGGTGGAGCTGCACCACGTGGACCTCGGCATCGGCTACGAGCTCGAGGACCTGCCCGCCGAGTTCGTGGAGCGGGAGATCGACTTCCTGGCCCGGCGGTTCGCCGGGCACGAGAACGTGCCGGGGACGACGGTCACCGCCGAGGACGGACGGTCCTGGACCACCGGGGGCGGCGCGGAGGGCGGCCCGGTGCTGGTGGAGGGTCCGGCCACCGAGCTGCTCGGCTGGCTCGCCGGACGGCGGGACGGCTCGGCGCTGCGGGTGAAGGGCGGCGCCCTGCCCGCTCTGCCGCCACTCTAGACAGGTCCCGACGGGTCCGGACGGTTCCGACGGGTCCGGACGGGCGCAGTCCGGCACAGCCCAGCACCGCGGTGCCGGCGGCAATCGCACGGCGGCGCGGTTGCCGCTATAGGCTGACGACCATGACGTACAGCGGTCGGGTGACGGTCGGCGGCCCCGCCGACGTGCACGAACTCAAGGACCTGATGATCACCAAGATCGCGGTCGGCCCCATGGACAACAACGCCTATCTGCTGCGTTGCCGGGCCACCGACGAGCAGCTGCTGATCGACGCGGCCAATGACGCGGACACGCTGCTGGGCACCATCGGAGACGACGGTCTCGCGTCCGTCGTCACCACCCACCGGCACCCCGACCACTGGCAGGCGCTCGCCGCGG
>Ga0207873_1000588_pt1 | contig 39012 bp, 24 predicted proteins | sample BGWIniCompost_FD_187373 | JGI IMG/M metagenome (GOLD analysis project Ga0207873, IMG submission 187373) | Cellulose adapted compost microbial communities from Newby Island Compost Facility, Milpitas, CA, USA - BGW Initial Compost (SPAdes)... ... | reverse complement strand
GAGGAGGGCGTGGACGCCCTGCGCGCGTTTCTGGGCGTCCCCAGAGATGATGGCCTTGACCTGTTGCGGGACGCGGGTGGCGGGCCCCGAGGCGGTTTCGAGAGTTTTCCAAGTCATGTGCGTCTGGCGGTGTACGCCCTCCCTGCTGCGTTCCAGTCTTCGAATGCGTAGGTGTAACCCGATGCGTTCTCCGGGATGCGGCGCATGCTGTAGTCGGCGCCGAACTGGGTATCTGAGAACGTCGTCTGGCCTGGCTGGCCATTGGCCCCGCCCTGGTAGGTGACGGATTCAGTGCCGTATCTGTAGGTGATCGCGACACCGGTGTCGTCGGCGAGCTTCTGCATGGTGCGGTGGCAATTGCGACATGGGGGTAACTGCCCCTTGAGGGCGACCTCCGCGCCGCTCTCGACTTGTTCCTTCGAGTACAAGTCTCTCAAGACATGATCGAACTTGCGCTCCGAGTGTGCCTTCGCCTGGCTCTTGAGGTCTGACGGACAGTCCCCCTGATCGTTGATCAAACCAGAGTACCCGGAGTTGAAGAAGTCGCCCTCCGATATTCCTGTGATCCCCGACACCGACTCCACGGTCATGCCGTGGGTCCAACCCATCAGATCGAACCACCCGATGGGGTTGGGCAGGTAGCCGTACTGATTGAACCCGCCGGCGATGTCCGTCGGATCGGGGCTCAGGTAACGTCCCGTCGACGGATCGTAGTAGCGGTAGCGATTGAAGTGGAGCCCGGTCTCGTCGTCGCAGTACTGACCTGGGAAGCGGAACTGGGTGGTGACTCGTGAGTCGGGAGTGGCGACGGCGGCCCCGAAGGTGGTGCGCTCGAGTCGGCCGACGACCTGGCCGGCGCCGTCCACGAGCTCCTCCGGCGTCCCGTTCTGATCGCCGATCAGGTAGATCCAGGGGCCAGGCGCCCCGCTCGCGTCATGGTCCCGCTGCGCGAGGGGCAACCCTCGCCAGTTCTCCTCGTAGAGGTAAGAGCGGAGGACCCGGGGCGTGCCGCTGGTGACGTCCACCTCTGCGAGGAGGGAGGCCGCGTCCCAGACGAAGTGCACGTGCCGCTCGAGTTCCCAACCTTCGCGGCCGCGGCGGAGCACCCGCTTGACGACCCGTCGCGCGAAGGAGTCATGCACGAGCTCGACCCGGACGTCCTCGGGAGTCTCCACCCAGGCGAGCAACCCGAACGGGCTCCACCCATATCTCCAGATCCGCTGGGCGCCGTCCACCGTCGACCTGCGCTCGATGACGCGGCCGAGTCGATCGTAGACGAGCTCGTCGTCCCCGTGGCGCTCGAGGCGGTTGCCTGGCCCGTAGGCGCGCGCCGGCGCGTCGGGGCCCGCCTCGTAGTAGTTCTCGGTGACGTCGACCTTCCACTCTTCGGTGACGCCGTTCTCGTGCTTGGCCTTCAGGTGCCGGCGCGGGTCGTACTCGTACTCCGTCGTCCCGCGGAGATCCGAGCGGCGCACGAGCTCGTTGACGTCGCTGTACTCGAAGAGCTTCTCGACGGAGACGTCGCGGCGTCGCCCGACCCAGTCCGGCTCCGGTGAGGACGCGGTGCCCCCGACGGGGACGACCGCGCGCCGGCGCAGGCGCCGCCCGGCGTCGTAGTCCTCCTCGACGCGCCCACCCCCGGCGAGCTCCATCGTGCTGGGGTCCGCCGTGGGACCCCACTGGTAGCGCAGCGCCACCGCGCCTTCGCTGCGGTACTCCAGAGGTCGCCCCATCAGATCGCGTCGCAGGGCGATCTCGATGCCCAGGCTGCTCACGTAACCGAGACGCCGTCCGAGCCCGTCGAAGCGGTTCTGGAGGGTGTAGCGATGCCCCTCGATGTCCAGGGTCTCCTCGACGATGCGGCCCGCGCCGTCCCGAGTCCACGTGACGCGGACGTCGGGCTCCACAGCGCCGATCATCTCGCCGCGCGCGTCGTACTCGAGGAGGCGCTCCGTGCCGTCGGGCGCGACGATACGGGTCGGCTGATCGAGCTCGTTGCGCTCGAACTCGAACTTGCCCTCGCCTTCGTCGAACCAGGCCTGGTTGCTCTTCAGATCGTAGCCCACCTCCCGCACGCGCCCGTCGAAGGTGTGCTGACGGCTGATCATCCCGTCGAGGGTCCGCTCGCTGGTCTGACGTTCACCGCGCTCGTTTTGGAGTTCGATGGGCCAGCCCTCGCGATTGTAGAGGCAGCGCTGCTCGGTGCCGTCCGGCGCGATCACGCGGGTGGCCCAGCCGTAGCCGCCTCGCTCGATGCGCGTGGTGAGGCCGTCGGGGGTGGTGATGCTCACCTCGTTGCCGAGGGCGTCGTACTGGACCGACTTCCGGCGCCCCAAGGGGTCGATCTCGGCGATGACGCGGCCCATCGGGGAGTACTCCCAGCGGGCCTCCGCGCCGTGGGAGTCGACCTCGCGGAGGCGTCGCCCCCAGTAGTCGTAGGTGATGTCGTACCGCGTCCCGTCCGGCTCCACGCGGTAGATGCAGTTGCCGTGGGCGTCGTACTGATACTGATAGCGGCCCCCGTCGGGAGCGATGAGCTCCAGGACCACGCCGCGGGGCCCCAAGATCCGATGCCAGGTGCTGCCGACCTGATCGATCACGGTCTCGAGCTCGCCCGCAGGGTTCCGGGCGAACTCCACCACGCCCCCCAGAGCATCTCGAGCGCGGAGGGGGCGCCCCTCGCCGTCGCGCTCCACCTCCGTGACGAGATCGCCGTAGACCTCCCGCGTGACGTTGCCGAGGACGTCGTGGTCGTACTTGCGGGAGCGCCCCAGGGGGTCGATCTTCTCGACGACTCGCCCCTCCTCGTCGAGGCGTCGCGTCGTGACTCCTCCTGAGCCGTTCACGGCTTTGGAGATGGTGCCGTTCTCTTCCGCGAAATAGCGCTGGAAGCGCACGGAGTCGTAGGCGGTGCTGCCGCCGTCTTCGTCGTACTCGATGACGACGTGGTGGATGCCCCGAGCGCGGGTCTGCCCATCGCGCAGGGTCTCGGGCAAGTCGGGGGCGAGCGCCGGATCCGTCATCCCGGGGTACTCACCCCAGGTCTCCACGCAGCGATCGGAGCGGTCGTATCGGTAGAAGAACGTGAGCCCGGTGCCGAGACGCTGGCGGACCAGCCGGTGGCGCTCGTCGTAGGTGTACTCGGTGACCCAGCCGTCGGCGTCCTCGACGCGGACCAGGTTGCCCGCCGCGTCGTAGGAGTAACGAGCGAACGTGATGCCGATGCCCTCCGGCGACGGCACGGACAGGGTCTCGATGCGGCCGCTGGCGCCGTAACCGAAGCGGACCTCGCGGCCCGCGGTGTCGACGACGGTGCTCAGCCGGCCGCTGTCGTCGTAGAGGAGCCGCAGCTCGCCGCGCTCCCGGAAGGAGACGCTGGCCAGGCGGAAGCGGCCGTCCACGCGGGGGTCGGGCTCGAAGAAGTGGAAGAACTCGTTGCCGGGGCGGAACGTGAACCCCTGGGTGGTGCGCATGATGGCCCAGCCCCCCGACGCTGCGCGCTGGCCCGGCTTGTCCAGGCGCGGAAACGTCGCCTCTTGGCGTAGACCGTTGCGCACCAGGAGTTCGCGGCGCCCCACCTGGATCTCCCAGGCCAAGCTGTGTGCCCAACCCCAGCCGAGGCCGCAGTCCCGATCGCGGTACCCCGAGGAATAGCTCCGGCGGATCTCCAGATCGAAGAACCCGGGCAGGAACAGGTCGACGACGGGGTTCGTGAAGACCTCACCGCTGACCACGTTGACCGGATCGCCGCGGGAGATCGAGGAGCCGCAGTCCGTGCAACCGCCGGGAGCCCCGGCGCCGCAGTCGTCGCCGCTCTGGCTGCCGTCACCGGGCTCTTCTTCGCCGCTGCTGCCGTTCCCCTTTTGGTTCTTGCCCTTGCCGCCACCGCGGCCGCCGCTGCCGCCGCCACCGTCCCCACCTCCACCGGCGACGAAGCTCCCAGGGTTCATGCCTGGGACTGCGATCATGTTGGGTGCTGGTGCGGTACGTGCCATGGCCGACTCAGGTCAAGGGTCGGCGAAAGGTATCATGTGGGCTGTGCGACCACTACAGCCGTGCGCGCGCCCGAGTCGCTGCCCGTGGTCGTGAGCAGACGGGGAAAGGGTGCGTAGCCGCGGCGCCATGCCTCGGCGGCGAGCACCAAGTGGAGAGGTAGGCTCGCCGCGCCCTGGTCGCCGAGGCGCTGGGCGGGGGCCTCCATCACTTGAGGCGGGCACAACAAGTCCTGGCTGCGGGCGAGCACGGCCTGGTACTCGTAAAGCCGAAAGAGCTCGGTGTTCAGATCGTTCATCAACCAGCCGGACTGCGCGTTCGCCGAGGTCATGGCGCGCCGGACGGCGACCGTGAGGCCTTTGGCTTCGAACGCAGGGTGGTCGTTGTCGGGCCGGGCGGTCTCGAACCCAGGGGAAAATGCCTGGATCACCGCGCGGACCGGCAAACCGAGGGCGCGCGCAGTGGCGGGGAGGGTGAGGAGCACGAAGGCGGCACCCTCGCCGGGGACGAGGCCGTCTCGGTTGTCGGGGGAGAAAATGCGGTCGCTCGCCGTAAGAGCTTCGATACGGTATGGATCTACGTCCGTGTGGGCGCCGCCGAACAGGACCGCGTCACAGACGCCTTGCTGGAGCCGCTCCTGAATGGTGGCGAGGATTGCCGCGCCGCCTCCGGTGCCCGTCGCGTGGACCTCCACCGCGACGTTGGATCCGTGGAGCGCCGAAGCCTGCTGCCGCAGCGCGAACTCGAGGCTCGCCACGTCCACCGAGAACGCCCCCAAGGGCTCGTCCGCGAGCAAATGCAATCGGAGCCGGGATCCGGAGAGGCGCTGTCCCAGCTCGGAGAACAGCTCCTCCAGCGCGGGCCCGGTGAGGGCCTCCAGGCGCGCGGTTCCGCGCAGCTCCCTCGGCACCACGGAGACCAGACCCATGGTGAACGCCTGCCCTGCGCCGTCGGGCAGAGGGGCTTCTTGGAGCGACACCATCCCCGCGCGCCCCAGGAACCCGGTTTGCGTGGAGGTCAGACCCAGCGGCGTGCGCGCGCCGACACCAGCGACGATCATTTCCCGCGGAGCTCCCGGACGATGGTGAGGGATTGGTTCATCTTGCGAGGCGCCCTCACGGAGGCGCGCCAGACCAGCTCGACGGCGGGCGGTTTGTCGGGGCTCGTCTCCCACAGGTCGACGAACACCGTGTCCACGTAGGGTTCGAAGACCTCCGGCGCGCGCCCTTGCACCTGAAACTCGATCTGCAGTCGTACCCGGGGCAAGCGGAACGTGAAGGGACCGCTGGGGTGCATGTTGAGGAACGCGCAGTCCTCGCCGCCGCGCAGAGGGGGATCCGCGATCAGGCCCGGGGAAGCGCACTGGTTGATCCGGTCGTCTTCGTCGAGGGGCGGCAGAGGGCAGCGCAGCTGCTTCCAGGCGTCGTCATACGTGCCGATGTAGTTGCGGCGCGGCACCCAGTGGCGTCCGATGGCGCCAAACCCTGCGGGCGGGGGGCGCGTCGACGCGGAGCGGATGAGGTGATCGGGATCCTCGAGGCAGGGCGCGATCTGGTGAGTGAGCTGCGCAGGATCGCTCACCACGCCCTTCCCGACGGGATTGCGCGGCTCCTCGACGAAGCGGGCGGGGTCGCTGTCGTCGGAGCCTCCCCAAGCGTTGTCGTAACGCAGCTCGACGGACTCGACGGGACGGGGCGGGGTGAGACCCGCTCCGCGACTCTCCCAGAGCCGGAGCCCGAACACGCGCACCACCTTCTGGACGGGGCCGACCCGCGCGAAGGTATCGAAGGAGGGGACGGCCTTGCCGTTCGGGGCGTGGGCGGTGGCGATGATCACCACGTCCGTGGCGGGCTTCCTCAGACAGAGATCGCTGGGATAGAGGATGCTGCTCTCGTCGGGTTTCCCCCAGGGGAAATCCGCGAAGCGCAGGGGCCGCATGCGCTCCTCCGGCGCGAGCGTCGGCTCGGAGTCGCCCGGCGTGAGCTCGAAGGTGGCCTTCACCATGCAGAGGAGGCGCTCTCCGTCCTTCCCCAGGTACATCTGAGGATGCACGGCGAACTCGGTTTCGTTCTCGAGGGGCGGCTCCATCGGGGGGAGGAGGGTACTACCGGATGGCGCCGATGTGGATGGGAGGGGGACCGCGGGAGAGCTCACCTGCTCGCGTGCCGGCGTTTCGGAGCGGGCGAACGAGGCTCCAGGGAGGCTCCAGGGTTGGAGCAGGAGGCCCCCGTCACGGCCCTGGTCGTCGGAACGGCGGGACCAGCGTGGACGTCGTGGAAGGTCGGTGGCGGGACGCGCTGTCGCCTGTTGGGTTCGCTGTCGTCTTCTGGGGATTCGGGTGGGCGGGCGAATACCGTTGTCTACTCATTTGTGAGGCGAGGGCGCCCGGACGGGGCCATTGGCGCTGCTTGGCGTTGACAGGGATCGGTGTTCGGGTGTTATTCTTATTAGATAGTGTGCCGGAGCAGCTGAGCGCCTCGACGATGGCGCGCCGGGCGCTCCGTATCAACGAAGACTCGATGCCCAGGCGCGACAGGTAGTTCCCCGAAAGTCCACGAAGGTAGGCCGAGGGCCGGAGGGCGGTGCACGCGGCGCGCCCCCGAGGGTCCTGGGTGCATCTGGCGGTTCGCCGTAGTTCAGCTGCGCTGCAGCGCGGCTGGAGCTTCGGCCCGGCTCCGAGTCGACGCGGTAACGCGCGCTTCCCCATTCCGTGTTCGAGACGAAAGTTCCCGGTCCAAGTTCTCCGTCGGTTGTATAGTCAAAGGTTAAGGGTGTTGTGTGGGTCAAATCTCGAAGAAGACTCGGCTGTCGGTCCTCGCGTCCTCCCTGGTGTTGGTGTGGGGTGTCGTCACCGGATGTGAGGGCCAGTTCACGGACGCCGTGGATGACGTCGACGCGACCGGTGGAACGGGTGGCGGCAAGGGGGACGAGGAGCCGCCGGCTCCCTGTGCCTCGGGGACCTACGACGACGACGGTGACCCCGAGACCGAGTGTGTGCCCTGGAGCGACTGCGCCCCCGGCACCTTCGTCAGCGCCCAGGGGAGCCCCACGCGGGATCGCGAGTGTTCTGCGTGCCCGGAGCAGACCTTCAGCACGAAGAAGAACGCCCGCTCCTGCACGGACTGGTCGTCCTGCGGGCGAGGCACCTTCGTCGAAGAGGCGGGCACCGCGACGTCCGATCGGGTGTGCGGGGAGTGCGCCTCGGGGACCTTCACCGACAAGGCGAATCGCTCCGCGTGCGTCCCGTGGACGAACTGTGCGCCCGGGACTCGAGTCGACGACGCCCCGAGCTCCACCGCAGACCGCACCTGTGTCCCTTGCGAAGAGGGAAAGACGACATTGGCGGAGAACCTGGGGCGCTGCACCTTCGAGGGGACCTGCGCGCCGGGGACGGTCCAGATCGAGCCCGCGAGCGAGGACTCTCCGGCGGTATGCGAGCCCTGCGCGGCCGGGGTGTGGTGTGCGGGAGACGACGCGCCGGCGGAGGCGTGTGCGGGCGACACCTGGGACGACGACGGTGACCCGGCGACCCCCTGTGTCGCGAAGACCTCCTGCGCCCCGGGCAGCCATGTCCTCGAGGAGGGCAGCGCGACCGAGGACCGGACCTGCGAAGCTTGCCCTCCGGAGACCTTCAGCGGGACGGCCAACGCGGCGGAGTGCACCGCGTGGACGACCTGCGCCGCCGGGGAGTACCTGAGCGCCGACGCGACGGCGCAGTCGGATCGGGTCTGCGAGCCGTGCGCCGAGGGAGAGTTCAGCTCGGAGCCCAACTCCGGGAGCTGCGTCGCCTGGACGGAGTGCGCCGCGGGCGAGTTCGTGGTCTCCGAGCCATCCAGCGACGCGGATCGTGAGTGCGGCGCCTGCGGGCCGGACCAGTACAGCACGGACCCGAACGCTTCCTCGTGCCAGGATCGCACGACTTGTGAGCCCGGCACCTACGTCGACTCGCCTGGCTCACCGACGAGCGACCGGACGTGTCTGCCGTGTCCGGAGGGAGAGACGAGCTACGCGGAGAACGCGACGATGTGCACGAGCTCGTCGCCGGAGTTCAGCTGCGCGGGGCGGTCGCCGAACAGCTGTTGCGAGGGCACGGACAACTCCTGCACCGCCGGTTTGGACGCCTGCTTCTGCGACGAGTACTGCGTGGAAGCCGGGGATTGCTGCTTTGACTACGAGGCCGTCTGCATGGGGGGGTGAGCGGATCGATCCGCTCACGGGGAAGCCGCCCGCGGCGCTCGCTCGAGGGCGTCGCGGGGGTCTCGTGAAGGAGAGTGGAGCGCCCAGCCGGGTCCTTTGGATCGCGAGGGACCCGGCGCTCAGGAGTCGGAGTTCTCGATCGCCGCCGCCGCCGGTGGGGGCTGATTGAGCAGCAGCCAGAACACGCCGAGCTGGGTCGCCGCCTCGCTGAACTCGGCGAAGTCCACTGGCTTGCGGACGTAGGCGTTGGCTCCGAGCTGGTAGCTGCGGACGACGTCCTCCTCTTCCTTCGAGGACGTGAGCACGACGACGGGGATCATGCTGGTGCGGGGGTCGTTGCGGAGGCTGCGGAGGACATCCAGGCCGCTGACCTTGGGCAGCTTGAGATCGAGCAGGATGACCTGGGGGACGATCTCCGGATCACGATTCGCGTGAACGCCTCGCATGAAGAGGAAGTCGAGGGCCTCCGCGCCATCTCGGACGACCACCAGCTCGTTCAACAGGTGGCTCGACTCGAAGGCCATGCGCGTGAGCTCTTCGTCATCGGGGTTGTCCTCGACGAGGAGGACGATCTTCTTGGTCTCGAGTCCAGACATGCGTTAGCTCCTCTCCGGTGGAGGGGGATCGTCCGCGGGGACGGGCCCCGGGAGGGTGAAGTAGAAGGTCGCGCCGCGATCGGGGGCGGCTTGCGCCCAGACGCGCCCGCCGTGTCGAACGATCACGCGCTGCACGGTGGCGAGCCCGACGCCGGTCCCGTCGAATTCGCTGCTCGAATGCAGGCGCTGAAACGCACCGAACAGCTGCCCGGCGTAGGCCATGTCGAAGCCGGCGCCGTCGTCTCGAACGAAGTAGGCCTGCTCGCCGTCCACTTCGCAGACGCCGACCTCGATGTGGGCCTCGGGGCGCTTCGACGTGAACTTCCAGGCGTTGCCGATGAGGTTACGCAGGGCGACCTCGATGAGCTGGGGATCGACCACCGCGCGCAACTTCGGCGCGATCGTGAAGACGACCTGGCGTTCGGGAGACTCCTCGGCGAGCTCGTTGGCGATGGTCGTCGCCAGCTTGCCGAGATCGAGGGGGCGGCGCTTCATCTCGACCCGGGAGAGGCGCGACAAGGTGAGCAGATCGTCGATCAGCCGCCCCATGCGCTGGGAGGCGCGGCGGATGCGCTGCAGGTAGTCGCGACCCTTCTCGTCGAGGGGGCGGTCGGCGTACTTCGCCAGCAGGATCTGGCTGAAACCGTCGAGGGCGCGCAGGGGCGTCCGCAAGTCGTGGGAGACGGAGTAGGAGAACGACTCGAGCTCCCGGTTCACGACCTCCAGCTCGGTGGCCCGCCGCTTCAAGGCGTCCGCGAGCTCCTCGATCCGCCGCGCGGCTTCGTTCTTCGCGCGCTCGGCCGTCTTGCGTTCGCTGATGTCCCGGATGGCGCTCGAGACGAGCAGGCCGTCCTCGTCGGTGCGCAGGGGGCTCAGGCTGATCTCGAGGGGAAACTCGCTGCCGTCCTTGCGTCTCCCGTGGAGCTCCAGCCCCGAACCCATGGCCCGCGCGCGCGGCTCGTCCGTGTAGGCGCCGCGGTGCACCACATGGCCCGTCCGGAAGCGCTCGGGGATCAAGAGCTCGACGAACTCACCGATCAGCTCGTCGCGCGTGTACCCGAAGAGCCGCTCGGTCTGGGCGTTGACGATCCGGATCCGCCCCGCGCGGTCCGTGATCACGATGGCGTCCGGGGCGGACTCCAGGAGGCCGCGGAACATGCGCTCCCCCTTACGGAGGCCCTCCATGCCTTCCAGGTAGCCCTCGCCGAGGGTGGACAGCACCCAGCCGAGATGCTCGTGCAGGGCGATGAGCGCCGCGCTCAGGCGCGAAGCGTCGTGCTGGTAGGTCCGGACGATCAGGGGCACCAGCGGCTCGGTGAACGCCGCCGCGAGGTCGTACCACCCCTGGAGGGTGACCCCCGCCGCGGCATAGGTGATGCCTTCCTGGTGCAGGCGTGCTTCGTGGCGGGTTCGGTCGCCCTGAAAGACCTCGCGGAGCTCGTCGCGGCGGGTGCGGCGCTCCTCCTGAACGGCCTCTGCCTTCGCGGAGTGTACGACAGGGCCGAACTCGGGGTGGTTCGCGGCCGCCTGGAGCACGACGTCGAAAATTTCGTCGTAGTGTTCGTCGTACACGCGCCAGAGGTCTGCGGGGCCATCGGGAAGCTTCGACATGGGTCACCTGCGCGCGAGACGCTCAGTCGCGATCGAGGAGTTCGCGCACGCTGCGCGCCAAGTGCTCCGGGGTGAACGGCTTCTGGAGCCACGTCGCCTCCGCCTCGACGGTGCCGTCCTCGAAGGCGCCGTCCTCGATGGAGTCGGCGGCGTGCCCGGAGACGTAAAGCACTCTGATGCCCTGGCGGAGCGCGCGGAGCTCGGTCGCCAGGCGCCTGCCACCGACGCCGGGCATGACCATGTCCGTGACGAGCAGGTCGATGGGGGCGGCGGCGGTGGCCTCGACGAGGGCGAGCGCTTCGGCTCCATTCGCGGCGTCGAGGACGCGGTAGCCATAGCGGGAGAGGACCCGCACGCTGAGCTTGCGGACCTGATCGTCGTCCTCGACGACCAGGATGGTCTCGGTTCCTTGGAGCGTCGGAGGCGTGGAGCGGAGCGGAGCCGGTTCGGTGTCGTGCGCGGTGCGGGGGAGGAGCACGCGCACGGTCGTGCCGCGTCCCGGCTCCGACTCGGCGGTCATGTAGCCCCGCGCCTGGCGGATGATCCCGTGACAGGTGGACAGCCCGAGGCCGGTGCCTTTGCCGGGAGGCTTCGTGGTGAAGAAGGGCTCGAAGACCTGCTCGAGGATCTCCCCAGTCATGCCGACGCCCGTGTCGGAGACGGTCACCTCGACGTAGGTGCCCGGCGCGATCTCTTCACCGGAGAGCGTCCGGTGCCCGGCGTCGACGATGCGGCTCGAGGTGGCGACGGTGAGCGTGCCGCCGCTGGGCATGGCGTCGCGAGCATTGATGGCGAGGTTCAACAGCACCTGCTCGAAGGCGCCCGGATCGATCCGCACCTTGCCGAGTTGCCCTTGCAGCTGGAGGACGATGCCGACGTCCTCGCCGATGACGCGGCGGAGCAGTTTCTCGATCTCGAGGATCGAGTCGTCGACGTTCACGATCTTTGGCTCGATCGTCTGTCGACGGGAGAAGGCGAGCAGCTGCCCCGTCAGGCTCGCCGCACGCTGGGCGGCCTTGATGACCTCCTGCATGTCCGCGTGGATCGCGCTGCCGGGCTCGAGGGAGCCGAGCACGAAGCCGCCGAAGGTGTAGATGACCGTGAGGAGATTGTTGAAGTCGTGGGCGACGCCGCCAGCGAGGCGCCCCACCGCCTCCATCTTCTGGGCTTGGCGGAGCTGATCCTCGAGGCGGCGGCGCTCCGTGAGATCGAGCATGACCCCGACGACGTGGCTGGCGGCCCCGTCCGGGCCACGCTCCACGACCGTGCCGAGGAGGGTGACGGCGATCCAGCTGCCGTCCTTGCGGGCGACCCGGACCTCGACGACGAGCCGCGACTGACTCCCCGCCAACAGCTCGCTCCGCGCGAGCGCGTACTCCGCGCGGTCTTCGGGGTGCACCCGACGGGCGAACCAGGTGGGGACCTCCTGGGCCGGGGGCAGCTCTTCCAGGCGAAAGCCGAGGATCTCGGCCCAGCGCTCGCTGTAGTAGGAGTCCGCCGTGGCGGGGATGTGGTACTCGTAGACCCCCGCGCCGCTCGCCTCGACGGCGGCGGCGAGCCGCCTGGCATCCCGGAGCGCGCGCGCCTCGGCGGAGAGCCTCTGGCGTCGGACCGCGGCCTCTTCGAGCTCGCGTCGGACCGCGGCGGCGAGGCGCTTCAGGTTGTCCTTGAGGATGTAGTCACGGGCGCCTGCGCGCATGGCCTCGACGGCGCGCTCCTCACCGATGGCCCCGGAGACGAAGATGAAGGGGACGTCCGCGGCCAGCGCCTTGACCAGCTGAAAGGCCCGCAGGCCATCGAAGCTCGGCATCGCGAAGTCGGAGATCACGACGTCCCAGCTCCGTTCGGCGAGGGCCGCCCGGAGATCGGGCTCCCGGTCGACCCGCCGCGCGTCCACGGACAGGCCGGCTCGTCCGAGCTCGAGCAAGACCAGCTCGGCGTCGTCTTCGGAGTCCTCGATCAAGAGGACACGTGTCGCCGGTTGCTCCCCCTGCACAATCCGCCTTCCAGTCGTTCCGTCCCGAGCCCAGCGTCGCGGGCGCCCTGGTGCTGCGCTTCAGGCGGAAGGCAGCCTACTGGGCTACCCGACCGTCGCGCAAATTTTGCGCGGAGGTTTTTCCCTGGGGCAACGAACGGGCGCGCCAGGTGCCCCGGCGACGTTCCTTCGGCGCTGCCGCCGGACCACAGGACGTCCGCTCGCCCGTGGTCCGGCGAGGGAATCCTCGAGGATGCGGGGGCCAGGTGGGCCGCTCACGCAGGCTCGGTCGTTTTCAGTGGGCCATGAAGGACTTGAACCTTCAGCCAACGGATTAAGAGTCCGCTGCTCTACCGATTGAGCTAATGGCCCCGAGCTTTCGCTCCGTCACCGGCGGGGGACCACCGGCGCGATGGGGACGGGCTCTTACCATGGTCAGACGACACGTCAAGCGGGGTGAGCGCTCATCCCTGACGAAGATTGCCACGGAGCAGAGGGATCCGCGAGCAAGGCTGAGGCTTGGCTGAGCCCTTCAGGTCCACCAGGGGGCGTCCACCAGGGGGCGGGGCCTGATGGGCGGGGCCTGATGGGCGGGGCCTGATGGGCGGGGCTCTCCCGATGGCGACCGAGCGATGCTCCAGGGCGGGCGGTGGCTGGCCTGGGGCCGCTCGGAGGGGTCCGGCTCGTCGACGGTGACCTACGGAACCATCAGGGAGCGGGCTGGCACCGGGGATGGAGTCGTGGCTAGGCTGCCCGTCGTGATGCAGTGGAAGTGGCCGCGCTCGTGGGCGCTCGGCCTCCGCGGCCTGCGCTCCAGAGGAGCTGGGAGCGCAGGGGGCGAGGATCCCGTCGGGTCCGGAGCGGATGCGGCTCCCACGGTCACGGGGTCGCGTCGACGGGGTGAGCGGTGGCGCTGGTGGCTCGCCGGGCTGGGCGGAGGCGCCGTCCTGGTGTGCCTCGTCTTGCTGTTCGCGCTCGGACCGTTGCTCAAGAGCCGCGCCATCGCCGAGGCGGCCAAGCGCGGCGTGGAGCTGGACGCAGCGCGGGTACGCGCCGGCTGGATGAGCGCGACGCTTTACGACGTGAGCCTGCAACCCATCGGCGTGTCGGCGCTGCGGGCGCGCTTCGCGACGGTCAGGGTGGGGATCGGCGGGGGACTGGGGCTGCGAGAGCTGGAGGTGGCCGACGGCACCGTCGAGGTCGACGGCTCCGTGGAGGTCGTCCTCGAGCAGGTCGAGCGCTGGCGGAAGGAGTGGCGCGGGCGCGCCCGGGCCAGCGAGGGAACGTCCGCGAGCGCCGGGCCCAGCTACCGCGCAGCGGGGGTCGGGTTGGTCTGGAAGAACGCCTTCGAGCCCGGAGACGAGCAGCGCTGGGCGGGGCTCCAGTTCGAGCGGACCCAGGAGGTCCAGCAGGTCGGGCTGGATCACGTGGCCCTCGAGCATCCGCGGGGCACGGTCGAGCTGGCGGGCCTCAAGGCGCTGTGGCGGCGAGAGGCAGGGGCGGAGCGGCTGGTCGAAGCGAGCATCGCCGAGGCGCGCGTGAAGGCGAACCTGGGCGGGGACGACGCGGGGGCGACGGCCGCCCGGACGCGAGCGCCCGACGACGTGGACGGGAGCGACGCGGCGCGGAGAGCAGCTGAGGCGCGGGCGGACACGGCACCGACCACGGCCGAGGAGGCCGGCGGCCTGACGGCTCGGCTCCCCGCGGTGGATCCGGATCGGGGGGCGCGCTGGCAGAGGTTGCTGGGACGATTGGTGGGCGATCTGATCGAACGCTTGCCCGAGCAGGCACGCGTGAACTCCCTGTGGCTCGAGCTCGAGCGCGGGGAGCAGCGCCTGCACCTGGGGCCGAGCACCTTGACCTTGGACCGCGGAGCGGAGGCCCTCGCCGTCGCCCTGACGCCCCAAGGAGAGACCAAGGGCACGCCCCTCTCCGTGCGCGCCACCGTTCCCCGGAGCGGCAAGGGGTTCCGCCTCGCCGTGGAGGGCGGTCCGGTGAGCCTCTCGACCCTCGGCGTGCGCGAGGGCGACTTCGGGCTCGTGGGCGTCGGGCAGGCAGAGGTGGGCGGTGTGCTCGAGGTGGAGCTCACGGATGCCCCCACCAGCGTCCAGGATGCAGCCGCGCACGGCGCTCAGGACACGGCCCAGGAGGGGCTTCGAGACACGGCCCAGGAGGGGCTTCGAGACACAGCCCAGGAGGGGCTTCGAGACACGGTCGAGGCGGAGATCGGACCCCAGCTGAAGCTGCGGGTCGACGCCCGGCTCGCCCACCTCACGGTGCAGAGCGATCGCCTGGCGCCGCGACCCGTCAGCGTGCGGAGCACGCGCCTCTCGGGGAAGGGTCAGGTGGATTTGGGGGGCACGCGCTACGCCCTCGAGGAGGCGGAGCTCCAGGTGGGGGAGGCGGCGTTCCGGCTCGAGGGGGTCCTCGAGCGCGGCGCGGACCACGTCGCCGTGCAGTTCCGAGGCGGCACTCCGCTGATCGCCTGCCAGACGCTGCTCGACTCCGCTCCCCGGGGGCTGCTCGACCGGGTGGAGCAGACCCGCATGCAAGGGACCCTCGCCCTCGACGTCGGCGTGGCCTTCGACTCTCGTAAGCCGGCGGACATGAAGGTGCGCTGGGACCTGAAGAACGCCTGCCGCATCACGGACGTCCCGCCGAGCCTCGCCCCCGAGCGTTTCGGCGCCCCCTTCCAGCACGAGGTCGTGGGGCCCGACAACTCGACCCTCCTGCACGAGACCGGACCGGGCACGATCAACTGGACGCCCATCGACGGGATGGTGCCCTACCTCGAGTCGGCGGTCCTCGTCTGTGAGGATGGGCGCTTCTTCCGTCACGACGGCTTCGACGCCCGCGCGATCGAATCGTCGATCCAGATGAACGTCCGCGCGGGGCGTTTCGTGCGCGGGGCCAGCACCGTGTCCATGCAGCTGGCGAAGAACCTGTATCTCTCTCGAGAGAAGCAGATGTCGCGGAAGCTCCAGGAGGCGGTGCTGACGATGCTGCTCGAGCAACGGCTCAGCAAGCGGGAGCTGCTCGAGCTGTACTTCAACATCGTCGAGCTGGGGCCGGGCGTGTACGGGATCCGCCAAGCGGCCCAGCACTATTTCGCGACCACGCCCGATCAGCTCACCCTCGCGCAGTCGTTCTTCCTGGTCTCCATCTTGCCGAGCCCCACCCGTCAGTTCTTCGACGCGGAGGGGCGCCTCAACGCCGGCCGGGCCGCGTACGTCCGCCAGCTGCTGCGCATCGCCCACGAGCGAGGGCGCATCACGGACGCCGAGCTCGAGCTCGGGTTGACGGAGGAGCTCCGCTTCGGGGTGCCGTACACTCGGGAGGAGGCCGCCGGGTTCGACGACTTCAGCGAGCACGACCCCGAATTCGACGTCGACGGGCCTGCCACGCGCACGGCGCCGCCCGTCGACGGGAGCGTCGCGCCCGGGGTCCACGCACCGGCCCCAGCTCCTCACGTTCCGCCCCCTCCTGCCACACCGCCTCCCGCCACGGCACCCGCGCGCCGCGCCCCCTCGCCGAGCTCCCCGGCGTCGGCGACGGACGGCACCCCCCGGGTCCCACCGCTGCAGTGAGCCCTCTGCGGTGAGTCATGTCAGAAGCGCCCATGAGCCTCGCCGATCGTGATCTCGAGTGGATGCAGCACGCCCTCGCCGAGGCGGATCGGGCGGCGGAGCACGGGGACGTCCCCGTCGGCTGTGTGATCGTCGACGCCGAGGGGCAGGAGCTGTCCCGGGGGCGGAACCGCCGAGAGCTGGAGGGCGATCCCACGGCGCACGCGGAGATCGACGCGCTGCGAGCGGCCGCGCGACGCATCGGACACTGGCGGCTCGAAGGGGCCACCGTCTACGTGACCCTCGAGCCCTGCGCCATGTGCGCGGGGGCTCTCGTGAACGCCCGGGTGGCTCGGGTCGTCTATGGCGCCACGGACCCGAAGGCGGGCGCGGTGGACTCGCTCTTCACCATCGGTCGGGATCTCCGGCTCAACCACCGCTTCGAGGTGCAGAGCGGGGTACTCACGGCTGAGGCAGTGGGACGCCTCCAGGCGTTCTTTCGCCGCCTGCGCGCCGCCGGTGAGAAGTAGCGCCGCAGACCCGCCCTACGAGCCGCCGGCGCGCCGCCCGGCAAGAGCGCCGCCTGCGAGCGGAATCCAGCTCCTCGACAATCGCTGTTGACTGGATCGGCGGGACCCCACTAGCTTGCTCAGCTTACGAAGCTGGCCTGCTTGCGCGGGTCGTCCTCGGACAACCTCTACGAACCAATCCCACTGCCACTCCTCAGCAAGCTCTCGGACATCTCCCCGGCCCTCTGGAGCCTCGCGGACCCTCTCTCAGCAAGCCGCCTTTCGTGGCGGTCGCCTCGGGGAGCCCGGCGGGGCGGGGCGACCTGGGCGGATGAGCTGAGACGGTGACCCGTGCTCGACTATTTCCTCGCCCCAGAGAACGTTCCCTTCGCCGTCGTGACTGGCCTCTTCGGGCTCATGAGCGTGCTGCAGATCGTGTCCTTCATCCTGGGCCTGGAGGCGTTGTCGGGGTTGGACGACTGGTTGAGCGCGGAGCTCTCCTTCGACGTCGATCACGTCCCGACCTTCGGAGAGGCACTGCTGTCCCTTTTGGGAATCGGCAAGGTGCCCGCGGCCTTCTCGATATTGTTCTTTCTCTTCGGGTTCGCCAGCGTGGGTTATGGACTGCAGTGGGGAGTAGCGACCCTCAGCGGCTCCCTGTGGCCGTCGTGGCTCGCAGGGCCCGTGGCGTTCGTCTTCACGTTGCCGCTGCTGCGCGCGGCGAACGGGGTGCTCGCGAAGGTCGTGCCCATGGATGAGAGCTTCGCCGTGTCCGAGAACACGTTCGTCGGAAAGCTCGCGGTCGTCACCATCGGGACGATGACGCATGAGCGGAGCGCGGAGGTGCGCCTCGAGGACGAGCATGGCCGGCACCACTACGTACAAGCGGTGGCCGACGCCGCAGGGGAGACGTTCCGCGCGGGCGACGAGGTCGTCATCGTGGGCAGACAAGGCAGCGTGTTCACCGTCGTGCGTGGGCCGGCGGCGCTGCTCCTGGAGGAGTGATCAGCAATGGATGGAGAGATCGTGGAGATCGGGGGCATCGTCGTCCCCAGTGGGCCGGCGCTCGTCGGTATGTTCGTGGGGGGCTTTCTGGTCCTCCTGCTGGTGTTCGTGCTGCTCGCGGCGCGCTTCTATCACCGCGCCACGAAGGAGGTCGCGTTCGTGCGCACCGGCATGGGCGGCGAGAAGGTGATCTTGGACGGCGGGTGCATCAAGCTCCCCGTCTTCCACGAGATCATCCCCGTCAACATGCGGACGCTGCGCCTGCAGGTGGATCGCAAGAACGAAGAGGGGCTCATCACCGCGGATCGCATGCGCGTGGACGTCACCGCGGAGTTCTATGTGCGGGTGAAGACCAGCACCGAGGCCATCGCCAAGGCGGCGCAGACCCTCGGCAACCGGACCCTCGAGACGCAGCACCTGAAGGAGCTGCTCCAGGGCAAGTTTGTCGACGCGCTGCGCTCGGTGGCGGCGGGGCTCAGCATGGAGCAGCTGCACGAGCAGCGCTCGGACTTCGTCCAGTCGGTGCAGCAGTCGGTCAGCGAGGACCTGCTCAAAAACGGTCTCGAGCTCGAGTCCGTCTCCTTGACCGCTCTCGATCAGACCGCCCGGCAGTACTTCAAGGAGGACAACGCCTTCGACGCGCAAGGTTTGGCCAAGCTCACGCAGATCACGGAGGCGAAGAAGGAGGAGCGGAACCGCATCGAGCAGGAGGCCCGCATCCTCATCGAGACGAAGAACCTCGAGGCGGAGAAGCAGAGCCTCCACATCAAGCGCGACGAGGAGTTCGCGCGCATGAGCCAGCGCCAGGAGGTCGAGGTCGCCCGTGCCCAGCAAGAGGCGGAGATCGCCAAGGAGCAGGCCAATCGGCGCCGCGAGGCCGAGCACGCGCGCATCGTCGCCGAGCAGCAGGTGAAGGAGTCGAACATCGGGGCCAACCGCGCCGTGCGTGAGCAGGAGATCCAGGCGGCGCAGCAGGTCGAACAAGCGCGCATCCACTCCGAACAGACGCTCGAGATCAGCAAGCAGGCGGCGGCCATCGCCGTCGCGCGCAAGAGCGAGGAGAAATCGAAGGCGGAGGCCGAGGCGGCCGTGGCGCGCGCCCTCATGGTGAAGCAGGAGGAGGAGGTCGTGACGGTCCGGGAGACCGCGGTGGCCACCCGCCTCAAGGAGATTCAGCTCATCAAGGCTCGCGAAGAGGCCGAGCAGAAGGCCATCGACGTGACGGTGCGTGCCACGGCGGAGCGCGAAGCAGCCAAGGACCGCGCTGATGCGGAGCTCACCGAGGCGCGCGCCCAGGCGGAGCGGATCCGGCTCGTGGCGGAGGCGGATCAGAAGCGCCTCGAGGTCGAGGCGTTCGGTGAGAAGGCCATCAACGAGGCGAAGAACATCCTCTCCGGGGAGATCATCCGCTTCGAGCTCCGCAAGCTCATCGCTCAGCTGGCGCCGGAGGTGGTCGCGGCCAGCGTGAAGCCGATGGAGAAGATCGACTCGATCCGCATCATCCAGGCGAACGGGTTCGGCGGCCTCGGCGACGGCAGCGGGAACGCGGCCGCGGGCCAGAACGGCGCGGGAGCCACCCTGCCGAACCAGGTCGTGCAGGCGGCGCTCGGCTACCGCATGAACTTGCCCCTGGTGGAAGCCCTGCTCAAGGAGGTGGGGCTCGAGACGTCCAGCGTCGAGGGGTTGCTCGGCGGTCTGGGCAGCGCGATGCGCTCAGGTGAGGCAGCGGAGGGCGCGAGCCCCGCGCCCGAGGCCGGCCCCGTCGAGAACGCGAGCTCGGGCGCCGTGACCACCACCCGCGCGACCGCGGGGGACGACGCCGGGCTGGGGAGCTGAGCGCCGCGAGGGGGGCCCTGGATGCGCGAAACCCTCGGCCGGGGGAGCCGAGGGTTTCGTTTGCGCGCCCGGAAAGATTCGAACTTCCGACTTTCGGTTCCGTAGACCGACGCTCTATCCAGCTGAGCTACGGGCGCTGAGGGGCCGGTTTCTTACCATCGCCGCAGGGAAAGTCTACCCCCATGCGACAGGACCCGACGAACGTTTTCGAGGGGGCGGGGTTGTCGGGGGCGCGTCGGGCGCGAAGGGCGGTAGGCTGGGGACCATGAGCGACCCACCGACCCTCTCTGCGTCCGGCCCCGCTGGGTCCGGTCCCTCCCCGTCGAGTCCTCCCGGTGTGCCCGTGCTGTGCGGCTCGCTCTCCCGTTACCCGGTCGGCCTCGGCCGAGCCATGCACGAAGCGGGCTATCGTGCCCTGGGGCTCGACTACCGATATCAGCCCTTCCAGGTAGACGACATCGGCGCGGCCCTGGACGCGATGCGGACCCTGGGGATCCGGGGCTGTGGCGTCTCCATGCCCTTCAAGCTGGAGGTGTTGCGCTATCTGGACGAGGTGGACCCGCTGGCCCACCGCATCGGGGCGGTGAACACCGTGGTCAACGAGGGAGGGCGCCTCGTCGGGTACAACACGGACGCCTGGGGGGCGCGCCGGGCGTTCGAGGAGGTCCGCCCCCTCGCCGGGTGCCGCGTGCTCCTCCTGGGGGCAGGAGGGGCGGCACGGGCGGTCGCGTTCGCCTTCGTCGCCGCGGGAGCGCACCTGACCATCGCCAACCGGGATCGCCGCCGCGCCGAGGCCCTGGCCCAGGAGGTGGGGGCCCAGGCCGCGGGGGACACGGACCTGGCCGCCGCGCTCGATCCCTTCGACGCCGTCGTCAACGCGTCGAGCCGCGGGATGACCGACGTCGATCCGACGAGTCCGATCGAGCCCTCCCAGTTGAGGCGCGATCTCACTGTCATGGACATCGTCTACAAGCCCATCTGGACCGAGCTGATCCGGGCGGCCGTCACCCAAGGCTGTCCGACGGTGCACGGCGGCCGGATGCTCTTGCACCAGGCAACCCGTCAGTTCGAGCTGTATACGGGCCGTCCGGCGCCCGCCGAACGGATGGACGAAGAGCTGCACAGGGCGCTGGCCGGGTGAGCGGCGCCCCGCCCTTAGATCCGCCAGAAATAGAAATATTACCGTAAGATCGGAACGGTGTCCGCCTGCAGGGGCAGACCGAGGTGGGCCATGGTGTGCAAAATCTACGGCGGGTCCAGGAGCTATGACAGGACTGTCATGCTCTCCCACGAGCGGCAGAGGGCCGGAGGAACGGGGCTGCCGGATGGAAGCGCAGCAAGGTCCAGGAAACGCCCCTGCGACGCTCCTTGGCATGCGACGTGCACATCCAGGACGCGTCGGCGACATCGTGTAGGTCGCCTCCTTGGCTTTCTTCCGCTTTCTTGTGCTTCCGGGGTTCCAGGAGCGGGCCCCGCACGCTTGGCTTGATCTTTTCGCCCCACCTCCCGGGGCGACCGGGCTTCCTGACTTACCGGCTTCTCCCTTGGCTTTTCCACGAGCGCCGTTTCGTGCTCGTGACCGCTCCTCTTCGCTTCGTCGATTTTCGCCTCCCTAGAGACCTTTTCACCTCCCTAGAGATTCTCTGCCGAGCTTGGTTCCCGGCGGGCCGCCACGACGGGCGGCCCCGGCGACCTGAGCCGCGGGCGTTGCCTGCGGTGCCCTTGGATGCACCCTCTTCGGTCCGCTGCGCTCACGAGTTCAGCCGGTGCGACTGCCACCGCGCGACGGCTGCTCGTCCTCTGCTTTCCTGTGCTGACTTTGGTCCCGCTCCTTCGCTCCAGGCGGCCTCGCCGGCTGGAGCGGAGGGCGGCGCACCTCCGATCCCTTTGCTTCACCTTGGCGGGTTGCTTGGCTTGGCCCAGCTTCGGGCAGCTTAACTTCTTAGACTAGTCGATGGTGCAGACGAGCGGACGGCCCCTGGGGCGGTTCGGTCGGCCAAGTTTGCAAGAGCCCGACGCCCTCCGCCGGGCTCTTGTTTTGTCCGCCATTTCGTTCGGCGCCGCTCTCTCGCGATCGTCGTTCGGACCAGTTCCGTCGCACGTCGAGAGAACGAGTCAGTCGCCCCGGGTATTCCCCTCGTCGGGCTGCTCCTGGGACGGGGCTTCCGTTTGAGGCACGCTCGGCTCCGGGGGTGGGGGCTCGTCGGGGGGAGTGCGTGGCTCTCCGGGAGGACCACAGGCCGTCGCGGCCAGAAGCAGGAGGGCGCCGCTCAGCTCACGAGCTGACCACGGCGGACGTGCATGGTACCTGGCGATCATGATCGATGGCTTGGCCTGGGACCGCTCCCGCCCCGGGGTGACCCCCAGCGGGCTCGCCTCCGGGGGCCTCCGGGCCGCCTTGCGGGCGTCCTGGAGCCTCGCGGTCGTCGTGCCCCTCCTCTGTTCATCCTGTGGCGCACCTCGGGGAACGGCGCAAGGCGCCTCCGGCCCGACGTCCTCGGCGGCGTCGCGGCCTGCGAGCTCGACGAGCGCCCCGCTGCCCTCCGCCGAGGAGGGAACCTCACGGGACGCAGGGCTTGCCAGCTCGGGGGGATCTGGGCGCACCGTCGAGGGGCCACCGCTCCCGGCCCTGCTTCATCCCCCGGGAGACAAACCCTGGCTCGGGGTCGAGTTGAAGGCGCTGCCGCGAGGGGCCACGGGGGTCCGGGTCGAGCGTGTGTTTCGTGGCTCGCCCGCGGACGCGGCGGGGATCGAGGCCGGGGACGTCCTCCTGGCCCTCGATGGGGAGACGCTTCGAGAGCCGCGGCAGGTGCAGGAGACCGTGGGGCGGAGCGCGCCGAGCGCCCGCGTCGCCGTGCTGTTGGAGCGGCTCGGGCGCCAGCGACTCTTGCCGGTGCAGCTCGCCCAGCTGCCGGACGCGGAGGATCGCATGCGCCTGCACTTCGTGGGGCTGCGAGCGCCGGAGCTGGGGGCCCTGGCGACGGTGCAGGGGACCGGGCCCTGGGGGTGGAAGCAGCTCGAAGGCAAGGTGGTGGTCGTCGAGTTCTGGGCGCGCACCTGCCCGGTGTGCCGCTACCTCGTGCCCGTCCTGAACCAGTGGCACCAGCGTTATCGTCCTCAGGGAGCCGTCCTCGTCGGGATCACCACGGACTCCGTGCCCAGCGCCGACCGCACGGCGCGCGAGCTCGGCATGACCTACCCGGTGGTGAGCGATCTCACTGGCAAGACCAGCGCCGCGTTTTCCGCGAACCAGCTGCCGACGCTGTTCGTCGTGGACCGGCGCGGTATCGTCCGGGACGTGATGGTGGGTTTGTCGGAGGCACGGCTCGAGGATCTGCAGGCGCTGATCGAGCAGCTCTTGAGCGAGGCCTGAGCTGCACCGACGCGCGGGGCCCGGCCGCGGCCGCCGCGCCCCCAGGAGAAGGAGCCGACGAGGATGGATGACTTGAAGCTACGGGAGCTGATCGAGCGCACGCGGGCCGGTGGAGACGCCGGCTATCACCAGAAGAACGCGGAGCGCGGCAAGCTCTTCGCGCGGGACCGCATCGCGCGCTTGCTCGATCCGGGGTCCTTCGTGGAGGACTCCCTCCTCGCCAACAGTCGGGCCCAGGGGCTCCCCGCCGACGGCGTGATCACCGGCAGCGGCACCGTCGAGGGACGGGTGGTGTGCGTCGTGGCGAACGACTCCACCGTCAAGGCCGGCTCGTGGGGCGCGCGCACCGTCGAGAAGATCCTGCGCACCCAAGAGCGCGCGAAGAAGCTGCGGTGCCCCCTCTTCTATCTCGTCGACAGCGCGGGCGCGCGCATCACCGATCAGGTGGAGATGTTCCCCGGGCGCCGGGGTGCCGGGCGCATCTTCTACAACCAGGTGCAGCTGTCGGGGCTGGTGCCCCAGGTGTGTTTGCTGTTCGGGCCGTCGGCGGCGGGCGGCGCGTACATTCCCGCGTTCTGTGACGTGGTGGTGATGGTCGACGGGAACGCGAGCATGTACCTCGGCTCACCGCGCATGGCGGAGATGGTGATCGGTGAGCGCGTGACCCTCGAAGAGATGGGGGGCGCGAAGATGCACACCTCCGTCTCCGGCTGCGGCGACGTCCTCGTCAAGACGGAAGAGGAGGCCATCGACTGGGCGCGGACCTACCTGGCGTTGATGCCGGACAACTACGAGAGCGCGCCGCCGGTGGCGGAGCCCAAGCCGCCGGCGCCCGGTCCTCGATCCCTCGAGGAGATCATCGTCCCCGACGAGAACAAACCCTTCGACATGAAGCAGGTGATCGAGCACCTGGTGGACGCGGGCAGCTTCCTCGAGATCAAGAAGCGCTTCGCCAAGGAGCTCATCACGGGGCTGGCGCGCATCGAGGGGCGGGTCGTCGGCGTCGTCGCGAACCAGCCGAAGCACCTCGGGGGAGTGCTGTTCGTCGACAGCGCCGACAAGGCGGCGCGCTTCATCTGGCTCTGCGACGCCTTCGGCATCCCCCTCGTGTACCTCGCCGACGTGCCAGGCTTCATGATCGGCACCAAGGTGGAGCGTCAGGGGATCATCCGCGCGGGGGCGAAGATGATCTCCGCGGTCAGCGAGGCGACGGTGCCGAAGGTGTGCGTCATCGTGCGGAAGGCCTACGGCGCGGGGCTCTACGCGATGGGCGGGCCCGCCTTCGAGCCCGACGCCTGCATCGCGCTCCCCACGGCGTCCATCGCCGTGATGGGGCCGAGCGCCGCGGTGAACGCCGTGTACTACAACAAGATCCAGCAGGTCCCCGAGGGCCAGGAGCGGGACGCTTACGTCGAGCAGCTCCGGGAGGAGTACCGCCGGGACGTCGATCTCGAGAAGCTGGCGAGCGAGCTGGTGGTGGACGCGGTCGTCCCCTTCGCGGAGCTCCGGGAGGAGGTCGCCCGCCGGTTGGAGCGGGCTCGGGACAAGCTCGAGGAGCGGCCGCGCAAGAAGCACATGGTGCCCCCCGTCTGAGCCGAGCAGGGGGGCGCCCTGCGTGCGCCGCGCTTGCCGCGCGCTCGGGTCTCAGGGGTGTCGTCGCCGACGCAGGAGGGGGAGGGCCAGGGCGAGCACCAGCGCGAGCCCGCGCGCGCTCCCCCCACCGAGCTGACCGGCACCGAGGAGGCCCGGGTCGACGGCGCAGCCGCCGCTCGCGCGGAACCCGGAGCCCGCCACCTGGGGGTCCACGGCGACGGGGAGCGTGCGCGAGCCGATGCGTTCCCCGTCGAAGGCGACGTCGAGCTCGACGTCGCTGCCCCCCGAGCCTGCGGGCATGGCCAAGGCGAGCCGCCAGAGGCCGGGCGTGAGGGGCTCGAGGGTCACCCGCGCGGCGCCGGGGGCCCGCGCGGTGAGGCGATGCACCGCGAAGCCCCCCGCCGGGCGTCCCGCCTGGTCCCGAAGCACGACCAACCCTTGGAGGGGCTGGTTCTCGTCCGGGTACACGAAGGTCTGGGCCACTTCGATGCGCGCGGTGCGGGGGAGCGTCGCCGCGTTGGCAGGTGTCGAGCTCTGCGCGGCGTCCTGCGCCAACAGCGCGCCCACCACGTCGAGCGCCCCGGCGCCCACCTGCTCGGGAGCGAAGACGGCGCCTTCGAGGGGGCGGGAGCCCGCCTGGAGCAGCGCGCGGATCTGGTCGTTGTCGAGCTCCGGCTCTCGCTGCAGCAGCAGCGCGATGGCGCCGGTCACGACGGGCGCCGCCATCGACGTGCCGGAGGCCAGCGCGTGGTGATCGCTCACCACCAAACACGCCCCACCTCCGGGACCACAGGGTCCGGAGCCCCGGAACTGGCTCAGCACGTTGCCCGAGGTCCGCGGATCCGCCTCTGCGGACATGGCCGCCACGACGTTGACCCCGGGCGCGACGAGATCGGGCTTGAGCGCTCCGGTGCCCGTGGGGCCTGCCGCGCTGAAGTAGGCCGTCGTGTCGCCGGGGGCGCGATCGAGCGCCCCGTGCGCAGGCTGATCGATCGTGGCGCCCGCGTGGTCCACCCAGGAGGTGCGGTTGGTGGTGGCGCCCACGGCGATCAGCGCCGGGTGCGAGGCGGGGATGGACACGGTGCCCGCCTTGCGAGACGCGGGCAGCAGCGGTCCGAGGCCGCGCCCCGGCTCGAGATCCCCGGATCCGTCCACCCACACGCGCGCGGTGCCGTTGCCCTCGAGGTGCAGGGCGAAGGTGCGCCCGGAGCGCCACTCGCCAGCGACGATCACGATCGCGCCGTGCTGGGGGAGGGCCACTCCATGGGCATTGTCGCGCACGCCGTTGACGATCGACACGGTGTAGTCGTCGTCGTCTCCGAGCTCCCGGGCGCGGAAGGCGGCGGCGCGCCCGCGCCCGAGGAGCGGCGTGCTCCTGCCGCGGCCGTTGGCGAAGCCGACCCGGAGGTCGTCGCCGGGGGCGGAGGCGATCCAGGCGAAGACGGCGCCCCGGGTGGGGCGCGTCGTCAGGGCAGGGCTCACGATGGGCACCCGGGTCGTCCCCGCGGGGGCCACGTGGACCTCCGTGTGAATCCCCAGAGGCCCGGGCAGCTCGTCGGTGAGCCCGGGGTACTGCCCCGCGCTGTTGCCTGAAGCCACGACGATGGCGCGGCCCGGTCGGTCGAGGAGGCCCGCGAGGCCGACCTCCAGCGCGGAGGTCCCGTCGTGACCGCCGAAGTTCGAGCCGAGGCTCACGTTGACGACCGCAGGGCGACCGAGAGCCTGCGCCCGGTCGAAGACGAACCGCGCGGAGGTGAGGATGTTGACGTCGAAGATGGTCCCCGCGGGCCCCGTGCCCACCTGCGCGACGATCAGATCCGCTTCGGGAGCGAGGCCGAAGTAGCTCCCCTCCGGCTCACCATTGCCCGCGGCGATGGACGCGACGTGGGTACCATGGCCGACGAGGTCCGTGGGCTCGTCGCCTTCGACCGTGTTGTGCAAGAGCTCGTCGATGTCCGCGGCGGACAGCACCGCGCAGGGGTTGTCCCCCGTGCACCCGAAGGCCGCCTCGAGCTCGGGGTGGCGGCCCCGAGGCTGCGCGGCGAAGTCGATCAGCCAGCGGACCCGCGTGCTCCCGTCCCGGTGGCGGAGGGCGGGATGCTTGGTGTCCACCCCCGTGTCGATCACGCCGACCACCACGCCCGCGCCCGTGAGCCCGGTGGACTCCCGGGCGGTGTCGCTCCTGGTCCACCCGGCGACTTGATCGAGCTGAGGTCGCAGGGGCGGTGACCAGCGGAAGCGGACGTCGGGGTTCTCGGCGATGACTCGCTGCAGCTGGGCCAGGGACCCCCGAGCGACGGCGAGCCGCCCGGCGATCGCCGTGAGCCCCCGCTCGCCCGCGCTCACCCCCGGGGGCAGCTCCGCCGTGATGCCGAAGGAGTCGTCGGAGAGCCCGAGGGCGCGCGCCACCTCCGCCGGGGATCGATCCCGGGAGAGCGCGTCGAACAGCCGCCCCGCGTCCACGTCCGCCGCGGCTCCACGGGGCGCCCAGCAGGCGAGCGCCGCCAGCACCCCGAACACCCAGGACGCCCTCGAGCCGGGCTTCCGCAGACGGGGCAGCCGCGCGCGGGGAAGTCTGCGGCGAGCTCGCCGGGCGACCGGGCAGATGGAGGGACCCCGACGGGGTGACCCCGAGCGGGGCGGGTGCGTCACGGGCCGCATCCTAGCGCGCCGGCGGGCCTGCGTCGCTCAGAGGGCGGCGAAGTAGACCGAGCAGGCGTGGGGCTCGAAGGGCTCGTGATCGGGGTCGAAGGGGTGGGCGAGGTCGACGCCGCCCAGGTTCGTCACGGTGACGAGGAGGTGGGCCACGCCGTCGAGCTCCGTGATGCGTTGCTCGACCACGGGGTGGCGCTCGCGGAAGGGGACCAGGAGGGTCGACACCCGCTGCCAGGCGGCGTCGTAGCGCGTGACCGACCAGACATAGGACACGGGGGCCTCGCAGGTCCCGCGCAGGGCGATGGACGGCAAGGGGCGATCGAGCTCCAGGTGGACGTAGGAGGAGCCCGTGGGCGTCAGCGGCCGCGGCAGCGCGAGGTTGCGGGGCAAGGTGGACGAGCGCAGCCGCCAGGCGGGCTCCACGCGGCTCGCCTCGCCGGCCCACGGGAGCCAGCCGCCATCGACGTCGGGGCGTCCGACGCTGAACCGGCTCCGAGCGAAGGCGTCCCAGTGGCGCGCCACCCGCTCTCGCGAGTCACCGAGGCTGCTGCGCAGCACGTCGAGCACGTCCGGTTCTCCGTGCCAGCGCAGGGCGCCGGCAGGCGTGCGTGTCGCCGCGAGCTGGAGGGCGGCGGTGGGCGCCTTCGAGCGGAGGGAGGGCGGCGCGGTGTCGTCCCCGAGGCGGGCCAGGTGTTCGAACCAGAGCGCCGCGCCCTCGGAGCGCTCGTCGCGCATTCGCCACGAGACGCCGCGCTCCGGCGCTGCCTGGAGACGGGCGAGGGCGAGCTCGTCGCGGAGCTCCGGGGTGCCGAGCCGCCACCAGAGGTGCGTGGCGTAGGCGCGTCGCACGTGAGGGGGATGCGCGGGGGCCCGGGCCGCGTCGCTGGCCTCGGCGACGCAAAGATGAGCGGCCCGTGAGAGCTGCGTGGCGCCACCGACGCAGAAGGCCGCCGCTCGATCGAAGCCGCGGCTCGCCTGGGGCTCGAGCCACACGGCGACGTCACCAGCGGCTGTCAGCGGAGACTCCGGGGGCGCAGAGGAGGGAGGCGGCTCGTCGAGGCCGACGTACCAGTCGAGCTCGCCGCCGCCGCCGCGCCGTCCGTCGGATCCAGGTGCGGGCAATCCCTCGAGTCGAACCAGGCGCTCGTAGGCGAGCTCCAGAGCCTCCAGCGCCGCTCCCGCCAGGGTCGATGGCTCGACGTCGATCTGCGTCGGTGTCAGTGGGACATGAGCGCACACGGGGAGCCGGTGGGAGCAGAGCCGCGCCGTCCCCGACGGGCGTGGCACCTCCCAACGCAGGGCCCCCGAGGGGAGCGCGGGATCGACGGGGACCTCCGGCTCCGACCGGGGCGAGGGCCCACCGAGGAGGAAGGACGGCTCACGACGGGGAGACGTCGAGGGCGTGCTCTGCGCCGCGGCCCAGGAGCAGACCGTGAGACACCCGATCAGCCAGCGCGCGGTGGACCGTCGAGGGCGTCTCCGGGGTTCGGGCGCGCCAGGCGGACGGCTGATCACGGTTTCCAGCAATTTGACAGTGTACTCCGACAGGACCCTATACTGACCGCGGCGTCGCCGTTCATTCTCTGCATCATGATACCCCGCTTCGATCCAACCCGCGCCGTGGTGTTCGACCTCGCGCAAGGTCAGCTCCGCGACGAGGAGGGCATTGGCCGCCTCAACGTTCCCGCGGATGCGTTGCTTCGGCTCTTGGCGGGCGTTGGAGCCGACGCGCGCCGGGACTTCGGCCATGGGCTCGGCAACGAGGTCGGGCGGCGGGTGCAGCGGCGCCTCGGCGACGCGGCGAAGGACGCCGGAGCGGAGGTTTGGGTCGAGCACCTCGGAGGTGAGCTGGCCCTCTTGGGCCTCGGGAACCTGAGCTTCGAGCGCTGGGGCAAGGCGTTGGTGATCGCCGTCGCGGGCGCGCCCCAGGGCGCCGAGGAGCTGGTGGGTTCCCTCCTCGAGGGAGCGCTGCTCCGCGCGCTCGGGCGCGAGGTCGTGGCGGTAGCCATGGGAGGCGAGCCCTTGCGGTACGCCCTGTTGAATCAGCGCGCCGGAGCGCAGGCGCGCGCTTGGCTCGACGAGGGGGCCTCCTGGAGCGAAGTTTTGGAGAGGCTCCACCGCGGGCGAGGTGATGCGTGAACACCGAGACGTTGACCAAGCTCGAGGGGCTGCTCGAACGGGTGCGACGCAACGCGGCGGCCCCACGGCCCCAGCGTCGTCCCGTCGTCGCCACCACGGGGGTGGCGAGCCCCACGACGAGCGCTGAAGCGGACGAGGAGCGCCGCGCCGTGGCGCCCGCTCCCGACATGGTCGAGGGCACCCGACCTCCTGGGATCTTCCTCGGCAAAGAGGCTGCTCGCGAGGAGGAAGGGCCCATCGAGGAGGAGCTCTCTCGTGAGGAGCTCACCGACGACGCGCAGCTGTTGGAGCTCGATGAGCCGGCGCTCGAGGGCGTCCAGGGCCTCGAAGAAGAGGCGGAGGAGGAGCCGGAGTCCAGTCGTCGCGTGGCGGCGAGCATGGACGAGGCGTTGGCCGGCGCCGCGGATCGCCTCGAGCCGAAGACCATCCCGCCCGAGTCTGGCCCCGAGCCCGTCACTGAAGCCGAGCTCGCCCGGAGGAAGGACGCCGCCGGGTTCGACGTGCCGACGACGGAGCAGCTCGGACAGACCGTGCCCCTCGAAGAGGGCCCCCACGCGGACTTCGAGCTGGACGAGCCTCTGAACGAGCCGCTGCGGGAGCGCGCCGCCGACGCGTCGTTCCTCGAAGCGGAGCTCCCTTCGGGGCGCGCCTACGGCGAACACCTGGCGCCGCCGCCGAACGCTCGAGAAGAGCTGGAGCGTGTTCGGCTCGGTGAGGTGCGGGCGGAGGTCGTGGTTCGGCCGCTCATCTCGACCAACGTCGTCGAGTTCATCGAAGCGCACCGCGGCGAGCGCCCCACCGGGTTCGCGGCCATCGTCGACGAGAGCCTTTCACTCGGCGGCTGAAGGGCGAGGGGGGCATCTGCGGCTCGCGACGCGCAGGGACGGCACTCGCGACGGAGAGCTCGTCGTGATCTCCTCGGACGGGCAACGCTGGAGCTCCGCCCGGGACATCGCTCCGCACCTGCAGGGGGCCCTGGACGATTGGTCGCGGGCCGAGCCCTTGCTGCGGGAGCGGGCCCGCGAGCTCGACGAAGGCCGCGCCGCCGATCGACCGTGCGCGGGGGAGGAGTGGGCCGCCCCGCTGCCCCGCGCCTACGAGTGGATCGACGGCTCCGCTTACCTGAACCACATGGTGCTCGTGCGCCGTGCCCGTGGGGCGGACCTGCCTCCGGAGCTGCTCACGGATCCTCTCGTCTACCAGGGCGGCTCCGGCCGGTTGCTGGGGCCCCGAGACGATCTCCTCCTCGCGGATCCTGCGTGGGGTCTCGACTACGAGGCGGAGCTGGCGGTGATCCTCGGTGATACGGCGCGCGGCACCCAGGCGTCCACCGCCGCGGAGCAGGTGCGGCTCCTGGTGCTCCTGAACGACGTGACGCTCCGCAACCTGGTGCCGAAGGAGCTCGCGAAGGGCTTCGGGTTCTTCGTGGCGAAACCGGCGACCGCCTTCGCGCCCTTCGCCGTCACCCCCGACGAGCTGGGCGCGGCCTGGCGCGAAGGTCGTGTGCACCTGCCCGTGCGTTCGTTCGTGAACGGCGCTTGGTGCGGTGAGCCGGACGCGGGGGCGGAGATGCACTTTTCCTTCTTCGATCTGATCGAGCACGTCACCCAGACCCGTGAGCTGACCGCCGGGACGATCCTCGGCAGCGGGACGGTGTCGAACGCCGATCCCCGCCGTGGTGTCTCGTGCCTGGCGGAGCGCCGCACCCGCGAGCTCCTCGAGACTGGCGCCGCTGTCACACCCTTCCTGCAGCCGGGGGATCGGGTGCGTATCGAGGTGCTGGACGCCGCGGGGCGCAGCGTGTTCGGCGCGATCGAGCAGCAAGTCGTCGCCGTGTGACCTCGTGTGACCTCGTGTGAGCCCCTGCAGAGCCCCTGCGGGCGCCGCGCCTTGAGGACGGGCGCAGGGGGTGCGATCATCGAAAGATGGGCAAGGACGCAGTGGAACGAGCGAGGCCGGAGCTGCGAGGGTCCGACCTCGGCATCTTGGGGATCGAGGCGCTGCATTACTACGTCCGTGATCTGGACCGAGCGCGCCGCTTTTACGTGGAGCGCCTCGATTTCGAGGAGCTCGGGGAGAGCTCCCCCGGCTTGCGCGAAGGGGGGCGACAGCGATCCGTTGCGTTCCGCGCGGGCGAGTGCGTGGTCGTCTGTTCGACGCCGGAGGGCGAAGGGGGCCGCGCCTGGCGCTACCTCAGGATCCACCCGGACGGAGTGGGCAGCATCGTGTTCCGGGTGGAGGACGCCGACCGCGCCTTTGCCCTGCTCGACGGGCGCGGGGGGACCCCCGTCCAGGCGGTGCAGACCTTCGAGACCCCGGGCGGACTCATCAAGACGTTCGTCATCACCACGCCCTTCGGGGACACGACCTTTCGCTTCCAGGAGCGGCGCGGCGACGTGCCGCTCTTCCCCGGCTTCGCGCCCTACGAGACGCCTCGCGGCGGAAAGAACGGGCTGGGCTTCGAGCACTTCGACCACGTCACCTCGAACTTCGCCACCATGAGCCCGGCGCTGCTGTGGCTCGAGCACGTCCTCGGTTTCGAGCGGTTCTGGGACGTCCAGTTCCACACGGACGACGTGCACGGAGAGCCCGGTGAGCACGGCTCGGGGCTGCGCTCGGTGGTGATGTGGGATCCACGCTCGGGGGTGAAGTTCGCGAACAACGAGCCGTATCGACCCCACTTCAAGGACTCGCAGATCAACGTGTTCCACGAGGAGAACCGGGGGGATGGGGTGCAGCACGTGGCCCTGCACGTGAGCGACATCCTGGCCTGCGTGCGCGGGCTACGGGCGCGGGGCGTGGAGTTCATGCCGACGCCGGCTGCGTACTACGAGCTGTTGCCGCGGCGCCTGGAGGCGATGGGCGTCGAGCTCGAGGAGCCCCTCGACGAGCTGCGAGACCTCGGCGTGCTGGTGGACGGCGACGGCCGCGACTCGTACCTCCTCCAAATCTTCCTGAAGGACTCCGCGGGCCTTTACGGTGACGCGGAGGCGGGGCCCTTCTTCTACGAGCTCATCCAACGCAAGGGTGATCAGGGGTTCGGTGCCGGCAACTTCCGCGCCCTGTTCGAGAGCATCGAGCGCGAGCAGCGCGGCAAGGACGAGCGGTGATCGAGCGGCGTTGGGCAGGCACGCTGCCGGCCAAGGCGCATACCCAGCTCAGGGACCCCGCGGGGGCGCTCCGCCACGAGGAGTGCATCACGCGGCGCGGCTTCGATGGCCCGTTCACCATCCTCTACCACGAACACCGCCCCCACACGGCGCTCCCGACGTCCCTCGCGCCCCTCGGTCTCGACGACGCCGGGTCGCTCGCCCTCACGCCCGCCGAGGCGAGCGCTCCTCTCCTGCGTCGCCACTTCCGCGGCGCTCGGGTGCAGAGCTCCGGGGATCCGCTGAGCGCTCGCCGCCCGCTGCTCTTCAACCGCGACGTCGTGGTGTCGCTCCTGCGCCCGACCAGCGCCCTCGACGCTTACAGCGTGAACGGGGACGCCGACGAGCTCTATTTCGTGCACCGGGGAGGCGGGGTGCTGCACTCCGTGTTGGGGGAGCTCGAGTTCACCGAGGGGGACTACCTGTGCATCCCCCGGGGCATCATCCACCGCTTCGAGCTCGACGCGGGGGAGCAGCTGTGGTTGCTCGTGGAGTGCAGCGCGCCCGTCGAGGTGCCGGCTCAGTACAGGAACCCCGTGGGTCAGCTCCGCATGGACGCCCCCTATGGTCATCGGGACTTTCGTGCCCCTCGCTTCGTGGGGCCCCGGGACGACGGCGTGCGCACGCTCGTGGTGCAGAGAAACAGGCGTTGGCACGGGTTCGCGCTCGCCCACCCGGCGCTGGACGTGGTGGGCTGGGATGGAGCCCTGTACCCGTGGGCGCTTTCGATCCACGACTTTCAGCCCAAGGTGGGGCGCGTCCACCTGCCGCCGACCATCCACGGCACCTTCGCGACGCGCGGCGCCCTCGTCTGCAGCTTCGTGCCGCGTTTGCTCGATTTTGGCGCGGGGGCGATCCCCTGCCCCTATCCGCACAGCTCCGTCGACGTCGACGAGGTGATCTTCTACGCCCGGGGCGAGTTCGGTTCCCGGCGTGGGGTCGGGGAAGCCAGCCTCTCCCTGCACCCCGCGGGGATCGCTCATGGACCGCACCCGGGGAGATACGAGGCGAGCGCGGAGGAGGCGGAGCAGGGGCGCCAAGCTGGACGACCCGGGGCTACGCACGAGCTCGCGGTCATGCTCGACTGCGCCGAGCCGCTGCGCGTCACGCCCCACGCCGTTGCCGTCGAGGACGGCGATTATCACCAGAGCTTCGTCTGAGACGCCACGAGACGATCCCGTCGCCGGGGAGCTGCTCGAGGTGCGGGCGCGGCGTCGCCAGCGGGGGTGCGGGCGCATCGTGTGCGTGCCCGTCGCGCAGTGCGTCGCGGGCGCCGGAGCGGTGGACGCCGCAGTGGTCGACACCGCAGCGGTCGACACCGGAGCGGTGGACGCCGCAGTGGTCGACGCCGTCTCGTGGGCGCTGGAGCGGTGGGGGAGCGGTGAACACTGGAGCGGTGGACACTGGAGCGGTGAACACTGGGCCGTGAACAGAGCCTCGTGGGTGCTGGATCGGCGGGGGGCGCGGTTCCCGTGGGTGCCCGTCGAGGGCGGCCCCGCAAGCGGGCGCGGGGCCGCGCCGTTGACGAAGGTGCGCGGGCCATGATGAAAGAAGACGACGTTGGCGGGCCAGCCGCCGCGATGTTCACGACATGGGGCTGGAACGGGAGCAACGAGGGCGCGAGACACTGCGCCGGGGTGGTCGGCGTGGCGTCGCTGCCGGGTGGTTGTGCGCCTTGCTCACGGTGAGTCCCGGACAAGCGTGGGGTGATCGGGCGCAGGACGTCCCCGGCGTTTCTCTCGTGGGCGTGGGGGAGAGCGCGGGGGCGCCCGACGACGTCGCGGTCGCCCAGCTGGGGACGAGCGCCTATGCGTACGGCGCGCACGATGCTTCCGTCGTGTACCCGAGCGGCGGCGACCGGGCGTTGGCGTTCGGCGCGGCGATCGTGCCTGGCTTGCTGATCCACGGTTCGGGGAGCTACGTGCTGGGGCGCGAGGACACGGCGGTGCGCCTGCTGATCCTCGAAGGCGTGGGGTTGGCGCTGCTGGCGGCGGGGGGCTCCGTGATCGCCGCGACCGGCGCGGCGCGGGATTTCGTCGGACCCGCCGCGGCGGTGACGATGATGGGGGCGGGCTTGTTCACCTCGTCGGCGCTGGCGGACATGTACTCGGTGCTGGCCCCCACAGGAGGGCTTGGCGTCGATCCCGGTTGGACGCCGCGGCTCCAGGCCGAGCTCGGCTACCGATACGTCTACGATCCGCAGTTCGACTACCGGCATTTCGTGGTGAATCGGCTGCACGGGCGCCTCGCGAACTGGCGGCTGTCGCCCTCCTTGTGGTCCTCCCCGGGCGACGCCAACCAGCGCTTCCGGGTGGAGCTGGCTTACCGCTTCTTCGGGCCCCTCCCGGGGAGCGCCCGGACGGACGGCAACTTCCTCGAGGCGGAGGTCGCCATGACGAACCACCGCTTCCCGCGGGACGAGTTCCAGCTCACGACCTTCGAGAGCTCCCTGCGCGCGCGCTGGGACCTGGCCACCTACGATCCGTTTCTCGCGGGGGCCTTCCTGGACTTCGAGGTCGGCGCGGCGACCCAGGTGCATGATTTCGGGCCTGGAGCCCACGGCTCGAAGAGCTTCACGCTTCTGCTCGGTGGCTTCGGTTTCGGGATGTACCTGGGAGATCAGCGCTCCGAGGGAGGCTACGTGCGCGCCTACTACGATCATCGGCACGACGACTTCGCGGCGGGTCTGCTCTTGCCGGGGCTCATCAGCGGGACCCTGGGGCACCTCGGGCTCGACGCGCTCTACTATTTCACCGAGCACCTCGGCGCCCGGGCAGAGGCCCAGGTGGGCTCCGCGACCGTCGTGGGGCTCTCGGGGGTGTTCCGTTTCGGAGGTCGAGGGCCGTGAAGCGTCGGCGCAGGCAGGGCGTCTCGAGGCGCTTCGGAGGGCTCCTGGTCGGTGCTGTCGCGGCGAGCGTGATCGCAGGCCTCGTGCCGAGCTGTCTGCGCCCCGCGGAGGATCGCACCGCGCGGGACGAGGCGGTCGGGCACGCCGCGATCCCAGGGCTCCGCGTCGCCGTGCGCGATGGACTCGCTGCGGTGCGCGAGCTGGAGGAGGGGAGCGTGCGGCTGTGGGCGAGCGCCCCGTCCATCGAGCTGGAGCTGTCCTTCGACGAGGCGGCTGGGGCTCCGGAGCAGGCGGCGACTCCGCCGCGGGAGGTGGAGCTCTCCGTCAGGAACTGCATGCCCGAGGGCACTCTGACGATCCTCGAGGGAGAGGCCCAGTGGGCGCCCCTCCCTGCGTCGCTGGTGACGGAGTGCCGCTTCCGCGTGATCGCGAGCTCGTCCCCGGTGGTGCTACGCGTGGCCGATCCCCTCGCGGACACGCCGGGCGCCTTCCACTTCGGCGTGCTCAGCGACATCCAGGAGGCGATCGATCGCGTGGGCGACGTGTATCGGCGCATCAACGAGGAGCCGCACCTGTCCTTCGTCCTCGGCGCGGGCGATCTCACGGAGCGAGGCTCCCGGGAGGAGCTCGAGCGCTTCCAGGAGGAGCTCGAGGCCCTCGCGTTGCCCTACTACACGACCCTCGGCAATCACGAACTCGGAGCTTCGGAGACGCCCTATCACGACTACTTCGGCCGAGGCAGCTTCAGCTTCGTCTACCGGGACGCGCGCTTCACCCTGCTCGACTCCGCGAGCGCGACCATCGATCCGCGCGTGTACGAGTGGCTGAGCGATTGGCTCGATCTCGGGCGACGGCAGACGCACGTGGTGGCGATGCACATCCCGCCCCTGGACCCGATCGGGGTGCGCAACGGCGCATTCTCGAGTCGCAACGAAGCTTCGAAGCTCCTGGGGCGCCTCGCCCGCGGGAACGTGGATCTGACGCTCTACGGGCACATCCACTCCTATTATCGGTTCGACAACGCAGGGATCCCTGCCCACATCAGCGGCGGCGGTGGCGCCATCCCCGAGCGCTTCGACGCGCTGGGGCGCCACTTCCTCGACGTGCGCGTCGACGAGCGGGGGGTGGCCGGAGTGCGCGTCGTCCGGGTGGATTGAAGGGCTGCGCGCTTCGCCGCGCTGCTCGCCGGGAGCGTGAGCGCGGGACCGAGGAGCGCGCTCGTCGTGGGGGCGTGGCCCTCAGCGGGACGAGCGGGCCTCGCGTCGCTCGAGCTTGCGATACAAGGTGCGCCGATCGAGCCCGAGGATCTTGGCGGCCTGGGTCTTGTTGCCCGCGACGGTCGCCAGGACCCGCTCGATATAGCGTTGTTCCAGCTCGTCGAGGGTGATGAGCATCTCCGGATTGTTTCCGGCGACGACCAGATCGCTGCTGCGGTAGTTCTGGATGCGCTCGGGCAGGTCCTCCACCGTGATCTGGTCGAAGCGGGCGAGGGCCATCGCCCGCTCCATCACGTTTTGCAGCTGGCGGACGTTGCCGGGCCAGTCGTACTCGAGCAGGCGCTGCGCCACGGCGGTGGACAGCCCTTTGACGGGCTTGCCGGTGCGCTCGGCGATGGAGCGGATGAAATGCTGAGCGAGCAGGAGCACGTCGTTGTCCCGGGCGCGCAGGGGAGGGGTGCGCATCGTGACGACGTTGATGCGGTAGTAGAAATCCTCCCGGAAGCGGCCCTCCTCGACCTCCGTCTCCAGGTCGCGGTTGGTGGCGCAGACGATGCGCGCGTCGAAGGAGACCTCCTGGGCGCTGCCGAGGGGACGCACGCGCCGCTCCTGCAGGGCACGCAGGAGCTTGACCTGCACGTCCTGGGACATCTCGCCGATCTCATCCAGAAACAATGTCCCGCCGCTCGCCTCCCGCAGGAGCCCCTCGTGAGCGCGGCGCGCGTCCGTGAAGGCTCCGCGCTCGTGCCCGAAGAGCTCGCTCTCCAGCACGCCGGGCGGCAAGGCGGCGCAGTTCAGGGCCACGAACGGACCATCCTTGCGGCGACTCAGGCGGTGCAAGGCGCGCGCGACGAGCTCCTTGCCCGTGCCGCTCTCGCCGTTGATGAGCACCGTCGCGTCTCCATCCGCCACGCGCTCGATGAGCTGAGTGAGACGACGGATGGCGTCGCTCTCCCCGAGGATGCCGGTGTCCTGGGTGGTCGGCCCCGTGGCCTGCCGCAGCCGCCGCACCTCCTTGCGGAGCTGGGTGTGCTCGAGGGCCCGCTTGACCGTGTAGTCGAGGATTTGAAGGTCGACAGGCTTGGTAATAAAATCGTGAGCACCCGCACGGATGGCACCCACGGCGGTCTCCATGCTTCCAAAGGCGGTGAGCATCACGGCGGGCGTCGCGGGGCGGTTCTCGGTCAACCAGGTGCAGAGGTCGAGCCCGCTCTCCTGGCCCAGTTGGACGTCGGAGAGGAGGAGATCGATCTCATGAGCCTCGAGGACAGCCCGAGCAGACGCCACGTCGTGAGCCGTGTGGACGGTGAAGTCCTCTCGGCGGAAGTGGAGCTCGAGCAGCTCGCAGGCGTCGCGATCGTCGTCGACGACCAGGAGGCTGGCATGTGTCACGGGGGTCGTTCCGGGCACGGCGTGTGGGCTCATGCATACACCAGATCCGTGATGGGGTCTGCACTCGGACCGTCGGTGCCCGAGGGAGACGCGACGCGCTGCTCGCCCCGGTTCCTGCAGCGGAGCGGTTCGTGTCGAAGGCTGCGGACGATATCCAGTGCAAACCACGGACCCTCGGCGCGCGCAAACGAAACGGCGCGCCGCCGAGCGGCGCCACGCGCCGCTCGACGTCCGTCCTGGGGTGAGACACGTGCTGCCCGAACGGCCCTTCTCCCGGGGCGCGAAAGGGGACGGCGACATTTCCCAGGCGTCGTTCACTGCCGTAGGTGCTCGGATGGACGAGCCTAGTCAGGGATTATCCAGCGGTCCCGGTGGGCCCGAGGGAGTCCCCGTCACGGCGGGGTTGGACACAAGCGAGTCCGGCCGGCGCGCGGAGTCTGGCGAGCGTGGGACGGCGGATCTCGAGCAGGAGGTCCGAGCCCTGCGGTCCGAGCTCGCGCAGGCTCGGGCGTCTCTGTGGGGACTTCAGGAGCTCTTCCAGGAAGCCCCGGCTTACGTGTCGGTGCACGACGGACCCGAGCACGGTATCGTGTTCGCGACGGCCTTGCTCGAGCGCCTGCTTGGCGGCCGACGGTTGCGCGGCCTCTCCTTCGCCGAGGGATTCCCGCCAGAGCTCCAGGGTGATCTCCGAGCGCGCTTCGACGCGGTGTACCGGTCCGGGTACCCGTCGGTGCAGCGAGAGGTCCTGTGGCGGGTGCGGGACGAGGTCACGGGAGTGGTCCGTGAGCTCTGCGCGGACGAGGTCATCCAGCCCTGGTTCTCCGAGCAGGGGGAGGTCCGGGGGGTCATGTGGTTCGCCGTGGACGTCATGGCCCAGGTGAAGGCGCGTCGGGCGTTGCTCGCGAGTGAGCGCAAGCTGCGCACGGTGGTCGAGCGCGCGCCCGTGGGGATCGCCTTGATCTCCGAGGAGTTCTGCTGGCAACGGCTCAACGACGAACTCTGCCGCATCCTGTGCTGCGAGCCAATCCAAATTCTATCACAGCACATCCGCGGCGTCTTCTTCCCCGAGGATTGGCCGAGCCTCGAGGAAGACCTAAGGCGGCTCTTGCGCGGCGAGGTGGCGCACGTGCACCGGGAAGAGCAGGTGCTGCGCTTCGATGGGAAGACCGCCTGGTGCCGCGTCAGCGTCTCCCCGCTGGCGGCGGGGGATCGGCAAGAGAACGGCGCCGGTGATGGACTCGTTGGTGGAGGACTCGTTGGCGACGAGGTGGCCGGTGGCGGGTTGGCCGGCGATGGGTCGGCTGGTGACGGCGGGCGGGCTGGTGAGGGGCGGGCTGGTGAGGGGCGGGCGGGCGCTC
>Ga0207873_1000586_pt1 | contig 39042 bp, 35 predicted proteins | sample BGWIniCompost_FD_187373 | JGI IMG/M metagenome (GOLD analysis project Ga0207873, IMG submission 187373) | Cellulose adapted compost microbial communities from Newby Island Compost Facility, Milpitas, CA, USA - BGW Initial Compost (SPAdes)... ... | reverse complement strand
GTCAGCGCTCCAGCAACCGCAAGGTATTCACGAGCAGCTCCTGCCCGCCGTGCAGGCCGTGACCCGGCACGACGATCTCGGCATCGGGATAGCGCTGCATGACGGCGCGCAGGGAGGCGGGCCAGGCAGCGCGATCGGCATCGGCGAGGTTGCCGAGCGAATCGGCGTTGCGGGAGCGGGCGACGTCGCCCGCGTACAGGATGCGGGACGCTTTCAGCCACACGACGATGTTGTCCGCGCTATGCGCCGCGCCGGGATGAAAGACCTCGATGCCCCCGGGCAGGGTGAAGCTTTCGGTGATGAGCCATTGCGGCGCGCGGATGCCCTGCCTGCGTGCAAGCTCGGCGGTTTTCGCGTTGGCGTAAATCGCCGCGCCGGCATCGCTGAAGACCTCGATGCCGCCGATGGCATCGTCATGCGCGTGCGACACGATCAGTCGCAGCGGCCGGCCAGGATATTCGCGCTGCAGGAAGGCAAGGAGATCGCGCGAGGCCTGCACGGTCCAGGGCGTGTCGATCACCGTGATGCCCTGCTCATGCACGTGCAGCACGCCGTTGGCATGCATGCGGACGCCGTTGATCTCCAGGTAGCTGCGATGCACCCAGGCGCCGTCCGCCAGCGGCAGGAGCTGCAGCTCGCCGGCCTGCACGGGATCCGCGCCGCGCACCGCATCGAGCGCGCGCAGGGTTTCGCGGTAACCCTCGGTTTCCGCAGCTTGCAGGGGCAAGCTGCAAAGCAGCAGGAGCAGGGGAAGCAGCCGGCGCATGGCGTTCTCTCTTATTAAAAGGTGTCCGAACTTCGGGCCGGGCCCGGGGAAGTGGATAATACAGCGATATACTCACGCGAGCGGCAGAAAGCCGCAGAGAACCATGGGGGCTCCCATCAACTTCCATCCCGACACCACCGTGGTCACCGGCTCCGACCGGCTTGCCCGCCACCTGCACGAGCGGCACGCCCGTGCCCAGCTCGCGGCGGGCCGCAAGGCCTGGGAGCGGCCGGACATCCTGCCGGTGGGCGCGTTCTGGCGGCGGCTGGCGCGGGAGCTGCAGCAGCTCGGGCTGGGCGTGCTTGCGGAACGGCGGGTGCTGTCGCGGCGCGCGATGCAATGCCGCTGGGAGGCGCTGGTCGCCGAAAGCCTGGGCGAGGACTCGCTGCTGCAGATCGCGGGCGCGGCGCGCAGCGCGCTGGAAGGCTGGCAGCTTGCCCGCGACTGGCTGCTGGACATGGACGCGCTGGCGCTTGATCCGCTGGAGGAAACCCGCCTGCTGGTGGAGTGGGGTCGCCGCTTCGAGAGCGAGTGCAACGAACGTGGCTGGCTGCCGGAATACGCGCTGCCAGATGCCGTGCTCGGCACGCTGGAGCGGCACCCCGAAGCGCGTGAACTGCTGCCGACGGCGATCCAGCTGACCGGCTTCCTGGAATTCTCGCCGCGCGATGCCGAGCGCTGGGAGTCATTGACGAAGCTGGGCGTGCACGTCGGTGATTTGCCGTCGCTGCCTGTCGAGGCAGACGCCTTTCGCGTCCGCTGCCATGACCGGCGCGACGAGATTCTCGCCGCGGCGAGCTGGGCGCGCGAGCTGCTGCTCGCGAATCCCGAGACATCCATCGCCATCGTCGTGCCCGATCTCGCGGCCGCGCGCAGCGCGTTGCGTCGCGCCCTGCTGGATGCGCTCGCGCCGGAGCTGCTGCTCGCGGCCGACAAGCCCGCGCCGTTCAACTTCTCGCTGGGCGAGCCGCTTGCGAACGTCGCGCTGGTGAAGGATGCGCTGATATTGCTGGGCGCAGGCAGGCAGCTGGATTTTCCGGCGGCTGCACGGCTGGCGCGTTCGCCGTATCTCGGCGACGAGGAAGAGCAGGGTTCGCGCCTCCGGATGGAAGCGTGGCTGCGTGAAGGCTCCATGCGGCTTTCGCTCGCCGAGCTGCGCGCCGTCGCGGCGCGCGCGCAATGCACCCGCTTCGCCGAAGCCTTGCATGAATTCTCCATCCGCCTGCGCGATGAGCCTGCGAATGCCTTGCCGTCGGCATGGGCGCGGCTGTTTTCGCAGGCGCTGGATGCCGCCGGCTGGTGCCGGGCGCGTCCGCTGGACAGCGCCGAGTTCCAGGCGCGCGAAGCATGGAACGATCTTCTCGCCGGGCTCGCGGAACTGGACGTGGTGCTCGGCGAGGTGACGCGCACCGTGGCGTACGCCTGGCTCGCCCGCGCCGCGCGCGAAACGCTGTTCCAGCCGCGCGCGGTGGCCGCACCCGTGCAGGTGCTCGGTTTGCTGGAAGCTACCGGCATGCGCTTCGATGCCGTGTGGGTGATGGGCCTGGATGATGAAACCCTGCCGGCCTCGCCGCGGCCGAATCCCTTCCTGCCCATCGAATTGCAGCGCGCGAAGCAATTGCCCAGCGCGTCCGCGGAACGCGAACGCGCCTTCGCCCGCCAGGTGTTCGAGGGCCTGCGGCAGTCCGCGCCGCAGGTGATCTTCAGTCATCCTGCCCGCGAGGGCGATGCCGAGCGGCGGCCGTCGCCGCTGCTGCTCGAACTCGCGGAGCGCGAGGCGCCGCAACGCTCACCCGGGCTCGCCGAACTCGTGTTCATGCATCGCGCCGAGGAAACCTTCGAGGACGCGCAGGGTCCGGCGCTCGACGGCGGCAACGTGAAGGGCGGTGTCGCGATCCTGCAGGACCAGTCGGCCTGCGCCTTTCGCGCCTTTGCGAAACATCGCCTGCGCGCGGGCGAATGGCCGACGCCGCCGGCAGGACCGGATGCGGCGCTGCGCGGCGCCATCGTGCACCGTGCGCTCGAACTGCTGTGGTCGCGTTTCCGTGACCGCCGCGGCCTGGTGGACGCGATGGAACGCGGCGAATTCGAGGCCGTGCTGAATGAATGCGTGCAGCAGGCCATTGATCGCGAATCGCGTCGTGCCAACTGCTGGACGCCTGCCTTGCGCGCCATCGAGATCGAGCGGCTGACGCGGGTGCTGGGGCGCTGGTTCGAGCGCCAGGAAGCGACTCGCCCGGATTTCACGGTGGCGGAGATCGAAGGCACGCGCATGGACGGCAGCGAGGTGGAAACCATCGTCTACGCAGGCCCGCTCAAGCTGCGCGGCAAGCTTGATCGCGTCGATCGTCTAGCCGACGGCAGGGAAATCATCATCGACTACAAGACCGGCAAGGTGGCGACGAAGAACGAATTCTTCGGCGAGCGGCCGCGCGCGCCGCAGCTGCCCGCCTATGCGCTGGCGCGCATCGATGGCGGTCATGCAACACCCGCGGGCATTGCCATTGCCTCGCTCAGGACCGGCGCGGAAAGCCTGCGCGGCATCATGCGTGTCGAAGGCGAGGAAGCCCTGCTGCCCGGCATGGAAGACGTGAGCAGGACAGGCGTGGCGAACTGGGAAGAAGCGCTTGCGCATTGGCGAGAGTCCATCGATGCGCTGGGCGAGGCGTTTGCCCGCGGCGAGGCTTTGGTCAATCCGCAGAAGGGCGCGTGCAAGTACTGTCATCTCGCGCTCCTCTGCCGCATCAACGAGCAGCAGGAATTCGCGGAGGAAACCGATGACGACGAATGACATGCTGCCGCCGGATCACGCGGCGCGCGAAGCCGCACTCGACCCGCAGGCGTCGGTGATCGTGCAGGCGCCGGCGGGCTCGGGAAAGACCGGCCTGCTGACGCAGCGTTTCCTGCGCCTGCTCGCCTGCGTGGAGCAGCCCGAGGAAATCGTCGCCATCACCTTCACGCGCAAGGCGGCGGCGGAGATGCGCGAGCGCATTCTCGGCGCCATGGAGCGCGCCGCGCGCGGCGAGAGCGGTGACAACGCCAACGAGCGGCGGCTGCTCGGTTTCGCGCAGGAAGCGCTCGCCGCCGATCACCGGCAGGGCTGGGGGCTGCTGGCGAATCCCGCGCGCCTGCGCATCACCACCATCGATTCCTTCAACGCCATGCTGACGCGGCAGATGCCGCTGGCATCCGGCATGGGACAGCAGGCCGCGGTCGCGGAGGATGCCGAGCGGCTGTGCCGCGAGGCGGTGATGCGGCTGCTGGAAAACCTCGACCGTCGCGGCGACGTTTCCACTGCGCTGCGCCGCCTGCTGGCGCATCTCGACAATCGCGTCGATGAACTCATCGAACTGCTCGCCGGCATGCTGGCGAAACGCGACCTGTGGATGCGGCATCTAGAGATCGGCGGGCTGGACCGCGAAGTGCTGGAAGCGGTGCTGCGCGGCGAAGTGGAGAAGGTCCTGCGTTCCTTGCATGCGGCCCTGCCGGTCAGCGTGCTCGAAGACATCATCGACATCGCCCGGCAGTGCGCGAAGTACCTCAGCGATCTCGAGCGCCGCGGCGACAACAACGAATGCATCTTCCGGCTCGCGGCGCTGGAGGAGTTCCCGCGCCCGGCCGGCGAACGGCTGGATGACTGGCGTGCGCTTGCGGACTTTCTGCTGACGGACAAAGGTAACCCGCGCAAGCGTCTCGATATCAACATGGGCTTTCCGCCGGCTGACAAGAAGCTGCCGCCTGCCGAGAAACAGGCGCGCGAGCAGCACAAGCAGCGCATGAGCGCGCTGCTGGCAGCGCTCGAGGACAGCATCGACGCCGTCATGTTGCTCGGCCGCCTCGAACTGCTGCCGCCTGCGCGCTATGACGATGCGCAATGGGAAGTGCTCTCCGCGCTGAACGCGCTCATGCCGCACGCGGTGCTTGCGCTGCAGGGCGTGTTCCGCGATCGCGGCGAGGTGGATTTCGCGGAGCTTGCCATCCGCGCGCGCCAGGCGCTTGGCAGCGACGATGCGCCCACCGATCTCGCACTGAAGCTGGATCACCGCATCCGGCACCTGCTGGTCGACGAGTTCCAGGACACCTCACATGGCCAGATCGACCTGCTGCTGCGGCTGACGCGCGGCTGGGACGAGGGCGATGGCCGCACGCTGTTCGTCGTCGGCGATCCCATGCAGAGCATCTACCAGTTCCGCGAGGCCGAGGTCGGGCATTTCCTCGCGGTGCGTGACAATGGTCTTGGCGCCCTGTCGCTGCGCGCGCTCAGGCTGTCGGCGAACTTCCGTTCGCAGGCCGGCGTGGTGGCCTGGGTGAACGAAGCCTTCACGCGCATCTTCCCGCGTCAGGATGATATCGCCAGCGGCGCGATCGCCTTCGAACCGTCGGTGGCAGTGAAGCCCGCCTTGCCGGAGGCTGCCGTCACCGTGCATGCCTTCGACCAGAACGCATTCGATGCCGAAGCCGAGCGCGTGGTGGCGCTGGTGCGCGAGGCGGTGGCCCGCGACAACGAGACTACCGCAATCCTGGTACGCGCCAAGGCGCATCTCGCCCGCATCCTGCCGCGGCTGCGTGCCGCAGGCATTCCTTTCCAGGCCATCGAACTCGAGTCGCTGCAGCGTGTGCCGGCGATCGGCGACCTGCTCGCCTTGACGCGAGTGATCGTCAATCCCGCCGACAGCACGGCGCTGTACGCGGTGCTGCGTGCGCCGTGGTGCGGTCTGCGGCTGGCGGAACTTGCCTTGCTGGCGGACCAGGAGCGCCTGCCGTTCGAGCTGCTGGATTCACCGGCGGTGCTGCAAGGGCTGGATGAAAACGCACGCGCGCGGCTCGCGCGCGTCGTCGCCGCCTTGCGCGAGGCGGACGAACGCCGCGGCAGGAGGCCGCTGCGCGAGCGCGTGGAGAGTGCGTGGCTGATGCTGGATGCGCCGGCAACGCTGCGCGGCGCGGAAGAGCTTGCGGACGCGGAGCTTTACTTCGAGCTGCTGCAGCAGCTGGAGGAGGGCGGCGATCTCGCCGACATCAACGATCTCGAAAAGGCGCTGGAGCGGCTTCATGCCGCGCCGGATCCGGAGGCAGGCAGCACGGTGCAGATCATGACCCTGCACAAGGCCAAGGGGCTGCAGTTCGACAACGTCATCATCCCGGCGCTGGACCAGGTGAACAGCCGCCGCGACCGCCTGCTGTTCCAGTGGCTGGAGCGCCCGCGCGCCGACGGTGGCGAACAGGTGCTGCTCGGCCCGCTGAAATCGCGCGAGGACGAGCAGGGCGGGGCGATCTATCGCTTCATCGAAAAGCTCAAGGAAGAAAAGGAATCGCTGGAACGCGCGCGCCTGCTGTACGTCGGCATCACCCGCGCGGAGCGGCGAGTGCACCTGCTCGGCAAGGCGCGCTGGTCGAAGAAGAAGGACGGCATCACGCTCGCGCCGCCGACGAAGGGCAGCCTGCTGGAACTGCTCTGGGTGCTGCCGGAGGTGCGCGAGGCCTTCGAAGCCCTGCCGGTTCCCGCTGACCTTGCGGCGGACGTGGATGAGACTGCGACGACCATGCCGCTGCGGCGGCTGCCCCTGGATTGGCAGCGGCCGGCGTTGCCGCCTGCGCCGAACGTGCAGTTGCGCGCCAGCGGCATCGCCAGCGGCAGCGAAGTGGTGTTCGACTGGGCCGGCGATCGCATGCGGCATGTCGGCACGCTGGTGCACCGCTATCTCGAACGCATGGCCATCGAAGGCATCGACAGCTGGAACATGGCACGGCTGGAGGCATTGCCGCTCGCGCTGCAGCTCGCCGAGCTGGGCGTGCCGGAGAACGAATGCACCGAGGCCGCGCGCGAGGTGCTGCTCGCGCTCGGCAACGTGCTGGCCTCCGAAAGGGCGCGCTGGCTGCTGGCGCGTCATGAGGATGCGCGCAACGAATGGATGCTGAGCGGCGTCGATCACGGCGAGCTAGTGAACGTCAGCATGGACCGCAGCTTCGTCGAGGACGGCGTGCGCTGGATCGTCGATTACAAGACCAGCGCGCACGAAGGCGGCGGGCTGGAGGACTTCCTGGACACGCAGCAACAGCGGTATCGTGCGCAGCTGGAACGCTACGCCCGGCTGGTGCATGCGCTGGAGGGGCGGCCGGTGCGGGTGGGTCTGTATTTTCCGCTGCAGGACGCATGGCGCAGCTGGACGCCTGTCCTTGACCGGGCGGGCAAGGAGATGGATGCATGCCTGGAAAACTGAACGACAAGCTGGTGGTCGCGATCTCCTCGCGAGCCTTGTTCGATCTCGAGGAAAGCCATCGCATCTTCGTGGAGAAGGGGCTGGAGGAATACGCCCGCTATCAGATCGAGAACGAGGACGTGCCGCTGGAGCCCGGCATCGCCTTCCCGCTGGTGCGCAAGCTGCTGCGCCTCAACGAGGAAGGGCAGCAGAAGGTGGAGATCATCCTGCTGTCGCACAACTCCGCCGACACCGGCCTGCGCATCTTCAATTCCATCGCGCGCTATGAGCTCAACATCACCCGCGCCGCGTTCACCAACGGGGCGGAGCCGTGGCGCTATGTCGCACCCTTTGGCGCGGACCTGTTCCTGTCCGCGGAGCCGAAGGACGTGGTGAATGCGCTGAACGCCGGATTCGCGGCTGCCACCATCCTGCCGCGCCGCGCGAGCGCGGACGAGAACGGCAACGAGCAGCTGCGCATTGCCTTCGACGGCGATGCGGTGATCTTTTCCGACGAGGCCGAGCGCGTCTACAAGGAGAAGGGCCTGGAAGCGTTCGCCTCCAGCGAACGCGAGTCCGCGCGCCTGCCGCTCTCCGGCGGCCCGTTCAAGAACTTCCTCACCGCCCTGCATCGCATCCAGGCCGAGTATCCGATGGACGCCTCGCCGATACGCACCGCACTCGTCACCGCGCGCTCCGCGCCCGCACACGAGCGCGTCATCCGCACGCTGCGCGCCTGGGGCATTCGCATCGATGAGGCGATCTTTCTCGGCGGCCTGGAGAAGACCGAATTCCTCAAGGCCTTCGGCGCCGACATCTTCTTCGACGACCAGGCCGGCCACGTGGAACTCGCCCGCGAGTTCATCGCCTCGGGGCACGTGCCGCATGGCGTGGCGAATTCGGGGTCGTGAGACGTTAGACGTTAGACGACCGCGCGCGATGTTGATCGTCATCCACAAGTACCCAGCCCCATGGGAACGAAAAGCGGCCGTCAGGCCGCTTTCCTGTTGGCAAGGATTCGGGCGAGCGTCTTACGTCTCATCTCTCACGCCTCCCCGCCATGACGGCTTACGTTGAGGTTGCGCACCAGGCCGTCGCGGATGGAGTAGACCCAGCCGTGCACGGACAGCGGCTGGTTGCGTGACCAGGCGTCGAGCACGATGGTGGTGTTGCAGAGGTTCTTCACCTGCTGCGCGACGTTGAGTTCGCACAGCCGGTCCAGCCGCGCGTTGTCGTCGAGCCCGGCAAGTTCATGACGGTGATGATGGCTGGTGTGCTGGATGGGCCGCAGCCAGTTGTCGACCAGGCCGAGGCGCTGTTCTTCCATCGCCGCGCGCACGCCGCCGCAGCCGTAATGACCGGTGACGATGATGTGCCGCACCTTGAGCACGTCCACGGCGAACTGCAGCACCGACAGGCAGTTCATGTCGGAATGCTGCACGAGGTTGGCGACATTGCGATGGACGAAGATCTCGCCGGGGGCGAGCCCCACGATCTGGTTCGCCGGCACGCGCGAGTCGGAGCAGCCGATCCACAGGTAGGCGGGAGACTGTTGTTCGACGAGGCGGGTGAAGAATTCCGGGTCGCTGGACTTCTTGTTCTCCGCCCAGCGGCGGTTGTTTTCGAGCAGGTCGCGTAATTCCTTCATGGGCGGCGATTTTCCCTGTCACCGCCGCCGCCCGCAAGTTTTTCAGTGCGCGTGATGCCCGGCCGCGTGCTGCGCGCCATCGCCGGGCAGCAGCTGCGCGACCGGCATGGCCGCGGTCCACACGCCTGCCGCGATCAACAGCACGGCGGCGCCCTGCCGCCAGGCGCGGCGATTCATCAGTCCGCGCAGGCCCATGCCGGCAAGACCGGCGGCCAGCATCGCCGGCAGTGTGCCCAGCCCGAAGGCTGCCATGATGGCGGCGCCCTGCAAGGGGCTCGCGCTGGCGGCGGCGACCGCGAGCATGGACCAGGTCATGCCGCAAGGCAGCCAGCCCCACAGCATCCCGAGCACGGTGGTCGCGAACATGCCGTCCTTCTGCAGCTGGCGCACGGCGAGCGGCGCGATGCGCGACCAGGTCTTCTCGCCGAGCTTCTCGAAGGGTGCGAACACGCGGTGGCCGGTGAGCAGGTACAGCCCGGCAAGCACGATGATGAAACCGCTGAGAATCCTGAGGTGCCCGGCGGCAACGCCGAGCCCGCTGGCGGCGCCCACCGCATGCCCGAGCAGCCCGGCGAGGAATCCGCCGAGCGAATAGGTGAAGACGCGGCCGAGGTTGTAGGCCAGCGTGCGCCGCAGCGGCCTGCCGTCGGCGCTGCGCCTGCCGGCGAGCAGGCCGGCCATGCCGCCGCACATCGCAAGGCAGTGGCCGCTGCCGGCAAGACCTGCAACCAGCGCCGCGGCAAGTGCAAGTTCAGTCATGTTCGCGTTCCTTGCGCCGTGCCGGCGCGTCGTCGCGCAGGATGCGCCACGCCGGGCTGTCCAGGTCGTCGAACTGGCCATGTTTGGTGGCCCAGAAGAAAAGCCAGATGGCGACCGCCAGCAGCACGATGCTGACGGGTACGAGCACGAAAATGCTTTCCATCGTGATTCTCCTCAGGAAGAGCGCAGTTCGCGCAGTGTTTCCGGCAGGTCCCTGTCCGTCGCATCCCTGACGCGGTTGAGACGCAGCGCGTTGAGCGTCACCAGCAGCGAGGATGCCGACATGCCGATCGCCGCCATCCATGGCGTGACGAGACCGGCCGCTGCCAGCGGCACTGCCAGCATGTTGTAGCTGAAGGCCCAGGCGAGATTCTGCCGCATGATGCGCCGGGTGCGGCGGGCATGCTCGAGCAGCGGCGCGATGGCGCGCAGCGAACCGGTGAGCACGAAGTCCGCCGAGGCCTGGGCGAGTTCCGCGCCGGCCGCCATGGCGATCGAAACGTCCGCGCCGCCAAGTACCGGGGCATCGTTGATGCCATCGCCGATCATCAGCACGCGCGCACCTTCCGCGTGCAAGGCTTCGATCACGGCGAGCTTGTCTTCGGGCCGCTGCCTGCCGCGCGCATGACGAATGCCGAGCCGCCGCGCGATGGCTGCGACCGTGTCCTCGCTGTCGCCGCTGAGCAGATGCACGCGGAGTCCTGCGGCGTGCAGCTCGGCGATGGCGTGGGCCGCTTCCTCGCGCAGCGCATCGACGACCTCGAACCACGCCAGCACGCGGTTGTCATCGGCGAGCGCGATCCAGCTGCCCTCGCCGGGAACGGCTTCGCCGGCTGCGGCGAACTCGGGGCGGCCGAGCCGCAGGTTCATTCCTTCGTGTTCACCGCGCAGCCCTTCACCCGGCAGCTGTTCGACCTTGCTCACGACGGCGCGCTTCGGTGCGCGCTCCAGGAAGGCGCGAGCCAGCGGATGGTTCGCTTCCATCTCCAGGCCGGCGGCGAGCGCGAGACAATCGTCCTCGGATACAGCGCCGTTGATGAGGATGCGCCGGATGGACGGCTTGCCGACGGTGAGCGTGCCGGTCTTGTCGAACACCACGTCGGTGATGCCTTCGAGCTGTTCGAGCGCATCGCTGTTCACCGTGAGCACGCCGCGGCGGGTGATGGCATTGGTGGCGGCGGTCAGCGCCACGGGTACCGCAAGGCCCAGCGCGCAGGGGCAGGTGACGATGAGCACGCTCAGCGTGATCTCGAAGGCCTGCGCAGGATCGAGGTAAGCCCAGGCGAGCGCGGTGACGCCGGCGGCGAGCAGCACCGCGGCGACGAAGCGGCGCGCGAGGCGATCCGCGTACCGTGCCAGCCGCGGGCGGCTGGCCTGGGCGCGATCCAGCAGGCGGGCGATGCCGGCGATGAGCGTATCGTTGCCGGTGCGCACGACCCGCATGCGGAAGGGCGCGCCGAGATTGATGGCGCCAGCGGCAAGCGCATCGCCCGGCTTGCGCAGCACGCCGTGTGCCTCGCCGGTGAGCAACGATTCATCCAGCTCCGCGGCGCCTTCGACGATCACGCCATCCGCGGGCACGGCACTGCCGCGGGTCACCAGCACGATGTCATCGTTGCTGAGCGAGGCGAGCGGCACGTCCTCGCTTTCGCCATCCGCGCGGATGCGCGTGGCGCTTGCCGGCAGGCTGGCGCCGAGCGCGCGGGCGCTGTCGCTGACGCGATGGCGCGCCACCGCTTCCACGTAGCGACCGATGAGCAGGAAGAACACGAACATCGACACCGAATCGAAATACACCTCGCCGCTGCCGCGGAAGGCGTTCACCACGGAGGCGCCGTAGGCGATGAGGATGGCAATCGACAGCGGCACGTCCATGCCCAGCGTCCTGCCACGCGCCGCGCGCAGCGCGCCGCGGAAGAAGGGAGCGGCCGCGTAGAACACCACCGGTGTGGCGATCAGCAGCGAGACATGGCGGAAGAAGTGTTCGAACTCGGCGCTCATGTCGATGCCGAGATACATCGCGATGCCGTACATCATCGCCTGCATCATGCCGAAGCCGGCGACGGCGAGACGGCGCAGCAGGCCGTGGCGCTCATGCTCGTCACGCGCTTCCGTGGCATCGCCATCCAGCGGGCGGGGACGGAAGCCGAGCGCATCCAGCGAGGCGAACAGGGACGACAGCGGCACCTCGTCCTGGCGCCAGCGCAGCACCGCGCGGCCGTTCACGGGATTGAGGCGGATGTCGCACACGCCGTCGCGCTCGCCGAGCGTCTTCTCGATCAGCCAGCCGCAGGCAGCGCAGCGGATGTCATCGAGCTGCAGGCTGGCCTCGTACACGCCGCCATCGAGGCGCGCAAAGCTCGCCAGCACATCGGGCGAGTCGAAGGCCTGCCAGCGCGCAGGGTCGGCAGGCTCCACCCTGGGAGAAAGCTCGGTGCGGAAACGGTAGAAATCATCCATGCCGGCGGCAAGGATGAGCTTCGACACTGCTTCGCAACCGGCACAACAGAACGGCCTGCGCTCGCCATCGATTTCCAGCCAGCGCTGCTCGCCCTTGGGTACCGGCTCGCCGCAGTGGAAGCAGTTGTTCACTTCATGCCGCCAAATTCTATGAGTCGATCAGTGGCGCTCAGCCGCGTGGTGACACGCCAGCCATTGCTCTCGTCGGCAATGCGCACGTACCAGCGGCCGGGCAGGGCCTTGCCGACGCTGCCGCGATGCAGGCCGGCGGCATCGCGCTGCAGGACGATGCGCTGATCGAGCGCGGGCTGCGTGGCGTGGTGCAGGTCGAAGACGAGCTGGTCGGCGACGTGCTCGCCTTCGATGCGCGCGGTGATCATGCCGGACTCGCGGTCCAGCGAGGCGGTGATGGCAACGCCCAGTTCCTCGGCGCGGCGTTCCATCGCGCCATGCCGTTCGGCAACCAGGCCGACCTTCTGGAAATCATCCACCACCAGTGAATCGGCGCCGCCGACGGCGATGAACACCGTGGCAATGCCCGCGACCACCGCGGACAGCGGCAGCGCGAACACCAGCCAGGCCAGCGGCTCGCGGTACCAGGGGCGGATGGTTTCGGCGGCGGCGTTCATCATTGCATTTCACCCGGTGCAAAGAAGCGGCTTTTCTCGACAATGCGGGCGCCGTCCTCGGTCTCCAGCACGAAGGCGATGTCGTGTCCGCCGCCCGCGACCGTGCCGAGGCCGGCCTGGATTCTCACCGGCAGGCTGAGTACTTCGCCCGGGCGCGTCGCGGCCTCGCGCTCCACCACGAGCTCGGCGTCGATGCCTTCGACGCTGAGCCGGTAACGCTGCCCGGCATTGCCCTTGTTCATGATCTTCAGCGTGTAGACGTTCTCGACGTTGTCGTTGACCACGCGGTACAGCGCGTTGCGGTCGCGCAGCACGTCCATGGCCACCGGCTGGCGCAGCGTCACGCCGGCGACCCAGGCGCCCATGAGTGCCAGGAGCAGCGCGCCGTAGATCAGCGTGCGCGGCCGCAGGATGCGCGACGGCTTCTTCTCCATGCCGTTCTGCGTGTCGTAGCGGATCAGCCCGCGCGGGTAGCCCATCTTGTCCATGACGGAATCGCAGGCGTCGATGCAGGCGGCACAGGCGATGCACTCGTACTGCAGGCCGTCGCGAATGTCGATGCCGACGGGGCAGACCTGCACGCAGAGATTGCAGTCCACGCAATCACCAAGCGCTTCCGGCGGCGGGAAGTCGAGCTTCGCCTCGGCGGGCGCGCTGTGCTCCACCTTGATGCTGGCGAACAGCTTCTCGCGCGTGGCGACGTCCGGCACGGCCTTGCGGCGCAGGCCGCGCGGCTCGCCGCGCTCGGTGTCATAGGCAATGATCAGCGTGTTGCTGTCGAACATCGCGCTCTGGAAGCGCGCGTAGGGGCACATGTACATGCACACCTGCTCGCGCAGGAAGCCGGCGTTGCCCCAGGTGGCGAAGCCATAGAAGAAGATCCAGAACGCTTCCCACGGGCCGAGGTTGAAGTCCAGCAGCCTGAGACCCAGCGTCTCGATCGGCGTGAAGTAGCCGACGAAGGTGAAGCCCGTCCACAGCGCGAACAGCACCCACATGCCATGTTTCGCGGTCTTGCGCAGGATCTTCTCGCGGTTCCATGGACCGGCGTCGAGGCGCACGCGCTGGTTGCGCTTGCCCTCGGCGAGCCGCTCCATCCACACGAACACTTCCGTCCACACCGTCTGCGGGCAGGCGTAGCCGCACCACAGGCGTCCGGCCAGCGCGGTGAAGAAGAACAGCGACAGCGCGGCGATGATCAGCAGCAGCGCGAGGAAGAAGAAGTCCTGCGGCCAGAAGGTCAGTCCGAAGACGTGGAACTGCCGCTCGGGCAGGTCGAACAGCACGGCCTGGCGGCCGTTCCAGTTCAGCCACGGCAGGAAATAGTACAGGCCGAGCAGCACGAACACGGCGAGCTTGCGCAGCGTCTGGAAACGCCCGCTGATTTCGCGCGCATGGATCTTCTCGTGCGCGACATACATGCTCGCGCCGGAGTCTTCCGTGGCCCTGTACTTCTTCGGTTTCGCGACGTTTTTCATTGCGGTCTGTGTGCGGATTGCTCCATGGAACGGATGAGAAACACGCTGAAGGCGCTCGCGCTCAAGGCGATCAGCCAGAAGCAGAAGAAGCCAAGCGTGTAGCCTGCGGTGCGGCCCAGCCGCACCGGGAACGTGGCCGCCTCGGCCAGCGCCACGGGATCAAACGCCGCGAAGAAGAACGCCGTGGCAATGGATGCCACGGCGAACGATGCCCAGGCGATGATCACCACGCGCAGGGTGCGCGAGCTGACGGATGGGTCGCCGCGCCCCGGCATTTACCTGGTCTCCCGCTGCGACAGGCTGAGCACGTAGGCGGTCACCAGCCGGATCTGATCCTCGCTGAGCAGGTTCTCGTGCGCCGGCATCTGTCCCATCCGGCCGTCGCGCACGGTGCGCTTGATCATCTCGAAGCTGCCGCCATGCAGCCAGACGTCGTCGGTGAGGTTGGGCGCGCCGAGCATCTGGTTACCCTTGCCATCGACACCATGACAGGCCGCGCACTGCATGCCGAAGATGCGTTCGCCGTCGGCGACCATCGCGCTCATCGCGGGATCGGTCTCGCGGCCGTTCAGCTGGTAGACGTAGGCGGCGACCTGCGCCACGCCCTGTTCACCGAGTACGGCGCCGAGCGGCGGCATGATGCCGTTGCGGCCATGGCGGACGCTGGCGAGCACCTGCTCGGGGCCGCCGCCATACAGCCAGTCGTCGTCGGCGAGGTTGGGAAAGCCCGGCGCGCCGCGGCCGTCCGCGCCGTGGCAGACGGCGCAGTTGTTGGCGAAGATGCGTGAGCCGATCTCGGTGGCTTCATGGTCGGCGGCGAGCGCGAGCAGGTCCTTGTCCTGGAACTTCGCGAATGCTTCGCGCTGCCGTTCGCTGATGCGCGCGGACTCCGCGTCGTACTGCGTGATCTGCGTCCAGCCGAGCACGCCCTCGAAGCGCCCGAGCCCCGGATAGAGCGCGAGGTAGACGAAGGCGAACACGATGGTGAGATAGAACAGGATAAGCCACCAGCGCGGCAGCGGGTTGTTGTATTCCTCGATGCCGTCCCAGACGTGCCCCGTGGTCTCGAGCTCGGCGCTCTCGCCGGCGGGGCGGCGAGAGGTCCACCAGAGCAGCCACGTGAGCGCCAGAATGTTGCCGACGGTGAGAACAATGATGTAGATGCTCCAGCCGCTCGTCATCGTGAATCCCTCGAGCCAGTTTCTTCATCGCGGAACGGAAGCCGTGCGGCTTCGTCGAAATCCTTGCGGCGCTTCGAGCTCCACGCCCAGATCCACAGGCCAATGAAGGCCACCAGCAGGATCGCGGTCAGCACGCCGCGGAACGTATTGATGTCCATGCTCATCTCCCGTTGTTGGCGGTGCCGAGCACCTGCAGGTAGGCAATGAGCGCTTCCATTTCGGTCTTGCCGCGCACCGCGTCCGCGGCGGTGGCGATGTCCTCGTCGCTGTAAGGCACGCCCAGCATGCGCATCACTTCCAGCTTGCGCTGCGTGGACTTGCCGTCCAGCCGGTTCTGCGCGAGCCACGGATAGCCCGGCATGTTGGACTCCGGCACGACGTCGCGCGGATTCATGAGATGCACGCGATGCCACTCGTCGGTGTAGCGGCCGCCGACGCGGGCGAGGTCGGGGCCGGTTCGCTTCGAGCCCCACTGGAAGGGACGGTCATAGACGAACTCGCCGGCTTCCGAGTACGGCCCGTAGCGTTCCGTTTCCGCGCGGAAGGGGCGGATCATCTGCGAATGGCAGCCGTAGCAGCCTTCGCGCACGTAGATGTCGCGGCCTTCCAGCTGCAGCGCGGTGTAGGGCTTGAGGCCTTCCACCGGCTGTGTGGTCTCGGACTGGAACATCAGCGGCACGATCTCCACCAGGCCGCCGATGCTGATCACGATGGTGACCAGGATGGCCATGAGGCCAATGTTCTTTTCGACTTTCTCGTGACTCATCGCTCGTTCCTCACGCGGTCTGCGCCAGTGCCAGGTCTTCCTGGCGGGTTGCCTGTGCGGGCGCCATGCGCGCGGTCTTCCAGGTGTTCCAGGCCATGATCACCATGCCGCTGAGGTACAGCAGGCCGCCCAGCAGGCGCACCGCGTAGTACGGGTAGGTGGCCTTGATGCTTTCGATGAAGGCGTAGGTGAGCGTGCCGTCCGGGTTGACCTCGCGCCACATCAGGCCCTGCATCACGCCGGCGATCCACATCGCCGCGATGTAGAGCACGACGCCGATGGTCGAGATCCAGAAGTGCAGCTCGACGGCCCTGGTGCTGTACATCTCGGTGCGGCCGTAGAGGCGCGGGATGAGGTAGTAGAGCGAGCCGATGGTGATGAAGCCGACCCAGCCGAGCGCACCTGCGTGCACGTGGCCGATGGTCCAGTCGGTGTAGTGCGACAGCGCGTTGACGGTCTTGATCGACATCATCGGACCTTCGAAGGTCGCCATGCCGTAGAACGACAACGCCACGATCAGGAACTTGAGGATCGGGTCGGTGCGCAGTTTGTGCCAGGCGCCGGACATGGTCATCATGCCGTTGATCATGCCGCCCCAGCTCGGCGCGAGCAGGATCAGCGAGAACACCATGCCGAGCGACTGCGCCCAGTCAGGCAGCGCCGTGTAGTGCAGGTGATGCGGGCCGGCCCACATGTACACCGAGATCAGCGCCCAGAAGTGCACGATGGACAGCCGGTAGGAATAGATCGGCCGCTGCGCCTGCTTCGGCACGAAGTAGTACATCATGCCGAGGAAGCTGGTGGTCAGGAAGAAACCGACCGCGTTGTGGCCGTACCACCACTGCACCATCGCGTCCACCGCGCCGGCGTAGATCGGGTAGGACTTCCACAGCGACACCGGCACCACCAGGTTGTTGAAGATGTGCAGCACCGCGATGGTGATGATGAACGCGCCATAGAACCAGTTGGCGACGTAGATGTGCTTTTCCTTGCGCTTGACGATGGTGCCGAAGAACACGATGCCGTAGGCGATCCAGACCGCGGCGATCAGGAGGTCGATCGGCCATTCGAGTTCGGCATATTCCTTGGACTGCGTGATGCCGAGCGGCAGGGTGATCACCGCCAGCACCAGCGCCAGCATCCAGCCCCAGAAAGTGAAGGACGCCAGCCTCGGTGCGAACAGCGGCACGCCGCAGGTGCGCTGCACCACGTAGTAGGACGTGCCGATCAGCGCCGTGCCGCCGAAGGCGAAGATCACGCCGTTGGTGTGCAGCGGCCGCAGGCGGCTGTAGGTCAGCCAGGAGATGTCGAAGTTCAGGGCGGGAATCAGCAGCTGTGCGGCGATGAAGACGCCGACGGCCATGCCTACCACGCCCCAGAAAACGGTCATGATCGTGAATTGCCGAACGATCTTGTCGTTGTAGGCGGTTTCCATCGCGTGCGACTCCGTATTGCTGACGGATTTCCGGGGGGACGCGGCATTCTCGGGGCGGGATCGGGAAGGTGCATTGATTCAGGTCAAGGAGAGTCGAGAAGCGACCTGATGTGCCGCAGGGTTGACATGCATCAATGCCGCTGCTCCGGGGCAGCCGTATCGTGCGCTCATCTTCGGAGCCCAGGGGGCAGTGGAAATGCATCAGTCAGTCACGTTCGATGCGGAACTGCTGCGCGCCTATGACATCAGCGGGCCGCGCTACACGTCCTACCCGCCGGCGACGCAGTTCACCGAAGCGTTCGGCGAAGCCGATTACCGCGCCGCGGCCGACGCCAGCAACGACGATCCCATCCCGCGGCCGCTGTCGCTGTACGTGCACGTGCCGTTCTGCACCAGCCCCTGCTTCTACTGCGGTTGCACGCGCATCATCACGCGCGACCCGCTGAAGGGCCGCATCTACCTGGATCACCTGCTGCATGAGATCGAGCTGCAGGCCCGGCTCTTCGACCCTGATCGCGTCGTTGACCAGCTGCATCTGGGCGGCGGCACGCCGACCTTCCTGTCGAACGAGCAGCTCGCCGAACTCCTCGCGGGCATGCGGAAGCACTTCCGGCTGCGCAACGACGAAGGGCGGGAGTTTTCCATTGAGATCGATCCGCGCACCGTGGACGAGCAGCGCATGCAGCAACTCGCGGACCTCGGCTTCAACCGCGTCAGCCTCGGCGTGCAGGATTTCGACCCCGTGGTGCAGCAGGCGGTGAATCGCATCCAGGGCGTGGAGGAAACGCTGGGCGTGATGCAGGCCGCGCGCCGCGCCGGGATCTCGTCCATCAACCTGGACCTCATCTATGGCCTCCCGTTCCAGAGCCTGGAAGGCTTCAGCCGCACGCTGGAAACGGTGATCGAGGCGCGGCCGGAACGGCTCGCTGTCTACAGCTACGCGCACCTGCCGCGCATGTTCAAGGCGCAACGGCAGATCGACGAGCGCACCCTGCCGTCGCCGGAAACCAAGCTGGCGCTGCTGGAACTCGCCATCACCATGCTGACGGCGGCGGGATACATATATATAGGAATGGATCACTTCGCCTTGCCGGACGACGAGCTGGTGCTGGCGCAGCGCCGCGGCGACCTGCAGCGCAACTTCCAGGGTTATTCCACGCGCGCCGAGTGCGACATGATCGGACTGGGCATGAGCTCCATCGGCAAGGTCGGCGACACCTACAGCCAGAACATCAAGGAACTGGGCAAGTACCAGGCGGCGCTGGCCGAGGGCAGGCTGCCGGTGGTGCGCGGCCTCCGGCTGAACGAGGACGACCGGTTGCGGCGCGCCGTCATCCAGCAGCTCATGTGCCATGGCGAGCTGGATTACGTCGCCGTCGGCGAGCGCTGGCAGATCGATTTCCGAAGCTACTTCGCGGATGCGCTGTCGCGCCTGCGGCGTCTCGCGGACGACGGCCTGGTCGAGCTTGCCGAAGACCGGCTTACCGTGACGCCACGCGGCCGGCTGCTGCTGCGCGTGGTGGCGATGTGCTTCGACCGTTACCAGCGCGCCTTCCCGGAGATGTCGGAACGCTTCTCCCGGGTGATCTGAGCGCCGCTCGCCTGCCTTGGCAGGCGGTATCGGGTAGAATGGGCACCCATTCCTCCGGGAGGTGCGCATGTCTTCCCAGCCCGTTCCTGCCGATCTGCAACGCCGTCTTCGCAAGGTCTGCAGCAGCTGTTCGCTGCTGGAACTGTGTCTTCCGATGGGGCTGGAACGCGAGGACGTGGAGCAGCTGGATGAGCTGGTGACGCCGCAAGGCCCGTTGCGCGCCGGCGAGCACCTCTACCGCGTCGGCGACGACTTCAAGGCGCTGTACGCGGTGCGTTCCGGTTACCTCAAGACCTACATCATCGACAGCGCCGGCCGCGAGCAGGTGCTCGGTTTCCATCTTCCTGGCGAGCTCGTCGGTCTCGACGCCATTTATCCCGCCAGGCATCAATGCAATGCGGTGGCGCTGGACACCGCGACGGTCTGCCGCATGCCGTATGAACAGCTCGCGGATCTTGCCGCGAAGATCCCCAGCCTGCAGCGGCAGATGTTCCGCCTGCTGTCCAAGGACATTCACATCGGGCAGATATTGTCGGGAGACTTCACGGCGGAGGAGCGCGTCTCTTCCTTCCTGCTCGGCATGTCGACGCGGCTGCGGCAGCGCGGCTACTCGGCCACGCATTTCCGCCTGGCCATGCCGCGTCGTGACATCGCGAACTATCTCCGGCTGGCGACGGAAACGGTCAGCCGCGTGTTCAAGCGCTTCCAGGACGAGGGACTGATCGAGGTGGAACGCCGCGAGGTGCAGCTGCTGGACGTGCCGGGGCTGCAACGACTTTGCCGGGCGGTGCCGGACTGATCACTGCTCCATGAAGCGGCGCAAGGCCGCCTCATCCTTCACCACGATGCGCCGGCCATCAACCTCGATGGCGCCGCTTTCCGTCAGCGCATGCAGCACGCGCGAAAAGGTCTCCGGTTGCACCGACAGGCGCGCGGCGATGATCTTCTTGGCCGCTTCCAGCTCCACCACGTCTTCCTCTCCCGCGGCGTCCAGCCGGTTCAGCAGGAAGTTCACCACCCTGAGCGTGGCGTTCTGCAAGGACAGCGCCTCGATCTCGTTGACGCGGTGATGCAGGCGCATGCTCAGCGTGCCGAGCAGGCGCATGCAGGTCTCCGGCGATTCACGCAGCATGTCCATGAACACCTGGCTGTCGAAGGCCGTGACGACCGTGGGCTCGAGCGCTTCGGCGTTGACGGGAAACAGCGGGCGGGTGAAGAACATCACCGCCTCGGCGAAGGTCTGCCCGGCGCGGATGATTTCGACGATCTTTTCCTGTCCCGTGGGCGAGAGGCGGAACAGCTTGATGGCGCCGGAATCGACATGGAAGAAATTGCGCGAGGTCTCGCCCATGTGAAACAGCGTCTCCCCGGCCTTGAGGCTGATTTGCCGGCGCGAGTCACGCATGCGCGCGAGCTGCTTCTCGTCCAGCTCTGCCAGCAGGGGGAGACGGCGCAGTTCGGTGTCGTCCATCGGCGCTCCTTCAGGGACAGAGGCGTTCGATCTTCCAGCCGTCGCCGCTGCGCACGTAGCGCAGCCGGTCGTGCAGCCGGCTGGGACGTTCCTGCCAGAACTCCATCGTCTCCGGCACCACCCGCCAGCCGCCCCAGTGAGGCGGCCGTGGCACGGGCGCGTTCGCGAACTGCCGTTCGAACTGCTTCACGCGTTCGTCCAGCACCTCGCGCGCGGGAATGACCTTGCTCTGCTCCGAGGCCCACGCGCCGATCTGCGACAGCCGCGGGCGCGAGGCAAAGTAATTGTCCGATTCCGCCTGCGAGACCTTTTCCACCCGGCCTTCGACGCGCACCTGGCGTTTTGCCGACGGCCACCAGAACAGGAGCGCCGCCTGCCGGTTGGCGGCGAGATCCTCGCTCTTGCGACTCTGGTAGTTGGTGTAGAACACGAAACCGCGGTCGTCGTACTCCTTCAGCAGCACGATGCGCGCGGCAGGACGGCCGTTCGCGTCGGCGGTGGCGAGCGTCATGGCGCCGGGTTCGCCGGCAATGCCGGGGCGCGCGCTTTCATACCAGTCATGGAACAGCGCGATCGGCTCCGCAGGCAGGTCGGCTTCAAGCAGCGAATGGCTCATTTCAGGAATGCTCGTGGTTCGGCGGCGGGCGAAGTATGCCGCAGCCGGAGGGTGACTGTCAGGGGGCGAGCATTGCGCGCCGCAGGCGGACGGCGCGCAGCAAGGCGAGGAACAGGCTCAGCGTGCCGCTCGCGAAGGCGGCGAGGTAGGCGATGACCGCGGCGGCGAACAGGATGCTTCCGTGAAGCGGCACCGCGACGACCAGCAGCAGCGTCGCCAGCGCATGAAGCCAGGCGGCAAGCATTTCCACGCGCGGTGCGCCCAGCGCCTTGAAGGAGGGCAGGGCGCGCGCCGGCAGCGCCAGTTGCCAGAGGCGCTTCTGCAGATGCAGGCGGAGCAGGAAGGGCACGATCTTCATGCTCATGCCCAGCACGCAGCCGCCGGCGAAGCCTGCAAGGAACAATGCCACCGCCAGCAGCTCGAGCTGCGCGTTGCTGCCGTTCAGCAGCCACAGCCCGCCGGCGACGCTGGCGAGCAATGCGCCCATCGCGGTCCGGAACAGCAGGCTGGTGGCATCCAGCGGCACGGGTCGGCGCGTTGCCTGACGCTGGAGCACGGCCAACGCGAAAGCCGCAACCGAAGACGCGGCGACGACGATGCCAAGCGGGCGGAGCGAAGGACCGCTCGCGAGCAGCATTCCGAGCAGGCTCGCGGGTCCCAGCCAGCGCGTCCACGCCGGCAGGGCGTCGGTGTTCTGGAACATCGGGATGACCACGCGACCGGCGGCGATGATCAACGGCGCCACCCAGCCCAGCATCGCCCAGCCGGCATGCAGGTTGGTGAGCTGGCGGGGCAGGCTGATGTCCGGCCAGGCCCAGGCGGCGAGCAGCCGCAGCCCGAGTGCCGCAGTGACCACGAGACCGCCGACCGCGAGCAGCATTTCCCGGCCGGCGCCTCGCTCCCGCAGAGTCGGAATCACGCCGGTGCCTATCCGGTAGCCGAACAGCAGCAGCCCGGCGAGCAATGCCAGGAACGCGACCCTGCTCCAGCCCGCCGAGATGCCGCCAAGACCGGCGGCAAATGCCGCCGCGCCCGCGAACAGCAGCACCTGCAGCAGGAAACCCGTGGCCGTGCCCGCGCGCAGGTGCCGGCCGGTGAGCACCGGCAGCATCTGCATCAGCGCCGCGATCATTACCGGCAGCAGGTAGCCGAGCGTGAACAGGTGCACGGCGGCGATGGTGTGCGGGTGCCAGCGGGCGAGGGCGCCTTCCAGCCCGCCGGCCAGCAGGGCGAGCAGGCCTGCGAGCGCGAACAGCGGAGCCACCAGCAGGAACGGCAGGATCACGCCGGCCGGCGGCAGGTTGTCGAAGCGCAGCTTCTCTCTCACCCGCTGCCGTCCGGTCTTGGCCCGATGATGATGACCCAGTCGGGCGCGCCCCAGGACTCCACCTTCCAGGGCACGCCCAGCTGCTGCAGCTGCGGATACAGCATCAGCGGCTCGCGGTGGATCAGCAGGCGAATGAGCTGGCCGGGCTGCAGTTCCTCGACTGCATCCAGGGTCGCGAACAGGGGTTCCGGGGGTTCCCGGTTGCGCATGTCGAGCAGGATTTCGTCAGTCATGATGCCCGTCCAGGGAAATTTCCGCCGATGGTGCCGGAACGGCGGCGGGAGGGCCTTGATGGGCGTCAATGGCGGGTGTGAGACGTGAGACGTGATGTGAGACGACGGCAGTACCGGTGCTCCTGGCGCGGACTGCAGTCTCCCCTCCCCCTCGGGGGGAGGGGACGGAGGAGAGGGTGCCGGACGGATCATGCGCGCTGCGCTCGCCAATCGCCCCGCCGCTTCGCGGCGACCCCCTTTTGAAAAGGGGGTGAGTTTTTGCGTCAGCAAAAAAGGTCCGCTGGCGAATTGAACGACGGAAATGAAAAAGGCCCGCTTGCGCGGACCTTTGGTGACCTGGTCGGGGTGAGAGGGCGAGCGCGACCGTCATGCCGGTGGCATGACGCAGCGCGCGAGCGCCCGTAGCGAAGCGGAGGGCCGGGCTTTCGAGCAGTTTGCTGCTCGAAAGTGGACCTCGGCGGCTCGCAGAGCCGCGTTCAAATCCCGGAATTGAACGACGGAAATGAAAAAGGCCCGCTTGCGCGGACCTTTAGTGACCTGGTCGGGGTGAGAGGATTTGAACCTCCGGCCCCTACGTCCCGAACGTAGTGCTCTACCAGGCTGAGCTACACCCCGTGAAGGGCCGCGACTATACCAAAGTAATCCGGATGCAACAACGCCAATTACCGGGCGACACATTGCTCCGTCGAGTCACCGGCCCCCGCATTCTCGGCGAGGATCCTGCCGTCGAGATAGCCCCTGAAGACGGCGCAGGTCTCATCGTCCCGCATGGGACCGGCAGGATTAGCCCAGAGTGCGAGATGCAACTCGGGCGCCGTCTCCAGGAGCACCTCGTACGCGCCGTCGTCGATGTACGGGATGCCGCCGATGAGCGGCACTCCCAGCCCCTGGACCACGTCGTCGATCCCGGTGGCGTAGGCGCCTAGCGAGAGGAAGCGTTTCTCCTGCCAGTTCTGGTACTGCTTGATGAACGTTACCGCCCGCGCCCGGTGCGCCTTTTTTACGTGCTCGCGGTAGTTGGGCACGGCGATCGCTGCCAGGACGGCGACGATCACCAGGGCAATGAGCAACTCGATGAGCGTGAATCCCCGGAATCCTTTCATGGTCATGTCCTTTACTGCTCGCGCGGGTTCTTGGTTTCGACATTCCAGTACGTGCGCCGCACCACGCCGCCGCTGCCGGTATTGACGTCGATGTTGCTGCGACCCACCAGCGTCTCTTCCACCACCTTGCCGTCCTCGTCCTCCACGAACATGAACAGCACACCGGGCGGGATCGTGCCGTGCGGCAGGATGATCGCGCGATCCTCGACGGTGAGCTGGCCGTCATTGTTGGCATCCTCGAGCGGCGCGCCGGTGATGAGGTCAAGCGAGTAGAGCCGCGCGGTTCCCGGATCCGAGTTGCAGTCGTCGGTGTCCTGCGGCACCGGGTCGAAGGTGGTGAAGAACACGCGATAGTCGAAGGTGCGCGCGGGGGCGAGCGCCTTCTCGCCGGGATTCGGCAGGCGCAGCTTCCAGCCCTTCGCCTGCAGCAGCGCCTGGTAGTCCGTCTCGCTCTGCACCAGGGTATCGGTGATGTCGTAGAGCGAGTCCATGGTGATCCCGTAGTCGTAGTTCGACGGCGCACTGAACACGTACGGGTCCTTGATGGAGAACAGCCAGTTCGCGGTGTCACGGTTGGAGATGGGCCGCTCGCGATCGCCGCTGCCGATGTTGATGGCCCAGTAGGCGTGCCCGTCGCGCGCCACCAGTACGACATCGGGTTCGTTGAAGAACTTGCGGTTGTTGGCGAGATCGGCGCCGCCCAGCGACGCAATCATGCCGCCGTCGATGCTGAACGTGCCGCTTCCCGGGTTGCTGACGTCGAAGCGGAACACCTGGCCTGCAAGATCGGCGGCATAGATGATGTCGGTCAGCCCGTCCTCGTTGAAGTCCTTGAGCTTCACGCTGGCGGCGATGGAGTTGCGCATGTTGGAAACATGGAACGATGTGCCGCTGTCGTGACCGCCCGCACTCCACAGCAGGCGGCCATCCTGCGCCCGCACGATGTAGAGGCTGTGCCCCTTGTCGTCCGAAATACGGCCGGCGTTGGCCGCGACGCTGTCCTGGTTCTCGTTGTCGTAGCCGCCGCCGAACACGAGCACCGTCGTCGGCGAGCCATCCACCATCATCCTGCCGACGCGCGGATCCGACCAGGTCTGCGCCAGCGCGCTGAAACCGTCGTCGACGCCGCCCTGGATTCTCCACATCAGCTTCGGCGCCATCCGGTCGGTGACATCCAATGCGTACAGCGAGCGGCCACCACGGCGCATGCCGAAGAAGATCCATTTGCGCTCGTCGTTTTCACTTGGCTCGGCGTGCGTGATCACCGAGGCGTCGAGGCCATAGACGAGCATCGGGTCGCTGCCCGGATCCATCATCGAAGCGAAGTGGCGCATGGTCTCCGGCGCGACGAACGCCCACAGCTCTTCGCCGCTCGAGGCGTCGATCGCATGCAGGAAACCGTCGTTGGTGGTCATGTAGATGACTTCCTGCGCGCTGGCTTCGTCCTCACCGTAGGTGACCACGGCGGGCACGCCGTGCGGCGCGGCGCCCAGCCAGCGCCGTTCCGGCGCTCCGGTGCTTTCCCCATTGAACGAATGGCCGCGCATGAAGCGGATGACGTTGTCGCGCTGGGCCGTCGCATCGGCTTCAAGGCCGAGCATTTCGGCGGTGATGTTGTCGTTGCCGGTTTCGAAGGCATTCACCGCGCTGGTGAGATCCATCGTCGTGCCGAACCAGGAGAAGATGCGGCGCTGGTCCGGATGCGGAAGCGCGCCGGCGGCACCGCCGATCATGGTCTTGTCGCCGTCGCGACCGCCGTTCGCGGCGACATCGGGGTCGGCAGGATTGGTCCAGAAGCTGAGCGCATGGTAGGCAAGCTGGCTGGAATCCTCGACCAGCGCGTCCACGCCGTTCGCATCGGCGATGCGGAACTCGTCGCCGAACTGCTTCAGCTGGTACTTCTTCAGGTTTCCAGGCCAGTTCACCGAATCGAAGATCGGATCGAACATGGTGAAGTACAGGTCCTTCTTGTGCGCCATGCGGTTGAAGGCGTTGACGGTCACCGCCGGCGCCGTCATGGACACGTTCTTGGCGATTTCCTTGCGGAAGATCACTTCGAAGGCGTGCTTGAGCGTTTCATAGGTATTGGCGAGGAAGAAGCGGCCCTCGCCGCGCCGCGCCGCGTCCTCGAGAAGCGCCTGGCCATAAGGACTGATGTCGGCGCCGAAACCCACCGTATACGTGGTCACGTACTGCTGCCCAGGCAGCGGGCTCATGTCCTCGTGTGCCATGTAGTCGGCGATGGCGGGCAGGCAGGTTTCGGAAGTGCAGTCCGGCGCGTAGACGTTTTTCGCCCGATCGTCGATCTGGCTGAACGGGGTCTTGGCGTTCTTGTCGCCATCCGGATCGCCATCGGAGAGCAGGATGACGGCGTTGCGCTGGCATTCGTAGCGAATGGGGCTCCTGTAGCGCCCATTCTCCATGCTTGCGCTTACGCTCGGTGAGGCGCGGTGAGTCGTGATGTTGTCGTCCCAGGGCCAACGGGTTTCGTCGATTTCCCAGACTTCCGAAGCCAGGCCGAATGCCGGCTGGCGGCCCTTGTAGACCAGCAGTGCCTCCAGCAGGCTTTCACCCAGCGGGGTGCCGCCATTGTCTGCGGGGTCGATGGAGAAGACGGCGTCGATGAAGGCCTGGCGGTTCGGGCTCAGGGCCACGAGATTGCCCTCCGCGTCGTAGCTGTTGTTGCCGAGCTCGACGAATTCCTTCAGCACGAAGGCGCCGTCCGAGGAGCCTTCGCTTCCGACTTTCACGTCGAAGCGCATGAGCGAAAGATTGGTTTCCGGCGGCAGTCCCGTCACCACCTCGCGCAACGCGGCTTGCACGGCGGCAAGACGGGTCTGCGCCCAGCGGTAGTAGTTGATGTAATTGCCGGAGGCGACCAGATATCGGGGACGCCCGGCGAGCGGGTTGCTTGCCACCGGAGTGCTGCTCCACGCTTCCGGGGCCTGCACGGCCCAGACCGAGGCCGAGTCGCCATCCATTCCGTGCACGCCGTGGTCGCTGCTGCATTCCCGCCAGACCATGAACTCAGGAGACCCGATCCAGGTCACGCCACTGAACGCGGAGTTGACGTCCATCCATCTGTTGTTGAGATCGACGCCCTTGTAATTGGGAATGCCCGGCGGGCGCGGACGAAACTCGCCCCAACTGTCCACGGCAACGTGGTCCTTCATGAATGTGGAACACCTGACGGTTTCGATGGGGAACCAGTAATCGGTGTCCTTGCAGCTGGAGAAATCTCCATCGCGGGCGTCACGCGCATCAATGACGCCATCGCCATTGGTGTCGGTGGAAAAGCTCTTGCGATAGGCACGATCGGGCAGGCAGGGGCCAGGGTAGGTGCGGTCCGGGTCGTAGGGTTCATTCCAGTAAAGCACCGGGTCGATCTCGAAGCCCACGCCGCTGAGCCCGTGGCTTGTCATGCTTCCGGAGGTGTCGAGGATGATCAGGATGTTCGGGCCGACGGAGGAACGCGTGCCGCCCATGCTCGACAGGTAAAGCTCGCTGAGGTCGTCGGCATGCAGCGGGTTGCCGACCGTGCACATGAAGGGAACCGATAGAAAGGCGATTCCCGGAATTTGCTTGAACGTCCTGTTCATGGTGACTCCTCCTTGTCCTTTCGAATTCGTCACTTGCCGGCGGGGGCAAGCACGTAGATTCCCTGGTCGATCTTCACCCTGGCGCGCGCCGTCTCGCCTGCAGGCGCTTCTCCTTCGGCGAGGATCTGGAAGCGATGGGTGAGCACGTCGTCGCTGAAACCGCCGTCCGGCGCCATGCCGGCGTTGAGATAACGGATGGTGGAACTGCCGCGAATGTCGAACGGCGCCGTCGCGGTCACCGTGATGGGATTGGATGGCTGGGTGTGCGAAGGCGAGAAGCTCGCCGCGTTGATCTGTGCTTCGATGGCCGCTTCCGCGGCGTTCATGGCCTGGGCATGAAACTGGCTGTTGCCGGCCATGAGGAGTTCGAGCCGCGCGGTCTTCATGCCCGCCATGCCGAGCACCGTCAGTGCAATGAGCAACAGCAGGCCGACGATGAGCGCACTTCCCTGTGCTGACTGCTTCATTCCCTTTCTCCTATTGCCATTTGCTGCGGAAGGTGACCGTCCTGCTCAGCAGCAGTCGCCGGTAGCGGTGCGGCGCCGGTACGAGTCCGTCGGATGTGGTGTCGGGCGTATAGCTCTTGTCGGCGTAGACATAGGTGTTTTTCGAATCGTCGTGATCGGCTTCCGGTTCGTCGGCACGCGCCAGCACCCAGACCCTGGCGGAGACGATGCGCGCGAAACCCTCCGTTCCGGGTTCCACGTAGGAATCGACCGTGCCGTCGCCATTGGTGTCGATGCCCAGCTGGATCTGCAGGTCCTCGATGCCGCGCACCAGATCGCTCTGCCCGTCATGCAGGGCAGGGCCGGCGCCAAGGACCTTCCGGCGCAGCACGGGAATGCGGCCATCGTGGTTGTCGCGGGCGACATAGAACACGTGCACCAGCCAGCGGCGCGTGGTGGAGATGTCCGGGTCGAAGCCCGAGGGCTCGCTGCCTCCGCCGATGAAGAACGCTCCGCGCATCGGGTCGGTGCGGATCAGCAGCCAGTTGTTGTGAGGCGCCATGCTGGTGATGGGCGCCGAGGAGGCGCGCTTCAGCGCAATGACGTCGGTGCCGGCCAGGTAATTCGAGCCGTTCATGCAGCGTTCGGCGAAGGACGTGCCGTTGAGCGTGGGGACCTGGTTGTTGCCGATCACCAGCATGGCGGCCATGTCCACGTACCAGCGCTCGGCGCAATCGCTGCCGATGTCCGGCCGTTCGCCGGGCCCGCCGCGCCGGCCTTCGATCAGGGCCGGATTCGCGGTGTTGCCGAGGTAGCCCGTGGCCTGCAGGTCCTCGGCGACGATCTGCAGGGCGATGCGCGCGTTTTCCTGCATGCGGGCCACGAGGTCGCTGGTGCGGAAGCTGTCGCGGCTGCTTAGGTAGACGCTGAAGATGGCGGCGAGGATGAGCAGGCCGATGGTCATGGCCACCATCAGTTCGACGAGCGAAACGCCATGCTGTCTACGGTTCATAGTTGCGTCACCACCTGGATGGAATGCGTCGTGGCGTTGGCACCGTCGCGCCAGCTGACTTCCACGGTGTAGGTCGGTGGCGCCGACGCGGTACGCCTGATCTCACCCCTGCCTTCCGGCAAGCCGGAGAGCGGATCGGCGAGCGTCGTGTTCCACTCGTACAGGTCGTGCGCGGCGAGCGCTGCCGGCGAGCATGTGCTCGCCGCGGCGTCCTTGGTGGTGCGGCAGTTGTGGGATGCGGGCGAGGCCGACGCGTAGCTCTCGGCGGCGCTGCGGTTGGCGCGCATGCGCTCGATCATGTCCGTCGCGAAGGCCGTGGCCTTGGACCGCTGGATGGCGATGCGGGAATCCTGCAGCGTGGAGAGAAACAGTGCCGCGATGCCGAGCAGTCCCACGGACAGCACGAAAACGGTCACGAGCACTTCGAGGAGGCTGTAGCCGCGGCCGTGCCGCGCGAAGCGAGAATTCATGATCACATCCTTGTGAATCGGCATGACTTCCTGTCACGCCTTTCATTTAGCAGCTGTTTTCGGCAGGCGGAAGCGGGCTGATCGGCCGCGCGGACAGATGGCTCAGTTGCGGCGATGAATGGTGAGTTCGGCGATCACGTCCAGGGAGCGCGAGAACTCGTTGACCGGCAGTTTCGCGATCTGCTCGCGGGCGATGCGGATGGCATTCACCGCCTTCTCGCGGGTGTAGTCCAGCGCGCCGGTGGAGCGCACGGCCTCGAGCACCGCGTCCAGGTGCTCGAGGCCGCCATTCTCGATGGCGGTGCGCACCAGCTCGCGCTGGGTCTCGCTGCCCTCGCGCATCACGTAGATGAGCGGCAGGGTCGGCTTGCCCTCGGCAAGATCATCGCCGACATGCTTGCCGAGTTCGGCCTCGTCGGCGTCATAGTCGAGCACGTCATCGATCAGCTGGAAGGCCACGCCCAGCTGCCGGCCATACTCGCGCAGCGCCGATACCTGTTCCTCCGAGCCCTTGCCGAGCAGGCCGCCGATCTCCGAAGCCGCTTCGAAGAGCTTGGCGGTCTTGCGGTCGATGACGTCGAAGTAGCGCGCCTCGTCGGTGTCCGGGTCATGGACATTGAGCAGCTGCAGCACCTCGCCTTCCGCGATGCGGTTGGTGGCGGCGGCGAAGACGCGCTGGATGTGCATGTCGTCGGCGCGGACCATGAGCTGGAAGGCGCGGGTGTAGAGGAAATCCCCCACCAGCACGCTGGCGGCGTTGCCCCAGACGGCATTGGCCGAGTCCCGGCCGCGGCGCATGTCGGATTCGTCGACCACGTCGTCATGCAGCAGCGTTGCGGTGTGAATGAACTCGATGACCGCCGCCTGGCTGATGTGGTGCGGCCCCTCGTAGCCCATGGCGCGGGCGGCGAGCAGCAGCAGCATGGGGCGCAGGCGCTTGCCGCCGGCATTGATGATGTAGTGGCCGAGCTGGTTGATCAGGGCGACATCGGAGGCGAGTTCGCGCCGGATCTCCTCGTCCAGGGCGGCAAGATCAGCGGCGATCAGCTGGCGAATGTCTTCCAGGGTCATTGGGCTGGCGGGGCGGGGAGGAAAGCGGGCATGCTATTGGCCGCCTCCCGGGGAGTCAAGCGCGCTGCCGCAAGCCCCGGACGGGGCTGGGATTTCGCCGTCACGCGGCGTTTGACCGGGAAGGCTTTTCAGGCTTAAAATGCGCGCCCTTTGCGGGATGTCATTTCCCGCCCGGATTTTCTGCAGGATTCCTTTGGAGATAAGCGATGTACGCGGTCATCGAAACCGGCGGTAAGCAGTACAGGGTCGCCCAGGGCGACGTCATCAAGGTCGAGAAGCTCGACGGCGTCGACGGCGACGCAGTGGAGTTCGACAAGGTGCTCCTGATCTCCGATGGTGCCGACAAGGTCGTCATGGGCGCGCCCTTCGTGGAAGGCGGCAAGGTTACCGCCACCGTGAAGCGCCAGGGTCGCAGCCGCAAGGTGGAAATCATCAAGTTCCGCCGCCGCAAGCATCACATGAAGCGCCAGGGCCATCGCCAGCAGTTCACCGAGCTGGAAATCACCGGCATCCAGGGCGCGTAACAGAGGTAACAGGCAATGGCACACAAGAAAGCTGCTGGTTCCAGCCGTAACGGTCGCGATTCCGAGAGCAAACGCCTTGGCGTGAAGATCTTCGGCGGCCAGGAAGTCGTCGCGGGCAACATCATCGTTCGCCAGCGCGGCACCCAGTTCCACGCCGGCGACAACGTCGGCCTGGGCCGTGATCACACGCTCTTCGCCACCGCCAACGGCAAGGTGAAGTTCGAGACCAAGGGTCCGAAGAACCGCAAGTACGTGAGCGTCATCGCCGAGTAAGGCGATTCGCGTACCCGAGAAAGCCCCGCGACGCGGGGCTTTTTTGTGTCCGGCGCACGGTATCCTTTCCACGTTCGCGCGGCAAAGCGGGAGACGGGTGAAATGAAGTTTGTTGATGAGGCGACCATCAAGGTCATCGCCGGCGATGGCGGCAATGGCACGGTCAGTTTCCGCCGCGAGAAATACATTCCCTTCGGCGGTCCCGATGGCGGGGACGGCGGCGACGGCGGCAGCGTCTGGCTGGTAGGCGATTCCGGCCTCACCACACTGGCCGATTTCCGTGTCGCGCGCACCTACCAGGCCGAGCGCGGCGAGAACGGCGGCAGCGCCAACTGCACCGGACGGTCGGGCGCCGACCTGTTCGTCAAGGTGCCGGCCGGCACGCTGGTCTACGACGAGGAAACCGGCGAGCTGATAGGCGATATCGTCGAGGACGGCCAGAAGCTCAAGGTGGCGCAGGGCGGCTGGCATGGCCTCGGCAACACCCGCTTCAAGTCCTCGGTCAACCGCGCGCCGCGGCAGGCCACCAAGGGCACCCCGGGCGAGCGGCGCGTGCTGCGCCTGGAGCTCAAACTGCTGGCCGACGTCGGCCTGCTCGGCATGCCGAACGCCGGCAAGTCCACCCTGATCAGCGCCGTGTCCGCGGCGCGTCCCAAGGTGGCGGATTACCCGTTCACCACCCTGTACCCGAACCTGGGCGTGGTCTCGGTGGGCATCGGCCGCTCGTTCATGATGGCCGACATCCCTGGTCTGATCGAAGGTGCCGCCGAGGGCGCGGGACTGGGCATCCAGTTCCTCAAGCACCTGCAGCGCACCCGCCTGCTGCTGCACGTCGTCGACATCGCGCCGCTGGAAGGCACCGGCGACCCGGTGGAGGACGCGCGCAAGATCCTCGGCGAACTGGCCAAGTTCTCCACGGAACTCCTGGAGCGCGAACGCTGGCTGGTGCTGAACAAGATCGACCTCCTGCCGGAGGAAGAGCGCGAGGTGCGCGTGCGCGGGATCGTGGAAGGCCTCGGCTTTGAAGGCCCGGTGTTCGCGATCTCCGCAGTGGCGAAGCAGGGTACGGAGCGGCTCTGCCAGGAAATCATGAACTACCTGGAAGCGCATCCACGTTCGGCAGAGGAGACCGGCTCCGGGAATTAGGGGTCAGTCGCCTTGCGGCGAGCCCTGGCGGGCAGCACCGCGCGGCTCAGAGCCGTCAGCGGAAGCAGAAGCTGCTCAAGCAGCGCATCATGCCTCACGTTGCGGACACCCAGCGGGACGGTGCAGGGGCCGGGCACGTAGTAGCTGCCGAAAATCTGATCGAATACCGAAAACACCGTGGCGTAATTGCTGTTGATCCCGCGCCCGTGAAGCACGTGGTGCCAGCGGTGCATTGCGGGAGAGACCAGCACCCGGCCGAGCGGGCCGTATGTCCATGGCAGGGCGGCATGGATGAACATCCCGTAGTAGTGCCGGATCAGCAGGTTCGCGGCGATGGCCCAGCCGGGGATGCCCAGTGCCAGCAGCAGGCCGATATCGATGACGGTCGTGCTAAGACGGTTGAGCGGGTGAAACCGGAACACGGTGAACCAGCTCATGTCGTCGTCGCTGTGGTGAAGGACATGGGCGGGCCAGAGGAGCCGCGAGTGCTCCAGGCGGTGGCGGAAGTAACTGATGCCATCGCCGACGAAGACGGTGAGCAGCAGCAGGAGTGGCGCGGGCAGGCTCGCCAGGGACGCCTCATCGAATATCGTGAAGCCATGCCCGGCTATGAAAAGAGACAACTGCTTGAGCAGGTAGCCCAGCGGCCCGGCGACGATCAGGATGTCGAGTGCATAAACCGCCAGGTTCACCTTGAGGCCGCGCGGCAGCAGGCGCGCCAGGGTCTGGCGCAGGTTTCCCCTGTTGACCACGAGAGCGAGCAGCAGAAAGAACAATGCCGCCACCGCCAGGGTAGGTATTTCATTGAAAAGCGGTGTTAGCCAATGCTGCCATCGCTCCAGCATGTGCCCCCCGGTCCAGGTTCTGAAAGTCGAAGCGTGTAGCGGCATGCGACAAAAAGCAACGCTCGAAAAAAAAGCCGCTCGATGAGCGGCTTTTCACGTTGTCGCTTCCTGCAGTTTTCTTACTGCATGCCCCGAATATGGTTGTTCAGGCGGCTCTTGTGCCGTGCGGCCTTGTTCTTGTGGATGATGCCCTTGTCGGCCATGCGGTCGATGACCGGAACGGCTGCCTTGTAGGCAGCTTCCGCGTCAGCCTTGTTGCCCGCGGTAACGGCCTTCAGGACCTTCTTGATGTGGGTGCGCATCATCGAGCGCAGGCTCGCGTTGTGCTGGCGGCGCTGTTCCGCCTGCTTGGCGCGCTTCTTCGACTGCTTCGTGTTAGCCAAGGCTGAATCTCCTGGGGAAATCGTTTTCTGCGCGCGGGGAAGCCCGCCGCGAAAGGCTGCGCATTTTCCGGATTTTTCAGCCGCATGTCAACGAGTTGGGGCCCCCGGGGGCTGGCCGGGGGCGGGGCGCCGCCGTTATCATGCCCGGCACGCCGCACGACATAATAATCAAGGTGTCCCGATGTCCCGTTCCCTGATCCGTTCGACCTCGCTCGTGGGAGGGTTCACGCTGGTTTCCCGCGTGCTGGGGCTCCTCCGGGACATGGCCTTTGCGGCTTTTCTCGCCGTCGGCCCGGCCATGGACGCCTTCTTCGTGGCCTTCAAGATTCCCAACTTCATGCGCCGCATGTTCGGCGAGGGCGCGTTCTCGCAGGCCTTCGTGCCAGTCGTCTCGGAATACCGGCAGACCCGGCCGCACGAGGAAGTGAAGGCACTGGTCGAGCGGGTCGCGGGCACCTTCGGCGCGCTGCTGCTGCTCATCAACGTCATCGGCCTGCTGGCCGCGCCGTTGCTGGTGATGCTGTTCGCGCCCGGCTTCCTGAACAATCCCGGGCAGGTGGAGCTCACCACCGAGCTGCTGCGGGTGACCTTCCCGTACCTGTTCTTCATCGCGCTGACGGCCTTCGCGGGCGGCGTGCTCAACACCTATGGCCGCTTCGGCGCGCCGGCGCTGGCGCCGGTGCTGCTCAACATCGCGCTGATCTCGGCCGCGGCCTGGGGCAGCCGCTGGTTCGAGACCTCCGTGATGGCGCTGGCCTGGGCGGTGTTCGCCGCGGGCATCGCACAGCTTTTGCTGCAGCTGCCGTCGATGGCGAAACTCGGCCTGTTTCCCTGGCCGCGCTTTGACCGCCGGCATCCCGGCGTGCGAAAGGTCTTCCGGCTCATGCTGCCGGCGCTGTTCGGCTCCTCGGTGGCGCAGATCAATCTGCTGGTGGACACGCTGATCGCCTCGTTCCTGGCCGCGGGTTCGGTGAGCTGGCTGTACTACGCCGACCGGCTGATGGAATTCCCGCTGGGCGTGTTCTCGATCGCGCTGGCCACGGTGATCCTGCCGCAGCTCTCCCGCGACCATGCCGCCAATGACCCGGCGCGCTTCTCCGCCAACCTCGATTTCGCGCTGCGGCTGCTGCTGCTGATCGCGCTGCCGGCGGCGGTGGGCCTGTTCGTTCTCTCGGGGCCGATACTCGCCACGCTGTTCTTCCACGGCGCCTTCCGCGTCGAGGACGTGGTCATGAGCCAGCTCGCGCTGATGGCGTATTCGCTGGGGCTGATCGGCTTCTCGCTGGTGAAGATCCTGGCACCGGGCTATTTCGCCCGCCAGGACACCCGCACCCCGGTGCGCGTCGGTCTCATCGCCATGGGCGCGAACGTGGTGCTCAACCTGGTCATCGTCGGCGTCATGCTATGGCAGGACTTCCAGGCGCCGCACGCGGGCCTGGCGCTGGCCACGGGGCTTGCGGCGCTGCTGAATGCTTCCATGCTTTTGACCGGACTGCGCAAGACTGGCGTGTTCCTGGCGCGCCCAGGCTGGGGTGTTTTCCTGCTGCGCCTGCTGCTTGCCTGCGTGCTGATGGCTGCCGCCGTCACCTGGCTGGCGGGGCCGTTGCAGCAATGGCTCGCCTGGTCCGCTACCGAACGCGTTGCGCGGCTCGCCGCGATGGTCGCCCTTGGGATTGCGGTATTCGCCGTCACGCTGCTTGCCTCCGGCTTCCGGCCGCGGCAGCTCAGGTGATGGCCGCAGACAGGGCCATCCGTATAATGCTGACTTTTGCCGAAAATCCCTGCCTGCCATGGAACTGATCCGCGATCGTCACAACCTCAGGCCCGAGCATCGCGGCGCCGCGGCGACGATCGGCAATTTCGATGGCGTGCATCTCGGCCACCAGGCCATTCTCGGCGAACTGCGCAAGCAGGCATTGATGCGCGACCTGGCGCCAGTGGTGGTGACCTTCGAGCCCACGCCGCGCGAGTACTTCGCGCCGCAGACCGCCCCGCCGCGGCTGACCAGCTTCCGCGAGAAGTTCGACATGCTCGGCTACCACGGCGTGGAGCGCATGCTGGTGCTGCGCTTCAATCGGGCGCTGGCACAGCTGCCGGCGGAGGACTTCATCCGCGAGGTGCTGGTGGAGGGGCTGGGCGTGAAGTACGTGGTCATCGGCGATGACTTCCGCTTCGGCCAGGGCCGGCGCGGCGACTTCCGCATGCTAAAGGAAGCCGGCGAGCGTTACGGCTTCGAGGTGGCGGCAACGCCGACCCAGACGGTGCACGGCGAGCGCGCCAGCAGCACGCGGGTGCGCGAAGCCCTGCAGGCGGGGAACCTGGAACTTGCCCGCGATCTGCTCGGGCGGATGTACCGGATGTGTGGCAAGGTGGTGCATGGCGACCACCTCGGCCGCGAGCTTGGCTACCCGACCGCCAATCTCGGCCGCCGCCGCCAGAAGCTGCCGCTGTCGGGCGTCTTTCTGGTGCGGGTCTACGGCCTGGAGGACGAGGCGCGTTACGGCGTCGCCAGCGTCGGCAATCGCCCGACGGTGAACGGCCGGCATGACGTGGTCGAGGTGCACCTGTTCGATTTCTCGCGCGACATCTACGGCGCGCACATCGAGGTGGAATTCCTCGAGAAGCTGCGGGAGGAAGAGAAGTTCCCTGACCTCGAGACCCTGCGCGAGCACATCCGCCAGGACGTCAACGAAGCGCGCCTGCGCCAGGTCGAGTGGCAGAAACGCGAACAGGCGATCTGAATTCATTCATTGAGAAACGACGGAAACAGAGCGTGACCGACTACAAGCACACCCTCAACCTTCCCGAGACGGAGTTCCCGATGCGCGGCAATCTCGCGCAGCGCGAACCGGAGATGCTGCAGCGCTGGGCGGAGGAAGACCGTTACGGCAAGCTGCGCGCGCATTGCCAGGGCCGGGAGAAGTACATCCTCGCCGACGGCCCGCCGTACGCGAACGGCGACATTCACATCGGTCACGCGGTCAACAAGATTCTCAAGGACATTGTCGTCAAGTCGCGCACCATCGCCGGCTTCGATGCGCCTTATGTTCCCGGCTGGGACTGCCACGGCCTGCCCATCGAGCACGCCGTGGAGAAGAAGCTCGGCAAGGACGCGAAGCGCAATGCACGCGAGTTCCGCGAGGCCTGCCGCCAGTTCGCGCTGGAGCAGGTGGATCGCCAGCGCAGCGATTTCATTCGTCTTGGCGTGGCCGGCGACTGGTTCAAGCCTTACCTCACGCTGAACAGGCAGTACGAGGCCGACCAGCTGCGCGCGCTGGCGAAGGTGATCGAGAACGGCCACCTCTACAAGGGCTACAAGCCGGTGCACTGGTGCCTGGACTGCGGCTCGGCGCTGGCCGAGGCCGAAGTCGAGTACCAGGACCGCACCTCGCCGGCCATCGACGTGCGCTTCCGCGTCGTCGATGAAAGGAGTTTCCTTTCGAAACTGGAACTTGCCGGCGATGGCGGCAAGGGACCGGTGTCGGTGGCGATCTGGACTACCACGCCATGGACGCTGCCTGCCAACCAGGCGGTGGCCATTCATCCCGAGTTCGATTACGCGCTGGTCGAGTTCGACGCGGGCGCGGGGGTGGAGCGCGTGCTGTTCGCCGAGGCATTGGTCGAAGCCGCGATGCGGCGTTTCAAGGTGGAGAACCATCGCATCGTGGCGCGCGCGAAGGGCGCGGCGCTGGAACGCGAACTGCTGCAGCATCCCTTCATCGATCGCCAGGTGCCGCTGGTGCTCGGCGATCACGTCACGCTGGACTCCGGCACCGGTGCGGTACACACCGCGCCGGCGCATGGCCAGGAAGACTTTGCCGTCGGGCTTGTCTACAAGCTGCCGGTGGACAACCCGGTGGCGGGCAACGGCGTGTTCGTCAGCGGCACGCCGTACGTCGAAGGCGAACATGTCTTCAAGGCGAATCCGAAGATCGTCGAGCTGCTGCGCGAAAAGGGCGCACTGCTGCACCACGAGCAGTATGCGCACAGCTATCCGCATTGCTGGCGCCACAAGACGCCGCTGATCTTCCGCGCCACGCCGCAGTGGTTCATCAGCATGGACCAGGCGGGGCTGCGCGAGAAGGCGCGCGAGGAAATCCGCAAGGTGCGCTGGACGCCGTCCTGGGGCGAGAGCCGCATCGACGGCATGGTCGAAGGCCGTCCCGACTGGTGCATCTCGCGACAGCGTCACTGGGGTGTGCCCATCGCGCTGTTCGTGCACCGGGAGACCGGCGAGCTGCATCCGCGCACGTCCGAGCTGATCGAGGAAGTCGCGAAGCGCGTCGAGCAGGACAGCATCGATGCCTGGTTCGACCTTGATCCGCGCGAGCTGCTCGGCGACGAAGCAGAAGCGTACGAGAAGGTCACCGACATTCTCGACGTCTGGGTGGACTCCGGCATGATGCATTACTGCGTGCTGGAGAAGCATCCCGAACTGCGCGTGCCGGCCGATCTTTACCTCGAAGGTTCCGACCAGCATCGCGGCTGGTTCCAGTCCTCGCTGCTCACTTCCGTCGCCATCCGCGATGCCGCGCCCTACAAGGCGGTGCTGACCCACGGCTTCACCGTCGACGCGCAGGGCCGCAAGATGTCGAAGTCGCTGGGCAACGTGGTCGCGCCGCAGAAGGTGGTGAACACGCTGGGTGCGGACGTGCTGCGCCTGTGGGTGGCGGCGACCGATTATCGCGCCGAGATCGCGGTCTCCGACGAGATTCTCAAGCGCACCGCGGATTCCTATCGCCGCATGCGCAACACGCTGCGCTTCCTGCTGGCCAACCTCAACGGCTTCGACCCGCAGAAGCACCAGGTCGCGCCCGCCGACATGCTGTCGCTGGACCGCTGGGTGCTGGAGCGCGCCCGCGCGCTGCAGGAGACGGTCAGGCAGGCCTACGAGGATTTCGAGTTCCACGTCATCTACCAGAAGGTGCACAACTTCTGCGTCGTGGATCTCGGCAGCTTCTATCTCGACGTCATCAAGGACCGGCAGTACACCACGCAGCGCGACAGCCTTGCGCGGCGTTCCTGCCAGACGGCGCTGTATCACATCGCCGAGGCGATGACGCGCTGGCTTGCGCCGGTGCTCAGCTTCACCATGGAAGAAGTCTGGGAATACCTGCCGGGCGCGCGTCCGATGTCGGTATTCATGGCCACCTGGTACGACATCCCGGGCAGCGCCAAGGACGTCACCGACGTGGACTGGGAGACCGTGTTGCACGTTCGCCAGGTGGTGTCGCGACTGCTGGAGAAGCTTCGCAAGGAAGGCGTCATCGGCTCCTCCCTGGATGCGGACGTGACGCTGTATGCCGAGGACGAGCTGCGCGGCAAGCTCGAAGCCCTGGGCGAGGAACTGCGCTTCGCGCTGATCACCTCGTACGCGGAACTCAAGCCCGCGGCCGAACGCCCCGAGGATGCCTTCAGCGATCCGGAAGTGGCTGGTCTCTGGGTGAGCGGCAAGCGCGTGCCGTATGCGAAGTGCGTGCGTTGCTGGCACCTGCGCGAGGATGTGGGCTCGAACCCGGAGCATCCGGAAATCTGCGGACGCTGCGTCGAGAACGTGGCGGGGAAGGGCGAGGAGCGGCGTTACGCATGAAGCTGCCACTGAAACTCTGGGAC
>Ga0207873_1000585_pt1 | contig 39070 bp, 38 predicted proteins | sample BGWIniCompost_FD_187373 | JGI IMG/M metagenome (GOLD analysis project Ga0207873, IMG submission 187373) | Cellulose adapted compost microbial communities from Newby Island Compost Facility, Milpitas, CA, USA - BGW Initial Compost (SPAdes)... ... | reverse complement strand
AGGTGCGCGCGGTGACCCGCCTGCCGGTCTTGCTGGGCCTGCTGATGACCACCCTGGGCTTCGGCAGCATGTTCACCGTCTACACCTACATCCAGCCGCTGCTGACCGGCATCACCGGTTTTGGCGAAACCGCGGTCGCGCCGAACCTGGCCTCCAGCCTGAACATCGGCGCCTTCAACCTCGGCAACGCCTTCGGCGCCTGGCTGGGTTCCGCGGTACTTACCCATGGGCCCGGCCTGACGGGCCTGCCCTGGATCGCCACCCTGGTGCCGATCAGCGCCCTGCTGGTGGCGGCCTGGGCGATACGCCGGCAGCGCGGCGAGGTCACCACCGCCGAACCGGGGTGCCGCACGGCAGCCTGAAGGTGTCGGCGCGAGGACTGCTTCACCGCTCGGGCATGGCACCATGCACGCCATGTCCGAGCCCCTCGAGCCCGCGCTGGAATCGCTGAGCACGCCCATCGCCTGGGCGGATGCGGAAGGGCGGCTGCTGGGCTGCAATCCGGCCTTCTCCAGCTGGCTGGGGGTCAGCGCCCGCCGCCTGCAGGGCCTGGCCCTGACCGAACTGGATGCCGAAGGCGGCCGTCTGGCCGAGCGCCTGCCGCGCCTGCCCGATACCGGCGAAGCCGTGCGGGTGCGGCGCGCGCGCCTGGCGGTGCCGGGTGGCGGCGAACGCTTCGCCGACCTGCTGCTGGCCCGCGATGAACGCGGCGGCCTGCGCCTGGAAGCGCATCCTTCCGAGGAATTCCCCGGCGAAGACCCCGCCACCGCCCTGCCCGCCGCCCTGCACGCGGCGCTCAAGGGCCTGGCGCACGAGGTGCGCAATCCGCTGGCCGGCCTCAAGGGCGCGGCGCAGCTGCTGGCGCGCCGCGTCGAAAGCGGCGACGCGCGCGAACTGGTGGAGCTGATCGGCAGCGAAGTCGACCGCCTGGCCGGCCTGGTCGAACGCCTGCTCCACCCTGCCCCGCCCCGCCCCTTCGCGCCGACCAACATCCACGCCGTGCTCGAGCGCGTGCGCCAGCTCGCCGAAACCGAGGCCGGCTGGTCGGTGAAGCTCAACCGCGATTTCGATCCCTCGCTGCCGGAGATCCACGGCGATGCCGACCGGCTGGTGCAGGCGGTGTGGAACCTGGTGCGCAATGCCCTGGAATCCGGCGCCTCCACCGTCAGCCTGCGCACCCGCGCCGAGCACCACATCGTCATCGGCGAGAACGTGCACCGCCTGGCCGTGCGCGTGGAAGTGGCCGACGACGGCCGCGGCGTGCCCGACGACCTGGCCGAGCGCATCTTCCTGCCGCTGGTCACCGGCCGCGCCGAGGGCACCGGCCTGGGCCTGCCGCTGGCGCAGCAGATCGCCCGCGAGCACGGCGGCTCGCTGGGCTACCGCTCGCGGCCGGGGCACACGGTGTTCACCCTGCTGCTGCCGGTGCCGGAGGAAGCCCCAGATACGCTTTGAACATGCGCGCCTGCTCGCGCGTGAAGCGCTCCAGACCCACTGAAGGCGGAATGCGTTCCATCAGGATGGCGCTCTGCAGCGTCTGCAGCGCCGTGTACAGGCCCAGCGCCAGCGCCAGCTTCGGCTCCGGATGTCGGATCTCGTCGGCACATTCGGCCAGCCAGGCATGAATGGAACCCATCAGTTCGGCGGCGCGTGATTCGTGGCTGTACTGCTCCGGCGCCTGCCAGTAGCCCAGCACCAGGCTGCGGATCAGCCGCCGCTGCGCCGTCTGGTAGGAAGCGAAGGCGCCGAGCAGGCCATCGATACGGCCCGCCAGGCCGACGTCCTTCCACTTCGGATCGGTGAGCAGCAGGTCGGTGTCGCGGGCGTGCTGGGCGTGGGCGCGTTCCAGCACCAGTGGCAGCAGTGAATCCTTGCCGCGGAAATGCTTGTACAGCGCGCCCACCGACACATGCGCGCGTTCGGCCAGGCATTCCATGGTGAGTTCGCCATCCCCCTCGGCCAGGATGGCCTCGGCGGCGGCCAGGATGCGGTCGCGGGTAGCGGCCGTGCGGGCCTGCCGGATCGGGCGGGCGACGGGCGTGCTGGCGATGTGTCGGGCCAAGCGGACCTCGAGGGGCAGCACCGGTGCGCAAAAGTATATGGCCGTTCGCTTTTGCCGCCGGCAGCATCCGGGGCGTCCGTTCCCCGGAAACCTGGCCATGCGTGATGTGCTGATCGTTGCCGCTGTCTTCGTGCTGATCTATCTGGCCGGCCCGTCATTGGGCCTGCCCATGACCGGGCCGTTGGCCGTGCTCGCGGCCGGCGCGCTGGCCCTGTGGCGGTGCCGCCGCGCCGGCGAAAGCCGGGAAAGCCTGGGCCTGCAGGCGCCGCGGCCCTGGTGGGCCTTCGCGCTGCAAGTGCTGGCGGCCCTGCTGGTGGGTTATGCGATGGCGGTGGCGGCGGCGCTGCTGGGCCAGGCCTTGGGCTGGCCGCCGGCAGGCACCGGCCGGCTCGGCGAGCTGGCCGGCAACCTGCCGCGCCTGCTCGGCATGCTGGTCATCGCCTGGACCAGCGCCGCCCTCGGCGAGGAATGGCTGTTCCGCGGCTTCCTGCAGGCCCGGCTGCAGCACCTGTTCGGCGGCCTTGCAGGCGCCGGCCTGCTGGCGGCGCTGGTGCAGTCGCTGCTCTTCGGCCTGGCGCATGCCTACCAGGGCCCCGGTGGCGTGCTGCTCACCGGGGCCATCGGTCTGGGTTTCGGCCTGCTGCGTCTGCGCCTGCGCACGCTGTGGCCGCTGGTGCTGGCGCATGGCTTGATCGACAGCATCAGCTTGGTGGCGCTTTACGCCGGCGCCATGCCGGCCCAGCCCGCCGCGCTGCTTCAGTAGGCCAGGTCCAGCTTCAGCCAGAGCAGGCGGCCGGGCTCGGTGATGCGCACCGGATCGGCCGGCCAGCCGAAGTCGGCGACGCCGGCCAGGTTCAGGTGCTCGCTGTAGCGGCGGTCGAACAGGTTGTCGACGCCGGCGCTCAGCTTGAGCCGGCTGTTCACCCGCCAGCTGCCGTTGAGCGCGAGCGTGGCGAAGCCCGGGCTTTCGCCGAGATCGCGACCGACCACATTGCCCTGGTCCGGCGCGATGCGGTCCTGCCGCGCGGCCGCGCGCAGCAGGGCGCCGACGCTCCACTGGCCGGTGTCGTAAGCGGCTTCCAGGCGCGCTTCCAGCGGCGGCATCTGCGGCAGCGGCAGGGGGTGCCCGCGCTGTTCGCCCCAGGCCCAGGCCAGGCTGCCCCCCAGGCGCCAGTTCTGGCGCGGGCGGAATGTCAGGCCGGCTTCGGCGCCATGGATGTCGGCGTCGACCTGGCCGACGGTGGTCATGCTGCCCATCATGCCGCCGCTGCTCCAGGTGAAGAGGATGTAGTCCTCGATGCGGCCGGCATAGGCCGACACCCAGGCATCCAGGCGCTCGCCGCGAACCTGCAGGCCGACATCCAGCTGCGTGGTGACCTCCGGCCTCACGCCCGCGAAGGCGTTGATCTCGCCGGCGGGGCCGTGCTGCGGCGAGAACAGCTCCCAGTAATCGGGCATGCGCTCGACCCGGCCGATGCCGGCGAACCAGCCGCCGCGGCCTTCGGCGAAATCCTGCTCCAGGCGCAGGAAGCCGCTGGCCAGATCTTCCTCGCGGGTGAGGCCGGCGGTGGGGTTGGGCATGCTCATGCCCTTGCCCATGCCGATCGTGCTGCGCAGGTCCTGCACCTCGGCGCGATCGCCGCGCAGGCCGGCCACCAGCCGGCGCTCTTCGCTCATGTGCCAGGTGGCCTCGGCGAACAGCCCGAGCTGGTCGAACTGCGCATCGGCCAGCCAGGGCAGTGCCTGCCAGGTATCGCGGCCCATGCCGTGGCGGCTGCGGTGCCGGCTGTCCTGGGTATCCACGCCGGTGACCAGCTCCACGCCCGGCAGCCGCCAGCTCAGCGCGACGCGGCCGCCGCGGCTGCGCCGCTCCACGTTCGAGGCCATGGGCATGGGCATCGGGCCATCGGGATAGGGATCGCGCAGGCCGTAGTTGTCCATCAGATGGTCGGCGGTGTTGTGGAAGAGGTTGGCTTCCACCCGCGCCAGCACGCCCTCGGCCCGTTCGTGGCGGAAGCGCAGGCCGTAGCTCTCGCGTTCGAACCGGGTGCCGTCCATCTGCCGGGTGGCGTAGCGCGCCTCGCCATCGCCGGTGCCGGCGCTGAGTTCGAGCAGGGTGTCGGCGGAAGGCGTCCAGCCCAGGGCGACGTCGGCGTTCCACTTCTTCCAGGCCGAGGCGACGGTGCGGCCGTCGCCGTCGCGGTAGTCATCGGATTCGGAGCGGTTGCCGCCGAAGCGCAGATAGCCCGTGGGCGAGCCGAGCGCCGCGTCCAGCACCTGGTCGCGGCGGCCGAAGCTGCCGAACAGCAGGCTGCCGTCCAGGCGCGCGCCGGGCTCCTCGAACAGTTCGGGCGTGCGCTCGAAGCGCACCGTGCCGGCCGAGGCGCCCGGGCCCCAGAGCACCGTCTGCGGGCCCTTGATGACGGTGAGGCGGTCGTAGGTTTCCGGGGCGACGTAGGACATGGCGTTGTCCATGCGGCCCGGGCAGGCGCCGGGCATCGTGCCGTCGTTGCTCAGCAGGTTCAGGCGCGAGCCGAACATGCCGCGAAGCACCGGATCGCCATTGCTGCCGCCGTTGCGCACCAGGCTGAAGCCGGGAATGGTGCGCAGGTAGTCGGCGCCATCGCTGGCCGGCACCGGCTGCCGCGGCAGGCCCGGGTCGGTGACCCAGGTGAGCGGCGACACCGGCGCTTCCGAAGTGACGACGACGGCGGCCAGCGTCGGCGCGTAGGGCAGGGCCTCGGTGCCGTCGGGCCGGGGGCCGTGGTGCTCGGCATGCAGGGTGGCGTCGTGTTCGTGGTGGCCGTGTTCACCGGCATCGGTGCCGGCATCGGCCCGCGCGGGCGCCGCCAGGGCCGCGAGCAGGGCGAGGGAAAGCGGCGCGAGCGCGCGCACCGCGGGAATCGCTGTGGACATGGGAACTCCGTGACGTTGTGGCGCGGCGCGGCCGCGCGGAAAACCGGTGGCGGTTCGTCAGCGGAGCAGGGGCGGGCCGCGGCTGCCCAGGCCGCGGATGCGCAGGGCATCGGCGAAGCGGGGCGTAGCCCGGACGGGCAGTGGCGCCTCGGCCGGCGGCAGCGGCGCGAGGCGAATGAAGACAACGACCGCCGCCGGCGTGACCAGGGTGCAGTAGCCGCAGTCGCCACCGGCATGGGCGGGCGCGGCGGGGGCAGCGGGTTCCTGCGGTGCGTGCGGCGGCGCCGGCGACGCGGGCGCGTGATGCCGCTCCAGCCAGACCCAGCGCGCGCCCTCGATGGTGCACAGCTCGGCCCACCAGCCGTCGGCCTGCGCGTCCGCCTGCGCGGCCATCCAGCGGCTGACCGAAGGCGCCAGCGCCATCAGCAGCGCCGCCATCAGGGCCAGGCGCGCGAACAGGCGTTGCAGGGGCAAGCGGTGGATCATCGCGGGGAAATTATCGCCCCGGCGGCGGCGGCCGGGGCTGATCGGCGTCAAGCGAAACGGTATTGCAGTCGTTGCTTTTCGCGCAGCCAGACCACCTGCTGTGGCTGCACGCTCAGCCACCAGGTCTGGGTGGTGCCGATGGGGCGGCGCTCGGCGAAGCCGGCCGGATCGAGCAGTGCAGTGCAGGTGCCCTGCTCGGGGTCGCGCACCGAGCGATAGCGCAGCGCGCCGATGCCGGCCTCGCGGGCGAGGCGGGCCAGGGCCTGGGTGGCGCTGTAGTCATCGGGTGCCATCCACAGCGCGCGGTCCTTGTCGAGCGGAGCGCGGCGCAGGTCGAGCATGCGCGCCTTCAGGCTCACCTTGAAGGCGGTGTGGGCGACCGAATCGATGCGCTCCAGCGCCGGCGAATCGCGCAGGAAGCGCCAGCGCCAGTAGCCGATCTCGGCGCAGGCGGTGGGCAGGCGGTCGGCGCCGTAGAACACGCCCGGTTCGCCCGGGCCGCGGAAGCGCGAGCCGCTGGGCAGCGGCGGGTAGCGGAAGGGCGTGGCCAGCAGGTAGTGCAGGCCGCGGGCGGCGGCGGGCAGGGGCGGCTTGGCGCGCTCGAGCAGGTGTTCCAGCAGGTCCTGCTCGGCGGCGTCGTCCACCAGGGCCATGGTGGCGACCACATGCTGCGCCTCCACCACGCGCCAGGCCTGGCCGCGCCAGGCACGCGCCTCAGAGGCGAGCGCGGTGGGCGTCCAGGTAATCGAGGACATGCACCAGGCCCTGGGCGCTGAGGATGAGCTCGCGGGGGCGGCCGTTCAGGCCCAGATTCTCCCCGGCCAGCCAGGCGCGGGCGGCATCGCCGGTACCGACGATGGAATGCAGCGAGCGGAACAGCCGCACCAGCAGCAGCGCCAGCTCGCCGGCCTTGCTGTCCGGCTCCAGCCGGTAATCGCCCCGGTACAGCCGGGTCACCGTGGCCGGGCTCAGCCCCAGGATCCGGGCCAGGCTGGCCCGCGGCAGCGCCAGCTGGTCGGCGGCGCGGGTGACGGCCTTGGCCAGGACCTGGGCGGGGTCGGGGGTGGAGTGGGGGGTGGGGTGGGGCATGGGGGCTCCTTTCTTATGGAAAGACTACCCGTATGGAATTTCAGCAGCAACACTTTCAAGGCAAGGCCTTCAGGGACGGTCCGGGTTCGCCGTCAGGTGAGGAAGGCGCGCAGTTGCGTGCCGCACTGTTGGCGGGAGTGTCGCTGGCGGAAGTGCTGCGGTGCGAGCGCGCGATGCGGATCCGGTGACGATGCGCGCGGCGAATCGAACTCTTCAAAGGCGTGATGGGATGTTGCTGCATGGCAGCGATGCGCAAACGAATCGAACTAGGCCGTCGTCAGAATCGCTCATTGCGTTGACATTGATCGCAGCCGCAAGATGCAATGTTTCCGAATCACGCGTGCGCTCAACGGCAAGCGTCGATGACGACGCTAGGCCTACCGCGGCATCGCCGTGTTCGATGGAAGGAATACCGTCTTGAAGAAGAAACTGGTTTTTGCTGCAGGCGCAACCGTTCTCAGCGCCGGCTTCCTCGCAATCGCATTGTTGTCGCCCGGAACGGAAAACCCGAACGGCGCCCAGCCGGATGCATCTTACGCCGACACCGCGGGTCAGCGACCGGGAGCGACGCAGGCCGGCAATGTCGAAGCGGAAGTACCGGCTGGCGACCAAGCGCTTGCCGCAGAGGATGCCAGCAGTCGGCCCGCAAGCGTGCTGGATGTGGTCGGCAGCAGCTTCCCCTACGACCCGACCGATCCGCTGAATCCGGCGCAAAGCGAAGAGGATGCCGCCTGGCTGCACCGCAACGGCTACCTGCCGCCGTTCGCCAACAACTACCTGCGGCGGGCGAGCCTGGACGAGCTGAAGCCCGCGGCCGAGCAGGACCTTCGCGTGCAGGTGATGCTCGCCTACCGGATGGCCCTGGCGGGTGTGTACGGCGAACAACCGATTGTGATGCTCAAGGACGCTGCTGCGAGAGGATCGATCTTCGCACTCGAGACCCTCGGCGACGTCCATATGTCGGTTCTGCCATACCGGAACCCATCCCTGGGGATCGCGTACTACCAGCTCGCCATCCGCCGCGGAGATTTTGCGGTCGCGAGCAAGAAGCTCATGGCGACCGAGAAGATGAGCGGGCAGTTGCGCCTGCTAGCCGATCTCTACGCGGAGGCGCTTTGGATGGATCTCCAGGCCCTGCGCAGGCAGCGTGGACTGCCCCAGTTTGCCGAAGCCGACATGCGACCCGGTTTCGCCCAGTACTTGGCGGGGTTGCAGCAATCGGCTTTGCCAAAGCCGGCCGAAGGGCCGGGACAACAGTGACCTAATCTATCGGGAAAATGGATGAAGAAGTATCTTGTGCTGATGGCCCTGCTGACGACGGGCATCGCGTTCGCCTGCAAGATGTACAATTCCGTCGACCCGTTCGTCGTCGGTGACGTGGACGATCCGCAACATCTCGCCGAGGAAGTGCAGGAGCGGTACGGGGACTTGTACGGCGAGGACACGCAGTTCGATACAGTCGTCTACTACCACGTCCGTATCGGCATCTACCAGTCGCCGCTCTTGAGCCAGCCCGTGATCAAGCGCTGCGGCGAGACTCTGGAGGAATCGATCATGTCCGCCTATGGGGATGCCTCCAGTGGCGGAGGCGGCGGCTCCGGAGGCGGCGGTGTTTACTACCCCACCTTCCCGTACAATCCCGGCGACTGCTTCGGCGACTGCGGTCGCGTCGAGGTCGGCGATCCAGAACAGGCCTGAGACCGTAATCGAAAGCGCCGCCACGCGCTGCGCCAGACAGGCAATGGTGTCCGCCGGAACTGGGTCCGGCGGACACCATTCCTAGGCAGTGCGATATGCCCCTGTTCAAGCATTGGAACCCGGACTCGTCCAGAGCCCCTCCGGCATATCGCGTAGTGGCAAGTATCGACATCGTCGCCGAGGTGATGGGAACGGTGGCCTTCGTGCTGCTTATAGTCCACCAGGCCATAATGCGGGTGCTCCGCTGACACTTGGATCAGCCTCGCCTTGCACCGAAATGGTGCAAAATCCGTCCACCCTCACCCCAGGACGGCCCCCATGCCCACCCCCACCCGCATCTGGGTCATCGACGACGACCGCAGCGTCCGCTTCGTGCTGGCCGAGGCCCTGCGCGAGGCCGGGCACGTGGTACAGGGCTTCGAGGGGGCGCGGCAGGCCCTGGCGGCCCTGGCCGAGGAGGCCCCGCCGGACCTGGTCTTCACCGATGTGCGCATGCCGGAAATGGACGGCATCGCCCTGCTCGAGGCCCTGAAGGCCCGCCGGCCCGGGCTGCCGGTCATCGTGATGTCGGCCTACACAGACGTGGCCAGCACCGCCTCGGCCTTCCGCGGCGGCGCGCACGAGTTCCTCTCCAAGCCCTTCGACCTGGACGAGGCTGTGGCCCTGGCCGCCCGCGCCCTGCCGGCCGACCGCGGCGCCGGCCCGGGCGCGGCCGACGCCCCGGCCCCGGAAACCCCGGCCGATACCCCCCTGGCCGCCGACGCCCTGGTGGGCGAAACCCCGGCCATGCGCGAGCTGTTCCGCGCCATCGGCCGGGTGGCGCAGACGCCGCTGAACGTGCTGATCACCGGCGAAACCGGCACCGGCAAGGAGCTGGTGGCCCGGGCCCTGCACCGGGAATCGCCGCGGGCGCACAAGCCCTTCGTTGCCCTCAATACCGCCGCCATCCCGGCCGAGCTGCTGGAAAGCGAGCTGTTCGGCCACGAGGCCGGCGCTTTCACCGGCGCGCAGAAGCGGCACACCGGCCGCTTCGAACAGGCCGACGGCGGCACCCTGTTCCTGGACGAGATCGGCGACATGCCGGCCGGCCTGCAGACCCGCCTGCTGCGCGTGCTGGCCGAGGGCGAGTTCTTCCGCGTCGGCGGCCGCGAGCTGATCCGGGTGGACGTGCGCGTCATCGCCGCCACCCATCAGGACCTGGAGGCCAAGGTGCGCGACAGCAGCTTCCGCGCCGACCTGCTGCACCGCCTGGACGTGGTGCGCCTGCGCCTGCCGCCGCTGCGCGAGCGCAAGGCCGACATTCCCGCCCTGGCCGCCCGCTTCCTGGCCCAGGCCGCGGCCCGCCTGGGCAGCCCGGCCAAGCGCCTGAACGCCGAGGCCCTCAAGCGCCTGCAGCAGCACGACTGGCCCGGCAACGTGCGCGAACTGGAAAACCTGTGCTGGCGCCTCGCCGCCCTGGCCCCGGGCGAGAGCATCGGCCCCCGCGACCTGGCCGGCAGCCTGCGCCCCGCCGCCGCCGACAGCGCCGACTGGACCCGCCACCTCGCCCAGGCCGTCCGCGAAGCCCTGGCCCGCGGCGAAACCGGCCTATACCCCGCCTACCGGGAAACGTTTGACCAGGTGCTGCTGGAGGCTGCGTTGGAGCATACGAACGGGCATCGGCAGCGGGCGGCGGAGTTGCTTGGGGTGGGGAGAAACACCGTGACCCGGAAGCTCGGTCGCGGAACAGGCTAGCAACCGACTGCAGCGCCAATGCCGAGCGCAACTGCCAGCGACGCGCGACATGCAGCCAGAGCGCAATCGATTCTTGAAGTAATGCCTGACGCGCGTTCCATTGCGCGTGCAATTGATGCCGGGTGATCCATGCATAGATGTCGTCCCGCAACTTTGACCGAATCCGCGCTGCTGGCCGCCTGGGCCCAAGCCATGGCCTGGGAAACCGAGCAAAAGCGCCTCGACCCCGCCACCGTGGAAGCCGGCGTCCGCGGCATTTTCGAAAACCCTACCCGCGGCGCCTACTTCATCGCCGAGCGCGATGGCCAGCCGGTCGGCACGCTGATGCTCACCTACGAGTGGAGCGACTGGCGCAACGGCGACTGGTGGTGGATCCAGAGCGTCTACGTCCCGCCGGAGCACCGGCGCCAGGGCGTATTTCGGGCCCTGTATCAGCACGTGTGGGAGCTGGCCAGGGCGACGCCCGGCGTCTGCGGGCTTCGCCTGTACGTGGAGCGCCACAACGAAGGCGCCCAGCGCACCTATGAATCCCTGGGCATGGTGGATGCCGGTTACCGCATGTACGAGGCAGCCATTCCGCGCGGCTGAGTTCTCGCCCGCACCTCAGCGCCCCAGGCCCTCCCGCCACGCCTGAAACATCAGCACCCCCCACAGGTGCGTATGCCACTTGCGTTGTCCGCCCAGGAACTCGCGCCAGATCGCCCGGATCGGTGCCGGGTCGAAGTGGCCTTCCTCGCGCAGGCGGTGTTCGTCCAGCTGGGCTTCGGCCCAGTCGCGCAGCGGGCCGCGCAGCCAGTCACCCACCGGGGCGCCGAAGCCGCTCTTGGGGCGCTGCACCAGGTTCTGCGGCAGGTAGCGTTCCAGCAGGCGCTTGGGCAGCCATTTGAGTTCGCCGCCGCGCCACTTCATGTCCAGCGGCAGCGACCAGGCGAACTCCGCCACCCGCCAGTCCAGCAGCGGCGCCCGCGTTTCCAGGGCCACGGCCATGCTGGCGCGGTCCACCTTGGTCAGGATGTCCTCGGGCAGGTAGCAGGCGGTGTCCATGGCCATCAGCGCGTCGGCCGGCGTGCCGTGGCGGGGCAGCGCGGCGGGGTCGTCGTAGGCGGTGCGGGCGCGCTGCGCGCCGAGCACCACCGCCTCCGGCTGCCGCCAGCGCAGCACGCGGTTGCGGGCGCGGGCCTGGAAACTGCCGGCGGCCAGTTCCGCCTGCAGCGCCGCCAGACCGCCGAGACGGGCGCGTTCGCCCGGATCGCGGGCGCGCAGGCCGCGCGGCAGGCGCGACAGCCAGCGCTCGTTGCGCAGGCAGCGGGCATAGCGGCCGTAGCCGAAGAACAGCTCGTCGCCGCCATCGCCCGACAGCGCCACCGTCACGTGCTGGCGCGCCAGCCGGCAGAGCAGGGCGGTGGGCAGCTGCGAGGAATCGGCGAAGGGTTCGTCGAACAGCCGCGGCAGTTCCGGCACCAGGTCCAGGGCGGCCTGGCCGTCCACCCGCAGTTCGGTGTGGTCGGTGCCCAGGTGCCTGGCCACGGCGGCCGCGTGCTCGCTCTCGTCGTGCACGGCATTGTCGAAGCCGATGGAGAAGCTGCGCACAGGCCGCAGCGCCTGCGCCTGCATCAGCGCCGTCACCAGCGAGGAATCGGTGCCGCCGGAAAGGAAGGCGCCCAGCGGCACGTCGGCCACCATGCGCAGGGCGGTGGCGTCGCGCAGCAGGGCGTCCAGCTGCTCCAGGGCCTCGGCATTGCCGCCTTCGAAGGGGTTGGCCAGGGCGGCTTCCTGCCGTTCCAGCGCATGCCACCAGTGCGTGGGCGCGTGCGCGGTGAAGTCGCCGGCCAGTTCGGCCTCGCCGATGCGCAGGTAGCTGCCGGCGGGCAGCTTGCGCACGCCGCGCAGGATGCAGTGCGGCGCCGGAATGTAGTCCAGGCGCAGCAGCAGGGCCAGGGCGTCCGGGTCCACCTCCGGCGTCAGCGCCGGGTGCGCGCGCAGGGCGGCCAGTTCGCTGCCGAACACCAGGCTGCCATCGCCGGCGCGGCCCCAGTACAGCGGCTTCTTGCCGAGGCGGTCGCGCGCCAGCCACAGCGCCCGTTCCTGCCGGTCCCAGGCGGCGAAGGCCAGCATGCCGTTGCCGCGCTCCAGCGCGCCGGGTACGCCCCATTCGGCGATCGCCGCCAGCAGCACCTCGGTGTCGGAGCGGCCGCGGAAGCGGTGGCCCAGCGCCGCCAGTTCGGCGCGCAGGGCCTCGTGGTTGTAGATCTCGCCGTTGAACACCAGCACCCAGCGGCCGCGTGCCGAAATCATCGGCTGGTGGCCTTCCGGGCTCAGGTCGAGGATCGACAGGCGCCGGTGCGAAAGCACCAGGCCCTGTGCCGGGTCGGCCCAGGTGCCGGCGTCGTCGGGGCCGCGGTGGGCAATGGCGTCGCCTTGGCGGCGGCCGAGGTCATGCAGGGCCAGCTCGTCCAGGCCGGCCTTGGGGTTCCAGCTGCCGGCAATGCCGCACATGGTTCAGTCCTTGCGGTCGGCCACGGCCTGACCGTTCTGCAGCATCCACAGCATGATGGTTTTCTGCCGCACGTAGTTGGCGCGCACGTAGGCGTAGACCAGGCCGTGCCAGCCATCCAGGAAGCCGGCGCGCAGCACGTAGCCGCGAAAGAAGCGCCAGGCGGGCGAGAACACCAGCTTGCCCAGGCTGGCGCGCTTGCCGCGGCGGAAATCGTGCTCGGCCATCATGCGGGCGTAGCGCTGGGTCTTGCTGAGCTGCTGTTCCAGCGAGCGGTAGGGGTAATGGATGAGGTCGCCGCGCAGCCAGCGCACCGGGCCGTCGACGCTGGCGGCCTCGTGGATCTCGCGCTGGCCGCGCCAGCCGCCGCGGCGGCGGTCGAACAGGCGCAGCACCCGGTCCGGGTAGGCATTGCCGTGGCGGAGGAACTTGCCGAAGTACTCGCTCAGGCGGTTGAAGCGGTAGCCGGCGGCGCCCTCGAAGCCGCGGGCGCGCTCGGCTTCGATGCTGGCGCGCAGTTCCGGCGAGACGCGCTCGTCGGCGTCCAGGCACAGCACCCAGTCGTGCCGGGCCTGCTCCACCGCGAACTGCTTCTGGCTGCGGAAGCCGTCGAAGGCCCGCTGCAGCACCCGGGCGCCGGCGGCCTCGCAGAGGGCCACGGTTTCGTCGGTGGAATGGGAGTCCACCACCAGCACTTCGTCGCAGAAGGCCAGCGAAGCCAGGCAGTCGGCTATCCGGCCCGCTTCATTGAACGCAATAATGCAGGCGGTGATCCGGGGTGGGGTGGCGTTGATGGCGGACTACCTTCTCTATGCGACCGAGCGCTACGCGCTGCCCATTTTGCAGCCGCTCGCGGACGCACTCCAGCGCCGCGGGCACGGGGTGGCGGCCCTGCTGGTGCGGGGCGCGGCCGGCTCGGCCCTGGCCGGGGCGGTCCGGCCGGTGGACGTGCGCCAGGCGGTGGCGCTGCGGCCGCGCGCCGTGTTCTCGGCGGCCAATGACGTGCCCACCTTCCTGGCCGGGGCCAAGGTGCAGCTGTTCCACGGCTTCAACGTGGAAAAGCGCAGCGATGCCCGCGGCCATTTCCGCATCCGCGGCATGTTCGACCTGTACTGCACCCAGGGGCCGGCCACCTCCGGGCCCTTCCGGGAACTGGCGGCGCGGCACCGGCATTTCGCCGTGGTGGAAACGGGCTGGCCCAAGCTGGACCCGCTGTTCGCCGGGCCCGACCCGCTGGCCGACCAGCTGCGGGCGGCGGCCGGTGGCCGGCCGGTGGTGCTGTTCGCCTCCACCTTCACCGAGCGGCTGAGCGCGGCGCCCCATATATATGAGTCCCTCGCCGCCGAGGTGGCGGCCGGGCGGCGCTACTGGCTGCTGACCCTGCATCCCAAGTGCGCGCCGGAGCTGTTCGAACGCTACCGCGGCCTGGCCGGGCCGAATGCCCGCTTCATCGAGACCGAGCAGCTGGTCAGCGCCCAGCGCGCGGCCGATGTGCTGCTGGCCGATACCACCTCGGTGGTCTCGGAGTTCGTGGTGCAGCGCAAGCCCGTCGTCACCTTCCGCAACCGGGCGCCGAAGCCGCACATGCTGGACTTCGACGATCCGGCGGCGCTGCCGGCGATGCTGGAGCGGGCATTTGCGCCGTCGGAGCAACTGCGGGCGGCGATTGCGGCCTATGCCGATGACATTCACCCGTATCGCGATGGGCGCTCCAGCGAGCGGGTGATCGAGGCGGTCGAGGATTTGCTGGCAGGCAAGCTCGGCAAGCTGGCCCGCAAGCCCTTGGCGGGCTGGTGGCGCGGGGTCCAGTTGCGGAAGGAGCTGGGCTACTGGGGGCCGGGCGCCCGTTAGGCGCGCAGGATTTCCCGCGGATCCTTGCCCGCCGGGCAATGGTCGTAGGTGACCGGGATGGCGTGCGCTTCCAGCACCGCCGCCAGCTGCCGCTGCCGGCGCTGGAAGTGCTCGTAGCTGCGGCCCAGGGCGGCGGCGTCCAGGCCGGTGGGGGCAAAGCCGCCTTCCGACCAGGCGTCGATGTCCAGCAGGGCCATGCGCGCCTCGCCACCGGCCAGGCGCAGCAGGGGTTCGGGCGGGGCGTCCAGCCAGACCTCGCGTTCGGGGGTGAACAGCGCCGTTTCCAGCAGCGGCCACAGCGGTGCCAGGCCGGCGTGTTCGTACTGCAGGGCGGTCATGGCGGCCAGGTCGTCCAGAGTCATCAGCCGGGCGTGCTCGACCTGGGCGGCAAAGCCGTCCTGGGCCGCGAGGGCGGTGTCGGCGGCGGCCATGCCGGTGTCGAGCAGGGCCTGTTCCAGGCGTTCGGCCACCGGCGCCAGCTCTTCGGCCGGGCCGCGCAGCAGGAAGGGCAGCAGGCGCAGCGGGCCGCCAGCGTAGTCGGGGTTGGGCCTGAGCGGGCCGGGCAGGCCTTCGGCATCGGCGCCGAAGCCGATCACCCGGCCGCCGCTGGCGCCGGGGGCGCGCGCCACCAGACGCTCCAGCTCGCCGTGCAGCGGATAGCCGGGGCGCAGCAGTTCCACCGGATCGAACAGGGCGGCCACCAGGCCCAGGTCCAGGCTGGCGGCGCCGGGGGCGACCTTGGCCAGGTCCTGCGCGACCAGCGCGGCCAGCTGGCCGGCGGTGTCGGCGGGCAGGGCCTCACGGCCGGCGCGGGTGCCTGGCGCCAGTTCCAGCGCGAGCGCGCCGAGGCAGCAAATCACGGAGTCGGCCATGAGCATACGGTGGCGTCGGGTTATGATCGCCATTCTAACCGCGGCGCCCCACGGTCGCCCGGGGTCCCTGTCGATCGCAAGGAGTCAGCAAGATGCCGTCCGCCCGTCGTGTCGCCGTTCTTGGCGGCGTCCGCATTCCCTTCTGCCGCAACAACACCGCCTACCACGACGTCGGCAACCTGGGGATGTCGATCAAGGCGCTGGGCGCGCTGGTGGAGAAGTTCGGGCTGCACGGCGAGACCCTGGGCGAAGTGGCCATGGGCGCGGTGCTCAAGCACAGCAGCGACTGGAACATCGGCCGCGAGGCGGCGCTGAGCTCCGGCCTGTCGCCGCAGACGCCGGGCATCACCATGCAGCGGGCCTGCGGCACTTCGCTGGATACCGTCATCACCGTCGCCAACAAGATCGCCCTGGGGCAGATCGAGGCCGGCATCGGCGGCGGCAGCGACACCACCTCCGACGTGCCGATCGCGGTGAACAAGCGCCTGCGCCGGCGCCTGCTCGATGCCAACATGGCCAGGACCTTCGGGCAGCGGCTGCGCGCCTTCAAGGGTTTCTCCTTCCGCGAGCTGAAGCCGGAGTTTCCCGGCGTGGGCGAGCCGCGTACCGGCAAGTCCATGGGCGAGCACTGCGAGATGATGGCCAAGGAGTGGAAGATCAGCCGCGAGGCGCAGGACCAGCTGGCCTACGAGTCGCACACCAAGGCAGCGCAGGCCTATGAGCGCGGGTTCTACAGCGATCTGGTGGTGCCTTTCCGTGGCGTCGAGCGCGACAACATCCTGCGCCCGGACACCACCCTGGAGAAGCTGGCGACGCTCAAGCCCGCCTTCGACCGCACGTCCGGCCAGGGCACGCTGACGGCCGGCAATTCCACCCCGCTCACCGACGGCGCCTCGGCGGCGCTGCTGGCCAGCGAGGAATGGGCGGCGGCGCATGGCCTGGAAGTGCAGGCCTACCTCGTGGATGCGCAGGTGGCGGCGGTGGACTTCGTGCACGGCGAGGGCCTGCTGATGGCGCCCTGCTGGGCGGTGGCGCAGCTGCTCAAGCGCAACAACCTGACGCTGCAGGACTTCGATTTCTACGAGATCCACGAGGCCTTCGCGGCGCAGGTGCTGTGCACGCTCAAGGCCTGGGAGGATCCGGAGTTCTGCAGGAACAAGCTGGGCCTGGAGGCGCCGCTGGGCAGCATCGATCGCGCCAGGCTCAACGTGGTGGGCAGCTCCCTGGCCCTCGGCCACCCCTTCGCCGCCACCGGCGCCCGCATCGTTGCCACCGCTGCCAAGCTGCTGAAGGAAAAGGGCAGCGGCCGCGCCCTCATCAGCATCTGCACCGCCGGCGGCATGGGCGTCGCCGCCATCCTCGAACGCTGACCCACCGCCGGATACCCGGCCCTCGAAAACCGGGGTCAGAGTAAAGGGTCAGAGTCACGACTCTGACCCTTTACTCTGACCCCGGTGTTGGCGGATGCCGGTGTTGGCGGGTGTGGGCCTTATCGCGGGAGGAGCGGGAGGCCGTGTTCGTTGCGGAGTTCGGCGACGGCGCGGTCGGCGATCTGTTCGCGCAGGCTGCGGCCGTCCAGGGCCAGCACGGCCTCGCCGCGGCTGGCGCGCAGCGCGTTGGCGTAGGCGATGGCGGCGCGCGGGTCGTTGTGGTGGGCGAAGACGTGGCCCAGCAGTTCCCAGGCCTCGGCGCCGGCGCCCTGGGCGATGGCGCGGTGCAGGTGGTCCTCGGCGCGGGCCCACTGGCTGGTTTCCATGTACAGGCGGGCCAGGCCGCAGAGCAGGCCGGGGCTGCTCGGGTGCTGTGCCAGCCAGACCTCGGCGCGCTGCAGGCGCTTGTCGCCTTCGCTGGCATCGCGCGGCAGTTCGCCGTAGAGCGCGGCCAGCGATTCGTCCCAGTTGGCATCCAGCGCGGCGGCGAGGGCGTCGGCGCCTTCGCTTTCCAGGCCGAGCTGGGCGGCGCGGCGGGCGAAGGCCGAAACCACCATGGGTTCCGTCGTCAGCTTGGACGACAGCGCGCGCCAGCGCTGCATCAGCGTGTTCGACTGCGGCGCCTGGCTGAGCGAGGCGGCGGTGTAGCGCAGTTCGGCTTCGGTCAGGGCGGCATGGCCCAGCGCCTGTTCCCGGCGCAGCGCCGGCAGCAGCGCCAGCGCTTCGTCGGCGCGGCCGGCGGCGGCCAGGGCCTCGGCCTGCAGGCGCAGGCCCCGCGGCGGCAGCGAGGTGCAGGCGGTCAGCGCTTCCAGCGCTTCCGCGGCGCGGCCCTGGGCCAGCAGGCGTTCGGCCTGGTCGAGCGCGGCGGTGCCGGCGTCATGCTTCAGCAGCGCGGCCTGGTGACGGGCGGCGGCTTCGGTGTCGCCAAGCTCGGCGGCGGCGCGGCGCGCGCCCAGCAGGGCGAGGCTGCGTTCGGAGCGTTCGCTGGCGGCGCGTTCCAGCAGGCTGGCGGCGCGCGCCCAGCGGCCCTGGTGCAGCGCCTCCAGGCCATTGACCAGGCGATTGCGCGCCTGCGCCCGCGCATGCCGGCGCCAGGCGCGGATCGGCAGCTTCACCAGCCACCACAGCGCCCACAGCAGGAACCACAGCAGGATCCACGCCGCCAGCGCGAAGGCCAGGGTCGTGGTGTAGGTGAGGCCGCGGAAGCGCACCACCACATCGCCCAGGTCCTGCGAGAACCAGTGCCAGGCCAGGGCGCCCAGCACCGCCAGGGCCAGCCACAGCAGCAGGGTGCGATAAAGCTTCATCAACCGCTCCGGCCGCGACGCAGGTCGCGCAGTTGTTGCAGGGCGACGCCGCGCTCGGGCAGGTCGGGCAGCAGGCCCATCCGGCTGAGATTGGCGAGGCGCTCGCGTTCGGCGCGCAGGGCGTCGTTCTCGGCGTAGAGGCGTACCAGCCACTGGTCGACGCGCAGCAGCGAGGCGCGGAAGCGGGCTTCGTCGCGGCGCTCCAGGGCCGTGCGGGCCAGGGCCAGTTCCAGGCCGAGGGCGGCTTCACCGGCGGCGCGGTCGTCGGGCGAAATCAGGTCGGTGGCATTGCTCGGCCGCACCTGGATGACGGCATCGGCGAGGCGGCGCCAGGTCGAGGCATCGGCCGGCGTGTCGGCGGTGGCGCCGGGGGCGCGGCTGGCCAGGGTGGGCAGGGCGGCCTGCAGCGCGTCGAGCTCACCGGCGGCGCGGGCACGCGGGTCGGCGGGCAGGGCCTGCAGGGCGGCCAGTTCGCGGGCCACGGTCTGGCGCAGGTTGAGGTATTCGGGCGAGGTCAGCGGCGCCAGCGCCTCGTGCGCCAGGGCGGTGGCGCGGATGGCGCCGTCGAGGTCGCCGGCGACGGCCAGGCGCGACTGCGCCAGGCTCAGCAGCAGTTCCACCTCGTCCAGGCGCAGGGTTTCGGCACCTTCGCTGGCCTGGGTGCCGAGTTCGCGCAGGCTGTCCTCGAGGATGGCGGCGCGCTCGCCCACGGCCAGCACTTCGTCACGCAGCAGGCCGGCGCGGGCCTGGGCATCGGCGACGCGCTGCTCGAGGCCCTGCTGGTTGCGGCGCAGGGTGGTGACGGCCTGTTCGACTTCCAGCAGGCGCGCGTCCAGCGCCTCGGGGCTGAGGTCGGGGCCGCCCTCGGCAGGCGTTCGCGCCGCCCACCAGCGCCAGCCGGCCACGACGATCGCGGCCAGGACCAGCAGCACCAGCAGCCAGCCGAAGAAGCCGAAGCGGTGCCGGGGGTTTCGCGGCGTTTCTGCAGTCTCGTCGAGTACGGAATTCATGGCCCGGGGGGCGATGAGGGAGGCCGCATCATCCTACCGGAAGCGTCCCGCGCCCACATCGGCGGCCAGGGCGTCCAGCATTTGCGAGGGCGTGGCGCCGGCGGCCACCACCAGGCGCTGGAAACCGAGTTCGGCCAGGCGCGCGGCCAGACGCGGCGAGCTCGCCACGGCGGGGCGCTGGCGCAGTGCTTCGCGGCCGGCGGGTTCCAGGCGCGACCACAGGCCGTCGAAGGCTTCGCGGCTGCTCACCAGCAGGACGCTTTCCGCCGGCAGGGCCGCCAGGGCGGCGAGGCGGTCGGCGCGCGGCCGCAGGGGCAGGCGCTGGTAGACCTCGGCACGGTGCACACGGAAGCCGCGCCGGCCCAGTTCCTCGGCGATCAGGCCGCGGCCGCCGGGGGCGGTGACCAGGCCGATGTCGCGGCCGCCGCCGGCCTGCAGGCCGGGCAGGGCCAGCAGGGTTTCCGATTCGCCGCGGCCTTCCGGCGCCAGCACGCCGGTGACGCCGGCCCGGCGCAGGGCGGCGCCGGTGCCCTGGCCGACCGCGTACCAGTGCTGGCCGGGAGCCGGCTGCAGCGGCGCCTGCATCTTCGCGAAACGCACCGCTGCCGGGCTGGTGAAGACCACGGCCGGGCAGGCCAGGGCGGTGGCCAGGGCGGGGCCGGCGTCGAGCGCGCGCAGGGCCAGGGTCGACACCGGCAGCGTGCGCGCGCCGCGCGCCGAGGCGGCGCGGCGCACGGTGGCGTGGCCGCCCGAGGGGCGCAGGGAGATGACGTACCATCCGGCCAGCGGGCCTTGGTCGGGCTGGGCGTTCATGCGCGCAGCTTGGCACAGCCCTTCACATAAAGCAGTGCATGGACCCGATCGAAACCCTCAACGCCCTGTACGGGGCGATGCCGCCGGTGGCCGCCATGCAGGTGCGCGCCGTGCGCCTGGACAGTGGCGTGCTGCACCTGCACGCGCCCCTGGCCGCGAACGTGAACGACAAGGGCTGCGCCTTCGGCGGCAGCCTGGCCGGGGTGATGACCCTGGCCGGCTGGGGCCTGCTGAACCTGGAGCTGGCCGGGGCCGGCCATGCCCAGGCCGAGATCTACGTCGCCGACAGCCAGCTGCGCTACCTCAAGCCCCTCTACGCCGACCTCGAGGTCGAGGCCCGGCTGGCGCCGGAGAGCGACCTGCAGGCCTTCCTGCGCACCTTCAGCGAACGGGGCCGGGCCCGCGCCATGATCCAGGCCCGCGTCCGCGACCCCGACGGCGCCACCGTCGCCGAACTCACCGGCCGCTTCGCCGCCTTCCGCCCACCGGGGTCAGAGTAAAGGGTCAGAGTCCGGGGTCTGACCCCGGGGTCGGAGTAAAGGGTCTGACCCCGGGGCTGGGGTGTGCATAATGCGGGGCATGAACAAGACCGCCCGCGCCGTTGCCGCCCTCTTCGCCGTGGCCCTGTGTGCGCTGCTGGCCGCCTGTGGCGGCAGCAGCAAGCGCAGTCCGCTGGAAGAGGCGCTCTACCACTACACCAGCGCCATCCGCTGGAGCGAGTTCGACAAGGCCCTGGCCTTCGTCGACCCGCAGGTGCTGGCGCAGCGCACGCCCAGCGACCTGGAGATGGAGCGCTACAAGCAGTACCAGGTCTCCGGCTACGACGTCCGCCGCACCAACACCCCGGAAGAGGGGTCCTACGAGCAGACCGTCGAGATCCGCCTGGTCAACCGCCACACCCAGGTCGAGCGCATCATCACCGACCACCAGCGCTGGCGCTGGGACAAGGAAGCCAAGCGCTGGTGGCTGGTCAGCGGCCTGCCCGACATCAGCCAGCGCTGAGCGGGCTTTGCCCGGGGCCCCGGGCGGCCGATAATGCCGCCCCCGCCCGCCAGACCACCTGAAATGGACCAGCTGATCCCCTTCGTCCAGCAGAACCTCTTCCTCGCCCTCATCTTTGCCGGCCTGACCGTGGCCCTGGTGGTGACCGAGGTGCGCCGGCTGTTCCGCGGCTACAAGACCGTCAGCCCCAACCAGCTGACCGAGCTGATCAACCGCGAGAACGCCCTGGTCCTGGACCTGCGCGGCCAGTCCGACTTCGAGAAGGGCCACATCCTCGGCAGCAGGCACCTGCTGCCCAGCCAGGTGGACCCGGAGTCCAAGCTGCTGGCCAAGGCCAAGGAAGCGCCGGTGGTGCTGGTCTGCGCCATGGGCGTGAGCGCCGGCGGGGTGGCCGAGAAGCTGGTCAAGGCCGGCTACAGGCGGGTGGCGGTGCTGGATGGCGGCATCAACGCCTGGACCGGCGCCGGCCTGCCCCTGGCCAAGGGCCGCGGCTGAGCGGGCCCCGCCGGGCCGCAACGTGCGATAATCCCGCCCTTTCCACGCATTTACCCCGGAGTTGCCGAAATGGCCGAGCAGAACAATGGCGCCGCCGGCGCCGAGCAGCAGGCGCAGTTCACCATCCAGAAGATCTACGTGAAGGACGTGTCCTTCGAGGTGCCCGGCGCCCCGCAGGCCTTCAGCGAGACCGGCCAGCCGCAGCTGGACCTCAACCTCAACCAGAAGGTCGCGCGCGTCAGCGATGACCTGTTCGAGGTGGTGCTGGGCGTGACCCTGACCTGCAAGGTCGGCGAGAAGACCATCTACCTGGCGGAAGTGGCCCAGGCCGGCCTGTTCCAGCTGGCCGGTTTCGACGACCGCACCCTGGACATGATGCTGGGCACCTACTGCCCGAACGTGCTGTTCCCCTACGCCCGCCAGCAGATCGGCGAGCTGGTGTCCGCCGGCGGCTTCCCGCCGTTCTACCTGCAGCCGATCAACTTCGAGGCGCTGTACGCCGAGGGCCTGCGCCGCCGCGCTGCCCAGGCCCAGCAGGCCGGCGCCCCGGCCGAGGGCGGCCAGGCCTGAGCCTCGCGTGCCGATGAGCTCGGCCAGCAAACCGTCGGTCGCCGTCCTCGGGAGTGGTTCCTGGGGCACGGCGCTGGCGGCGCTGATCGCGCGCAACGGCCACCCGACCATCCTCTGGGGCCGCGACCGCGCCCAGGTGGACGCGGTCGCCAGCCGGCACGAGAACCCGCGCTACCTGCCGGGCATCCCGCTGCCGGAATCGCTGGCCGCCACCCCCGATCTGGCCGAGGCCGTGTCCTCGGCCGATCTGCTGCTGGTGGTGACGCCCAGCCACGCCTTCACCGAAACCCTGCACGCCCTGCTGCCCCACCGTCGCGCCGAGTGCGGCCTGGCCTGGGCGACCAAGGGGTTCGAGCCCGGCTCGGGCCGATTCCTGCATGAAGTCGCCGGTGACCTGCTCGGGCCGGACGTGCCCCTGGCCGTGGTCACCGGCCCGTCCTTCGCACGCGAGGTGGCGCTGGGCCTGCCGACCGCGGTGACCGTGCACTCCGAGCGCGAGCAGTTCGCCCAGGCCGTCGCCAACACCCTGCACGGCCCCACCTTCCGCGCCTACACCGGCAACGATGTGCAGGGCGCCGAGCTGGGCGGCGCCATGAAGAACGTGCTGGCCGTGGCCACCGGCGTCGCCGACGGCATGCAGCTGGGCCTGAACGCCCGCGCCGGTCTGATCACCCGCGGCCTCAATGAAATGCTGCGCCTGAACCTGGCGCTGGGCGGCCGCGTCGAAACCCTGATGGGCCTGGCCGGCCTGGGCGACCTGGTGCTGACCTGCACCGGCGACCTCTCCCGCAACCGCCGCCTCGGCCTGGCCCTGGGCCGCGGCCAGACCCTGCGCGAGGCCGTGGCCGAGATCGGCCAGGTGGTCGAATCCGTGCAGACCGCCGACGAAGTGATGCGCCTGGCCGAGCGCCAGGGCGTGGAACTGCCCATCTCCGCCCTGGTCCGCGAAGTCCTGCACGAACGCATCACCCCGGTCGAGGGCCTGCAGAAACTCCTCGCCCGCGACCAGAAGCCGGAGTTTCCACCCGGGCTGTTCTGATTTTTTGACGCGGATTTGCACGGATAGACGCGGATAAGGCAGGAACAAACCAAGGCACCATCCGCGTTCATCCGCGCCAGGAAAAAAGAAAGCCCGGCCGAAGCCGGGCTTTCCCGTTGTTGCGACTGACCGCGGGGATCAGAAGCTGGCGCGAACGCCGACCAGGTAGGTCTCGGCGCCGTCGCCGAACTCGACCTCACCGGTGATGCCCCAGGTCTGGTTGAACTTGTACTGCACGCCGACGGTGCCGGTCACGTCGCTGTCGACGTTGTCGTAGTCGACGTAGTTGACCTTGAACAGGCCCTCGAAGTTGCGGCTGAAGGAGCCACGCACGCCGACCGAGGCGCGCCAGCCGTCCACGTCACCGAAGTTGTCGACGTCGACGTTCTTCCAGGCAGCCTCGCCGATCAGGTCGAGGTTGTCGTTCAGGCCGTGGGCGTAGCCGAAGCCCAGCTCGGTGGTCTCGAAGTCCAGAGAACCGACGTCGGTCTCCAGCCAGTTGTAGCCACCGAAGCCGTAGAAGCCGGAGTTGCCGAACTCGAAGGAGCCGCGCACGCCGAAGCCGTCGGCATCGCTGTCGACGTTGACGTAGTCAGCCTCGATGTAGGTGTAGCTCAGCTTGTCGTCGGCCTGGGCGGCCAGCGGCAGCAGGGCGGCCAGGGACAGGGCAATCAGGGAACGCTTCATGTTGGTGCTTCCTTTCGTGTGGGGGTGCCCCCGAAGGGGTGCCGCCGAGTATCGGCATCGCAACGTAACGAAAGATTAACGGCGCCGACTTTTTCGCCTCACCCTGTCATCAGTCATGGTCTTCCGTGCCCACGTATCCGAGCTGTCGCCATGCTTCGAACACCGCCACCGCGACCGCGTTGGAAAGGTTGAGGCTGCGCTGTCCCGGCCGCATCGGCAGGCGCAGGCGCTGCATTTCCGGGATGCGCGCCAGCACCTCTTCCGGAAGGCCGCGTGTCTCGCAACCGAACAACAGAGCGTCGCCCTCGCGAAACGCGATCCGGTCGAATCGGACCCCACAACGCGCGCTGAACGCGAACACCCGCGCCGGACCGATTGCCGACAGGCAATCGTCCAGCGAAGCGTGGACATGGACGCGGGCGAACTCGTGGTAGTCGAGGCCGGCGCGGCGCAGCCTGGCGTCCTCGAGGGCGAAGCCCAGCGGCTCCACCAGATGCAGCTCGGCGCCGGTGTTGGCGCAGAGGCGGATGACGTTGCCGGTGTTCGGCGGGATCTCGGGCTGGTGCAGGATGACGTGCAGCATCGCGGCATTATCGCCGCGATGCCGGGTTCAGCCGGCGCAGTGGGCGCGCCGGACGGCCACACCGATGTGGCCGGGAACGCGGGCCAGGCGCAGCAGGCCCGGTTCGGGATCGTCGCAGTGGCCGGCCAGGCCGGCACCGAGCCGGCGCTGGATCTGCTCGCCGACCGCCGGGGGCTCGGTGACGGCCGCCGCGGCCAGGGCCAGGACCAGCAGGGGCAGGGCGATCAGGGCGCGGTGGAGATGGAATCGGAGGCTCATGGCGGGTCTCCAGGTGTCCAGGTGTCGGGTTCCCCCTAATGGATGCAGGAGCCGTGCCAATGGTTGCATCCGAACAAAAACAACAGCTTGCGGCGAAAGTCCGGTGTCCGCCGCCCGTTTTCGGACAGGGGCCCGGACAGCGGGCGCAGCCTTCTCCGACCCTGGCATGGCCTTCGGCCTAGTGTGCTGGAGGTGCCGGGGTGGCTAGCATTCCAGCCCCTACCGGGATTTCCCGCAGAAGAACAGAGAAGGAGTGCTGATGTCCGCTTCCCGTCCGCGCCTGCGCGCGCTTGCCCTGGCGACCGGCCTGGCCCTGGCCAGCCTGGTTCCCCTCCACAGCCCGGATGCGCTGGCCAAGCCGTCCACGAAGGCAGGCCCGGTGGCCGACATTCCCTTCGAGGAATTCACCCTGCCCAACGGCCTGCGGGTGATCGTGCACACCGACCGCAAGGCGCCGATCGTGGCGGTCAACATCTGGTACCACGTCGGTTCCAAGAACGAGCTGCCGGGCCGCACCGGCTTCGCCCACCTGTTCGAGCACCTGATGTTCCAGGGCAGCGAGAACTACAACGGCGAGTTCTTCGAACCCTTCGAGCTGGTCGGCGCCACCGACCAGAACGGCACCACCAACTCCGACCGCACCAACTACTTCCAGAACGTGCCGACCACGGCCCTGGACATGGCGCTTTGGATGGAATCCGACCGCATGGGCCACTTCCTCGGCTCGGTCACCCAGGAGCTGCTGGACGAGCAGCGCGGCGTGGTCCAGAACGAGAAGCGCCAGGGCGAGAACCAGCCCTACGGCCAGGTCTACACCCGCCTGCTCAAGGCCAGCTATCCCGAGGGCCATCCCTACAGCTGGCCCACCATCGGCTCGATGGCCGACCTCAACGCGGCGACGCTCGAGGACGTGCAGCGCTGGTTCCGCACCTGGTACGGCCCGAACAACGCCGTGCTGGTGCTGGCCGGTGACATCGACGTCGAGACCGCCAAGGAGAAGGTGACGAAGTACTTCGGCGACATTCCGGCCGGCCCGACCATGGCCCAGCCCAAGGTGGATCCGGCGCCGCGCACCGAGTCCACCCGCGAGGAGATGACCGACAACGTGCCGCAGGCGCGCGTCTACCGCGTCTGGAACACCGCCGAGTACGGCAATGCCGACGCCGAGCGCCTGCAGCTGCTGGCCCGCGTGCTGGGCGGCTCGCGCAGCTCGCGCCTGGACAAGCGCCTGGTGCATGAGGAGAAGCTGGCCGACAACGTCGTCGCCGGCTCCTGGCCGAACCTGCTGGGCGGCTTCTTCTACATCCAGATCGACGTCAAGCAGGGCGTCGATCCGGCGAAGGTCGAGCAGGTCCTGGACGAGGAAGTGGCCAGGCTGCTCAAGGACGGCCCGGGCAAGGCCGAGCTGGAACAGGCCCGCACCGCCATCGAGGCCGGCGTGATCCGCGGCATCGAGCGCATTGGCGGCTTCGGCGGCAAGGCCGACGCCCTGGCCGAGTGCGCCGTGTTCGCCGGCGACCCGGGCTGCTTCCGCGAGCAGCTGGAGAACATCAGCAAGGCCTCGGTGCGCGACGTGCGCGACGCCGGCCGCCGCTGGCTGAGCCGCGGCGACCACACCCTGGTGGTGCTGCCGGGCGAGCGCGTGCCGACCGTCGAGGACGAGGCCGGCAAGCATCCGCCGATGGCAGAGGTGCCCGCCGCCGATCCGAAGTACAGCACCGTCGAAACCGACGTCGACCGCAGCCAGGGCGTGCCGCAGACCACCGAGTTCCCCGAGCTGACCTTCCCCTCGCTGGCCCGCGCCGAGCTGTCCAACGGCATCAAGGTGGTGCTGGCCGAGCGGCACGGCGTGCCGGTGGTGCAGATGAGCCTGCTGATGAAGGGCGGCTACATCACCGACCAGGGCGGCAAGCTGGGCACCGCCAGCTTCACCATGGGCATGCTGGACGAGGGCGCCGGCAAGTACGACGCGCTCAGCTTCGCCGACGCCGCCGACCGCATCGGCATGCAGTGGGGCACCGGCGCCAGCCTGGACGACGCCAGCGTCTACGTTTCGGCCCTGAAGAAGAACCTCGAGCCCTCGGTCGAGCTGCTGGCCACCATGCTGACCCAGCCGCGCTTCGACGATAAGGACATCGAGCGCGTCCGCCAGAGCTGGATCGCCGGCATCAAGCAGGAGAAGGCCCGCCCGAACGCCGCGGCGCTGCGCGTGCTGCCGCCGCTGCTGTACGGCCAGGACCACCCCTACGGCATCCCGTTCTCGGGCACCGGCAACGAGGAATCCATCGCCTCGCTGACCCGCGATGACCTGCTGAACTACCACCGCACCTGGGTGCGTCCGGAAGGCGCCACCCTGGTGGTCGTCGGCGACACCACCCTGGAGGAGATCGTGCCGGTGCTGGAGAAGCACCTGGGCCAGTGGAAGGTCGGGACCGAGGCCCCGGACACCGTCGAGGTGCCGGCAGTGCCGCTGCCGGAGAAGCCGCGCGTGTTCCTGGTGGACCAGCCGGGCGCCATCCAGGCCAACATCTTCGTCGGCCAGCTGGTGCCCTCGACCATGGACCCGAAGGCGGTGGAGTTCGAGATCGCCAACGCGGTGCTGGGCGGCGAGTTCAGCTCGCGCCTGAACATGAACCTGCGCGAGGACAAGCACTGGGCCTACGGCAGCTACAGCTTCGTGCAGGCGGCCAAGGGTCAGCGTCCGTGGCTGGCCTTCGCGCCGGTGCAGATCGACAAGACCGCCGAGTCGCTGGCCGAGCTGCAGCGTGAGATCACCGACTACGCCACCGGCAAGGCGCCTGCGCGGGCCGAGGAAGTGGCCAAGGTCCAGGCCAGCGAGATCCGCGGCCTGCCGGGCAGCTACGAGACGGCCAACGCGGTGCTTTCGGCGATCTCCGGCATCGTCCGCTACCAGCGGCCCGACGACTACGTCCTGCAGCGCAAGGCCCGCGTCGAGGCGCTGACCCCGGAGCAGGTGCAGGCTGCCGCCGGCACCATCAGGCCGGAGTCCCTGACCTGGGTGGTGGTGGGCGACCTGTCCAAGATCGAGGACGCCGTGCGCAGCCTCGACCTGGGCGAGGTGCAGGTGATCGACGCCGACGGCAAGCCGGTGGAAAAGGCCGACTGAGCCCCACCTCATTGCCCGTTCAGCACGGCCGGGGCGACAATCCCGGCCGTGTTCATTTCACCGCCACGGAGTACCCGGATGCGCGCGATGCGGATTTCCCTTGCCCTCGGCCTGATCGCCCTGCTGGGCGGCTGCACCTGGGTGAAGATGGCCCCCGGCGCCCAGGAGGTGCGGGTGGCCCGGATGGGCCAGGACATGTCGGCCTGCGAGCGCCGCGGCGAGATCTCGGTTTCGGTGAAGGATCGCCTGGGCCCCTACGAGCGCAACGAGATCCGCGTGCGCGACGAACTGGAGGTCCTGGCCCGCAACGAGGCCCCGGGCCTGGGCGCCGACACTGTCCAGCCCAAGGCCGAGCCCAAGGACGGCGAACAGCGCTATCTGGCGTTCCGCTGCGGCTCCGCGCGGCCTGGCCAGGCGGCCCGCCCGGCCACGGCGGCCGAGGGCGAGGCCGAGGTTTTCCCCATCGAAGACTGAGACAGCGTTCACGTAGTGGGACGCTTCCATACGGTCGCCAAGTTGAGCAGGGCGGCCGAACCGGGTAATTTGCACAGGTTTTCCCCTACGGCGTCCCTGCCATGCTGTTCCAACACGTCTCCATCGCCGGCCTGGCCCACGTCGACGCCCCGCGCCGACTGAGCTCCGACGACATCAATGCCCGCCTGAAGCCGACCATGGACAGGCTGGGCATCCGCACCGACGTCCTGCAGGACATCGCCGGCATCTACGCCCGTCGCCTGTGGGACGACGGCGTGCAGGCTTCCGACGCCGCCACCCTGGCCGCCGAGAAGGCCCTGGCCGACTCCGGCGTGCCGCGCGAGAAGATCGGCCTGCTGGTCAACACCTCGGTCAGCCGCGACTTCCTGGAGCCGTCCACCGCCTCCATCGTCGCCGGCAACCTCGGCCTGGGCGAGAACTGCCAGAACTTCGACGTCGCCAACGCCTGCCTGGCCTTCCTCAACGGCATGGACATCGCCAGCCGCATGATCGAGCGCGGCGAGATCGAGTACGCCATGGTCGTCGACGGCGAGACCGCCAACCTGGCCTACGAGAAGACCCTGGAGCGCATGACCGCGCCGGGCGTCACCGAGGAGCAGTTCCGCCAGGAGCTCGCCACGCTGACGCTCGGCTGCGGTGCCGCCGCCATGGTGCTCTCGCGCAGCGAGCTGACCCCGGACGCGCCGCGCTACAAGGGCGGCGTCACCCGCGCCGCCACGCAGTGGAACACCCTCTGCCGCGGCAACCTGGACCGCATGGTCACCGACACCCGCATGCTGCTGATCGAGGGCCTGAAGCTGGCCCAGGCCACCTTCGCCGCCGCCCGCCAGGCGCTGGGCTGGGTGGTGGACGAGCTGGACGAGTTCGTCATCCACCAGGTCAGCCAGGTGCACACCCAGGCCTTCATCAAGGCTTTCGGCATCGACCCGCAGAAGGTCATGACCATCTTCCACGAGCACGGCAACATCGGCCCGGCCTCGGTGCCGATCGTGCTGAGCAAGCTCAAGGAAATGGGCCGCCTGAAGAAGGGCAAGCGCGTCGCCCTGCTCGGCATCGGCTCCGGCCTGAACTGCTCCATGGCCGAGGTCGAGTGGTAAACCAGCTCCCCTTCTCCCCTTGCGGGAGAGGGCGGGGGAGAGGGGAAAGGCCGCCAACAGGCGGCTTTTTCCATATAAAACAAGGGGTTGTTGTCAATTAAGGACTTTTAAGTTGCACTAAAACTTAAAAGTCGATAGGCTGCCTGAACTTTAAACTTTTCCCGAACTTAAAGTTCATCTAGGGGCGGCCACCATGAAGCCCTACCCTCCAACCCCGACCATCGACCAGTTGCTCTCCCGGATTCCGGGAGACCGCCTGCCGCGCGTGCTCCAGGCAGCTGCGGAGTACGACGACACGGAGTACCTGCACTGGGAACGGCTGCGGCATCGCTCCCCGCGCGAAGACGGCTTGAGCGCCGAGGAGCAATGGCTGGCCCTGAAGCTCAAGCGCCAGTCCAATCGCTTGGTCCTGCCCTTGCTGCGTACAACAGCCGGGAATCCACTCTCGGTGACGCGCCACGCGCGCTTGGACGAAGGCTTCGCGCGCATGGACCGCTCCCTCGCCGGCCAGCTGGGCTTTCCCGAACCGGTGCGGAACGACGCCACCCGCGACCAGTACATCGCCAGCTCCCTGATGGAGGAGGCCATTCACTCCAGCCTTTTCGAAGGTGCGGTCAGCACCCGGGAGGTCGCGAAGGACATGCTCCGTTCCGGGCGTGCGCCCAGCAACCGGGACGAAAGGATGATCCTCAACAACTATCGGGCCATGATCCGCCTGCGCGAGATGGCCAGTCAGCCACTCAGCCTAGAAGCGATCCTGGAGCTGCATCGCATCCTTACCGACGGCACGCTCAAGGACCCAACCAGGGCGGGACGCCTGCAGCAGCCTGGAGAAGTGCGCGTGAACATCGTGGATGATCGCCTCAACCGCATCATTCATGTGCCGCCTCCGGCCGAGCAGCTGCCGGAACGGATGGAACGACTGGTGCGGTTCGCCAATGGCGACGATGTCGAGAACGGCCAGTACATCCACCCGGTGCTACGGGCCATCCTGCTGCATTTCCAGCTGGCCTACGACCATCCGTTCCATGATGGCAACGGCCGCACGGCGCGGGCGCTGTTCTACTGGTCCATGCTCCGGCGTGGGTACTGGCTGGTGGAGTTCTTCTCCATTTCGCGCCTGCTGTATCAGCGTCGCGCACCTTACGAGCGTGCCTATCTGGAAGTTGAAAGCGATGGTCAGGACGCCACCTATTTCGTCCTGCAGCAGCTCGATGTTTTGCATCGGTCTGCGGAAGAACTGTTCGCCTATGTCGAGCGCAAGGCGGCGGCCCAGCAGCGCCTGCGTCGCCGGTTGAGTGATCGCGACGATCTCAATCACCGGCAGCTCGCCTTGCTGGACCACGCCCTGCGCAAACCGGGCGCGGAATACAGCCACGACTCCCACGCCAGCTCGCACAGGGTTACGCACGTGACAGCGAGGGCCGACCTGCGTGCCTTGGTGGATCGCGGCTTCCTGCGTATGGCGCGCTCGGGCCGCAGGGTGGTGTATCGCCCGATCGAAGGCCTGGAGCGGATGCTCGATGGCTGAGGCAGCTGCTCAGCCGATACGATTGGCGAGATAGTCCCGCACCGCAGGATCGGTGCAGTAGACGAAACAGCCCTTCATGCCGCGGGTCATCAGGGTGCGGTAGGTATTGCGGATGATGCGGTCGGCGCGCTCGCGGGTGCGTTCGGGCTCGGTACTCATCAGCGTCTTGTATCCGCGCAGCGAGTGATCGCTCGTGGCACGTCCCTGCGGCACGGCGACCAGCTGGCCGTCGCGTACCGCCAGGTCGGGGCCGATGATCACGCCCACGTAGTCCAGCTCCAGTCCTTGGCAGGTGTGGATGCAGCCGACCTCCTTCACGGACGTCGGGGCCACGAGCCACAGGCTGCCGTCACTGGTCAGGTTCCACTGCCGGCGATAGCCGAACTCCGGAATTTCGATGTCCCAGGCATCGGGATTTCTCTTGCTGACCCAGTTCCAGCAATAGCCGGCGACGACCCGCGCGCGATTGGCGACCTTGTTCAGTCGTTCGATCTCGGCATGCATCTCCGCGGGCGAATCGAACAGCCGGAGGTTGAACTCCTTCGGGTCGAGGAGCGTGCTGGCGGTCTCACGGATGCCCAGGGTGTTGTCCAGCCAGGCCAGGTAGCCATCGGAGCCATTGCAGCGGAACTGCGAGGCAAGTTCGAGGTGGATGACCTCGGCGTCGAACTCCTTCGCCCAGCGTTCGATCTCCCCTGAATGACCGACATCCTTGAAGGTGACGACCTGGTCGTCGTCCACGAAGAAGATGGTGCTGCGGGAAGCAGCGATCACTTCCTTGACCTGGTGCTCGCCGAGGTTCCCGTAGCGTCCGGAACCTTCGTTCAGGCGATGGGCTTCGTCCACGACAAGGCAGTCGAAGGTATCGGGCTCGGTACTGGTGAAGGCGCCGGAGCCGGAAAACAGGTTATGGATCCTGCCGGGCTGCAAATGGCCCGTCAGCCTGGCCGCGTATACGGCCCGCGGCGCCGCGTTCTTGGAAACGTAGCGCGCGTTGAGGCCCCGGCTGGTCAGGGCCGAGAGCAGGTTGATCGCCACCACCGACTTGCCGGTGCCGGGCCCGCCGCGGACGATGGCAATGCGCTTCTTGCCGGCCTGGGCTTTGGTGGCCAGCTCCAGCGCCGTCTCGAAGACCAGCTTCTGGTCATCGACCAACACGAACTCCCGGTTGCCCTTGAGCATGCTGGCCAGGCTGTCGGCCAGCATCTTCGACGGCCGGATGCGGCCGTTCTCGATGCGATACAGCAGCTCACCCTTGTCGCCGTGGCGGACGTGCTGACGGATGAAGGCGCGCAGCTTGGCCTTCTCCTCGCCGCCGCGCAGGAATACCGGCGCCAGCTTCAGGTATTCCGCGTAGCGCGGGTCGTCCAGCACGCCCTTCTGCCTGAAGTTGTGCAGGTAGGCGCAGGGTCCCAGGCCGACGTTGCCCTCGTAGACGGCCTCGCTGAAGCCTTCGAGCAGGGCGGCGTAGGACCAGGCCTGGTAGGACGGGTGCGGCCCTTCGATCTCGCCGGAACGCCCGCCACGGCGGGCGATGATGATCCCGTCCTTTTCGCTGACCTTGGCATCCGACCATTGCTTCAGTTCGACGATCACCAGCCGGTCGCGTCCGCTCTCGTCGCGTCCGGTCAGCAGGAAATCCATGCGCTTGGCGGTTTGCGGGATGCCGAACTCGACGCCGATGCCGACGTCATCCTCGATGTCCGGGTGGTCCAGCACCATCGCCATGCTTTCGAGCGAGTTCTGCCAGGCCTGGACTTCCGCGTGCGGGGCGTAACGGCCGGTGCGCTTCAGCCAGGCATCGGAAATGATTGCCTCGATGGCGTGGTCGAAGGTGTCCCGGATGAAGCCGGACTTGGTCGACTGGTAGACGATCATGGCCTTGAGTATCCACGAAGTTCCGCCGCCGGGCAGGCCTTGGGCCCTCTCCCCCGACCCCTCTCCCGCAAGGGGTGAGGGGAAATGGCGCGAAACCCCGCTCCCCCAGCGGGAGCGGGGCAGGGGAGAGGGGAGGGCCCTAAGCCGGTACAATCCGGGCCCTATGAACGAAGCCGCCCTCACCGCCGAGCAGTCCCGCATCCTGGCCAAGGGGCCGTTCCCGGATTACCCCTTCCAGCCGAAGCACCTGGTGCACCCCAATGGCCTCGCCCAGAGCTATCTGGACGAGGGCGAGGGCGATCCGGTGCTGATGCTGCACGGCAATCCCTCCTGGTCCTACTACTGGCGGCACCTGGTGCTGGGCCTGCGCGACGGCTACCGCTGCATCGTGCCCGACCACATCGGCATGGGCCTGTCGGACAAGCCCAATGACGAGGCCTACCGCTACACCCTGCGCAGCCGCATCCAGGACCTGGACCGGCTGGTCGAGCACCTGGGCCTGGGTGACGACCTCACCCTGGCCGTGCACGACTGGGGCGGCATGATCGGCTTCGGCTGGGCGCTCAAGCACGCGCACCGCATCAAGCGCCTGATCATCCTCAACACCGCCGCCTTCCCGCTGCCGCCGGCCAAGCCCATGCCCTGGCAGCTGAAGCTGTGCCGCGATTTCGCCATCGGCGAGTGGGCGGTGCGTGGCTTCAACGCCTTTGCCGCCGGCGCGGCGAAGCAGGGCGTGGTGCGGCCGCTGGCGCCGGCAGTGCGCGATGCCCTGGTGGCGCCCTACGACAGCTGGGCCAACCGCCGCGCCGTCGCCCGCTTCGTGCAGGACATTCCGCTGGCGCCGGGCGACCTGGCCTGGGATCTGCTGGAAGAGGCGGCCAAGCGCCTGCCGTCCTTCGCCGACCGGCCGGCCTTCATCGGCTGGGGCCTGCGCGATTTCGTCTTCGACCACCACTTCCTCAAGGGCTTCGCCCAGGCGTTGCCCAAGGCCCAGCAGCAGGTCTACGAGGACGCCGGCCACTACGTGCTGGAAGACAAGCACGAGCACCTGGTGCCGCGCATCCGCGATTTCCTCGACCGCAACCTGATCTGATGAGCCGGCGCGCCTGCGCCGCCCGCTGCCGCCGATGAACCAGCCCTGCAACATCGCCGCCGTTCTGCCCGGCCTGGCCGCCGACGCGCCCGAGCGCATCGCCATGCGCTGCCCCGGCAAGCGCGGCCGCGATGGCTTCGCCCGCTACGACCTGACGCTGACCTACGGCGAACTCGACCGTCGCTCCGATGCGATCGCCGCCGGCCTGGCGAAGCTGGGCATCGTCCGCGGTACCCGCACCGTGGTGATGGTGCGGCCCTCGCCGGCGTTCTTCCTGCTGATGTTCGCCCTGTTCAAGGCCGGCGCCGTGCCGGTGCTGGTGGATCCGGGCATCGACAAGCGGGCGCTGAAGCAGTGCCTGGACGAGGCCGAGCCGCATGCCTTCATCGGCATTCCGCTGGCGATGGCGGCGCGTACCCTGCTGGGCTGGGCGCGCAGCGCGCGCATCCTGGTGACGGTGGGGCGCCGGCTGTTCTGGGGCGGACACACGCTGGCGGCGGCCGAGGCCGCCGGTGCCGGCGCCGGGCCGCAGCTGGCCGATACCGCGCCGGACGACATCGCCGCCATCCTGTTCACCTCCGGCTCCACCGGCGTGCCCAAGGGCGTGGTCTACCGGCACCGGCATTTCGTCGCCCAGATCGACATGCTGCGCAATGCCTTCGACCTGCGGCCAGGCGGGGTGGACCTGCCGACCTTCCCGCCCTTCGCGCTGTTCGATCCGGCCCTGGGCCTGAGCTCGATCATTCCCGACATGGACCCGACCCGGCCGGCCAGGGCCGACCCGCGCAAGCTGCACCACGCCCTGCAGCGGTTTGGCGTGGACCAGCTGTTCGGTTCGCCGGCGCTGATGCGGGTGCTGGCCAACCACGGCCAGCCGCTGCCGGGCCTGCGCCGGGTCACCAGCGCCGGCGCGCCGGTGCCGGCCGACGTCGTCGCGCGCATGCGCGAGCTGCTGCCGGAGGATGCGCAGTTCTGGACACCCTACGGCGCCACCGAATGCCTGCCGGTGGCGGTGATCGAGGCGCGCGAGCTGGAAACCACCCGCGCCGACACCGAACACGGTGCCGGCACCTGTGTCGGCCGGCCGGTGCCACCGAACGAGGTGCGCATCATCGGCATCAGCGACGAGCCGATCGAGGACTGGTCGAAGGCCGTGGTGCTGGAGCCGGGCATGATCGGCGAGATCACCGTCGCCGGCCCCACCGCCACCGACGCCTACTGGAACCGGTCCGAGGCCACCGCCCTGGCCAAGATCCGCGAGACCCTGCCCGATGGCAGCGTCCGCATCGTTCACCGCATGGGCGACATCGGCCGCTTCGACGAGCAGGGCCGGCTGTGGTTCTGCGGGCGCAAGTCGCAGCGGGTGCGCACGACGGAGGGCACGTTGTTCACCGAGCAGGTCGAGCCGATCTTCAACCAGCACCCGCTGGTGCGGCGGACGGCCCTGGTCGGCGTCGGCGAGCCGGGGGCGCAGCGGCCGGTGCTGTGCGTGGAGATGTCAGGCGTGCTGGGCAAGGCGCAGCGCCGGCAGGTGCTGGACGACCTGGCGCGCATGGCCGAGGGCCATGCGCATACCGCCCGCATCCGCGATTTCCTCGAGCATCCGGGGTTCCCGGTGGACATCCGCCACAACGCCAAGATCGGCCGCGAGCAGCTGGCGCGCTGGGCGGCGAAGAAGCTGGGAGTGCGGGCATGAAGGTGCTGGTGACCGGCGGTGGCGGTTTCCTGGGCCGGGCCCTGTGCCGGGCCCTGCTGGCCGAGGGCCATGAGGTCGCCAGTTTCCAGCGCAGCCATTCGCCGGCGCTGGAGGCCATGGACGTGCGGCAGGTGCGCGGCGACCTGGCCGATGCCGCCGCCGTGCACGCGGCCTGCGCCGGCCAGGAGGCGGTGCTGCACAACGCCGCCAAGGCCGGCGCCTGGGGTTCGTACGCCGAGTACTTCGCCGCCAATGTCACCGGCACCCGCAACGTGCTGGCGGCGATGCGCGCGCACGGCATCGGGCGGCTGGTCTACACCTCCACGCCCAGCGTCACCCACAGCGGCCGCACGCCGGTGGAAGGCGGCAATGAAATCAACACGCCGCTGGGCACGAAGTTCAAGGCGCCGTATCCGGCCACCAAGCTGATCGCCGAGAACGAGGTGCTGGCCGCCAACGGCCCGGACCTGGCCACCGTGGCCCTGCGCCCGCGCCTGATCTGGGGGCCGGACGACACCCAGCTGCTGCCGCGGCTGGTGGAGCGGGCGAAGGCCGGCCGCCTGCGTTTCGTCGCCGGCGGCCACAACCTGATGGACACCACCTACGTGGACAACGCCGCCCGCGCCCACGTGCTGGCCCTGAATGCACTGGCGCCGGGCGCGGCCTGCGCCGGCAAGGCCTACTTCATTTCCAATGGCGAACCGCGGCCGGTGCGTCGCATCGTCAACGACATGCTGCAGGCCGCCGGCGTGGCGCCGGTGGAGGCCAGCCTTCCCTACGGCCTGGCCTACGCCGCCGGCGCCGTGCTGGAAGCGGCCTGGACCCTGCTGCCCCTGCGCGGCGAACCGCCCCTGACCCGCTTCCTGGCCGAGCAGCTCAGCACCCCGCACTGGTACGACATCTCCGCCGCCGCCCGCGACTTCGGCTACCGCCCCACCGTGAGCATGGACGAGGGCCTCCAGCGCCTGGCGCAGTGGTGGCACACCCCCCGCTGATCACCCTTTGACCACCGGGGTCAGACCCCCGACTCTGACCCCGGGGTCAGAACAAAGGGTCAGATCAGACCCGTAGAATGGCGGCATGAAAGAGCCCGCCTCCCCGCTCGATGCCCTCAAGCCCCTGGCCGGTCGCGCCCTGGGCGAGGCCCTGAACCGGCTGGTTGCCCTGGACCCGGATACCGGCGCCGCCCTGGCCGCGCTGGACGGCCGGCGCATCGGCCTGGCCCTGGAAGCGCCGCCGGTGGCCCTGGACATCCGCGTGGCCGGCGGCCGCCTGGAGGTCGGCCCGCCCACGCAGGAGCCCGACCTCGGCATCCGCGCCACCCTCTCCGGCGCACTCTCGCAGCTGCCCTTCCTGCGCCCGCCCGGCGCCCCGCCCGTGGGCAAGGTGCGCATCAATGGCGATGCCGAACTGGCCCGCCAGCTGCAGGCCCTGGCCAGGCGCTTCGATCCCGACTGGGACAAGCCCTTCGCCGACCTGCTCGGCCCCATCATCGGCCCACAGGTGGCGCGCACCCTGCGCGAGGCGCTGAAGGCCGGCGCCAATCTGGCCCGCGGCCTCAGCCGCGATGCCGTCGACTACCTCACCGAGGAATCGCGCGACCTGGTCGGCAAGGCCGAACTCTCCGCCTTCCTCGACGACGTGGACGCCGTGCGTGACCGCGCCGAGCGCCTGGCCGCGCGCATCGCCCGGCTCGAACAGGCGGAGCGCCCGTGAGCGGCCTGCGCGGCAGCCTGCGCGCGCTGGGCATCGTCCGGGTGCTGCTCAAGCACCGGCTCGACGCCCTGCTCGAAGACACCGCCGTCGGCGGCTGGCTGTGGCTGCTCAAGCCGCTGACCGGCCGCCGCGCCGGCGCCGACCGCCCGCGCGGCGAGCGCCTGCGCCTGGCCCTGCAGGAGCTCGGCCCGATCTTCGTCAAGTTCGGGCAGATCCTCTCCACCCGCCGCGACCTGCTGCCGCCCGACATCGCCGAGGAACTGTCCCTGCTGCAGGACCGCGTCGCCCCCTTCCCGGGCGAACAGGCCCAGGCCCGCATCGAGGCCGAGCTGGGCAAGCCGGTCTCCGAGCTGTTCGCCGAGTTCGGCCTGGTGCCGCTGGCCTCGGCCTCCATCGCCCAGGTGCACCCGGCCCGCCTGCACGACGGCCGCGACGTGGTGGTGAAGGTGCTGCGCCCCGGCATCCGTGCCCGCATCGCCGACGACATCGCCCTGCTGCGCACCCTGGCGGCGCTGGCCGACCGCCACCACCCCAGCGCCGACAAGATCCGCCCGCAGGAAGTGGTCTCGGAAATCGAGTCCACCCTGATGGCCGAGCTCGACCTGCAGCGCGAAGGTGCCAACGCCAGCCTGATGCGCCGCATCTGGCAGGGCAGCGACGACCTGTACGTGCCGGAAGTGTTCTGGCCGCTGAGCACCGGCTCGGTGCTGACCATGGAACGCGTGGCCGGCATTCCCGCCGACGACGTCGAGGCCCTGGACGCCGCCGGCATCGACCGCAAGGCGCTGGCGGCCAAGGGCGTGCGCGTGTTCTACACCCAGGTCTTCCGCGACAACTTCTTCCACGCCGATGCCCACGCCGGCAACATCTGGGTGGACACCGACCCGGTCCGCAAGGCCAACCCGCGTTTCGTCGCCATCGATTTCGGCATCGTCGGCCAGCTCACCCGGCGCGACCAGTACTACTTGGCCGAGAACTTCATGGCGATCTTCCAGCGCGACTACCGCCGCATCGCCGAGCTGCACATCGAGGCCGGCTGGATGCCCTCGCACATCCGCCTGGACGAGCTGGAAGCCGCCACCCGCGCCGTCTGCGAGCCCTATTTCACCCGTCCGCTGAGCGAGATCTCCCTGGGCGAGGTGCTGGTGAAGCTGTTCAAGACCGCGCAGCGCTACGAGCTGACCCTGCAGCCGCAGCTGATCCTGCTGCAGAAGACCCTGCTGAACATCGAGGGCGTCGGCCGCCTGCTCGACCCGAAGCTGGACATCTGGGCCGAGGCGCGGCCGGTGCTGGAAGCCATCCTGCGCGAGCGCTACAGCCCGAGCAATCTCGCCGCCGAGTTCCGCAAGCGCCTGCCCGAACTGGTGACCCAGGCGCCCGACATGCCGCGCCTGTTCCATGACTGGCTGGCCCAGCAGGTGCGCGGCGAGCACAGCCTGCACATGCGCAGCCAGGACCTGGAGGAGCTGGCGCGCATTTCCCGCGCCGGCCAGCGGCAGACGGTGTACGCCATCCTCGGCGCGGGCCTGATGATCGTGGCGGCGGTGCTGTTCGCCCTCGAGGCGGGCGGCCCGCGCCTGTGGGGCATCCCGGCGGCCGCGGCGATCGCCGGCCTGGGGGCCTTCGGCGCCTTCCTCGCCGCCTGGCCGAGGCGATGAGGCGCGGCTTCGAAGCTTGCCCGTGACCGACGCAGCCGACGCGCACGAGGGCCTGGAGGTCCTTTACGCCGACGAGCATCTGGCGGTCGTGAACAAGCCCGCCGGCCTGATGGTGCACGACAGCGCCCTGGCCCGCGGCGAAACCGATTTCGCCGCCGACCGCCTGCGCGAACAGTTCGGCCGGCCCGTGCACCTGGTGCACCGGCTCGACCGCGCCACCAGCGGCTGCCTGCTGCTGGCCTTCGATCGCGACACCGCCTCGGCCCTGGGCAAGGCGCTGATGGCCGAGGGCTTCGACAAGCACTACCTCGCCGTCTGCCGTGGCTGGCCGGAGCCGCCGGCGGGACTGATCGACCACCCGCTGGACGGCGGCCCCGGCAAGC
>Ga0207873_1000582_pt1 | contig 39235 bp, 33 predicted proteins | sample BGWIniCompost_FD_187373 | JGI IMG/M metagenome (GOLD analysis project Ga0207873, IMG submission 187373) | Cellulose adapted compost microbial communities from Newby Island Compost Facility, Milpitas, CA, USA - BGW Initial Compost (SPAdes)... ... | reverse complement strand
TCGTCGTGCGGCGCCGCACCGTCGACCGGCGCGCACCACCAGCCGCCTTCGTGGATCGTCGCCATCCAGCGGCCGCCGAGCGTCTCCGCGCGCAGGTCGGCGACGAACCGCCGCGCGTTCGCGCGATCCTCGAGCTCGAAACGGCCGTACACTCGCCGCCATTCGCCGAGGCCCGTCCAGCGACCCTCGAGCGCCTCGGTGACCCGTGCGATCCGTGCGCCTCCTTCGGCGTCGAGCGCGAGATAGAAACGTTGCTCCCCATCCCGACCGAACATCAGGCAATGCCAGACGCCGATCGGATCGACGCGGCCCCTCCGGCTGCGCGCTTCCCCCTGTGCCTTCGCGCGCTCGCCGCCCGCAGCGAATGTCGCCGCGACCACTGCATGCGGCAATAAGCGAAGGGTCGAGCTCGAGGCTACCGCCTTCGGCGTCACGTGGAACGCGAACGCGGCAAGCATGGCGGCCGGCACGGCCATGGCGCGCGCGGCACGCAACAGACGTCCCACGCCCCCGGCACGACGATCGATGCTGCTGCGGCCCACGGTTATCTTCGATCCTCGATCGTGACGCTCGGCGCGAGTCGGCGCTCGTTGATCATGCCGCGGATCTGCGCGACCTGTCTCGCCTCGGGCGCCATCTGCGCCGCGATCTCGATATCCCGGGCGGCTTCTTCGTACATGCCTTTGAGCCAGTAGGCGTACGCACGGTTGCTATACGCACGCCAGTTGCGCTGACCGAGCTCGAGAGAAGCGTTGCAGTGCTCGATCGCCTTGTCGGCTTCGCCCTTTCCGGCGTAGGCCGCGCAGAGGTTGGAAAGGGCCGCGGCGCGATCGGAGCTCGTGACGGGCTCGCTCTCGAGGCCGAGCTGCGTAAGGCGGATGCCCTCGTCGTACAGGCCGGCACGGATGGCGTCGGCGCCGTCGGCGAGTAGAGGATGGCGTTGGCCCACGACCGTGCGGCTTTCGGATTGAGCCCAGGTCGAAGCGGCGATGAGCGCGGCAATGATGCCGAGAAGCAAGCGCCCCATTGCGGGTTGCCTCCTGCGGCCGATTATAGCATCGTCGCCTGTTTCACGAACGTAGCGTTACCGGAAAGAAGCACGGGAATGACCGAGATCGCCGATGCGGAACGTCTGATCCTCGCGCGCATACCGCAGGCTCCCGTCGTGCGCGAGCCGCTCGTCCGCACGAGCGGAAGGGTCCTCGCCGAGGACGTGCACGCGGAGCGCGACCAGCCGCCGTTCGACCGCGTGACGATGGACGGTATCGCGATCGCCTATCGCGATTTCGCGAGCGGGATCCGGCGATTCAAGGTCCGCGGCACGCAAGCTGCGGGGGCGCCGGCGCTCGATCGGCAGGCGCCGGGCGAGTGCATCGAGGTCATGACCGGCGCGATGCTGCCGCGCGGCTGCGATACCGTGATCCCCGTCGAGCGGATCCAGCGCCGCGGCGACGAGGCGGAAGTCTCGGAGAGCGCCGAGGTCGCGGAGCGTCAGTTCGTGCACCCGCAAGGCAGCGACCGCCGCGCGGGCAGCGTCGTGCTCCGCCGCGGGACGGTGATCGGCGGCCCCGAGATGGCGGTGCTCGCAAGTGCGGGCAAAGCGGAAGTCGCCGTCGCCGCGTTGCCGCGCGTCGCGGTGATCTCGACCGGCGACGAGCTCGTCGACGTCGACGAGCCGATCGCTCCGCATCAGATTCGCTCCTGCAACGATCGTGCGATCGAGACGGCACTGACACGGCACCGGCTCGGCACGGTCACGCGAGCCCGGCTGCCCGACGACGAGCGTGTGCTGCTCGACGAGATCGGCCGCCTGCACGAGGAGCACGACATGCTGATCCTTTCCGGCGGCGTGTCGATGGGCCAGTTCGATTTCGTTCCCGCGGTGCTCGAGCGGCTCGCCGTCGAGCTCGTGTTCCACAAGATCGAGCAGCGGCCGGGCCGGCCGATGTGGTTCGGCATCGCACGCGAGGGGAAGCCGGTCTTCGCGCTGCCCGGGAACCCGGTCTCGGCGCTCGTCTGCACGACCCGCTACGTGCTGCCGGCGCTTCGGAAGTCGCTCGGGCTCGCGCCCTATCGCGTCGAGCACGCGGTATTGACCGCCGACGTCCGCATGCCGGCGCGCCTCGGCCTCTTCATGCCCGTCGTGCTCGAATCGCGGCCGGACGGCGTGCTCGCCGCGGAGCCGCGGCCGACGAACACCTCCGGCGACTTCATCACGCTCGCGGGCACCGACGGCTTCGTCGAGCTGCCGCGCGGTCCCGAGGTCTACGAGCGCGGGACCGCGGTGCGCCTCTTCCGCTGGTAGGCTTCAGAACCAGAACGACACGAACACCTGCACGACGTTCGCGTCGAAGCCGTAGAGCGGCTCCTGGCCCGGCGGCACGCCCGTCACGCGAAGATCGCGGAAATCCTTGTAGTCGAACCGGATGCGGTCGTACGCGATGTTGACCGTGCCCCGATCGACGAATTTCCAACCGCCGCGCAGCACGTCGTAGCTCGCGCCGATCCTAATCGTGCGGCTGTCGAAGGTGCTGAGCTCCTTGTCGCGCGCCATGAAGTTCTGGAACCGCGAGCGCGGGAAGAGATCCTCGTAGAACGAGGCCGCGGTCTGCGAATAGAGCCTGACCTTCGCCTCGAGGATCCAGCCGCCGTCGAGCGGATGCGTGTAGCCGAGCTCGAAGGTATCGGCGCCGATATCCCAGCTATCCGTGTACCAGCGGTACTCGCCGTGCAACGCCGCGCGATACGGCAGGTGATAACGCAACCGGAACGCGGCCGCATCGCTCGTCCTTGTGCGCGGATAAACCTCCGGCTCGTACGCGTAGCCGAGCGGGCTCGTCTCGTCGATATAGCGGACCTGACGGTACGGATTGTTGAGAAAGCCTTCGTCGGTGATCGTCTCGAACGACAACCCGACGATCAGATTCCGTGTCAGGATCTGCGAGAGCCCGATGCGGTACTGCTGACGCTCGACGGTATCCTTGAAGATCGAATCGCCGCGGCGCCCCACCTCGTCCTTGCCGAGGCTGTAGCCGAGCGACAGCGTCGTGAGGTCGCCAAAAAAGTCCTGGCTCACGCCGACGCTGAAGGTCGACGCCGAATAGTCGTTCTCCTCGCTCGACGTGTAGCCCAGGTTCAGCAGCCACCGATCGTGCAGGTAGTCGAGCCCGAGCGAGTACTGCGTGCGCTCCTCGGTATACGGGCTCGCGGTCGTCACGACGTCGATCGAGGCGCTCGTCACGCGGTCGACGTAATAGTTCGCCGACGCCGAAAACTTGTCCGCGAACTGTTTGCGCACGAGGAGCGACGGGCCGTCGATCGTCACGCCGCCGCCATCGTACGAGTGATAAAGGAGATCCGCACGATCCTCGGGAAGCACACCGGCGCGCACCGCGCACGACAGCGCCGCCGCGCACGCCGCGAGCACAGCGGCTGCACGACGCGGTAGCGATCCGCGGCTAATTGCAGCCACAGCCGCCTCCGGCGCTACCCGTCGCGCCTCGCGCGCCTTCACGCGCTTCGTAGACGTGATGGAGATAGGCGCTCGAGACCGGATCGCGATCCCACGACATGATCGGATCGGCGATGCGGTCGCGCTCGTAAGGTTTCACCCACGGCTCGACCGCGCAACCGCCGAGCAGCAACGTCGCGAGCACCGCGAGCACGGCCGCGGCGGCCGTTGGGCCGCGCCGTGCCGATTGCAGCGAACGGCTCGTCATTCTCGCAACAGCTCCCTGATCTGAGCCTGATACTGATGCTCGTAGCCGGACTGGTAGCCGTGATGGATATAGCGCATCTGGCCGTTGCGATCGATGATCACGGTCGTCGGCATCGCGACGACTCGATACAGACCGCTGACCTCGTTCGCCGGATCGAGCAGCACGGGGAAGCTGACCGGCGTTTCTTTCAGAAACTTCTCGACGCCTCTCGTGTCGTCCTCGACGTTGATGCCGAGCAGCGTGAAGCCGAGATTCTTGTAGCGCTGATGAAGCGCCTCGAGATGCGGCATCTCCTTGCGGCAAGGCCCGCACCATGTCGCCCAGAAGTTGATCAGCACGACGTCGCCCGCGAAATCCTCGAGCGATACCGTGCCGCCGTCGCGAGACTTCAGCGTGAAATTCGGCGCGGGCCCCGAGACATCATCGGCATGCGCGCCGATCGCGAGCAGCACGCTCGCCGCCGCCCCGATGATCTTCCCCAGCATCGTCGTTTTCCGCATGGCTCACCTCGCTAGAAGAAGAACGTCACGCCGACGTGCGCCTCGAGGTTGTGCACCGTCTTCTGGCTGCCGAGCACGTCGAGATCCATGATGTGATCGCGAACGTCCGCGTGCACGGCGAGCCAGTCGAGCGGCAGCAGCCGCATCCCCATGCCGAAGTTCAGCGTGAACCGATCGTCGCCCGCGAACTTCGTGCTACCCACGCCGCCTATGACATAAAGCGCCATGTTCATCGCACGGTTGCGCCCGATGAACGTCTCGCCCGGCAAGATGTTGTAGCCGAGCGAAACGTTATAGTAGGTGTACTCTCTCTCCGAATCCGTGAGCAGTTGCGCAGCGCCGCTCAGCCGCTCGAAGCTCGTCGGCTCGGTGTCGGCGCGCCCGGCCGCCGCCTCGACGAAGAAACCTTCGGTCACGTGGTACGCGAATCGCACGCCGCCCACGGTGTTCACGCCGAAATCCTCGACGCTGATCTGGCCCGCGAAGACGCCGAGCTCGAAGTTCTCGGTGTCGATGTCGGCGACGTCGACCTCGCGCCGTTCCACTCTCGGCTCGATCACGGGCGGCTCGTCCGCGTCGACCGCGGCGACGCGATGTCTCCCGCAGCCCGCGAGCCCGAGCGCGAGCGGCACCGTCAGAAGAAGAACGAGAAGCCTGCTTTCCATTCTCTGATTTCCTCGTTGTCGTCGCGGCTCGTGAACACGACGTAGGTCTTGTACTCGGCGCGAAACACGAAGCGCCGGGCCAAATACGCGCGGAGTCCCGCCCCCGCGTGCGCGGCGTTGTCGCTGCGGTCGGTCGCGGCGACGAGCGTCGCTTTCGGATCCGTTTCGACGACCCCCGCGCCGAGCGCGATATACGGCGAGAAGCGGCGGTCGGGGAACATCGTGTGCACGATGTCGAGGCTCGCGATCTTGCTGTCGGAGAAGCGCCCGAGGGCCTGCGAGAGCCAAAGCTCGATCGACAGATTCGGCGTCATGCCGAACGCGCCGTAGACCGAGATCACGTTCGCGCCGCCGAAGTCGCCGTAAAGCACCCCCGTTTCCCAGCGCCGCTCGGCGAGATCCGCGACGTCGAAGGTCGGCACGTCGAACGGCTCGCCGTCGAGGCCGAGCGTCCTGCGCATCTGCTCGAGGGGCACCCAGCCCTCCTGCCCACGCGGAATGCGAATGCGGAACCAGTCGGTGCGCCGCTTCAGCACCTCGACCGTCTCGCCCCGCTCGGCGACGTAGAAGATCGGATAACCGCGTCCCGGTCCGGTATGAAGCTCGAGATAGGGATCCTCGACGACGACCTCGACGGCGCCCCGCTTGGCCAGCGCGCTCGGTGCGAAGCCCGCTCCGCACAGCAACACGGCCGCGACGAGCGCTCTTGCCGCCCTTCGAAGCCGTCGCCGTCCGATCTCGTACCGCACGTCGTCAGTCCTGCGGCACGGCGAACGGATCGTTGTAGTACTGCGCGCCGAGGTCGAGCCATTCGGCGATCAAGCGCAGCTCGGCATCCGTGAGAAAACCTTCGTGCGTGCCGCCCGCATCGAATCGCGAGAAGAAGCGCGCCGAGGCGCGCGCGCCCGCCGCGCTCATCGACGGCTGCACCGGCACGGTCGCGAAGATCGGAATACCGTTCTCGTCGATTCCGACCTCGATCCGAATATCCTGCAGCGCGCCGTCCACGACCTCCTGCGCGTTGTCGCCGAAGAGCAGCTCCCGATACGCGTTGAAATGCGCGGCCTGATCCGGCGACTGGCCGTCGGAAAGGTCGAGCTGCGCGGCCGGGACCGCCGTCTGGCCCATGTCGTCGAGCGGGACGTGACAGCCGCCCCGCGTGCAGGTGTGATCCGCGAGCACCGTGACGCCGTCCGCGTCGAGGATCTGTCGCGGGACGCTCCAAAGCGGATGGATGTGCGTCTCGTAGTGAATGACGATGCGGCAATTCGGCGTCCACGCGTTCATGCAGGCGAGGGTCGTGGGAGGTTCGGTCGTCAGGTCACCGTAACGGAGTGAAATAGGCTCGTCCGGCTCGCGTGCCGCCGGATCGGTCCAGACGTCCTCGTAGACCAGGTCGACCGACGGCCTGAGCGCCGCGGCGCAGTCGATCTGGCACCCCACGCGGGTCCTCGCCTCGGCCATCGTCTCGCCGAGATCGGGACTGATCGAAGCGACGGTTCCGGGGAACGGCACGCCGGTCGACTCGGCGCCGGCGTAGACAGATTCGAACGCGTCCGCGCGTCCGTGCGAAAGCGCGCTATTCGGGTTATGGCAGCCATTGCACTTCCGCTCCTCGCCCGGCATGACCTGGAGCCAGTTGTGATGGGGCGCCGAGATGCGTCGCCCGAAGCGGTCGAGAACCTCGATCGCGAGCGGCACCTGCGCGGGCACCTTGATGCGCACCGAGCCGTCCGGCTCGATCGGCGCGTACGCGACGATCTCGCGCATCCCGAGACGGGCGTTCGGGCCGAACGCCGTGCCGTCGAGATCGACGATGTCATCGTCGGGGAGCGAGACGGCTTTGACGACGCGCAGGAAGCGCGCCGGCCTGTCGTCGGCGCTCGTCTGCGACGGATCCGCGAGCGTCGCGATATCCGGATTCGCGGTATCGACGCCGTCGACGTCGTAGACGCTGCGGATATTCAGAATGCCGGCGTTCTCGGCCACCAGGTCCGCATCACCGATCAGATCCGGGATATAGCGCGGATTGCCGCGCGGCTGCGCGGCGACCACCTCGCCGACCATCACGCCTTCCTCGCCGACGACGACCGGCTGATGCGTATCGTCGCGCGGGTCGTAGATCCATACGCCGTAGAGCGGCGGCGCCGGCGTCGCTTCCGGGTCGGCGAGCGCTTCCTCGGTGCACGGGCCGATGCGTCCCTCGCCGTCGACGAGACGGCACATCGTCCACGTCGTGAGGATGCGTCCCGTGCCGTCCCATAGCGGAAACGCCGACGCGAATCGGCCGCCGGGCGAAGGACCGATATCAGTGCGCACGATGTGTGACGTCGCCTGCGTCTGAGCGGGTCCCGCGAGCCCGGCGTTCGGCGCCGTGGGCTGCTCGTTCTCGACGAAATAACGCACGTCGATCACGACGATGTCGCCGCCGTGATCGGGATGCTCGAACGGCCGCGCGATCGCCATCACGCGCCCGTCCGGCATTTCGCGCGCGCCGACGAACTGGATCTGGGCGCCGTTCGTTCCGGTCGCGTGACTCCGCGCGCCGTAGAGCAGCTCGAGCTCCGTGCCGTCGGGATTCATTCTGTAAAGATGGATCCCGTTGCGCGGACCCGCGCGATCCCAGCGGCTGAATAGAATCCTGCCGTCGTCGAGCACGGTCGGCTCGAGGTCATGGCTCTGATTGAACGAAATCTGACGAATGTCCGTGCCATCCGCGTTCATCACGTGCAGCACGAACGCGGGCTCGTTACGGTCCTCGTCGAGCGCATCGAACTGCGGCTTGCCCTCGTCGATCAGGATAGCCTTCGCCTGCCGCTGGCGCGTCGACGAGAAGATGATTCGGCCGTCCGGCAGATAGTGCGGAAAAAGGTCGTGGCCGGCCTCGGCGACGAGATCCGATTCGATCAGGCGGCGCAGCGTCCCGGTCGGGATGTCGTATTCCCAGATGTTCCACGTCGGCTGCTCGTCCTCGTCGAGATTCGGATCGAACGGACCGCGCATCGAGAACAGCACTTTCGTCCCGTCCGCCGAGATCTCGAGGCCCTGCACGTCGCCCAGGCCCTGGGTGAACTCGAACGTCACGTTCCGGTCCTCGGAGCTCGGCGATGCCCGGTCGCGGACATAAAGATCGGTGCCCACGTTGAACCGCAGCAGCTCGCGGAGATCGCTGGAGAACGGCTGCATGTTCTCGTCGAGCAGCGGCCCCTTCGTGTAAGCGATCGGGAAATCCAGCACGACGGGATCGGGCTGCTGCCCGGAGCCGACGCCGACGCTGCCGTCGCTGCCCCCGCCGCACGCGCCGAGGACGCCCGCGAGCGCAACGAGAAGTAGACGGGCCGTCGGCATCGAGGCCGAGCGGCGCGCACCGTCACGACTCGCCGCCCGACGATTCAACGTAATCATGGCGTCCGCGAATAATGAGCACGTCAAGAAAGGTCTACCGTTAACGCGATCACACGGCGGCACGAAGAGGCGAATGTCGAACATGAGGGGCGTCTCGATTCGCGGCCTGTAGTGCGCACCGCGCGTTGTCCGCCGGCACGCCGCCGCTTCCCTCCCCGAGAACCGCTGCGAGAAACCGGTACCAGATCACCGTCGCGGAGCTTACCCGCGGGCTACTCTTCGCCGAACCTGTCGCGAAACCGAGACGTCGCGAAAGCTCTACAGTGGAAGGAAATTTCTCGAAGCGGTAGCGTGCCGCGTATCGAATGACTTCTCATCGCATCCAGGAAGCACAGATGAACAGCCGAGCGCGATCGCGATCGAGATCGGGCACCGTGTGGGGGAAGGGTGTGTCGAAAACGCTCGCCGCGGCCGCGGCATTGAGCCTCGCGGCCGGCGCGTTGGCAGGCCCGCGAGAGCAGGCGCAGCGCATGCACGACCGAATCGCGGGCGTGCCGGCGGACGAGACAGTACTCCGTCAGATGACGCAGATGATCGAGAACAAGAACCCGCTCGGCGCCGCGCTCCTCGCGACACACAACCGTCATTTCTATACGGTGACGCTGAAGAACTTCGCGGCACCGTGGACGAACCGCGACCAGTCGCCGTTCGTCCCGTTGAACGATTACACGACGCTCGTGATCGGGCTCGTGAAAGACGATCTTCCGTTCGATCAGATTCTCTACGGGGACCTGCTCTATTACGCGCCGAGCGTATCGCCGTTGCCGTCCGCGTCGAGCAACGCGCATTACGAGGCGCTCGAGCGACGGATGAACGACCCGAGCTTCGATCCGGAAACGGACATCGTTCAAACGGCGCAGTCCGCGTTCTATCCGTTGCCGCCGAACGCGACCGCGGGCGCGATCACGACGCGCGCGGCGGCAGAAGCTTTCTTCATCGCCGGCACGAACCGCGCGATGTTCCGCTTCACGCTGCTCAATCACTTGTGCGTCGACATGGAGCAGGTGCTCGACACGAGCACGATTCCGGATCGTATCCGTCAGGACGTCTCGCGCAGCCCGGGCGGAGACAGCCGCGTCTTCATGAACAACTGCATCGGCTGTCACGCGGGCATGGATCCGCTCGCGCAGGCGTTCGCGTACTACAACTTCAATCCGGCCACCGGCAGCATCGAGTACACGCAAGGCATCGTGCAGCCGAAGTATTTCAACAACGCGGACACGTTCCCCGACGGTTACGTCACACCCGACGACGCGTGGGAGAACTACTGGAGGGTCGGCCGCAACGCGCTGCTCGGCTGGGATCCGACGCTGCCCGGGCACGGTAACGGCGCGAAATCGATGGGCATGGAGCTCGCGAGAAGCGAGGCGTTCGCGCAGTGCCAGGTCAAGAAGGTGTTCAAGAACGTCTGCCTGCGCGATCCGGATGCGAACGACCACGAGTTCATCACGGACCTGACCCAGAGCTTCAAGGGCGGCTACGACCTGCGGAACGTCTTCGCGCAGTCCGCGGTGTACTGCCGCGGCGAATGAGATTCACGGGCGGAGGCACGACGATGCAGCGGAGAGCGAGAGCCGTTGCGATCGCGCTCGCGACGATGCTCGGTGCGGCGCTCGCGGGATGCAGCGGCGGCAGCGGCGCCGACGTGGAGGAGATTCCCGGTCAGGGAGGCAGCGGCGGAGGCGGAAACTACAACGGCCCGCCGCCCGCGACGGCGGATGTGCAGGCGTTCAAGATTCATTTCTACGACAACGTTCGCCCGGTGAACCGCTGCGGCGGCTGCCACGACGTCGACGTCGGCCAGGCACCGATGTTCGCGCGCGGGGACGACGTCAACCTCGCGTATGCTGCGGCGAACACCGTCGTCGATCTGACGTCGCCCGGCGATTCGCTGATCGTGACGAAGGTCGCGAGCGGCCACAATTGCTGGCTCGCGAGCGATAGCGCGTGCGCGGATATTCTCGAGACGTGGATCCGCAACTGGGCCGGCGATCAGGCGGTCGGCGGCCGGGAGATCGTGCTCGAGCCGCCGCCGCTTCGCGATCCCGGCCAGAGCAAGAGTTTCCCGGCGGACGTCTCGGGATTCCAGACGACCGTCTATCCGCTACTGGCCGAGCACTGCTCGAGCTGCCACGCGTCGAACGCGAAGACCCCGCAGTCGCCGTTCTTCGCGGAAGGGCCTGCAACCAACCCGGCGGCCGTGCAAGCCGCGTACGAGTCGGCGAAGGCGAGGATCGATCTCGACGACCCCGCCCGCTCGCGCTTCGTCGTGCGGCTCGGAGTCGAAGCACATAACTGCTGGACGAACAACTGCGCCGCCGATGCCGACGAGATGGAGGCTGCGATCCGCGCCTTCGCGAACGGCATCGAGCCGACCCCCGTCGACCCCAGCCTGCTCGCGAGCAAGGCGTTGACGCTCCACGAAGGCACGATCGCCTCCGGCGGCAACCGCTACGAGGCGCACGTGATCGCGCTGTACGAGTTCAAGACGGGCGTAGGCAATATCGCGTTCGATACGAGCGGCGTCGAGCCGGCGATGGACCTCACGCTATCCGGCGCTTACGAGTGGTACGGCGGCTGGGGCGTCAGCTTCTCGGGCGGCAAGGCGCAGGCGACGACCGCCGCGAGCCGCAAGCTGCGCGATCTGATCGGCGCGACCGGCGAGTTCTCGATCGAGGCGTGGGTCGCGCCGGCCAACGTCGTGCAGGAGGACGCGCGGATCGTCAGCTATTCGGCCGGACCGATGCTGCGCAACTTCAATCTCGGGCAGACGATGTACGACTACGACTTCTTCGTCCGCTCGAGCTTCACCGACGAGAACGGCAGCCCCGCGCTGTCGACGCCGTCGGCCGCCGAGGTGCTGCAGGCGACGCTGCAGCACGTCGTCGCGACGTTCGACCCGGTCGAGGGGCGCAAGATCTACGTCAACGGCGTGCTCGTGACGGGGCCGGATCCGGTGCCTCCCGGGCTGCTCGGCGACTGGGACGACACGTACGCGTTCGTGCTCGCGAACGAGGTGTCCGGCAACCGGCCGTGGGCGGGCGTGATCCGGCTCGTCGCGATCCACAACCGCGCGCTGTCGGAAGAGCAGATCGTGCAGAACTACGAGGCCGGCGTCGGCGAGAAGTTCTTCCTGCTGTTCGGCGTCGAGCATCTGACGAACGTCCCGCAAAGCTACGTCGTCGTCGAAGCCGCGCAGTACGACAGCTATTCGTATCTGTTCCGGCGGCCGTTCTTCATCAGCCTCGACGCGACCGCACAGCCGCAGAACCTCGAGATCGAAGGCATTCGAATCGGCCTGAACGGCAGCGAGGCGCCGGTGGGCCAGGCGTTCGCCAAGGTCGACGCCGTGATCTCGACGAACACGTACGATCCCGCGACGGGCCAGCTCCTCGCCGAGCTCGGAACCGTCGTTCCCTTGGAGAAGGGACCGGAATCCGACGAATTCTTTTTGACGTTCGACGCGATCGGCGGCCATCGCTACAGCCGCAAGCCGCCGCCGGTTCCGCCCGCGCCCGCGCCGGCCGATCTCCCGCCGGCCTCGGACATCGGCGTTCGCATCTTCGACGAGATCAATGCGACGATGGCCGCGGTCACGGGCGTGAGCCCGAACGATCCGAACGTCCGCGCCACGTTCGAGACGGTGCGCGAGTCGCTGCCGGCGGTGCCGACGCTCGAGGCGGTGCTCGCGTCGCATCAGGTCGCGATCGCGCAGCTCGCGATCGAGTATTGCAACGCGATGATCGAGAACGACACGCTGCGCGGAACGATCTTCGAAGATTTCGATTTCGGTGCGCCGCCGGGCACGGCCTTCCAGGGCGCGAGCCTCGACGACCTGGTCGATCCGCTGCTCGCGCGCCTGTACGGCGGCGAGCAGCTCGCGACGCAGCCGGATTACGCGACCATCAAGACCGAGCTCCACCGCATGCTGTACGACCCCTACGAAGGCCGCGTCGGACTGGCGACGATCGACGTCGAAGACGAGGACGAGGACGACGAGACGAACGCGCGCACGATGACGCTCGCGAAAGCCGTCTGCGCGACGGTGCTCGGCAGCGCGGCGATGCTGGTTCAGTGAACGGGCCGCGCATCCGGATCGGAGGTAGAGGGTATGATCATCAAGGTCAAGCGCAAGTTGCGGCATCCGGAAGCGCCGCAGCGGAATCACCGCGCGATGACGCGCCGCGAGCTGATTGCGCAGGGTTTCATCGCCGGGTCCGCGACCGTGTTGTCGGGCGGAATCCTCGGGCTCTTCGCGAACCCGCGTCAGGCGTACGCCGAGCTCGCGGGCGATCTCATCGAGTTGAAGCAGGCCTGCGGCATCACGAACGGCGCGGGCAAGATCCCCTTCATCTGCTTCGATCTCGCCGGGGGCGCGAACATGGCGGGCTCGAACGTTCTCGTCGGCGGCCGCGGGGGGCAGTTCGATACGCTGAGCACCGCGGGTTACCGCAAGCTCGGCTTGCCGGGGAACATGGTCCCGGGCGTGCCGGAAGCCGCGCCGACCGCGACGAGCAATGGCGACCACACCGATACGAGTCTCGGCCTCGCGTTCCACAGCGACAGCGCTTTCCTGCGCGGCATCCAGGCGAGCCTGCGCTCGCCCGGGATCGAATCGATGATCAACGGCGCGGTCATCCCGGCGCGATCGGAGAACGATACGGGCAACAACCCGCACAATCCGCTGTACGGCATCCAGAAGGCCGGGGCCGACGGCTCTATCCTGACGCTCTGCGGCTCGCGCAACACCGAATCCGGCGGAAACTCGGTGGCTCCGCTGTCGATGATCGACCCGCAGTACCGGCCGACGAAGATCGATCGGCCGAGCGACGTGACGAGCCTCATCGACACCGGGCAGCTGGTCGGCCTGCTCGGCCCCGAGGACGCGACCGCGGTGCTCGAGTCGATCTACCGCCTGAGCCGCGACAAGCTCGACCGCGTCTCCACCGGTATCAGCGGCGACGCGGTCATCAAGGACCTCGTGAAATGCGGCTATCTCAAGGCGGCCGATATCGCGGACCGCTTCGGTAAAGAGGTCCTCGATCCCGGTCAGGACCCGCTCATCGTCGGACCGGGCGGGATCTTCAGCGCCGAGGAGTTCTTCGCGAACAACACGGACGGGGCCGAGTTCCGTAAGACCGCGTCTGTGATGAAGCTCGTGATCAAGGGCTACGCCGGGGCCGGCTGCATCACGATGGGCGGCTACGACTATCACGGCGGCGCGCGGCAGGAAGGCGAGATCAAGGATTTCCGCGCCGGCCGCTGCATGGGCGCCTGCCTCGAGTATGCCCATCGTATCGGCGTGCCGCTGATGCTCTACGTGTTCAGCGACGGATCGCTCTCGAGCAACGGCGTGATCGACGACTCGGTGAACGGCCGCGGCAAGGGCGAGTGGACGAGCGACAACCAGGATACCGCCGCGTCGTTCTTCCTCGTCTACAACCCGGGAGGTAGGCCCGCGCTCTACCAGAACGGATTGGACGGGCTGCCCCCCGAGCAGCACCAGCAGATCGGCTGGTTCACGCCGAACGGCGATGTCGATCGCTCGAGCTCCCCGGGCGCGAACAACGTCAATTTGCTCGTCGAGATGGTCGTGCTGAACTACTTGGCGCTTCACAACGAGCAGAACCGCTTCGCCGAGATCTTCGGTAACTCGCTCGGGGGCGCGGCCAGCCTCGACCGGCTCATCGCGTTCGAGAAGATCGTGGACGGCACGATTGCGTAACGCTTCGCCGCCGCGGCCGGCGACGAATTCGGCATCAGTCCCCCCTTTCCGGCCCGGCGGCGAGCGTTCCTTTTGCACACGAACCGCGAATAACCTAAGGTGTCGCCCGACTCCGCGACGGATTCGCCCGCGTGACGACACCGCAACTGACCCCGCTCCTCGCGTGCCCGCGCTGCGACCGCACGCCGCTCGACGAGACCGCGAACGGCTATCGCTGCGCGGGCTGCAAGGTCGACTTCCCGAACGTCGGATCGATCCCGTGGCTGTTCGCCGAGCCGACGGCCGCGCTCGGCGAATGGCGCGCGAGGCTCAACTTCTCGCTCCGCGAGCTCGAACGGCGGCGGCACGAGCTCGATCGCGCGCTCGAGCGCGCGGGACGGCGCGCCGCGACCCGTAAGCGCCTCGAGGCCTTGCGCGCGGCGGTCGAGGATCATGCGAAGCGCATCGCGGCGCTGCTCGCGCCGCTCGGCATCGACGCGCCGGGCGCAAGCATCGAGACCTACCTCGCCCTTCGCACGCGCCTGCCGCCGGACCAGGGGCTCATGACCTATTACGGCAACGTGCATCGCGACTGGGCCTGGGGCGACGAGGAGAACGATGCGTCGATCGAGATCGTGCGCGAAGTCCTCGGCGACGCGAAGCCCGGGCGCGTGCTCGTGCTCGGCGCGGGCGCCGGCCGCCTCGCCTACGACGTGCACCGTCGTCTCGCGCCCGAGGTCACGGTCGTGCTCGATTTCAACCCGTTGCTGATGCTCGTTTCCGAGCGCGTCACGCGCGGCGAGACGGTCGAGCTCCACGAGTTTCCGCTCGCACCGCGGCGCCTCGAGGACCACGCGGTGCTGCGCCGGCTCGCGGCGCCCGAGCCCGCGCGCCCCGGCCTCTTGCACGTGCTCGCCGACGCGCACCGTCCGCCGTTCGCGAAAGGCGCGTTCGATACCGTCGTCACGCCGTGGATCGTCGATATCCTCCCGGAGCCGTTCGATACGCTCGCGGCGCGGATCAACGGGCTCCTCGCCGACGGCGGGCGCTGGATCAGTTTCGGCTCGCTGACTTTCCACGATGCGGACCCCGCGCTCAGGTACTCGCTCGAGGAATGCCTCGACGCCCTCGGCGAGAACGGTTTCGCCCCGGTCGCGACTTGCGAGCGGCGCATACCGTATCTCGCGTCGCCGGCGAGCCGGCACGCGCGTCTCGAGGAGGTCGTCGCGTGGCGCGCCGACAAGGCGCGCGCGGCGAAGGCGCCGTCACGCCATCAGGCGCTGCCCGACTGGATCGTCCGCGGCAACGAGCCGATTCCGCTCTCGCCCGCGTTCCGCTCGCAGATCGTCGCGACGCGCGTGCACGCGTTCATCATGTCGCTGATCGACGGCAAGCGGACGCTGAAAGACATCGCGAAAGTGCTCGCCGAGCAGAGGCTGATGCCGGCCGACGAGGCCGAGGCCGCGCTCAGGACATTCCTCGCGACGATGCACGACGACGCGCAAAGGCCGACGGTCGGCTAGGCGCCGTATAATGGCCGCCCCATGAGCGAGAAATCGAACCGCATCATCGTCACCGTGATCGGCGCCGATCGGGTCGGGATCATCGCAGGCGTCGCGACCGTCCTCGCGGAGGCCAACGCGAATATCGTCGACATCTCGCAGACGACGTTGCGCGAGTTTTTCACGATGATCCTGATGGCCGACCTGAGTCAGGCGACCATCCCGTTCGACGAGCTGAAGCGCCGGCTGACCGAGAAAGGCGAAGAGATGGGCGTGAAGATCGACGCCCAGCACGAGGACGTCTTCAAGTACATGCATCGCGTCTGAGCGACGCGAGGACGCCGCCATGCCGCTGCCGTTCTCACCGCAGGAGATCGTCGAGACCATCCGCATGGTGCAGATGGAGAATCTCGACATCCGCACCATCACGATGGGCATATCCTTGCGTGACTGCGCGCATCCCGATCTCGACGCCGCCGGCCGCAAGGCGTACGAGAAGATCTGCCGCCTCGCCGGCCGCCTCGTCGCGGTCGGCAACGAGATCGAGCGCGAGTACGGCATTCCCGTCGTCAACAAACGGATCTCGGTCACGCCCATATCGCTGATCGCCGAGTGCACCGCCGCGAAAAGCTACGTGCGCTTCGCCGAGCACCTCGACCGCGCCGCAGCCGAGGTCGGCGTCAACTTCATCGGCGGCTTCTCCGCGCTCGTGCACAAGGGCGCAACGCCCGGCGATCGCGCGTTGATCGCCTCGATACCGGAGGCCCTGTCGACCACGGAGCGCGTCTGCGCATCGGTGAACGTCGGCACCACCCGCGCGGGCATCAACATGGATGCCGTCGCCGAGATGGGCCGGATCGTGCACGAGACCGCGCATCGCACCGCCGACCGCGACGGCATCGGCGCGGCGAAGCTCGTGGTGTTCTGCAACGCCGTCGAGGACAATCCGTTCATGGCCGGCGCGTTCCACGGCGTCGGCGAGCCCGATTGCGTGATCAACGTCGGCGTCAGCGGGCCCGGCGTCGTGATGAGCGCGGTGCAGCAGATGCCGGACGCGGATTTCGGCGAGCTCGCGTCCGTGATCAAGCGCACGGCGTTCAAGATCACGAGGATGGGCGAGCTCGTCGGACGTGCGGCATCGGAGAAGCTCGGCGTGCCTTTCGGCATCGTCGATCTGTCGCTCGCGCCGACCCCGGCGCACGGCGACAGCGTCGCGCGCATTCTCGAGGCGATGGGCCTCGAGCGCGTCGGCGCGCACGGCTCGACCGCGGCGCTCGCGCTGTTGAACGACGCGGTGAAGAAAGGCGGCGCGATGGCGTCTGGCTACGTCGGCGGTCTTTCCGGCGCGTTCATTCCGGTCTCCGAGGATATCGGCATGATCGAAGCCGCGGAGATGGGCGCGATCACGTTCGACAAGCTCGAGGCGATGACGGCGGTCTGCTCGGTCGGGCTCGACATGATCGCCGTGCCGGGCTCGACGCCCCCGGAAACGATCGCGGCGATCATCGCGGACGAGGCGGCGATCGGCATGATCAACCGCAAGACGACCGCGGTGCGGCTCGTGCCGGCGCCGGGCAAGGACGTCGGCGACTTCGTCGAGTTCGGCGGGCTCTTGGGCCGTGCGCCGGTCGTCGCGCTCAATGCGTGCTCGAGCGCCGCGTTCATCCGCCGCGGGGGACGCATTCCCGCGCCGCTTCAGGCGCTCAACAACTGACGGGAGCCGGCATGTCGACCGCGTGGATCGTCCTGCTCGCCGCCGGGATACTCGAGATCGCCTGGGCGCTCGGCCTCAAATTCAGCGACGGGCTGACGCGGCCGATGCCCGCCGCGCTCACGATCGCCGCGATGATCGCGAGCATGGCGCTCCTCGCTTTCGCCGCGCGCTCGCTGCCGATCGGCACCGCGTACGCGGTCTGGACCGGCATCGGCGCGGCCGGCACCGTGATCCTCGGCATCCTACTGCTCGGCGAGTCGACGTCGGCCGTGCGGCTCGGCTGCATCGCGCTGATCGTCGTCGGCATCGTCGGTCTCAAGTTGACCGAGCCTGCCTAGCGGCATCGCGATCCGGCACCGCAACGAGGATCCTGCCGTCCTCGATGCGCACGTCGAAACGCCTCGTCGCGCCCTCGTCCGCGCCGGTCGCCTCGCCGCTTTCGAGATCGATGACCCACTCGTGGACGGCGCACGTGACACTGTGGCCGTGCACGATTCCTTGCGACAGCGGCGCCCCGCAATGCGGGCAGCGATCCTCGAGCGCGTAAACGCGGTCGCCGGTGGTACGAAAGAGCGCGATCTCGAGACCGTCGACGCGTAGCACGCGTGCACCGCGCGTCGGAATGTCCGTCATCGGTCCGGCATCGACGATTCTCATACGTCCCTCCAAGTCGAGCTCACGGCCAGCGAGCGGTTATTCGTCCATATGCATCCGGGCGTCGCACTCGCGCGCGTCACTACAAGCGTCGTGCCAGCTTTGCGGCGGCGGAGTAGGTGTTTGATTTCTAGGGAATGGCGTCGGGCGCGTCGCGCGCTCTTCGATGCCGCGAGCTCACGCGTCGCACCAAGTCGACGCGGCGAAAGAACGGAATGCGCGCGGACGGTGCGCCTCGAGAGCCGCTCGAGATGCGCGCGACTTCGCGCGATCAGCTCGACTTACTTGCGCGTGGCGAACTTGACGAGCCGGTCCGGGCTCAACGGTGCGCTGAAGAAATAGCCTTGCACGGTCTTGCAGCCCGTGCCGCGGACGAACGCGAGCTCGGCTTGAGTCTCGACGCCTTCGGCGACGACGTCGAGGCCGAGCTCGCTCGAGATGCCGACGATTCTTTCATACAGCCGCTGACCGCGCTCGTCGTTGCGGCCGGGGAGCAACGAGCGGTCGATCTTGAGCTTGCGGAACGCGAAACGCGTGAGGTTCGCAAGGTTCGCGTATCCCGTGCCGAAGTCGTCGACGGCCAGCTTCACCCCCATCCCGCCGACCTCCTCGAGGGTCTTGACGATCGTCGGCTCCTGTCCGATCGCGGTCGACTCGGTGACCTCGAGCACGAGACGGCAGGCCGGCCATGCGAACCGCTCGAGCACTTCGCCGACCCTGCCGACGAACCCGGGTTCCTTGAGCTCGAGCGCCGAGACGTTGACCGCCACTTCGCCGAACGCGAGCCCTTCGTCTCGCCACGCGGCGAGCTGCGCGACGGCGGACTCGAGCACCCACGCGCCGAGCTCCGGGATCAGGCCGACGCGCTCCGCGACCGGCACGAACTCCTTCGGGCTCACGAAGCCCCGCGACGGGTGCGGCCAGCGCAGCAGCGCCTCGACCCCCGCGATCTTTCCCGTAGCGAGATCGATCTGCGGCTGATAATGAAGGAGAAAGTCTCGCGTGATCGCCGCCTGCCGCAGGTCCGACTCGAGCTCGAGCTGCCCTCTGAACGCGCTCACGAGCTGCGGCAGGAAGATCTGCATCGTCGCCCCGCCGCGCTCGCTGCCCGTCTTCATCGCGGCGTACGTCCGATCGACGAGCTCGTCGAAGCCGATGTCGCCCTCCGCGGCCGCCGCGCCGATGCTGACCGTCGCGACGATGCACCGGCCGTCGATCTCGAGCGGCCGTGCGAAGAGATGGTCGAGCGCCGCATCGAGCGCGTCGATGCGCGCCGAAGGATTCGGGGCGCTCGTCAGCAGCAGGAACGTTCCTGGCGAATCGCACGCGAGAAAGTGCTCGGCCGAGAACTTCTCGCGCAGCATCGTCGCCACTCGACGCAGGAAACGGCGGCCGAACGAGTAGCCGAAGCTGCTGATCACGTGATCGTACTGGTCGATCTTGAGCATCAGCAGGCAAACGCGCCGTCCGCAGCTCCTCGCGTCGGCCATCAGCCTCGGGAACAGGAGCTCGAGCCGACGGCGCCGCGGCAACCCCGTATCCGGATCGACTCCGGCGGCGGCGGCGACGGCCGGCCGCAACGACGCGGCCCGCGAGAAAGCTTCCTTGACGTTCGCGCGAAGCAGCGTGGGCTCGATCGGCTTCGTCAGGAACTTGTAGATCGCGCCGTTCTCCATCGCTCGCGCGACCTCGTCGACGTCCGCGGCGCCGCTCAAGATCATCCTCACGGTGCGCGGATAGAGGCGCGCGACCTCGGCGAGCAGCTCGGTCCCTTTCCGCTTCGGCATTCGCTGATCCGAAACGATGACGTCGACCTGATGGTTCGCCAGGATCTCGAGCGCATCGTCGGGGCCGTTGGCCGTATGAATGCGATAGCCTTCCCGATACAGGATGCGTCGAAGGCCCTCGCAGACGTGCGGCTCGTCGTCGACCAGCAGCAAGCTTCCGCCGACGCGCCCCCCCATCATACGCTTCCCTCCGGCGCGACCGCCCCGACTTCGGCCCCGAGGCGGCCGATGCGCGACGTCACGATCATCCCGCCGCGGCCTCCAGGTAACTCGCTTGCGGCTCGATCGAAGACTCGCGTCGAGCGAGCGGCAGCCGGATGACGAAGCGCGCACCCGGCCGCCCGCGAACGGGCTCGTAGGTCAGCGTGCCGCCGTGCATCTTATGGACGATGCGGTGCGAGATTGCGAGCCCCTGGCCCGTCCCCTTGCCGATTTCCTTCGTAGTGAAGAACGGATCGAAGATCCGGTCCTGGATCTCCGCCGGCACGCCGGGACCGTCGTCCTCGACGGCGATCTCGACGTGGTCGTCGAACGATCGCGACGAGATTCGGATCCGCCCGAGCTCGCCCTCGCGCTTCGACGACTCGATCGCGTGCACCGCGTTGACGACGAGATTGAGCAACGCCTGGTTCACCGCCGACAGATTGCACGGCACGAGCGGCAGGTTCGGATCGAGGTCGACCGTGAGCTCGGCGACATGTTTCCATTGGTTCCGCGCGACGATCACCGTGCTCTCGATCGCTGCGTTCAGGTTACCCTCCTGCAACCCGATTCCGCCGGGATGGGAGAAATTGCGCATCGCGGCCACGATGGCGCCGATCTGCCGGAGGCCCGCCGCGGCCTGCTCCAGCGCGCGCGGGACTTCCTCTCGAACGAAGGAGACGTTCGCCCGCTCGAGGAGCTCCCGGCTGCGCTTGCCCTTCTCGCCCTCCTCGCGCGCGATCCGCTCGTAGTCGTCGAGCACGGGCTCGAGATCGCGCCATACGGAAGAGAGAAAACTGACGTTGTCGCTGACGTACTGCGTCGGCGTATTGATCTCGTGCGCGATGCCGGACGCGAGCTGGCCGATCGCCTCGAGCTTCTGCGCGATCCTGAGCTGCGCTTCGACGTGCTCGCGCTCGGCAATCTCGCTGCGCAGCGCCTCGTTGACGCTCGCGAGCTGCTCTGTGCGCTCGCGCACGCGATCCTCGAGCACGTCGTTGTAGCGCTCCATCATGTGCAGATAACGCCGCACGCGAATCACCATCGCGGCGCTGAACGCGAGCAACAGCACGCCGACGACGAACAAGAGGCTCCGATAAAGGCCGGCCTTGGCCACCGACACGGCGAGCCCTTGAGCGAGCCGTCTGCCCTCTTCGTACAGCACGACCGGAAACTGGTAGAAGACCTCCGACGCGAGCACCGCTCCGAGACGGTTCGTGTAATCGATCAACGTCTCGGCGTGCTCGACGAGCGCGTGCCATTCCTCGAGCTCGGTAAGCGGAACGCGGGCAGACGCGGCGCGCTCGAGCGCCGCGACGAGGCGTTGCGAGCTCTCCGCGTCGCGCCGCCCGACGAAGTCGAGCATGGCTCGCTCGACGTCGAACAGGATGCGATCCGACTCGCCCACGCGTACCTCGGGACGCTGCCACAGCTCGGCGATGAGCTGGCCCGCGATCGCGCGCGAGTTCCGAAAGATCGCCTGATTCGACTTGAACGCCTCGACCGCTTCGAGCTTGCGCTCGATCAGCGGCAATACCGTCTGGCCGCTCTCGGGAAGGACGCTCGCGAGCTCCTCGCCGGCCGTGCGCATCTCCGCCTGCAAGCGAGCGAGCAGATCGAAATCGATCTGGAGCTCGAACAGCGACATGAACAAGGCGCCGTCCATCCGCACGTTCACCGCCTCGACGCTGTCGAGCTGCTGCTTCGCGAGCTCGAACGTGCGCTGCCCGGTGCGGTTCGACATGACGAGCAGAAACACCATCAAGAGGAGCATGCCGATCGCGATCGCGAGCGGTCCCTTGACGGAGCCCATTCGCTTCGCCGCGGACGTCATAGCAGCGCCTCGTCCACCTCGCCGGTCAACGCCTCGAGGAACGCGACGAGCTTGCGAATCTCGTCGTCGCGAACCGGACGCCCGAGCTGCACGTCGACCATCATTCGCACCGCGTCCTCGAGCGTCTCGCCGCTCCCGTCGTGAAAGTACGGCGCCGTCTGCGCCACGTTGCGCAAGCTCGGCACTTTGAACTTGTATCGATCCTCTTCGCGGCCCGTGACATTGAAGCGGCCGAGATCGGCTTCGCTCGGAGCCCTTCCGCGCTTCGCGAAGAAGTCGCCCATGACGCCGATACGCTGAAAGAAGTTGCCGCCGAGGTTCCTGCCTTGATGGCACGAGATGCAGCCGAGCCTCGAGAACAGCTCGTAGCCCTCGACCGCGTCCGCCCCCATGGCACTTCGATCCCCGGCGAGGTACCGGTCGAACGGTGCATCGACCGTGATCAGCGCGCGCAAGTATTCCGCGATCGCGCTCTTGACGGTTTGCGCATCGGGCTCTGTGCCGAATACCGCCTCGAAGCGCTTCCGCATCGCCCGGTCGGCGCGCAGACGTTTCTCGATCGTCGTCCAGTCCGCGCCCAGCTCGAGCGGGCTCTGCACCGTCTGATCGATCTGCTCCTCGAGGCTCGACGCGCGCCCGTCCCAGAACTGCGCCACGTTGAGCGAGCTATTGAATACCGTAGGCGTATTGAGCGGTCCGACGCGGCCGCCGATTCCGATCGCCGTCGGGCGCCCGTCGTCGCCGCCGGCCGCGACATCGTGGCAGCTCGAGCACGCGATGCTGCCGTCCGCCGACAAGCGCGTGTCGTTGAACAGATCCTTGCCGAGCGCGACCTTCTGCCGATCGAGCCCTTCCGGCCGCGTCAGCGGCATCACGCCCGCGAGCGAAGGCGGCCCCGGCAAGGCGAACTCGGGTCCGACGCCAGCGAGATCGGACTCGGAGCAGCCGAGCAAGCAGCAGCCGACCAGAAGGCTCCATGCCTGCGTTTGCAGGTGACGCGCGTCGCAGCGCCTAGTCGGCATATCCCCTCTTTCAGTCCGAGCGCTCGTTCACTCCAAGACCCCCGCGACGACGAGCGCGATCGTCGGCTTCTCCAACGGCACGAACGCCGACGCCGTCCCTAGCGCGTGCATCCCGATGTGGGCCGATAATATGTTGAGAGACAAACATTATTCCGTGAGATCGATCACGCCGACGCGGCGAGCGGGAGATGCTCCCGAGGCGCGGCCGGCCGTCTCGACCGCCACCGGCGGCGGATGGAGAAGAAGAGTCGAGCTGGAGCGCATGGCGGCCGCTCGGAGCGCGGCCGCGGGAAAGATTCGCGTGGGGGAATCGTCTCGGATTCGTCTATTTATTGACCAGGCGACTTCGACGCATTGCCCGCGAGAATGCGACGCTGCGACGATCGACGCGGAGTCGCGCGCGAGCCGCGCTACCGGCCGCGCGCGCCCGGCCCGTCGCCGGCGATGTCGTATGTGACGGTCACGTTCGCGGTGATGGCGATGTCGCCGGGCTGGACCGGTGTCGAGGCCATTTCCGCGACCGCGTAACGCGCGTTCATGTACGGCATCGGCGGGCGGACCTCGTAGCCGCCGCCGACGACCTCGCGGACTCGCCCGAGACGGACGCCGAGCGCGTCCGCGATCGCGCGCGCCTGCAACGCGGCTTCCGCGACGGCCTGACGCATCGCCTGCGCGCGCGCCTCGGCGTCGTCCCGCAAGCCGAACGATATGCCTTGCAACTGATTCGCGCCGGCACCGATGCCCGCATCGATGATCTCGCCGACGCGGGCAAGCTCCGTCACCTCGACGGCGACGACGTTGCTCGCGCGATAGCCGACGATGCGCGGCTCCTGCGGCTCACGATCGGGGACCGGCCGCTGATCGGCATACACCGGCGTCAGCGATAGATCTTCCGTTCTGACCGATCGCTCCGCGACGCCCAGCGCCGTCACTGCCGCGAGGATCCGCTGCATCGTCTCGTTCACGCGTTGCTGCGCGTCGGCGGCTTCGGGCGCCTGCGCGAGCACGCCGAGCCGCACGACGGCTTCGTCCGGCTGCGCGGACACCTCAGCGGAAGCCGATACGGTGATCACCGGCGGCCGTCCGGCGCGCGGGTCGTCCTGCGCGAGCACGAGGCTCGAGGCGAGCAGTGCCCCCGCCGCGACGAGGAAGCTGCCGGGTACCCACTTCGATCTCATGAGAGCTCCTTTCCGCATTCCGCCTCCGTTTTCTCACGGCGCGGGCATCGGCGCAATCGGTGAATCGCCGCCGACCCAGATCGCGGCGACGGCATAGAGCATCAGCACGCCGACCACCAGCCGGAAGTAATCCGCCCAACGCTCGATCGCGAGCGAGCGGCGCAGCGCGGCGCCGACGACGGCCCAGGCGCCGACGCACGGCAAGTTTATCGCGCCGAATACGCCGCAGACCTCGGCGACGGCGAGCCAACGCGGCTCGCGCGGGGGCACGAAGACGGAGACCGCCGTGATCGCCATGAGCCAGGCTTTCGGGTTGACGAACTGGAATAGCGCGGCTTCGACGAACGTCAACGGCTTCGACGGCCGCGATGCGACGTCGGGCGAGAACACGCCGCGCATCGACCAGGCAAGATAGAGCAAATAGCCCGAGCCGATCGCCTTCATCGCGAAGCCGGCCGCGGGGAACGCGCCGACGAGCGCGCCGACGCCGCTCGCGCAGACGACGAGCAGCACCTCGAATCCGGCGACGACGCCCGCGAGATGCGGCAACGTGCGCCGCAAGCCGAACGCGATGCCGGACGCGGACAGCATCAGATTGTTCGGGCCGGGTGTGATCGACGACGCGAACGCGAAGCCGGCGAGCGGCAGCAGCGTCTCCATGGCAAGTCCTCCAGATGTCGGAAGCACCGTAGCGCGCCGCTGGCCGAGTGGTACAGATTCAGGTATCTTGATTTTTCACTGATACAGATGGGTGCTGGATGGCCGCCCGAAACGGCACGCGATACGAGCAGGTCGCCGACATCATCGAACGGCAGATCCTCTCGGGCTCGCTGAAACCGAATGAGCGCGTACCGTCGTTGCGCACGATGAGCCGCAACGTCGGCGTCAGCGTCGGCACCGTCGTTCAGGCTTATCTGCATCTCGAGCGGCGCGGTCTCCTCGACTCTCGGCCGCGATCGGGCTTCTTCGTCGCCGCCCGCTCGCCGGCCGCGGCCTCGCCATCCGCGGCCAGACGGTCGCGTAAGCCGCGCACCGTGTCGTCGAAGGTCGTCGACACGGTGCTCTCGGCACTCAATAGAACGGATCTCGTCGCGCTCAACAGCGCCGTGACCGATCCCGCGTCCAGATTGAACGGGCGTCTGAACGGGCTGACGCGAAGGGTCCTCCGCGAGCTTCCCGAGCTCCCGAACGTGTTCATCCCGCCGCCGGGCCTCGAAACGCTGAGGCGGGAGATCGCGAAACGAATGGCGCTCACCGGCGCGCCCGTCGTTCCGGACGACATCGTCGTCACGAACGGCACGATGGAAGCGCTCGCGCTGTCGCTCGGCGTCTTGTGCAAGCCCGGAGACGCGGTGCTCGTCGAGTCGCCGACGTACTTCGGAATCCTGCAGCTCCTCGAGCACCTGCGTCTCAAGGTCGTCGAAGTGCCGAACCATCCGGAGCACGGCATCGACGCGGACGCGCTCGAGTACGCCGTCTCGGGGAGCGAGATCGCGGCGGCGTTGCTGCAGTCGAGCTTCAACAATCCGACCGGCGCGGTGACTCCGGATGCCGTCAAGGCGCGCATAGTCCGCATCCTCGCCGAGCGCGGCATCCCGCTCATCGAGGACGACATCTACGGCGACCTCCACCTCGGCCCGGAGCGGCCGAAGCCGTTCGCGGCGTTCGACGACTCGGGCTCGGTGATCACGTGCGCGTCGATCTCGAAATCCGTCGCGCTCGGGTTTCGGGTCGGCTGGGTGGCGGCGCCGCGACACACGACGGAGCTCATCCGGGCGAAATTCTGCACGACGGTCGCGACGCCCACGCTGCAGCAGCACGTCGTCGCCCGCTATCTGGCCGAAGGCCTGCACGACCGGCACCTCCGCCGCGTGCGCGAGGAGCTCGCGACGAACTTCGAGCGTTTCAGCGATGCGATCGTCGACGCCTTCCCTCGCGGAACGCGGCTCTCCCGTCCGGGGGGCGGCGTCGTGCTCTGGCTCGAGCTGCCCGGCGAGGTCGACGGGCTTTCCCTGTTTCGGGCCGCGCTCGCCCACCGGATCGGCATCGCGCCGGGCTTGATCTTCTCCGCGTCGGGACGTTACGAGCGGTTCATACGGATCAGCGCCGGCGTGCGCTTCACGCCGGCGGTCCGGCGTGCGATCGAGGTGCTCGGCCGGCTCGCCCGCGGCTGACGCCGCTCGTCCCGTTCACGGCCGGCGCGCCTCCAAACCGGGGAGTTCGCGACTCGGCGAGCGAGGTCGACCCCGCCGCTCGATGCGCGAATCGTCCCCCGAAAAAGGGGGCGCTTCGAACCGGCGCTGCGTAAGTATTGCTACGCCTTTACAATCGCGGCTCGAGTTTTTGGCAACAGGGCCAAGGGACATGGCTGAAATCGACGCAAGAATCCGACGCATCATTGCGGACGTCATGCGCCGAAACCCGGGAGAAACCGAGTTCCATCAAGCGGTTACGGAAGTAACCGAGACGCTCGCCCCGGTGCTGCGCAAGTACCCGCAGTATGCGGAGCACAAAATCATCGAGCGAATCTGCGAGCCGGAGCGGCAGATCATCTTCCGCGTCCCTTGGCAGGACGACCGCGGGGAAGTGCACATCAATCGCGGTTTCCGGGTGGGATTCAACAGCGCGCTCGGCCCGTACAAGGGGGGGTTGCGCTTCCATCCGTCCGTCAATCTGGGCATCGTCAAGTTCCTGGGCTTCGAGCAGACGTTCAAGAACGCCATCACCGGAATGCCGATCGGCGGCGCGAAGGGCGGCGCGGACTTCGACCCGAAGGGCAAGTCCGACGACGAGGTCATGCGCTTCTGCCAGAGCTTCATGACGGAGCTTTATCGGCACCTCGGGGAGTTCACGGACGTCCCGGCCGGGGACATCGGCGTCGGCCAGCGCGAGATCGGCTACCTGTTCGGCCAATACAAACGCATCACGAACCGATACGAATCCGGCGTGTTGACCGGCAAGAGCCCGAAGTGGGGCGGCTCGCTCGTGCGCAAGGAGGCGACCGGCTACGGCGTCGTCTACTTCGTCGAGGAGATGCTGAAGGTCCGCGGAGATTCGGTCCAAGGCAAGACCTGCATCGTGTCGGGTTCCGGAAACGTCGCCATCTACGCGATGGAGAAGCTCCAGCAGCTCGGCGCCAAGGTGGTCGCGTGCTCCGACTCGAACGGCGTGATCTACGACCCGCGCGGCATCCGCCTCGAGACCGTCAAGCGCATCAAGGAGGTCGAGAGACGGCGGATCAGCGCATACGCCGAGGAGCATCCCGAGGCGGAATACCGAGCCGGCGGCAACATCTGGACGATCCCCTGCGAGGTCGCGCTGCCGTGCGCGACGCAGAACGAGCTGGACGAGGCGTCGGTCCGGACGCTGCTCGCGAACGGGTGCCTCGCGGTTGCCGAGGGCGCGAACATGCCGACGACGCCGGGCGGCGTGCGCGCGCTGCTCGAAGCCGGTGCCGCGTACGGGCCCGGTAAGGCGGCCAACGCGGGCGGCGTCGCGACGTCCGCGCTCGAGATGCAGCAGAACGCGAGCCGCGATGCGTGGACCTTCGAGTACACTGAACAGCGGCTACGCGAGATCATGCAGAAAATCCACCACGACTGCTACGCGACCGCCGAGGAGTTCGGCTGCCCCGGCAACTACGTCGTCGGCGCGAACATTCTCGGCTTCTTGCGCGTCGCAGAAGCGATGGTCGCTTTCGGGCTCATATGACGCGCGCTGGCCCGGACGAGCGACCCGTATCGCCATCCGAGCCGGCCTTCGCGAGAAGCTACCGGCAACCGCGGCCGAGCCCGGCCGCGGTCTTTGCTGAGGACGCGACAGGATGCTGCTCACGCTGATTGCCGCGCTGCCCTTCGTCGGCAGCATCGCAGCCGCGTTCCTGCCTGCCGGGGCGCGCAACGCCGCGGCGTGGCTCGCCGGCGTCGTCGCGGTCGCGTGTCTCGCGCTGGTGGCGCTCCTCTATCCCGGCGTGCAGGCGGGAGGCGTCGAGACGTTCCGCTTCGAGTGGCTGCCGCAGTTCGGCCTCGACCTGTACTTCCGCATGGACGGCTTCGCGTGGCTGTTCGCGTTGCTCGTCTCGCTGATGGGCGCGCTCGTCGTCCTGTACGCGCGCTACTACATGTCCCCGGAGGACCCGGTCCCGCGCTTCTTCGCGTTCCTGCTCGCGTTCATGGGCGCGATGCTCGGCGTAGTGCTCTCCGGGAATCTCATTCAGATCGTCGTCTTCTGGGAGCTGACGAGCTTCACGTCGTTCATGCTGATCGCGTACTGGTATCACCTGCCGGACGCGCGGCGAGCGGCGAGAATGTCCGTCACGGTCACCGTCGCGGGCGGCCTGTGCCTCCTGATGGGCGTGCTGATGATCGGCGAGATCGTCGGCAGCTACGATCTCGACGACGTGCTGGTCGCGGGCGACGTGCTGCGGGCGCATCCGTGGTACGGCGCGCTGCTGATCCTGATCGCGCTCGGCGTGCTGACGAAGAGCGCGCAGTTCCCGTTCCATTTCTGGCTGCCGCAGGCGATGACCGCGCCGACGCCGGTCTCGGCGTACCTGCATTCGGCGACGATGGTCAAGGCCGGCGTGTTCCTGCTCGCGCGGCTCTGGCCCGCGCTCGCCGGCACGAACCTCTGGTTCTGGATCATCGCGAGCGCAGGCGCGGCGTCGCTGCTCGTCGGAGCGTTCTCCGCGACCTTTCAGCGCGATACGAAAGGCGTGCTCGCGTACTCGACGATCAGCCATCTCGGCCTGATCACGATGCTGCTCGGCATGAACAGCGAGCTCGCCCTCGTCGCCGCCGTCTTCCACATGATGAATCACGCGACATTCAAGGCGTCGCTGTTCATGGCGGCCGGCATCGTGCAGCACGAGACGGGCACGCGCGACATGAAGCGGCTCGGCGGCCTCGCGCGATCGATGCCGATCACCGCCGCTGTCGCGACCGTCGCCGCCGCGGCGATGGCCGGCGTGCCGCTCTTGAACGGATTCCTGTCGAAGGAGATGTTCTTCGCGGAAGCGATCGTCGTCGGCAGGTCGCTCGGCATGTCGATCACGCTGCCGACGATCGCGCTGCTCGCGGGCGTCTTCAGCGTCGCGTACTCGCTGCGCTTCGTGCACCAGGTCTTTTTCACCGAGCCGTCGCACGATCTGCCGAAGCCCGGGCACGAGCCGACGCGCGGGATGATCGTTCCGGGCGCGCTGCTCGTTGTCGCGTGCCTGCTCGTCGGCGTGCTCCCGGCGGTCACCGTCGGTCCGGTGCTCGAGACGGCGATGATGTCGATCTTGGGCCCCGAGCTGCCCGAGTATCGGCTCGCGATCTGGCATGGATTCACGCTGCCGCTCGTGATGAGCTTCATCGCGCTCGCCGGCGGTATCACGTTCTACACGCTCCTGCTCGCGCGGGGCGCCGTGATGAAGCCCACGCCCCTCCTGTCGCGCCTGAACGCCGCGCGGATGTTCGACGTGGCCAACGTCGTCACGGTGCGCGGAGCGGCGCGGCTCGCTCACCTTTTCTTCACGCGGCGGCTTCAGTCGCAGCTCCTCGCGATCGTCGGCATCGCGCTCGTCGCCGGCGTCGCCGCCTTCGGCTCGACCGGCTGGTCGGCCGGCGAAAACCCGCTGACGCCGATCGACCCGCTCTTCACGCTGCTCTGGGTCGTCGGCGCCGCGTGCGCGGTCGGCGCGGCGCAGCAAGCGAAGTTCCACCGACTCGCGGCGCTGATCATGCTCGGCGGCGCGGGACTCGTGACGTGCCTCACGTTCGCGTGGTTCTCCGCCCCCGATCTCGCGCTCACGCAGATCGCGGTCGAGGTGGTCACGGTCGTCCTGCTGCTGCTCGGACTTCGCTGGCTGCCGCGCCGGATCGCGTTCGACGACCCGAGGCGGAAGACGCCGCGAGCGCGCGGCCGGCGAGCGCGAGACTTCTTGCTCGCCGTCGCCGCCGGCTGCGGCACCGCGGCGCTCGCGTTCGCGGTGCTGACGAGGCCTCAGGTCTCGGATCTTCCGGGCTATTTCCTGCGTAACTCGCTCGAGGTCGCCGGCGGACGCAACGTCGTGAACGTGATCCTCGTCGACTTCCGCAGCTTCGACACGCTCGGCGAGATCACGGTCGTCGCGATCGTGGCCCTGATCGTGTACGCGCTGCTCCGCCGCTTCCGCCCGGCCCCCGAGAGCATCGACGTGCCGAAGGCGCAGCGTGCCGATCCCGCGCCGCTGACGACGGCGGTCGATGCGCCGTTGCCGCGCGGGTATATGCGCCTGCCGGCCGTCCTCGTGCGCCTGATCGGCCCGATGGCCGGCCTCGTCTCCGTGTACTTCCTGCTGCGCGGTCATCAAGCGCCGGGCGGCGGCTTCGTCGGCGGGCTCGTGATGGCGAGCGCCGTGATCGTGCAGTACATGGTCGGCGGCACGATGTGGGTAGAGTCGCGATTGCGCATCCATCCGCAAGTCTGGATCGCGCTCGGGATGATCGGCGCGGGCACCGCTGGAATCGCGGCGTGGTTCGCCGGAAAGCCTTTCTTGAGCGCGCTCGCCGCGGACCTGCACCTGCCGTTGATCGGCGACGTGCACCTCTCGACGGTGCTCTTGTTCGACCTCGGCGTCTACATGCTCGTGATCGGCGCGGTCGTGCTGATGCTCGTCGCGCTCGCGCATCAATCGCTGCGCAGTCCGCGGCGCGTACCGGTCGAGCCGAGCAGGGAATCGGCGGAAGAAACCGACGAGGCGGAGGCGGTGGTCTGATGGAGCTCGTCTACGCGCTCGCCGTCGGTATTCTCGTGTCCGCAGGCGTCTGGCTGCTTCTTCGGCCGCGCACGTTCCAGGTCATCATGGGGCTGTCGCTGTTGTCGTACGCGACGAATCTTTTCATCTTCGGCATGGGGCGGCTCCACATGCAGCGCCCGCCGATCCTGAACGACGCCGCGCCCGATCCTTCCTTGTATACGGACCCGGTGCCTCAAGCGCTCGTGCTGACCGCGATCGTGATCGGCTTCGCGACCACGGCGCTCTTCCTCGTCGTGCTGCTCGCGCTGCGCGGGCTGTCCGGCACCGATCACGTCGACGGGCGGGAGCCCGAGCAATGAGCGTGCTCGATCACCTGCCGGTGCTGCCGATCATCGTGCCGCTCGCGGCGGCGACGGTCATGCTGCTGCTCAGCGAAAGCCGGCGCGGCCTGCGGACCTCGATCGCGCTCGGCTCGCTCCTCGTGCAGCTCGCCGTCGCGCTGACGCTGCTCTATCAGACCACCGACGCGGCGGCGCATATCTGGGACGACGGTATCGGCGTTTATCCGATCGGCGGCTGGCCCGCGCCGTTCGGCATCGTGCTCGTCGTCGACCGGCTGTCCGCGATGATGCTGTCGCTCGTCGCGATCGTGTCGCTGTCGGTGCTCGTTTACTCGCTCGCGCACTGGGACAAGCCCGGTCAGCCGTTCCATTCGCTGTTTCAGCTCCTCGTGATGGGACAGAACGGCGCGTTCCTGACCGGCGACCTGTTCAGCCTGTTCGTGTTCTTCGAGATCCTGCTGGCCGCGTCGTACGGTCTCGTGCTGCGCGGCACCGGGATGGGGCGCGTGCGCACGGGACTGCACTACATCGCCGTGAACCTCGCTGCCTCGTTCCTGTTCCTCATCGGCGTCGCGCTGATGTACGGCACGGTCGGGACGCTGAACATGGCCGATCTGCTCGGCCGCGTCGCCGCGCTCGAGCCGGACGAGCGCGCGCTGTTCGATGCCGGGGCGTGGATCCTCGGTATCGCGTTCCTCGTGAAAGCCGGAAGCTGGCCGCTGAACTCGTGGCTGCCGGGCGCGTACGCCGTCTCCATGGCGCCGATCGCGGCGGGCTTCGCCATCATGACGAAGGTCGGCGTTTACGCCGTGCTTCGGATCGGCACTCTGATGAGCGAGGACGAGGCCGCCGCGACGATCCTCGGCTCGATCCTCTATTACACCGGCCTCGTCACGCTCGTCTCGGGCTCGATCGGCATGCTCGCGACGCAGCACCTGAAGCGGCTCGTCGCGTACTCCGTGATCGTCTCCTCCGGTTTGATGCTCGCGTCGCTCGGTCTCGGCGTCGAGTCCGTGACCGCGCCCGTGCTGTTCTATCTCGTCACGTCGGTGCTGACGACGGCGGCGTTCTTCCTGCTGACCGGAATGACCGATCGCACGAGGCTCCAGGCCCCGGTTACCGATCACATCGAAACGGACCGCGAGATGATGCCGGACTACATGGCGTTCGGCATCCGCGCGCCGGACCCGTACGGCACCGAGGAAGAGGTCGGCGCGGCGATCCCGGCGGCGATGGCGTTCCTCGGCCTGATGTTCGTCTGCTGCGTGCTGCTCGTCACGGGCCTCCCGCCGTTGCCCGGCTTCGTCGCGAAGTTCACGCTGCTCTCTGTCGTGCTCGAGACGACGCCGACCGTCGGCGCGCGTAACGCCGGCTGGGTGCTCGCGGTCGCGGTGCTCGCGACCGGGCTCGTCGGCATCATCGCGTTGACCCGTATCGGTATGCGGCTCTTCTGGTCGTCGACGGAGCGGCGCACGCCGCGCCTGCACGTCACCGAGGCCGCGCCCGTCGCGTTCCTCGTGCTCGTGTGCCTCGTGCTGGCCGCGGCATCCGCGCCCGTGATGCGTTTCCTCGAGGCCACGGCGAACTCGCTGCACGACCCCGACACCTATATCACGACCGTGCTCTCGTCGATTCCGGACACCCACGGCGACGCCGAGAGCTCGAGCGGCGATTTGGGAGGAGGCGCGCCGTGAAGCCGACCCCCGGACGCTGGCCGATCGCATTGACCTGCGTGCTCGTCGTGATGTGGCTGCTGCTCAATCAGACGCTCGCGCTCGGGCATCTCCTGATCGGCATCGTGCTCGCGGTGCTGCTCGCCTGGGCCACGCGTTATCTCCGGCCGTTGCAGCCGCGGATCTCGCGGCCATGGCTGTTCGTTCCGCTTCTCTTCATGGTGCTCGCCGACATCGTTCGCTCGAATATCGGCGTCGCGCGGATCGTGCTGGGCCTCGTCGGCGAGCGCAAGGTACGCTCCGGATTCGTCCGCATCCCGCTCGACATGCGCGACCCGCACGCCCTCGCCGTGCTCGCCGGCATCGTCACGTCGACGCCCGGGACGGTCTGGGTCGGCGTCGATGAAGGGGGTAAGCGCCTGACGCTGCACGTGCTCGACCTGCGCGACGAAAGCGAATGGGTACGCTGGATCAAGCAACGCTACGAGCGCTTGTTGATGAGGATCTTCGAATGAACGCCGTTTTCGATTACGCCGCGTGGTTCGCGTCGCTGTGCTTCGTGCTCGCGATGCTGTGCGCGCTCGTCCGGCTCTTCATCGGCCCGGCGGCTCAGGACCGTGTGCTCGCGCTCGACACGCTGTATATCAACGGCATGCTGACGCTCTTGATGCTCGGCATCCGCTCGAGCTCGACGGTCTACTTCGACATGGCGCTCCTGATCGCGCTGTTCGGCTTCGCCAGCACCATCGCGCTCGCGAAGTTCCTGCTGCGCGGCGAGGTGATCGAGCCGTGAACCACGTGGACCTGCCGCTCTGGGTCACGATACCCGGCACGTTGCTCCTGGTCTTCGGAGGGCTTCTCGTGCTGATCGGGTCGGCCGGCCTCGTCAAGCTGGACCACTTCTACGCGCGGATGCACCCGCCGACGATGGGCACGACGCTAGGCACCGGCTGCGTGCTGATCACGTCGATGCTCGTGTCGTCCGCGCTCGAGCAGCGTCCCGTGATTCACGAGATTCTGATCACGGTCTTCGTCGTGATGTCCGCACCCGTCTCGGCGATGCTGCTGATGCGGGCCGCGGTGTATCGCGAGCACCGGAAACGGCCGGAGCCGACGCAGCCGCTCGACGATATCGGGGGAACGATTCCGCCTCGCGATTAGCTCACGAGACTCGTCACGCCGCGCGCGAGCATGATCGCGACCGCGACGATCAGCACCGCCACGAGGAGATTCGCCCTCCCCATCCATCCGGCCGCACGCCGCAGCCGGCCCGCTTCCTCCGAGCCCGGTGCTTCACGCAGCTTACGGGTCGCGCGCGGACCGACGACGAAATCGTGCACCGCGGAGAGCGCCAAGGCGACCGCGACGAGGACGAGCTTCGCGGCGAGGATATGTCCCCACGGCGACGTCCAGAGCTCCGCGCTGAAGAGCCGCGAGTGATCGACCCAACGGCCAAGGTTGACGAAACCGGTGATCACGAGCAGCACGAGACAGATCCAGCCGACGTTCCGGAAACGCGTGCCGGTGCGACTGATGAGCTCCGCGTACTCGGGGCTGCCGCGGCGTTGGCGCAGCACGGGGATCAGCACGATACCGAGGAACACCATGCCGCCGATCCATACGACGGCCGCGAGGATGTGCAGCAGAATCGAGATGAAGTGCAAAGTTTGCATCGATCGGTAGCTCTCCGCCCCTCGACCTCGCCAGCGTCGGCGCGAGCATAGCAAACCGCCTCCGCGCCGACATTGCGGCAATGGCGGGTTGTCAACGATCGCGGTTGCGGCTAAGGTGAAAGCGGAGCGGTCTTTCGAGCTTTCCCATGCATCCGACCGGGCTCTATCGTTCTCTTCGAGCCGTGAGCCGACTCGTTCTCGTGCTGATGCTCGCCGCGCTCGCCTGGTCCGTTGCGATGTCGATTCGGTACTGGAGCGGAATAGGCGTGTGACCGGATCAGGATGACGACCCGACAAGCCCGCATGTTCGCGATCGCCTCGACGGCGATCGCAGCGCTCGTCTTCCTGATCCTCACGGTGCACAGCCACACGCGCTTCCCCGCGCTCACGAACGCCGAGGCGATCACGCCGGCGGTCGTTGCCGGGAAGGACGTCTGGCATCGCTACAACTGCATCAACTGCCACACGCTTTTCGGCGAAGGCGCGTACTACGCGCCCGATCTCACGAAGATCGCGCAGCTCCGCGGCGACGCCTATCTGACCGCGTACATGCGCGATCCCGGGCAGTTCTACGACGAGCGGGTTCATCGGCGGCTGATGCCGAAGCAGAATCTGTCCGATCAGGAGATCGCGGATCTGATCGCGTTTCTCAGTTGGGCCAGCAACGTCGACACGCAGGGCTGGCCGCCGAGACCGATTCTCGTCGCGACCGGGCTCGCCGCGCCGGGCGCCGCCGAGCAGCCGGGCGTCACGGCCGTGCCGACGCGCCCGGTCTCGCCGGAGGACGATCCGATCGCGGCCGGCGAGAATGTCTTCAAGAACGCGACGCCGGCCTGTCTCGCGTGCCATTCGACGACGCCGGGCGTCAACCTGGCCGGCCCGAGCCTCGCCGGCATCGCATCGCGTGCCGAGGAATTGATCGCCTCCGGGGAATATACCGGCGAAGCCGAAGATGCGGCCGGATACATTCGCGAGTCGATCGTCGCACCGAGCGCGCACATCATTCCCGGCGCGATGTACTCGGCGGGCGGCATGTCGTTCATGCCGGCCACGTACGCCGAAAGCTTGAGCGACGAGGAAATCGATCAGCTCGTCGCGTACCTCATGAGCTTCCGCTGACACGACCACGGAGGGCGTCATGCGCTACCAATCCCAGTCGGTGGCCTACTGGTACTTCGCGGTCGCGATCGTGCTGTTCGGGCTGCAGATCGTCTTCGGGCTGCTGTCCGCCGCGAAATATCTCGGGCCGGATCCGCTGCTCGACGTCCTGCCGTTCGACGTCACCAAGGTCATCCACACGAACCTGCTGATCGTCTGGGTGCTCCTCGGCTTCATGGGAGCGACGTACTGGCTCGTGCCCGAGGAGTCGAGAACCGAGCTCCACAGCGTGAAGCTCGCGTACGTGCAGCTCGTGCTGTTCACGGTCACCGGCGTCACCGCGGTGATCGGCTACCTCTTCCGTTACGGAACCGGCAACAAGCTGCTCGAGCAGCCGCTGCCGCACAAGCTCGCGATCGTCGCGACGATGCTGATTTTCCTCTACAACGTCGGCATGACGATCAGGAAGGCCGGCCGCTTCACCGTGACCGAAGGCGTGCTCGTGCTCGGCCTCGCCGCGTCGGCCGTCCTGTATCTGCCGGCGCTGTTCGAGTTCGAGAACTACACGATCTCGATCTTCTACCGCTGGTGGACGATCCATCTGTGGGTCGAAGGCGTGTGGATGATGATCATGGGATCGTTCCTCGCGTACCTCTTGATCCGCCTCTCCGGCGTCGACCGCGAGGTCATGGAGAAGTGGCTGTACGTGATCGTCGGCCTCGTGTTCATCGCCGGCATCCTCGGCACCGCGCATCATTACTACTGGGTCGGCGTGCCGTCGTACTGGCTGCCGATCGGCGGCTTTTTCAGCGCGCTCGAGCCGGTCGCCCTCGTCGGCATGGCCGCATACGCGTATTTCGCGCTGCGCCGAGCGGGCGTTGCGCATCCGAACAAGCTCGCCCTGCATTGGACCGTCGGCAGCGCGCTGTTCGCGCTGTTCGGCGCGGGGCTTCTCGGGCTCGCGCACACGTGGCCCGCGGTCAACCGGTGGACGCACGGCACGCTCGTCACCGCGATGCACGGGCATTCGGCGTTCTACGGCGCGTACGCGATGATCGTGCTCGCGATGATCACGTACGCGCTCCCGACGATGACCAGATCCCCGCACGAGGGCGAAAGCTACTTGGGCTACGCCGCGTTCTGGCTGCAGATTGCCGGCATGTTCGGCATGACACTGAGCTTCGCGACCGCGGGCGTCGCGCAGGTCTACTTGGAGCGGATCGTCGGGCTCGGCTATCTCGATACGCAGCTCAAGATCCAGGTGCACTTCCTGATGCTGATCCTGACCGCCGGGATCTTCGCGATCGGCGTCGGGCTCTTCATCTACGATTTCTTCCGCCGCGTGCCGAGGCTCGAGATCGTCGGCGACGAGAGCGAGACCGCGGCGGCGAGCGGCGTGCCCGCGCGCTGAGCCTTCTCTGCGCGTCGGCGACTGTACACGCCGGCGGGGATCGTTCAGCATCGAAACATGGCAGCGATGGACCCACGCGACGAGCCCGGTGCGGACGGCGGACGCGACCTCGCCGAAGCGCCGTTCTATCTGCCGTCGGGCAACGAGATCTCGGTCTTCGCCGAATGCCATGCACGCGGCCTTGCCGTGATGCTCAAGGGACCGACCGGCTGCGGCAAGACGCGTCTCGTCGAGCACATGGCGTGGCGCCTCGGCCGGCCGCTCATCACCGTCTCGTGTCATGACGACCTCACCGCGAGCGACCTCGTCGGCCGTTTCCTGATCCGTCACGACGGCACCGTCTGGCAAGACGGTCCGCTGACCCGCGCCGTGCGCGAAGGCGCGATCTGCTACCTCGACGAGATCGTCGAGGCGCGTCAGGACACGGTCGTCGTGCTGCACTCGCTCACCGATCACCGTCGGACGCTGACCATCGACAAGACCGGCGAGCGGCTCGAAGCGGCGCCGGGCTTCCAGCTCGTGATCTCCTACAACCCCGGCTATCAGCGCATGCTGAAAGACTTGAAGCCGAGCACGCGGCAGCGCTTCGTCGCGATCGAGCTCGACTTTCCGGCGCCCGAGCGAGAAGCGTTGATCGTCGAGCGCGAAAGCGGCATCGATCGCGGAACGGCCCGCGGCATCGTCGAGCTCGCGGCTCGCATCCGGGCGCTGCGCGATCGCGGCCTCGCGGAGGTGCCGAGCACGCGGGTGCTGATCGCGGCCGCATCGCTCGCGAGGCGCGGCGTGCCGATCCGCGAAGCGTGCGTCGCCGCGATCGTCGCCCCGTTGACGGACGACGAGTCGCTCGGCGGCGCGCTTCGCGATCTCGTCGAGGCGACGTTCCCGTGACGCGGCGATGAGCGAGCCCGAGGAGCTGCTCGCCGACGCCGCCCGCCACGCGACGGTCTTCGCGCGCGATTTGTGGCGGAGACGTCGACCGAGGCCACGCGAAGACCGCCGCCGTACGTTGACCGACATCACACCGCGCCTCGACCTCTTGATCACCGCGGTATTCGGCGCGAGCTTCGAGCTCCGCATCGCACAGCCTCCGCCGCCGACGACGCTGCTGAAACGAGTCTTCGGCGGGGATCGCGGTCCGAGAACGACGCAGCCCGTGCCGGCGACCGACGGCAAGAGCCTGTGGCTTCCGGCCGAGCTCGATCTCGACGACGACGCGCTCGTCGAGCGCGTCTACCGCACGATGGCTCTCGCGCACGCGATGCGCGCGCGCCGCGGCGCCGTGCGGCGAGATCGCGAGCCGAGTGCGCTCGTTGCGGGCGTCTATCTGCTGCTCGAGGCGTATGCCGCGGACGAGGCGCTCGTGGCGACCTTGCCCGGTATCGCACCGTCGATCGACCTGCTTCGCACGATCGCGCTCGAGCGGCGACCGCCGGTCGAGGCGTTCCCCGCGCCGCGCCGGCCGCTGGAGCGTCTCGTGCGCGAGCTGCTACGAAGCCGTGCCGGAGCCCCGGCCGTGCCGGACCTCGTGACCCGCTCGCCGGAGGAGTCGCATCGCTTGGCACGGCGCATCGCGCGCGAGCTCGAAGCCGCCGCCGGCACGCGTCGGCTCGGCAGCGATCCGCTGTTGAAAGATTGGTGGACGGGCGCATTGCGGCCGCCGGCCGCGAGCGACGGCGCGTCACGGCTGCTGGCAGACACGAGCGGCGATGCCGACGACGCGGCTCGCGCGCCGAGGAGCGCGCGGCTGCGCCGCCGTCCGGAGCGTCGGGCTGCTCTCGACGGCGAGGACGACGAGCACGAATCGACGCTCGTCGCCGTGCAGCAGGACGATCCGCATCCGCATGCGGAAGACCCGATGGGACTCAAGCGCCCCGTCGATCGCGACGATGCGAATCCCGACGAGCTCGGCGACATGGTCTCGGATCTGCCCGAAGCGCGCACGGTCGCGACGCCGACCCCGCCGAAGGAGGTGCTCCTCTCCGACGATCCGCCGGAGCCGCACGCGCGGCTCGTGCGAAACGACGGCGGCGACGCGTGCCTGCGTTATCCCGAATGGGACTACCGCCGCGCCGCGTACCGGTTACCCGGCGCCGGAGTCCGCCCGTCGCTCGCCGCCGACGGCAGCGAGGAATGGATCGACGAGAAGTCGGCCGAGCACGCCGCGTTGCTCCAGTCCGTGCAACGGCGCTTCGAGATCCTGCGCGCGCGCCGCGTGCGGCTGCGCCGCCGGGCGGACGGCGAAGAGATCGATCTCGATGCGTGCATCGAGCATCGAGTCGATCTCGCCGCCGGCGGTTCCCGCTCGGAAGGTCTCTACGAGCGACGCCGCCCTCTAGAGCGCGATCTCGCCGTGCTGCTCCTGATCGACATCAGCGGCTCGACGGATGCGTGGATCGAGACCGAGCGGCGCGTCATCGACGTCGAGCGCGAGGC
>Ga0207873_1000581_pt1 | contig 39237 bp, 33 predicted proteins | sample BGWIniCompost_FD_187373 | JGI IMG/M metagenome (GOLD analysis project Ga0207873, IMG submission 187373) | Cellulose adapted compost microbial communities from Newby Island Compost Facility, Milpitas, CA, USA - BGW Initial Compost (SPAdes)... ... | reverse complement strand
CGCTTGCCGGGTGCCAGCGATCCGGCTAGGATGCTCCGCGTTGACGCTCGAACCGGCTGGCCTACTGCTCCAGGTGGGGCCGCCGGATGCAGGTAGTGGCAGCGTTGCGGGAGGAGAGGACGCCCTTCATGGTGGCGGAACGACCCACGGTCCCCGTGATCGACGGGCATACCGACTACTTGTTGTCGTTGATTGAGACGAAGCGGAGCTTCCTGGAGGAGTCGACGACTGGGCACGTCGACCTCCCGCGGGCACGCCGGGGTGGGATCGGCGCGATGCTGAGTGCGGTCTTCATCCTGGACGAAGACCTGCCGCAATACGCGCTGATCCAGACCCTGCGTGCGGTCGATCTCCTGCACCGCGTGGTGGCGGAGTCCAACGGGCAGATCGAGTTGATCCGGAGTTACCAGCAACTGGTCGACTGCCTGGAGCGCGGGGTGTTCGGGGCGATCCTGCACTACGAGGGGGCTGAGGCGATCGACCCGGAGTTCGCGGTGCTGCGGCTCTCGTACGAGTTGGGTCTCCGCTCGCTCGGGCTCACCTGGAGCCGGCCGAACATCTTTGCCGAGGGCGTGGGGCAGGCGAACCGGGGCAACGGACTGACCGGGCTGGGCCGGGAACTGGTGCGACAATGCAACGCAATGGGCATCCTGATTGACGTCTCGCACCTGAACGAGCCGGGCTTCTGGGACGTCGTGGAGGTCAGCGAAAAGCCGTTCGTCGCCAGCCACTCCAACGCCCGCGCGCTGTGCGACCACGACCGGAACCTGACCGATGAGCAGATCCGGGCGCTGGCCGAGAAGGGCGGGCTGATGGGGATCAACTACCACGTCGGCTTCCTGGTGGCCGGTGCCGAGACAGGGGCTGAGGTGCCGCTAAGCGTGTTGGTGGACCACATCGACCACATCGTGCGTCTGGTCGGGGTGGACCATGTGGCGCTGGGGTCGGACTTCGACGGCGCGACGATGCCCGACGAACTGAAGGACGCGGCGCACACGCCGAACCTGATCGCCGAGTTGTCGCGCCGGGGTTACAGCGACGACGCGATCGAGAAGATCTGCTCAGGCAACTGGCTGCGCGTGCTGCGCGAAGTGTGGGTGTAGCGGATACCCCTCACCCCCCCGGCCCTCCTCTCCCACAAGGGGAGAGGGGGATCCTGGGTGAGTGTTGCGTGTTGCGTATTGCGTACTGCGTACTGCGTATTTGTCCCCTCTCCCAGGATTGGGAGAGGGGACATTACTGAGGGCCGCCGTTACTCCGCCGCGCGCGTGAGGGCCAGCGACTTGGTGTCGTTCATCTCCTTGGCGAGGGCGATGAACTCGTCCACCGGCATCGCGCCGAGGTTCTCGTTCGTCCGGAGCCGCACAGCGACTGTGCCGGCCTCGGCCTCCTTGTCGCCCACCACGAGCATGTAGGGGATGCGCTGGAGCTGGGCGCGTCGGATCTTGGCCTGCATTCGGTCGTTGCTGTCGTTGACCTCGACGCGCAGGTCCGCTTCCTTCAGCCGCGCGGCGACCTCATGCGCGTACGGCACGTGCCGATCGGCGATCGGGATGACCTCGGCCTGGACCGGCGCCAGCCACACCGGGAAGGCCCCGGCGTAGTGCTCGATCAACCCGCCGACGAAGCGCTCCATCGAGCCGAGGACCGTGCGGTGGACCATGACGACCCGGTGCCGCTCGCCGTCCTCTCCGACGTACGTGGCGTCGAATCGCTCCGGCAGGTTGAAGTCGACCTGGATCGTCGGGCCCGTCCACTCACGTCCGAGCGAGTCGAGGAACTTGATGTCGATCTTCGGGCCGTAGAACGCCCCGGCGCCGGGGTCGATCTCGTACGGTATCCCCATATTGCGGAGGGCGTTGGCCAGCGTCTCCGTCGCTCGCTCCCAGTTCTCATCGCTGCCGATCGACTTTTCCGGTCGTGTGGCGAGGAAGGCTTCGTACTCGTAGCCGAAGACGCGGGCGAAGTAGAGCGCCAGATCGAGCACGCCCTTGATCTCATCCTCCAACTGGTCCGGGCGGCAGAAGATGTGGGCGTCGTCCTGCGTGAAGCCGCGGACGCGCAGCATGCCGTGGAGCGTGCCGCTGCGCTCGTAGCGGTAGACCGTGCCCAGCTCGGCCAGCCGGATTGGCAGGTCGCGGTACGAGCGGACCTGGCTGTTGTAGATCATGATGTGCCCGGGGCAGTTCATCGGCTTGAGGTAGTAGGGTGCCCCTTCGATGTCCATCGGCGAGTACATGTTCTCCTGGTACGTCTCCAGGTGCCCGCTCTTCCGGTAGATGTCGCCGCTGGCGATGTGCGGCGTGTAGACGAGCTGGTAGCCACGCGCCAGGTGCTCCTCCGTCTCAAAGCGCTCGATCAGGTGGCGGATCATCGCGCCCTTCGGGTGCCACAGGATCAGCCCGGCGCCAATGTCTTCGTTGACCGAGAAGAGGTCAAGCTCCCGGCCGAGCCGCCGGTGGTCGCGCCGCTGGGCTTCCTCCAGCCGGTGGAGATAGTCCTGCAGCTCCTCCTCTGTCCGCCAGGACGTGCCGTAGATGCGCTGGAGCATCGGGCGCTTCTCGTCGCCGCGCCAGTAGGCCCCGGCCACGTTGAGCAGCTTGAAGTGTCCGATCTGTGACGTGTTGTCCACATGCGGCCCGCGGCAGAGGTCCGTGAAGCTGTCCTGTGTATACGTCGAGATAACGGCGTCCTCCGGCAGGTCCTGGATGATCTCGATCTTGTAGGGCTGGTCGGCGAACAGCTTGAGCGCTTCCTCGCGGGAGACTTCACGGCGCTCGAACGGGTAGGCTCCCTGCTTGATCTCCTGCATCCGCTCCTCGATCTTGCCCAGGTCGTCGGGCGTCAGCGAGCGGGGCAGGTCAAAGTCATAGTAGAAGCCGTTCTCGATGGCGGGACCGATGGCGAGCTTGGCGCCCGGGAACATCTCCAGGACAGCCTGCGCCATGACGTGCGCCGCGGAGTGGCGCATCCTGGCGAGCTCAAGTTCTTCCTGGTTCTCAACGTCGACCTGAAGGTCCATCTCTTCCGCGATCTGCGACATTGGGTGCTCCTTTGGGTTATGCGTTATTCGTCAAACGTCATGGGGACTGCGTCATTCGTGTTGCGTGTTCCGTGTTCCGTACCTCTCCTCTCTCCCCTGGTGGGAGAGGGGCTGGGGGTGAGGGGGACGTGTGACGCATGACGCATGACGCATCACGCATGACGTCCACCTCTCGACGCAGCACGGTTCACGCAACACGGTTCTCAGTGTCATCCTCAGTCATGGCCACCGTCCCTCCGCGTACATGCGTGAAACGAAGAACGCCTGCCATCCGAAGGGACGGCAGGCGCGGCCTGACGTGGTTCCACCCTACTTCCGCCGCCCGGCACGGGCCGTGACGGCGCTCAGGGTGCCCGATAACGGGGGCTACCGGATCCGGCTAATGACCCTGTGGGCGTTCGCCGGTCAGCTCACGGGTGGTTTTCTCCGGGCCGGTTACGGGTGGGGCTTGCAGCCGGTGGCCCCGCCTCTCTGGACGTCCGTTGCCCGGGTACTCGTCCCGCTCAACGCCGTTGCGCTGTATTTCGGCCCATCCGGGCCGCGTCTGGAACGAAAGAACCGCCAGGAGGTCCTGACGGGTGTCTGGTGGGCGGTACTAGACTCGAACTAGTGACCTCCACGATGTCAACGTGGCGCTCTAACCGACTGAGCTAACCGCCCGTCTCAGCGGGGAGAGTATACCACAGCGCCCGGTGGGCTGCAATTGAGGCGTCGGATTCTCCGGAAGAACGGCCCTCACCCCCGACCCCTCTCCCAACTTTGGGAGAGGGGTGTCAGGCAAGGGGTTCGGCATTCCATGGTCGCTCCTGGGGCGAAGCCAAGGCGCCGATACTTCGGTGCTAACCTCGTCACGAAGCACGGAACACGCAACACGCACTACGTGCCTCAGTGCCCCAGCACGCGGACGGTTTGATCGCGCGGTTGCCAGGCGATGTCGCGGCGGCCGAAGCGGGCGACGAGGGCGGAGGCGCGGGCGTGGAGGGGCTTGAGGTCAGGGTGGCGGACCTTCCAGCGGCCGGTGAGTTGTTCGACGAGGAGCTGGCTGTCGGTGCGGATCTGCAGGCAGAGGTCTTCGGGACGCTGGCCGAGGGCGGCAGCGCGCTCGATGGCAGCATTGATGGCGGCGATGAGGGTGCGGTACTCCGCCTGGTTGTTGGTCACCCCGTCGCCGAACTCAAGGCGGACGACCTGGCTGGCGCCGGTGCGGTCCGAGAGCCGGTAGCTGCCGTAGCCGCGGCCGGGATTGCCCAGCGAGCCGCCGTCGCAGACGATGGACAGGTCCGGGTCGCACTGCTTGGAAACCACGCGCGGTCCTCTCTCGATACACGATGTACCCTCACCCCGCCGGTGGCATCACCGGCAGGAGTGAGGGTACACGTGTCAGTCGAGGGGTGCTAGGCGTGCGCCTCCACGCGCGCCTTGGCGGCCGCGACGATCTGCTCCGTCAGGTGCGGCGGCACCGGCTGGTAGTGGCTGAACTCCACGGTGAAGGAGCCGCGGCCCTGCGTGATCGAGCGCAGATCGGTCGCGTACCGCTGGATCTCGGCGGCCGGCACCATCGCCTCGATGGTGGTCATACCGTTCTCCCCGGGGGTCATGCCCTGGAGCTGGGCGCGCTTTCCGTTCAGGTCGCTCATGACGTCGCCCATGTAGCTCTCGGGCACGGTCACCCGCAGGTGCATGACCGGCTCGAGGAGGATCGGCTTGGCCTGCTGGGCGGCCTTCTTGAACGCCTGAGCTGCGGCGATCTTGAAGGCCATTTCCGATGAGTCGACCGAGTGGTACGAGCCATCGGTGAGCGTGACCTTGATGTTGACCATGGGGTAGCCGGCCAGCAGCCCCTCTTCCATGGCCTCGCGCACGCCCTTCTCGACGGCCGGGATGAACTGCTTCGGGACCACGCCACCGACGATCTGTTCGGCGAATTCGAAGTCGGCGTCGGGCAGCGGCTCGAGGTCGAGGAAGACGTGGCCGTACTGGCCGTGGCCGCCGGTCTGCTTCTTGTGCTTGTACTCGACGCCGCGCACCGGCACGGAGATCGTCTCGCGGTAGGCGACCTGCGGCAGTCCCAGCTCGACGTTGACGCCGAACTTGCGGGCCATGCGGTCGAGCGCGATCTGGACGTGCGACTCGCCCAGGCCGGAGATGATCGTCTCGCCCGTGCGTGCGTCGCGGGAGACCTGGAGCGTCGGGTCCTCCTCGATCAGCCGCTGGATCGCCGTGCCCATCTTGTCCAGGTCGCTCTTGGTCTTGGGCGAGACCGCGGCAGAGAAGGCGGGATGCGGGAAGGTGATTCCCGGAAGGGTGAAGCGCCGCTGGGCGTCGCTGAGTGTGTCGCCTGTCCCTGTCACCTGTAGCTTGGCGACCGCGCCGATGTCGCCCGCCATGATCTCGGAGACGCTGATCTGCTCCTTGCCGCGCATGACGTAGAGCTGGCCGATGCGCTCGTCCTGCCCCTTGCTGGTGTTCAGGACGTGGCTGTCGGACGTGACCCGGCCCGAGAAGACGCGGAAGTAAGAGAGCTTCCCGACGTACGGGTCGGCCACGGTCTTGAAGACGAGCGCTGCCAACGGCCCGTCCGGATCGGGCGTCAGGGTGACGTCGTTACCGTCGGCGTCGTTCGCGACGGCGCTGTTCGGGCTCGGGAAGCAGTCGACGATGGCGTCGAGCAGGAAGGTGACGCCCTTGAGCGCCGTGGCGGCAGTGACAAAGACGGGGACGATGCTGCCGTCAGCGATACCGGCCTTGAGCCCCTGGCGCAGCTCGTCGACGCTGATCTCGTCGTCCTCCAGGTAGCGCATCATGAGCTCTTCATCGTTCTCACAGATGCGCTCGACGAGCGTTGTGCGGTGGGTTTCGACAGCGTCGGCGAGGTCGGCGGGGATGTCGATCGGGGTCACGCTGCCGTCCTTGCCGTCGCCGAACTGGTAGGCCTGGCGGCTAAGCAGGTCGATGAAGCCGTTGAAGGACTTCTCGGCGCCGATCGGGAGCTGGACCGGAACGACCGCGCTGCCGAACGTGGTCTGAGCCGAGCTCAAGCTGTTCTCAAAGTTGGCGTTCTCACGGTCCATCTTGTTGATCACGAGCGCCCGGGGCAGGTTGGCGGATGCCGCTGTATCCCAGACCTGCTCCGTGCCGACCTCGACGCCGGCCGACGCGTCCAGGAGGATGAGCGCCAGGTCGGCGACGCGCATCGCGCCGCGGATCTCACCGACGAAGTCGGCGTAGCCGGGGGCGTCGAGCAGGTTGATCTTGTGGTCGCGCCACTCGACCGGCACCAGGCTGGTGCTGATGGAGATGCCCCGCTTGACCTCATCGGGGTCCCAGTCGGAGATCGTGTTTCCCTCCTCGACGCGGCCCAGGCGGGTGGTGGCATGGGTGAGGAAGGCCATGGCCTCGGTCAACGACGTCTTCCCGGCACCGCCGTGCGAGAAGAGGCCGACGTTCCGGATGCTGTCTACCGTGTACGTTTTCACGGGTTCCCTCCACCCAGCGCCCCGTACGGTTGGTAGGGCAATGCCCCGGACCGGGCCGGAGGCGGCTACCGTCACGTTTTGGGGCGGTTACATCAGCGGCACCGTCATTCGGGTGACGCCTGCGACCTTTCGGCGTTACGTATTATATCGCCGCGCGGGATGTGGGCAAGCGGGCTTCCCGGATTGCGTTGGGGCCGGCGTGTGGCGCTACTCGCCGTGGGTGAGGCGCTGGTAGATGAGCCGGAGGCCGGTCAGGGTGAGGTCGGGATCGTAGGCCGGAATTGCCGGGGAGTGGCTTAGGAACAAGCGGCCCAGCCCGCCGGTCGCGATCACGTTGGGCGTCTCGCCCAGCTCCGCGGAAACCCGCGCCAGCAGCCCCTCGATCAGTCCCAGATAGCCGAGCATCGTACCCGATTGGATCGCCTGGCGGGTGTTGCGCCCGATGGCGCGTTCGGGGATGACCAGGTCGACGGCGTGGAGTCGGGCAGCCCGGGCGGTGAGAGCCTCCAGGGCGACGAGCACGCCGGGGGCAATGGCACCGCCGAGATAGTCCCCCTCTGGAGAGACAACATCGAGGGTGGTGGCGGTTCCGAAATCGACGACGACCCAGGCGCCGGGACCGCGGTGGTGTGCGGCGACGGCGTTAGCCAGCCGGTCGGCACCGACCTCCATGGGGTTGTCGACGCGGACCCGGATGCCGAGATCGAGCGCGGCGCTGACCTGGATCGGCTCGCGCCCGAGCCGCTGGGTGATCAGTTCCTGGAACGTGGTAGCGAGTTGGGGAACACCGCTGGCGACGATGGCTCCCTCGATGCCGCGGAGGTCGATCCTGTCGCCCGCGGCGAGGGTGGTCAGCAGCGCCCACCACTCGTCTGCCATCCGCGCGCGGTCGGTCTCGAAGCGCCAGCTTGTCAGCAGGCGGTCGCCCTGGAAGATACCGACGACGATGTTGGTGTTGCCGATATCGACCGCGAGCAGCATGCGGTCTCCTCCCTCACTCCCCCACACATTGGCCCGCATCCCGGACCGGACGCAGTATAGCCGGTGGGGCGGCGTGCCGGAACCGGGTCAGGCGGCATCGCGGCAGCGGGCGGGAGGTGGGGCGTTGAGGGTGGCCGCGATCTCGGCGCGGACGGCGGGGTCAGGCTCCCGGTCGTGCAGCCGGCGAAGTATCGGGGCTGTCGCAGCGGCGTCGATGCGCGCCATCGCCCACGCGGCGTGTCCGCGGACCAGCGGGATGTCGTGGGTGGCGGCGACTTCCTCCAGCAGGCCCAGGTCGGCGTCGCTGCCGATGTTGCCCAGCGCGACCGCGGCGTTGCGAGCCAGCCCACCGCGCTTGGCGCGGAGCACGGCCCGCCCGCGATAGACCGTGCGGAACTCCTCTTCGGACATCGTGAGTAGCCAGTGGAGCGAGGGGAAGGCGTGCTCGATACGCTCCGGCTGGACGGCCGGGTCGTCGCTCGGGGCGGCGGCGCCGGTGTAGGGGCAGACCTCCTGGCAGATGTCGCAGCCGAAGACCCAGTTTCCCATGAGTGGCCGCAGGTCACGTGGGATCGGGCCGCGTAGTTCGATGGTCAGGTACGAGAGACAGCGGGGCGTGTGGAGCCGGTAGGCGTCCACCAGCGCGCCGGTAGGGCAGGCGTCGAGGCAGCGGGTGCAGCGGCCGCATCGTGGCCGGAGCGCCGGGAGTGGCTCGACTTCGATGTCGAGCACCAACTCGCCGAGCATGACCCAGGAGCCATGCCCGGGGACGAGGATCATTGTGTTCTTGCCGTACCAGCCGAGTCCCGAGCGGGCGGCCGCCGCGCGGTCGACGATCCGGGCGGTGTCCACCAGTGCACGGGCCTCGATGGGCCGGCCAAGTTCCTCTTCCAGCCGGGCGTGGAGGTCGCGCATGCGGGTCTTGAGTGTCTTGTGATAGTCGCGTCCCCAGGCGTAGCGGGAGATGCGCCCGCGAGGGACCCCGTCGTCGGGCGGTGCGACATCCGGCTGCCAGTAGGGCAGACCGACGCTGACGATGCTGCGCGCGGTCGGGTGCAGGTTGCGCGGGTCGGCCGAAAAGCGGGCGCGCTCTTCGGTGAACCAGTCGAGCCCGTCCATGTGCCCGGTGCGGATGCGCTCGACCAGCAGTTCGGCCAGGCCATCGAACGGTTCGGCCGTCGTCACGCCCAGAAGCGCCAGCCGGCACTCGGCCGCCAGGCGCCGGAGGCGTGCGTGGGTGATGGCGCTCACCGGTCTGGCCCTCGGACGCGGGCGGACGCGAGGAAGCACTCAACCTCGTCGCGCGTCGGCAGCCCGGCCCGCGCTCCAGGCCGTTGGACGGCGAGTGCGCCCATGGCGTTGGCGAAGCGGCCCATGGTCTCCAAGTCCCAGCGCTCGAGGATGCCGAGTGCGATGCCGGCAGCGAAGGCGTCGCCCGCGCCGGTCGGGTCGACGGCGTCGACGTTGAAGGCCGGGACTGCGTGCGTACCCGCGCGGTCGATCAGGAGGCAGCCGTTTGGTCCACAACTGATGGCGACGAGCCGCGTCTGGGACAGGATCATCTCGTCCCGTAGCACAGCGACTGCCTCATCAAGGTCCGACGTGCCCGTCAGGTAGCACAGCTCGGCGGCGCTGCCGACCAGGTAGTCGTGGCGCAGCGCCAGGTCGAGGCCGGTCTCCGGGTCGAGCGCGGTCAGGTAGACCAGCGGACCGAGCAGCCGGGTGCGCGGCGAGACGTGCATCGGGAGGTCGACGATGAGGCGGCGCAGGGCGGCGTCGTCGATGTCCACGACGACCAGGTCGTGGGCGAAGAACGCCTCAATTGGCAGGTAGTCACCGTGGCGGAGCCGGGCGCCCTGCTGCCAGAAGATGGTGCGCTCCGCCGTCGCGCCGCGGCCGGAGACGACGATCAGGGAGCGGTCGGTCGGTTCCCCGGCGCGGGTGCGCACGTGCTCCACATCGATGCCCTCGGCGGCCAGCTCCGCGCGGAGCTGCTCGCCCTCGGCGTCGTCCCCAACCATCGCCGCGATGGATACGTCGAGGCCCAACCGGGCCAGTGCCACGGCCAGGTTGGTGGTGGTCCCACCTGACTGCTCCAGGGTGTCGCGGACGATCGCGTAGTCGCCGGGCCGGGGGTAATGATCGACAAAGATCAGCCGATCCCAGGATGCCAGCCCGAAGGCCGCGACGCGATAGCGCTTCACCACCCGCCTCCGAACGCCACTGGTGCCTGTACGGCACGGCCTGCCGCGCCGCTGCCCATGCGCGAGGAAGCGGCAACGCCGATCTCCGGATGGCCTGCGCAGACGAAATGATCCGACCGGCGGGTAACCGTGATGCCGGTGAAACCGCTGGCCGAGGGCATTACGCGCTCCCCTCGCGTCTGCCGCGGCGTGGATGGCGGCTCAGGCTTCGCCGCGCTCGGCGAGGATCGCCTGGATCTCCTCCTTGAGCGCAGGGACGATCTCGTCCTCCTCGACCCGGCGGACGATCTGGCCCTTGCGGAAGATCACGCCCTTGCCGCGTCCGGCCGCCACGCCGACGTCGGAGTCCCGGGCCTCGCCGGGGCCGTTGACGACGCAACCCATGACCGCCACCTTGATCGGCGCCTTGATGTTCTTGATGTACTCGTCAACCTCGTTCGCCAGCTTGAAGAGGTCAACCTCGACACGCCCGCAGGTGGGGCAGGCGACGAGGGTGGCGCCGTGCTGGCGCAGGCCGAGGCTCTTGAGGATCTCGTAGGCGACGAAGACCTCCTCGACCGGGTCGGTGGTCAGTGAGACCCGGATCGTGTCGCCGATGCCCTCGGCCAGCAGGGTGCCGATGCCCACGGCGGAGCGGATCGTGCCGGCCTTGGGCGTGCCCGCCTCGGTGACGCCCAGGTGGAGCGGGTAGTCGTTGAGCGGGGCCATGCGCCGGTAGGCCTCGAGCATCACCGGCACCTCGAAGGCCTTGAGCGAGATCTTGATGTCCCCGAAGTCGAGGTCCTCCAGGATCTTCACGTGGCCCAGCGCCGTGCGGACCATGTGCTCGGCGATCAGTTCGACCTGGCTGGCGTTCTTCTCCGCCATCTCGTCCACGAAGTCGCGGCTCATCGGCGGCAGCGAGCCGAAGTTGACGCCGATGCGGATCGGGATCCCCCGCTCCTTGGCCTTCGTCACGACCTCGCGCACGTCCTCCGGCTTGCGGATATTGCCGGGGTTGAGCCGCAACCCGTGGATCCCGGCATCGATCGCCTTGAGGGCCAGCGTGTGCTCGAAGTGGATGTCGGCGATCAGCGGGACCGGCGAGTGGGGCACGATCTCAGGCAGCGCGGCTGCCGCGACGCGGTCGGGCACGGCGATGCGGACGATCTCGCAGCCGGCATCAGCCAGCTCATGAATCTGGCGCAGTGTGGCCTTCGGATCGCGCGTGTCGGCGGTTGCCATCGACTGCACGACGACCGGGGCACCGCCACCGATCTGCACGTCACCGACGTGGATGGCGCGGGTCTTTCGACGCGGGGCTACCATGAACGGTGGACCTCCCTCGTGCGGCCGCGCACCTCGGCGCCGGGGCAACCCCACGCCCGGCGCGGCCCGACTGGCGTGTCACCCTGAGTGTGCGTCATGTGATGACCTGCTGTCCAGCGGGGCACGGGCGCTACCGCAAGAACGACTGGCCGCTGACCAGGCGCTCGATGTCGATGAAGGCGACGACGAACATGAACGCCAGCAGCAGGACCAGGCCGACGAAGTGGACGACTCCCTCCTTCTCGGGGGAGACGCGCTTGCCGCGGATGAACTCGATCGCCACGAAGAGCAGTCGCCCGCCGTCCAGTGCCGGCAGCGGCAGCAGGTTCAGGATGGCGAGATTCAGCGACAGGAGCACCATGAGATTGGTGAGCGTGACCCACGTCGGCGCGCTGCTGACGGCCAGCACCTCTGAGGTCAACTGGCCCATGCCGATGGGGCCGGTGATGCCGCTGAAGGGCACCGTCCCGCGCAGGAGCTGCACCAGGCCGTGGAACATCTGGACGACGACGTTCCACGTTTCGCTGATGCCCCGGGGCACGATCTGCCACCAGGGCAGCGGGTGGTAGACGACGTCCTGGCGGACGGCGAGGCCGATGTGTACCTCCGACTGCGCCGGGGTGATCGCCGGCACCGACAGGGTCAGCTCTACCGGGGCGCCATCGCGCTCGACCACCACCGGGACAGTCGTCCCGGCGGCGTTGCGGAGTGCCAGCAGGTAGGCAGAGCCGTCCTGGATCGGCTGGCCACCGACCTGGACCACAATGTCGCCGGGTTGGATGCCCGCCTGCTCGGCCGGGCTGCCCGGATCGACGCTGTCAACTTCCATCCGCGCCGCGGCGGCACTGGTAATCAGGATGCCGGTCCGCCCGGAGCCGGGCGGGGGATTCTCGCGCGGGACGACCTCGGTCTCCACTGTCTGGCCGTTACGCAGGAGTGTCACCGGCATCGGCTGGCCGGCGTGCTCCTCGGTGATCGCCACGACCTGGTCGACCGAGGTGACCTCCTTGCCGGCGACGGTGAGGAAGCGGTCGCCCGACTGCCATCCTGCCGCCTGCGCCGGGGAGTCCGGCTGCACCTCGGAGACGTAGACGTTCATCCGTGCTTCGCCCTGGATGCCGACCAGGGCGGTCATCAGCACGAAGGCGAGCAAGAAGTTCATCAGCGACCCGGCGGAGATGAACAGGGTCCGCTGGAGTCGCGACTTCGCCTGCATGCTCCCGGGATCGAACGACTTACCGTCCTCACCGAGGACGCGCACGAAGCCGCCGAGCGGGATCAGGTTGATCGAGTAGATGATGCCGTTGCGCCGGATACCGAACAGGCGCGGCGGGAGCCCGATCCCGAACTCTTCGACCTTGATGCCGACAAGTCGCGCTGTGACGAAGTGCCCGATCTCGTGGACGAGGATCAAGATTGCCAGGATCGGGATGATGTAAAGTGCATTCACTTGATGTACCTCAGAAGCCCGCGTGAGCAGTGCTTCCCAGATGAACCGCGGAAGCGGCCGTGATCGTCCCCCAATCGTACCGGTCAGTACCTACTCCCGTCAACGAGAACTGGTACCGAGGTGGGAGACTGGCGGGGGAGGCGTGGGCACGTGTTAGAATGGGCCGGCCGTGGGTTCCTCAGCGTTGATTCGTTCCACTCTCACCCCGGCGATCAGATCGGCTCGACGAGGTCGGGTCCGGCGATAGGGTGCGACCGTACACGGGGTTCTTCGTTAATCCCGTCAAGGGCTGCTTGCGCGGCGGTGCCCATTGCCGATGCATGCTGCGTGCTCTACACTCCCGGTGGTGTCCTTCTGTCATTGGTGACAGGACCACGGGCTAGCCGGTGTGGCGCGGGGTCGCCGATGCGACACGGATTCCAGCGTTCCGCGTTCCGGCATGCACGCAAGCGCGACCGAGATGACTACTCCTGCTCCGGCAACCGGACGCGCAGACACGTCTAGGAGGATGGTGATGGAGGAACGGATCGAGCGGTTCCTCGCCGCGCTGGGGCGAGATCGGGGGTTCTCGCCTAACACCGTATCGGCCTACCGGAACGACCTCAGCCAGTTCTGCCATTTCCTCTGCGAGCAACATGCGCTGCAGTCCTGGGCCGAACTCACGGGGACCATCCTGACCAACTACGTGCTCTACCTGCGCGAGCGCGGCTACGCCAATGCGACGGTGGCGCGCAAGGTGGCGGCGGTCAAGTCGTTCTGTCACTATCTGGTGGAGTGCGGGGAGCTTCGGCACGATCCGGCGGCGGAATTGCCGTCGCCCAAGGTGGACAAGTTCATCCCGCGGGCGATCACGCCGGAGCAGGTCGAGGCGCTGCTGGCCCAGCCGGCGCGGGAGCGCACGCCGGAGGCGCTCCGTGACAAGGCGATGCTGGAAACGCTCTATGCCAGCGGGATGCGGGTCAGCGAGCTGACGGCCCTGAACGTCGACGATCTCGACCTGGAGGCCGGGCGAGTCCGCTGCGGCAACAAGCCCGAGCGCCAGAGGTGGGTGCCCCTGAGCAGCAGCGCGATCGCCGCGCTCGATGAGTATTTGCAGCTCGGTCGCCCCTTCCTGCGCCAGTCGCCAGCCGAGCAGGCGCTCTTCCTCAACCACCGGGGCAGCCGGCTGACCCGCCAGGGCTTCTGGCTCATCCTCAAGTCGTACGCCGAGGCCGCCGAGTTGGGGGACATCACGCCGCACACCCTGCGGCACACCTTCGCCGCACACGCACTCACCCGTGGCCGCGCACTCCGCGAGGTCCAGCAGGTGTTGGGCCACGTCAGCATCTCCACCACCCAGGTCTATCAGCAGGTTGCCGCACAGGTGGGGCGCGCCAACGGGCATGCCCTCGTCTCGACCGTCGCGGCGTGCTACGATAACGACGGGTCGGAGTGAGGCATCCCAGGAGCGACGCTGCCACTCGCTCCGGTCGTTTCGGTAGCTCACGGGGTCCCCTCGTCGTCCCGACGGGGGGTTTTCGTCATTGAGAGCCGATGATGCGCGGCGACGATGCGGAAGGGCTCAGCGAGATGCACGCGGAGGAGACGCCATCGACGCCGGTGGCGATGGACACGATCGTGGCCCTGGCCAAGCGGCGTGGCTTCGTGTTCCAGGGGAGCGAGATTTACGGCGGGCTGGCCAATACCTGGGACTACGGACCGCTCGGCGTGGAGTTGCGCCGGAACATCAAGAACGCCTGGTGGCACTTCTTCGTCCAGCTCCGGCGCGACATCGTGGGGTTGGACGGCTCGATCCTGCTCCACCCGCGTGCGTGGGAGGCGTCGGGCCACGTCGACGAGTTCAACGACCCGCTGGTCGATTGCCGCAACTGCCAGACGCGCTACCGTGCCGACAACTTGATCGAGGAGCGACTGGGGCGGAATGTCGATGGCGCCACCATTGAGGAGATGACCCGCGTCATCAAGGAGTCCAATCTCGCCTGCCCGGTCTGCGGCCAGCGGGACTGGACGGAGGTGCGCCAGTTCAACCTCATGTTCCGCACCTTCCTCGGTCCGGTCGAGGCCAGCGGCACGCAGGCATTCCTCCGCCCGGAGACGGCGCAGGCGATCTTCCTCGATTACCGGAACGTGCTGCAGTCGAGCCGGGTGAAGATCCCCTTCGGGATCGCCCAGATCGGCAAGGCTTTCCGCAACGAGATCACGCCCGGGAACTTCATCTTCCGACTGCTCGAGTTCGAGCAGATGGAGATCGAGTACTTCATCCGCCCCGAGGGCTGGGAGCCGGTCTTCGAGGAGTGGCTTGACGCGATGCAGGCGTTCTTCCGCTTCATCGGGCTGGGCGAGGCACGCCTGCGCCAGCGGGAGCACGGGCCGGACGAGCTCTCGCACTACTCGAAGCGGACGGTGGACTTCGAATATGAGTTCCCGTTCGGTTGGAAAGAGTTGTGCGGCCTTGCCTACCGGACCGACTTCGATCTGCGGCGCCATCAGGAGTACAGCGGGGTCGACCTGACCTACTTCGACCAGGCGACGGGGGAGCGCTTCCTGCCACACGTGGTCGAGCCGACGATGGGCGTCGAGCGGCTGATGCTGGCCCTCATGGTGGACGCCTACCACGAGGAGGACGCCGTCGACGTTGCCGGCAAGCCGTACCGGCGCGTCGTGCTCCGGTTCCACCCGCGCATGGCGCCCTACAAGGCCGCGGTGCTCCCGCTGATGAAGAAGCCGGAGCTGGTGGCCAAGGCGAATGAGGTGTGGGACCTGCTGCGCCCGGAGTTCCCGACCGACTACGACGAGACGCAGAGCATCGGGCGGCGCTACCGGCGACAGGATGAGATCGGGACGCCCTTCTGCGTGACGATCGACTACGACACGCTGGAGGACGACTCGGTCACGATTCGCGACCGCGACAGCATGGAGCAGGTGCGGGTGCCGATTGCGGAGCTTGTCCCAACCCTGCGCGAGCGTCTGGAGCGGTAGCGCATCCGGAGCGCCGACATCGTGCCGGCTTCCGTCCTCGCCTCGCACGGGAAACGACGAGAGCCCGGTGGGTGTCGGCGCTCCTGGCTGCTACAGTTCGTCTTCGTTGTCGCCGACGATGCGCCGGTAGATACCGTCGAGTTCTTCCTCGGTGAAGAAATGGATCACGATGCGGCCGCCGGAGCGACCCTTGCGCAGCTCCACTTTCGTCCCCAGCGCGCGCCGGAACTGGTCCTCCAGCCGCTGCAGGGACGGGGGTGGGGGAGCCGGCTCGCGCGTGGTCCGGCGCCGGCCTTCGCGCCACTCCCGCACCAACTGCTCGGTCTGGCGCACGCTCAGGTCGCGGGCAATGACGATCTGGAGTGCGGCCACCTGCTCGACGGCCAGCGGCAAACCCAGGAGTGCCCGCGCGTGGCCCTCGGTGATCTGACCAACGGCCACCGCGGCACGGACCTCCTCGGGTGCGTCCAGGATACGGAGGGCGTTCGTGATCGCCACGCGGCTCTTGCCGACGCGCGCCGCTACCTCCGCCTGGGTCAGGCCGAACTCCTCGATCAACTGGCGGTAGGCGGTGGCCTCCTCGATGACGGTCAGGTCGGCCCGCTGCACGTTCTCGACCAGCGCCACTTCGAGCAGCTCGCGCGGGGTCGAGTCGCGGATGAGCGCAGGGACCGTGCGCAACCCGGCCAGACGGGCGGCACGCCAGCGTCGCTCGCCCGCTACGATGCGGTAGGGGACCGGGCCGTCGTTGTGAGCCAGGAGCAAGGGTTGGATCACGCCGTGCTCGCGGATGGAGGCGGCGAGGCTGGCGAGTTGTTCCGGGTCGAAGTCAGTGCGCGGCTGAAACGGGTTCGGCTCGATGGCGTCGATCTCAACCTCCTGAACCCCGCCGCTGCCGCCCGCTTGTCCGGCCTGGGCCTGGATCAGGGCGTCGAGACCCCGGCCGAGTCCCCCTTTGCGCTGCGCCATCCCCTATGCTCCTCCATTGCCACCAGCCTGTTGGCACTGTGAGTGTAGCATGGATGCCGGCGAGGGCCCGGCTCTTGCCCTGACAGGCCGGGGCGCCCCGGCCGATCGAGAGGGAGCATCGCTGCATGGGAGCGGTCATCGGGTTCGCGTTTGTCACCGTTGGGATCGGTGCGCTGCTGTCGGCGTGGGCGCACTTCGCTGATACGAGCCGCGCGCTGCGCGTGCTGCTGTACGTCGTCTTCGGCGGGTTCAGCCTGCTGATCCTCCTGGGCGGTATCGGCGTGCTGTTGCTCAGCGACGAGATGCCGGAACCGGGCATCACGCAGGTCGGCGGGTTGGCTGTCCTGGGACTCGGGCTGGGGCTCGGTCTCCCGCTCGTACCCTTTGTACGCCGCGTGCTTGCGCGCGTGATGCCCTTCGATCCGGACTCGGTGCCGGACATGGTCGGCCTTTCGCTCCTCTCCGCGATGATGCTTGCGTTCCCGCTGCTCGGCGAGGGGATGTCGGACGTCGGCGGGGTCTATGGGCCGGTGCAGCGCGGCGAACTTGTGGTCCAGACGGTGATTTTCGTGCTCCTTGCGTTCGTGGTCGTTGGGACATTCATCACCCGCGACCTGGGATCGGCCGTGCGGCGGCTTGGCCTCTGGATGCCGACACTGCGTCAGGTCGCGCTCGCCCTGGCCCTGGTGGTGGTCGCGTTCATCATCGCCGGGGTGGCCGGGGCGCTCACTCAAGTCTTTCAGCCGGAACTCGTGCAGGAGATCGAGGAGCGCATGCGCTCCGTGACCCAGGAGGTCACCAACGTTCCGGGGGCGCTCCTCCTGGGTTTGAGCGCCGGGATCGGCGAAGAGATCTTTTTCCGCGGCGCGATTCAACCCCGATACGGGATCGTCTTCACCTCGCTGGTCTTCACCGCGATCCACGTGCAGTACGACTTCAGCCTGATCCTGCTGGGTGTCTTCGCGTTGTCTGTCATGCTGGGACTGGAGCGCAAGTACATGGGGACCGTGGCGGCCATCATCACGCACGCGGCCTACAACACCCTCTCGGTGCTGCTCCAGGCAGCGGTGTAATCGCGCTGTTTCGGGCGTAGCGGGTTAGGGACCCGGCGTGCCATCCGGGGTAGCGTCAGGGGTTGCCGCCGGGGTTCCCGGGGCGGCGCTCTCGGTCGGCGCCGGACTCGCGTCCGGCGTCGTGGTGGGCTCGGGAGACGCTGGATCCGTGGGTTCGGCCGTCGGCTCGGGCGAGGCCGGCTCATCGGACGGTGACGGCTCCGGCGTCGGGGTCAGGAGATCACCGCGGCCGGAACTGTCGGGGTAGACCTCCCACTGACCCTGATAGGGGGTCGCCGGATCGAAGTAGAGGACGTAGACGTAGCCCGTGTCGCTGTAGAGCATCAGCCCGTTGGCGAACTCCTGGATACGCCCGTCCATCGGCTCATGGGCGGTCTCGGTGGTGGCGTAGCCGAGCTGCTCCTGGATCGTGGGGTTCTCCGCCCACAGCTTCCCGAAGGACTTGGTCGGGATCCAGAGGTTCGGCTCCGGCGCCGGCCCACCATACACGGGATCGTCCGCCGTCCAGGTGTCGGGCGCACTGAACCAGACCCCGTTGCTCTGGAGGACGTAGATCGTGCGGGTGTCGAAGCGCGCGTACATCGTGCCGCGCTGGAAGTCGAGCACTCCGGCTGCGGCGCTGTAGGCGCCCGGCGGTGTGGGGGCGCCCAGCCGGTCACGAACGTCCTCGTAGGCCCAGTAGACGCTGCCGAACGCGCCCGTAACGGGGACGGGTGTCGCGGCCGGCGGTGTCCCCGGCGACGGCGATCCGTCCGGTGGCGGTGAGGCCGCCGGCGGCTGGGTGGGCACCGGCGTGCTGGTCGGCGCCACGGTGGGCGGAGTGGTCGGCGTCGGGCTCGGTGCCGGCTGGGTGGCCGTCTGATTCGGCTGTGGCTGGGTGGGAGTCACCGTCGGCCCCGCACCTACCGGCGCGGTCGGCTGGCCACTCGTGGCCGTCGGTTCGGGTTGCGTCGGCGGCACCGTCGGCGGCGGATTCGTCGCGGTCGGAGCCTGAGTCACGACCGCCGCGGGCTGGGTGGGCGACGTCGGCCGCACCTCGGTCGGAGGCGGCGTCGGCGTCGGCTCCTGGGCGAGCACCGTGGTGGTCCGCAGGCGCAACTCCCACGGGGTTCGCAGTGAGCCGCCGTAGGCGTCCTTGGCGCCGGGCAGGATGATGATCCGGTAGTCGGTGTTGGCCAGAAGCGGCACTGTCTCGCTCGGGCTGGCGCCGATGATCATGGTGTTGCCGCGCCAGCTAATCGGCAGCCGTTCTTTCTCCGACGGTGGGTAAATCCGCAAGTGCTCCACGACCGACTCGGGGTCCATCGGCTTGTTGAAGGTGATCTCGATCGGTCGTTGGACGGGCCACTCCTGCACGGTCGTGGGTGGCGCGCCGGTCACCGCCGGCGGGAGGACGCGTTCGTAGCCGTGCATGAGGACGAAGGCGGTTGCAATCAGGAGCACGGCGACCGCGCCGACGGCGGAGAGCCCGATGCGGGCCCCGGAGATCCCGAACCAGCGCTGGAAGCGCGACGGTTCGCCGCGTTCGATGGTCTCCTCCCAGACCCGTCGTTGAATGTCAGCAGGTGGCGTTGGTGGTGGTGGTAGGTGGCGAACTTGCTCGCGGAGGAGTTGATACTCTTGGAGGAGGGTTGTGCAGTCTTCGCAGATGGCAAGGTGCTCGAGGAGCCTCCGGGTCTCGTCCGGCATCAACTCCCCGTCCATATAGGCCGATATCAGGGGCCGGATGGACTTGCACCCTGGCCGGCTCATGAGCGAGACGCTTCCTCCAGCCGCCGGTAGGTCCGGCGAAATTCTTCCCGCGCGCGGAAGAGGACTGACTTAACCGCGGAGCGGGAGAGCCCCATCACCTGCCCGATGTCCTCGCACGACATACCCTCGAACTCGCGAAGGATGAGCGCCATGCGATTCCGTGGGCTCATCTGCTGGAGGACCTGGTGCACGGTGGCTTGCGTCTCCTGGCTCAGGGCCTGACGCTCCGGATCGTCCATTGGACGACCGTGGAGGAGGTGCTCGTGCTTGTGGGCTTCCCAGGGAAGCCACCGAATGCGTTGACGCCGTCGGAGCACGTCGAGGCAGGCATTGGACGCAATCCGGTGTAACCAGGCCGAGATATTCAGGTCATCGGACGTCTGCGACAGCGCCCGGTACGCCCGGATGAAGCACTCTTGCGTCAGATCGCTGGCATCTTCGGCGTTGCCCATCATGCGGTAGATGAAGCCGTAGATCTGCCGCTCGTAGTGCTGGAAGATTGCCTCGAATGCTGCCTGGTCTCCCTCCTTCGCCCGGCTCACCCATATGGCCTCGTCCGCAGGAACGACGGCAGAGCCATCCATATGAGGTCCTCCGTATCCATGTAACGAGCGTGCCACCTGATTGGTTGTGGAACGCGCCACGGCGCGACCCGACCGGGGCGAAGAGGTCGCTCAACCCCAAGCGCGAACAACGGTGTCGATTCGCCAAGACGATACCTGATTCGATCCCGGGATGCAACCGGTTCTGGTCCGTCACCGGGAAGGGCTTTCACCCTGTTTCGCCCGCTGGGACTGGTCTAACGCCCACTGTGTCCGTACGGGGCGGGGCGAAACAGGGTGAACGATACACCGAATTGGTCCCCGCTGTCTGCCCCGCTGGCTTCGTTGCGGGGCAGCGCACGTGGGTGCTATACTGCGCCCGGCCCGCGAGCGACGGGCTTCTCTTTGCATGGGCATGAACGGCGACCGGTGGGCCGCGACGGAGTGTGGGAGTAGCACAGCGATGGTGGACGTAATCAGGAGTATCGAGCAGGAGCACCTGCGGGATGACGTCCCGCACTTTGGGCCTGGTGACACGGTGCGGGTCCACGTCAAGGTCGTCGAAGGTAACCGCGAGCGCATTCAGCCGTTCGAGGGCGTCGTCATCCGGCGGCGGGGCGGCGGCATCAACGAGAACTTCACGGTGCGCCGGATCGCGTCCCACGGCATCGGTGTCGAGCGCACGTTCCCGATCCACAGCCCACGCATCGACAAGATCGAGGTGCTGCGGCACGGTAAGGTGCGGCGGGCGAAGCTGTACTACCTACGCGGACGGACCGGGCGCGCCGCTCGGATCAAGGAGCGACGACGACCGGCCGGCAACTACCTGCGGTAGCCCGCGGGCGTGGATGTGATGAGCAACGGGTATGGCGAGGAGCGGTGCGTCAGCGCCGCTCCTGTGCTTTCAACGCCGGGTCGCACCGAGCCCTCCATCCACATCGAGGCGGAACTCTGGGCGCGGGGGCTGCGCCTGGTCGCCGGCGTGGACGAGGTGGGCCGCGGCTGCGTGGCCGGGCCAGTCGTGGCAGCCGCCTGCATCCTCCCTCCGGGGATCGAGGACATTCCCGGCGTGCGCGACTCAAAGACGCTCTCAGCCCGACAGCGCGAGCGGCTGGCGGAGGAGATCCGCCGCGTGGCGCTCGGGATCGGGCTGGGTGCGGCCTCGCGCCGGGAAATCGATCAATACAACATCCGCCAGGCCAGTGCGCTCGCCATGCGCCGCGCGCTGGCGCGCCTCGGCGCGTGGGACTTTGTGCTCTACGACGGGCGACCATTGCCCGAACTCGACCCGGAGCGCACCATGGCCGTGGTGAAAGGTGACGCGTCCTGCCTCTCGATCGCCTGCGCCTCCATCCTGGCCAAGGTCACCCGCGACGCACTCATGGCACGGCTGGCGCGGCGCCACCCCGAGTACGGCTGGGAGCGCAACGCGGGGTACGGCACAGCGGAGCACCTCGACGCGCTGCTTCGCGTCGGTCCCACCCCGCACCACCGCCGCACGTTCGCCCCGGTGCGCGACCTCCTCGCTGCCCAAGATCCCGGAGCCCGGCCGTGACTCGCCGCCGCCTGGGCGACGCCGGAGAGCGGCACGCCGAGCGGGTCCTGACCGCACGCGGCTGGCGCATCCTCGACCGGCAGTGGCGCGGAGAAGCTGGCGAGATCGACCTCGTTGCCCTCGACGGTGACGTGCTGGTGCTGGTCGAGGTGAAGACCCGGCGCGGCGACCGCTTCGGCACGGCGGAGGAGGCGGTCAGCCCGGCGAAGGCGGCGCGGCTCCTGGCGCTGGGCGAGGAGTACGTCGCGGCGCACCCGGAGCACAGCGAGCGGGTGTGGCGCGTCGATCTGGTGGCGATCACGCTGGACGCGCGCGGCGCGGTGGAGCGGCTCACCCACGTGCCGGACGCCTATTACACCGGGTAGCCTGGAGGAGGGCTGGACGATGAGCGCATCGACCCAGGAGCATCGGGCGCAGGCGCCGGAGTCGGTCACCTGCGCGGTGATCACCGTCAGCGACACCCGGACGCCCGAGACGGACCGAAGCGGCGCACTGATTCGTGAGCGGCTGACCGAGGCCGGCCACCAGGTGGTTGCCTACCGGATCGTGCCCGACGAGCCGGACCAGGTCGGTGCCCTGATCGACGAACTGGCGGGAACCTGCGATGCAATCATCCTCAACGGCGGCACCGGCATCGCGCGGCGGGATACGACCTACGACGCGGTAGCGGCGCGCCTGGAGAAACGGCTGGACGGCTTCGGCGAGCTGTTCCGCATGTTGAGCTATGCGGAGATCGGCGCCGCGGCGATGCTCTCCCGCGCCGTGGCCGGGGTCTACCGCGACACGCTCCTCTTCCTCACCCCGGGGTCGAGCAATGCCGTGGCTCTGGCCATGGACAAGCTCATCATCCCCGAGATCGCCCATATGGTGTACGAGATCCGGAAATAGGGTCCAGGGCCGCGCGGTTACGACCGTATCCCCGGAGTGTGAGCCTAGCTATGCCCGAGCCGGCTTCAGCCGGCTTTTCTTGTCAGCCCGGCGGCTTCAGCCCCGGGCACGTGCCACGGCGCGGCGATCCTCACACCACCCGTGCCAGACACGGCAGCGCCTGCGCCCCTGATCTTCTTTTCCCGGCCTGAGCCGGCACCTGGGACAGGTCGGGCGGGCGCCTTTGGTATGATCCTCGCGGCGTGATGATGGGGTTGCGCGGAAGGATGGAGACCATGGCGCAGAGTGGGGGACGGCCCGTGCGGCCACCGCAAGTCCTCAAGGGGATGCGAGACATCCTGCCCCAGCAGATGGTGCTGCGCCAGCATGTCATCAGTACCTTCCGGCGCGTCTTCGAGCGGTACGGCTTCGAGCCGATCGAGACGCCCGTGCTGGAGTACCTCGACGTCCTGACCGGGAAGTACGGCGAGGACGAGAAGCTGATCTACCACTTCACGGATCGCGGCGGGCGCGAGGTCGGGATGCGCTACGACCTGACGGTTCCGCTGGCGCGCTTCGTCGCCACCCATCGCCATGAACTCTCGTTCCCGTTCAAGCGCTACCACATCGAGCCGGTCTTCCGCGCCGATCGGCCGCAGCGCGGACGCTACCGGCAGTTCTGGCAGTGCGACGCCGACATCGTCGGCACGGCCTCGATGCTGGCCGACGCCGAGGTCATCATGGTCTGGATCGACGCGCTGTCGGCCATCCACATGCCGAACTTCGTGATCCACATCAACCACCGCAAGCTGCTCCAGAGCATGGCCCAGTTCGCCGGGGTGCCGGAGGCGCAGGCAGTGACGATCCACCGGGCTATCGACAAGCTCGGCAAGATCGGCCGTGAGGGCGTGCGCGAGGAGATGCTTCAGAACGGCATCTCTCCAGAGGCGGCGGACCGGGTGCTCGACCTGGTCGAGCTGGAGGGTGAGCCGGAGGTGGTCCTGGCTGAGCTGCGGACCCGCCTCGCGGGGAATCAGCTCGCCCAGGAGGGAATCGCCGATCTCGAGGAGTTGTTCCGCTACCTGGGCGAGATGAACGCCGATCCGAAGCATTACTGTCTGGATCTGGCGCTCGCGCGCGGGCTGGACTACTACACCGGTCCGGTCTTCGAGGCGATGGTTTCGGAACCGAACATCGGCTCGCTCGGCGGTGCCGGGCGCTACGACCACCTCATCGGCATGTTCCTGGGCGAGGACATCCCGGCCACCGGCGCCTCGCTCGGCCTGGAGCGCATCATCGACGTCATCCAGGAGCTGAACCTGTTGCCGCAGCCGCGGACGGTGACGGACGTGCTGGTGACGATCTTCGGCGATGAGGAGCTGGGCGCCTCGCTCGGATTCGTCAGTCAGCTCCGCGCTGCCGGCATCAACGCCGAGGTCTACCTGGGCGAGCGGCGTGACCTGCGCCGGCAGATGCAGTATGCCGACCGCAAGGGGATCCCGCTGGCGGCCTTCCTTGGCCCGGAGGAGATCGCGGCGGGGACGGTGAACCTGCGGGTCATGGCGAGCGGCGAGCAGTTCACCGTGCCGGTCGGGGAGGCGGTCGACACGATTGACCGCCTGCGGGTGCGGGAGCGCGACAGTGACGGTGCTGCTGGGGAATAGCGGCGCGCCGCGCTGGTACCAGGGCGGACCGGAGCGGCTGACGGCCTACCTGGAGCGACTGCGCACCTGGGGCGCGACTGCTACGGAGGTGGTCCTGCACCACGGCCCGGCGGACGAGCGCACCGCGCGTGTCCACCTGCTTGACCAGGATTGGGAGCGTGTCCTCCGGTGCTACCGGGATTCCGGGATTGCCGTGCAGGTGCATGTCTCTCTCGACCCGCGCTTCGCGACCCAGCGCTGGCTCGACGAGCAGGAGGCGCTGGCGCGCGAGTACGAGCCAATCCTGGGGGTGGTGCGCGACCTGGCTGCCGAGCAGGGCCGGGCGGTGCTCGTGCTTCACGGGGCGGGTGATCCGGCCCGCAGCTACGATGAAAACCGGCGGGCCACCATCGGGTTGCTGGCGTGGCTGGCAGAGGCAGCGGAGCGGATGCCGGGCGAGGTGCTGGTCGGCCTGGAGCTGGGTGCGATGAAGCCGGACCGGCCTGCTGCGACCGCCCGGTCGCGCGCTGACGTGCTGGCGCTGGTGCAGGCGGTGGATTCGCCCCGCGTCGGTATCTGCTGGGACCTGGCGCACGACTGCGAGAACGCCGCCCACGAGCCGGGCTGGTCGCCCGTGCCGAGCGCCGAGTTCCTCGACCGGGTGGTCCATGTTCACCTACACGACCTGGGAGATGACGGCGCCTCGCACTACCCGCCGCTGCTGGGGCGTGTGCCCATCGCCGAGCAGCTTGGGGCGCTGGCTGCCCGCCGTCCCCTGCCATCGATCATCATGGAAGTGCGCTGGCGCTGTGCGGCGCGGTTAGGCGACCCGTGGGATCTGCTCGGTGAGAGTTACCGGCGCGTCGGTGCGACCGTCGCGGAGTTGACCCGGCGCTAGGCGGTCCGGGTCGGTTCCCCGCTCGTCGTCATCGAGTGCGGGCGGGGGTCTCCTCGTCGACCGGTGCCGCTTCGGGAACGCGGCCGTTGGCGCTCAGCGTCGGGTGCCCCTCGGGAACCGATGTGGGGCGCTTTCCGAGGATCTTGCCGTACACGGCGAGCAGCTCGTGGACACGGGTGCGCCAGGAGAGGTGCGCAATCGCGCGCTCGCGCAGGCGAACGCCGCGCGCCACCGCCTGCTCCGGCCGCTCCAGCAGCCAGAGGATCCGATCGGCGAAGGCGGCCGCGTCGCCGAGTGGCGCGTAGACTCCCAGATCGCCCAGGATCTCCCGGTTGGCGGGAGCGTCGAAGGCGACGACCGGCAGGCCCATCGCCATGTAGTTGTAGAGCTTGCCGTTCCCCTCGGTCAGCGACATCTTCGGTGCAACGGCCACCTCGCCGAGCGCCAGATAGCGGTGAGCCTCGGCATAGGGAATGCGGCCCGGGAAGCTCATGTGACGCCCGAGCCCGAGACTCTCCGCCTTGAGGCGATAACGCTCGTTGCCAGGAAACCCCATGACCAGGAAGAACGCGTTCGGCTCGTGCGTTAGCACCCGTTGGGCGGCCTCCAGGAGGAGGTCGGCGCCCTGGTAGGGGGCGAGCAGGCCGAGGTAGACGATCACACGGGCCGACTCCGGGATGCCGAAGAGCTGGCGGAGTTCCGCGCGCTCCGCGTCGGTGACGGCCGCGGGAGAAAAGCGGTCGGTGTCGACCGCATCCAGCACCGTCGTCACGCGTTCGGGCGGGTAGCCGCGTTTGAGGAGGCGGGAGCGTGCGTTGTCGGTGCTGGCGATGATATGGTCTGGCAGGCGGTCGATCAGGTGTTCCAACCGGCGGACAGCGGCCTGGACGCGCCCGTTGCGGCGCAAGAAGCCGTGGTCGAGCATTTCCTCGGTGAGGCTGCCCTGGTAGTCGAACACCAGAGGGCGACGGATCAGCCGGGCCAGGACGCCGCCGATGAGGGCACCCTCGTGGAGGTGGGCGTGGATCAGGTCGGGCCGGATGCGCAGGGCCGTGCGCAGGACCTCCAGCGAGAGGACGGCGTCGAGGTACAACTTGTGGCGCGAGGAGCCGACGACGATCCGCTTGCGCCAGGGGACATCGAGCGAGCGGCGGATGTCAAGCCCGGGCACGTCGTTGCCGTTGTGGTAGGTGCAGATAGTGACCTGGTGGCCCAGCTCCAGGAGCGCACGCGTCTCCTCGTAGATGCGGACGTGGCAGCCGTAGTCGGCGAAGAAGGACGTAGGGGCGATCATCAGCACCCGGAGCGGACGAGTTAGTTTGCCCGGGATTGGTGACACGCGTGACATCCCTCCCTTCCCTGCGTGCCATTGTACGCGCCTGGGGCGCCCGGCGTCGTGGGCGGTCCCCCAGAACGAACGCCGGGAGGTGCGGGTGGTCGCGCGCGTGGATGGCTTGACGGCAGCGGCGCTTGCGCGGATAGTCACGCGCAACAGGCCGCAAGCCGAATGACGAAAGGGTGTGTGGGGTTCACGTATGAGTGCGGAAGAGCACCAGCGGGTCATGGTCGTTGTCGCCCATCCGGACGACATGGAGTTCAGCTCGGCGGGCACCGTCGCCAAGTTCATCCGTGAGGGGCGCGAGGTGGTACTGGTTCAGTGCACCTCGGGCGACAAAGGGACCGCACGCCGGGATATTACGTCTGAGGAGCTGGCCGCGCTGCGGGAAGAGGAGGAACGCGAGGCGTGCCGGCGCCTGGGCGTTCAGCATGTTGAGTTCCTGCGGCTGGGCGATGGGGAGTTGATGCCCGACCTCAATTTCCGTGAGAAGATCGTGCGCCAGATCCGGAAGCACCGGCCGGACATCGTCATCACTCACGACCCGTTCCGGCCTTACGCGCTCCACCCGGACCACCGGGCGGTCGGGATCACGACGGTCGACTCGGTCTATCCCACGGCACGTGATCCACTCTACTTCCCCGAGCATCTGGACGAAGGCCTTGAGCCGCACAAGGTCGCGGAACTCTGGCTCTTCGGCGCCGAGTACCCGGACACCTACATCGATATCAGCGACACGTTCGAGGCCAAGATCCACGCGCTCCGGGCTCACGTCAGCCAGGTCGGGGAGGCCAAGGACCTTGAGGAGCGCATACGGCAGCGTGCCGCCGAGGTCGGGGAGCCGCAGGGCATCGCGCTGGCCGAGGCGTTCAAGGTGATCAAGATGCGCCGGTGAGCGGCAGCTCGACGGCGCCGAGATCCGAAACCATTTCGTTGCGAATGTGTGCCGACCCTGTTATCGTAGAATGCAACTAGAACATCGCGTCAGGGCAGGCGACCGGCCGCCGTCCCCGGCGGCCGCGGGTGGGTCACCCGCCCGCGTCGTGCGGAAGGAATGCTGATGGCCGTACCACTTACCGTTACCCCGCCGGTCACTGACGAGCGGGCGATCCCGCGTTTCGGGGAGCGTCTGACCCGTGATGCCTACGGTCGGCCGATGACCTACCTGCGGATCTCCCTGACCGACCGCTGCAACCTGCGCTGCGTCTACTGTATGCCCGCCATCGGGGCCAAGTTCGCCCCGCGCGACGAGCTGCTGACGGACGAGGAGATCATCACCGTCGTCCGCGCTGCGGCGAAGATCGGCTTCTCCAAGATCCGGTTGACCGGCGGCGAGCCGACGGTCCGCCCGCATGTGGTCGACATCGTGCGCGAGATCGCGAACACGCCGGGTATCGACGATGTGTCGATGACCACGAACGGGCTGCTCCTGGCGCGGCTGGCAGAGGATCTCAAGGCCGCCGGGCTCCGGCGCGTCAACGTTAGCATCGATACCCTCAAGCCGGACCGCTTCACCCGCATCACGCGCGGCGGGAAGATCGAGAAGGTGTGGGCGGGCATCGAAGCGGCCGAGGCGGCGGGGCTGACCCCGATCAAGTTGAACGCCGTCGTCGTGCGTGGGCAGAACGACGACGAGGTGGCCGACCTGGCCGCGCTTACGATCGACCGCCCCTGGCAGATGCGCTTCATCGAGGTGATGCCGCTCGAAGGCGTGGGGGACGTGCACGACTCGGGTCTGGTGACGACCGCCGAGACCATGGACCTGATCGAGCAGGTGCACGGCCCGCTGGAGGGACTGGAAGCGCCGCCCGGCGATCCGGCCCGCATCTACCGTATTCAGGGGGCGAAGGGCACCATCGGGTTCATCAGCCCGGTGAGCCAGCCGTTCTGCGCGTTCTGCAACCGCATCCGCCTGACGGCAGACGGCAAGTTGCGCCTCTGCCTGCTGCGGAACGACGAGGTGGACGTGCGGGACATCCTGCGCAGCGGCGGCACCGAGGAGGACCTCATCGAGCAGATCCGCTTCGGCGTCTGGCGCAAGCCCTGGGGCCACGGCCTGGCCGAGGGCGACCGCAACACCGGCCGGGGGATGAGCCAGATCGGCGGGTAGCGGTGTGATGCGTCATGCGTCACCCGTCATACGTCATGCCTGTGTCCTGCTCCGTACTGCGTCTTGCGTGAGGCGTGATGCGTGACGGATGACGCATGACGCGTGACGGATGACGGAGGACGCATGGGCGCGAATCTGGTGCGGGAGAAGCTGGCGCAGGCGACGGAGATCCTCGACGAGCTCGACATCGACCTCTGGCTCGTCGTGGCGCGGGAGAGTGACACGCTCGGTGACCCGAGCCTGCCGCTGGTGGTCGGTACCAGCGTCACCTGGGAGTCCGCCTTCTTAATCTCTCGCACCGGACGGCACCGCGCCATCGTCGGCACGGGCGATGTCGAGAACATCAAGCAGACCGGTGCCTGGGACGATGTGGTCGGCTACGTCGAGGGGATCAGCGATCCGCTGCGGCAGGCTATCGCCGAGTACGATCCCAACCGGATCGCCCTGAACTTCTCCAAGGACAACAACATCGCCGACGGGCTGACCTACGGGATGTACCTGGTGCTCCAGGACATTCTGGGCGATACCCCGTACTGGAGCCGGGTGGTGTCGGGGGAGCCGGTCGCCTCCCGCGTGCGCAGCCGCAAGTCGCCGGAGGAGCAGCGACGCATTCGGGCTGCCGTGGCGACCACGGTCGAGATCTGGGAGGAGCTGCGGCAGTGGTTGCGGCCGGGGCTCACCGAGCGCGAGATCGCTGCCTTCATGCACGAGCGGGTGGCGGCGCGCGGGCTGACGACGGCCTGGGACCCGCGCTACTGCCCGACCGTCACTGCGGGCCCCGAATCCCCGGTCGGCCACGTGGGGCCGACCGACATCGTGGTCGAGCCGGGGCACCTGCTGTCGCTCGACTTCGGCGTCCGCCAGGAGGAGTACACCTCGGACCTGCAACGCACCTTCTACTTCCTGCGGCCGGGTGAGACGTCGGCGCCGCCCGAGGTCGAGCGAGCGTTCGGTATCATCTCGGGGGCTATCCAGGCTGCGGCGGAGGCGCTGAAGCCGGGCGTGCAGGGCTGGGAAGTGGACCAGGTCGCGCGGGACATCTTCGCCCGGGAGGGCGTGCCTCCGTGGGAGTTCGGCCTGGGGCACCAGGTGGGGCGTGCCGTCCATGACGGGGGCTGCCTGCTCGGGCCGCGGTGGGAGCGCTACGGCCAGCGGCCCTACGACCGGGTGGAGAAGGATCAGGTCTACACACTTGAGATCGGCATGACCGTGCCGGGTTATGGCCGCGTCAACCTGGAGGAGGACGTGGTCGTCACCGCAGATGGCTGCGAGTTCTTGACGCCGCCGCAGCGGGAGCCGATCTTGATCGGGTAGGAGCGAGCCGGCAGGGGAGGGGATCATGACGACGCTGGGGGAAATTCGAGAGCGGGCGGCGGCTTATCAGCAGGACTACGTGCGCGACCTGGAGCGCATCGTCAACATCGACAGCGGCACCTTCGACAAGGAGGGTGTCGACCGGGCAGGGGGATTCTTGCGCGACCTCCTCGCCGGGATCGGCTGCGAGATCGCCGTCCATCCAAACAGCGACCTGGGCGACAACTTCACCGCGACCCTGCGCGGGTCGGGCTCCCGCCGGCTGATGCTGCTCGGCCACTTCGACACCGTCTACCCGGCGGGGACCGTCGCCGAGCGACCGTTCACTGTGCGTGACGGGCGCGGCTACGGTCCGGCGACGATGGACATGAAGGGCGGCCTGATCCTCGGCTACTACGCCCTGCGCATCCTGCGCGACCTCGGCTTTGACGACTTCGCTGAGATTACCTTCGTCGCCAACTCGGACGAGGAGATCGGCTCACCGACCTCGCGGGCGCTGATCGAGTCGGAAGCCCAGCGGATGGACGCGGTCTTCGTGCTCGAGCCGGGCCGAGCGAACGGCGGGGTGCTGGCAACCCGCAAGGGCGTCGGCATGTACGAGCTGGTCGTGCATGGGCGCGCGGCGCATGCCGGTGCCGCACCGCATGAGGGGCGGAGCGCGAACCTCGAACTCGCGCACAAGATCATCGCGCTCCATGAGCTGAACAACCCGGATACCGGTACAACAGTCTCCGCCAACGTGATGCGCGGCGGGTCCCGGCGCAACGTCATCTCGGACCACGCGTCGGTCGAGGTGGACGTCCGCGTGCCGACGCAGGCCGAGGCGGAGCGCGTGCACGCGGCGATCACCGAGATTGCCGCGCGGCAGTGGGTTCCGGACACCGAGACGATCCTCACCGGCGGGCTCAACCGGCCGCCGATGGAGAAGGTCCCCGGAACGGACGCCCTACTCAACCTGGCTCGGGAGATCGTCGAAGGGCTGGGCTTCCAGTACCAGGAGTTGACGAGTGGCGGCGGCAGCGACGGGAACTTCACCGCCGCGATCGGTGTGCCGACGCTCGACTCGCTCGGGCCGGTGGGGCAGAACGCCCACAGCGTCGATGAGTGGGTGGATCTGACGACGGTGCCGGAGCGGCTGACGCTCGTCACCGCGCTCCTGATGCGTGCTCCGAAGCGGCCATGACGGCGACGCTCCCCCGGCGCGACCGACGCGCCTTCCTTCCAGCCTTCCCCCACGTGCGAGGGACGCTGCCGCGCCCGCTGGCGACATCGTTGGTGGTCGCCGCGGCGGTGCTCCTCGCGGCGGCCGTCGGCTGGTTTTCCGTAGTGCAGGGGCCGATCCCCGCGGCCGCGATCGTGGCCGGGCTGGTCGCGGCCGTGGTCGTACTGAGCGACCCGCGCGCCGGGATCTGGGCGGTGGTGGGGGTCATGACCCTGCTGCCCTTCGCGGTCATTCCGGTGCGGGTCGGCCTCACGCTCACGCTGTTCGAGGCGGCGGCGCTGGGGACGCTCGGGGTGTGGGCGCTGCGGGTCATGCTCCGGCGGGACGAGCGGATCGTCTCGAACACCCCGGCCGCGCTGATCGTGCTCCTCCTCGCCTTCACGCTGTTCGCCTTCCTGCTCGGGGTGCACAACGCCTACAGCTCGCAGACCTTCCACGACTACGGCAAGTTCGTGCTCGCGGTCCTGCTCGTCTTTGTCGTGTGGAACACGACGCGCACGCTGGACGATGCGCGCCGCCTCACCACGGTGCTGCTGCTGGGCACGGGCGCGGCGGCGGCGCTGGGCCTGGTGCTGTACGCAGGGGGGCCGGGACTGACGCTGCGGGTTCTCTCCCGCCTGATCCCCTACGGCTACCCGTCGACTCGCATCGTGCGCTTCGTCGAGGACGACCCGTCCAGGCCGATGCGCCTGATCTCGACCTCGGTCGACCCCAACTCCTTCGGTGGACTGCTGGCCGTCGTCTTCGTCCTCGCCTGCGCGGCGGCAATTGCACGGCAGCGGCTGCTGCCCCGCTGGTTGACCGGACCAGTCATCCTGCTGACGGGGATGGCGATGTTGCTGACCCAGTCGCGTGGGGCATGGGTGGGCGCGGCGGCGGGGCTGGCCGTCCTGACCCTGCTCCGTTACCGCTGGCTGATCGTGCCCGGCGGTGTGCTTGCGGCGGCGGTGCTCGGTCTCGGGCTCGGGAGCAGTTTCATCCACCGGCTCTACCTGGGCCTGACGCTCCAGGACCAGGCGACCAAGTTGCGACTGGCCGAATACCGCAACGCCATTGCGATCATCCGCGAGCACCCATTCTTCGGCGTCGGCTTTGGCGAGGCACCGTCGATCACGCTGCAGACGGGCGTGTCGAGCATCTACCTGACGATCGCCGAGCGGACCGGGCTGCTCGGGCTGGCGGTCTTCCTGTTCGCGGTCGGTGCCGTGGCGCTGGCGGGGTTCCGCTTCTGGCGGCACCAGCGGGATACGGCTGCCGGCGACCTCGCGCTCGGCTTGCTCGCCGCGCTGGCGACGGCGCTGACGGTCGGCGTCTTCGACCACTACTTCTTCAACATCACCTTCCCGCACATGGTCGCGCTCTTCTGGATGATCTGCGGGTTGATCCTGGCACTCGCGTACCCATCACGATTGCGCCGGTGGGCTGGAGCGTAGCCCGCAGGGACGCTGCGAGCCGGTCGGCGGCTCACTCGCCCAGGGGATGATCGATGATCTCTTCGAGGGGCTGTGCCGCACCTGCTGCCAGGACGGCCTTGAAGGTCGCCTCGCCGAGAGCCGCGCGGGCGCGGGTGGCTGCACGCGTCAGTTCTGCCCGATCGATCTGGAGCGGTGAGCGGCCGACCGCTGCCCGGAGTGCGCCCGCTGCACCGAGGAGCCGTGCGGCCTGCTCTGGGTCGCGGCCCCGCGCCAGTGCCACGGCCATCCCCTCCAGACAGTCCGCGATCCCGGGGCGCGAGCCGTTCTGACGGTAGATTTCCAGGCTCTCCTGGTAGGCGAACAACGCACGGTCGATGTCGCCCAGGCGGTCGGCCAGACGCCCGTGTTGCACGAGCGCCAGCGCGATGCCGCGCCGGTTGCGGTGGGCGCGCGCCAAGCTCAGGCTTTCCGCGAAACACGTCCTGGCCGCTTCGGTCGCCCCGAGTTCCAGGTGCGCGTACCCGAGCTGGCAGAGGACGATGTGCAGGTTCAACTGGTCGTCCTCGGCGCGGACGAGGTGACATGCCTCCTCGAAGGCGTCGCGGGCTGCCGCGTAGTCCGACTCGGCCAGGGCGACGTCACCCAGCCCGGCGTGCGCCATCGCGACGCCCCACGGGTCAGCGTTGGCCCGGCTGAGCTCCAGGCTCTCCTGGTAGTCCTGGCGAGCCGCGGCGAGACGACCCTGACGCACGGCGATGTGGCCGAGTTGAGTGAGCGTCCCGGCGACGAGGTGCGGATTCCCCAGTGACCGCGCCAGTGGCAGGCACTGGGTGAGCAGCCCTTCGGCAGCATCCAGCTCGCCCAGGCGCATGGAGACGGTGGCGGCCCCGATGAGCGCGTCGCAGTACGCGCGCACGCCCTCCGGGGTGTCGAACGGCGGAGGCCCGGCGGCCAGGACTGCATCGAACCAGCGGCGCCCCTCCCGAGCGAGCCCGCGCGCCACCCAGAAGCGCCACAGTGCCCCGCTGAGCCGCAGGCCGACCTCCAACTCTCCCCGCTCGATCGCCCACCGCAGCGCCGCGCGGAGGTTGTCGTGCTCCAGCTCCAGCCGCGTCAGCCAGGTTGTCTGGCCGGCCCCGGTCAGCGCGGGTGCCGCCGCCTCGGCCACGCCCAGGAAATAGTGGGCGTGGCGCTCCCGGACCTCGTCCATGGCGCCGCTCTCTCGGAGTCGCGCCAGCGCATACGCGCGCACTGTCTCGAGCAGATAGAAGCGGAGAGACCCGTCTGGCACATCCGAGCGCTCCACGAGGCTGCTCAGGTGGAGGGCTTCCAGCCCCATCAACGTCTCCGTGGGCGCTCCGTCCTCCAAGCAGACAGCCTGGACCGCCTCCGGCGTGAATCCGCCTGCGAAGACGCCGAGCGCCGCCAGCAACGCGCGCTCCTCCGGGGTGAGCAGCGCGTAGCTCCAGTCGAATGCCTGCCGCAGCGTTTGCTGCCGTGCCGGCAGATCGCGCGGCGCGGTCCCCAGGGTGGCGTGCCGCTCGGAGAGCCGCGCCAGCAGTGCCTCCGGCGGGAAGAGACGGATGCGTGCTGCTGCCAGCTCGATCGCTAGCGGCAGACCGTCGAGCCGGTGGCAGATGGCGGCGACCGTCTCCCGGTTGGCCGGGGTCAGAGTGAAATCCGGCCGTACCGCGCGGGCCGCCTGGAGGAAGAGCTGTACCGCCTCGCTCTCTTCGGGGCGGTGGGGGTCCGATGGGAGCGGCAGCGGAGGGACGCGGAACTCCTGTTCACCGTACAGGCGCAGCGGGATGCGGCTGGTGGCCAGCACCCGCAGGCCTGGTGCGGTGGCCAGCAAGGAGCTGACGATTGTCGAAGCCTCGATCACGTGCTCGAAATTGTCGACGATCAGGAGGAGGTTGCGATTCCCGATGGCTCGCGCGATTCGCTCCTCGGGCGAGGCGCCGACGGCCTGCTGCGCATCCAGTGCCCGCTCAATGGTGCCGGGGACAAGGCGCGGGTCATCGAGCGGGGAGAGGTCGACGAAGATCCTCCCGCCGGGGAAAGCGTCCTTGCTCTCGGCGGCGACCTGCAGCGCGAGGCGAGTCTTGCCGGTGCCGCCCACGCCGGTGAGCGTCACCAGGCGGCTCGTGGTCAGGAGTTGACGAATCTGGGCCACCTCGCGGCGGCGGCCCACCAGCGGCCTCACCGGGGCGGGCAGGTTGTCGTGTGCCGGCGGATCAGCCGTGGCACGGCGCCGGTGCGGGACGGCAGCGATGAAGGCGTGTCGTTCCTCCTCGGAGAGCGCCAGGGCGTCCGCGAGAGCGCGCACGGTGTGGGGATAGGGATACCGGCGTTCACCCCGCTCGAGGGCGGCGATGCCATTGGCGGACAACCCGGCGCGCTCGGCCAGCTCCTCGCGCGTCAAGCTTGCCGCCTCTCGATGGTGCCGCAGCAGGTCGCCGAACGGCGGCCGGTCGTCGGTGCGCATCCCGTCAGCCGCCTTCTCTACCACGGAAGTGTGAGCCTAGTGTGGGCCCCACGTGGGACAGGTGAGTATAGGCGCTGCCCGCTACGCACGTCAAACTCTCCAAGGATCGGGATCGCCTCCCCAGTGCCATCTGCGTGCGTTGTCCACGCCGTGAGAGCCGTGGGGCAGGGTGATCCTCGCGGGATGAGTCGTGGCACAGGCGACGACGGGCTGCGCGCCGAGGAAGAGGAGGGGAAGACATGAGGCGTGTGCGACCGGCGATGCTGATTCGGTGGATGCTTGCGCTCCTCGTCGCAGGCGCTGCCTTCCCCTGGCTGACTGCTGGAGGCAGCACCGTGGCGGCGGAGCCGCAGCCGATCATCATCGACGATTTCTCAACGCCCCAGGCCGAAATCGCGAACTTTCAACCGGGTACGCGGGCCGCATCGGCCGTCACGGACGAGGGAATCCTGGGCGGGGTGCGCGTCATCAGTGCGGAGCATACGGGCACGACGACGGTGAACTCGTTCTTCTGGGTCGGTGTCAAAGACGGTTACTACTACAGTTCGCGCCAGACAAACGGCCAAGGCAACGGTGCGATCTGGTGGCACGGGAACACGAACACCAACACGCTCGATCCAACCGGGCTCGGCGGTGTCGATCTGACCGGCGGGGGCTACTGGGACGGGTTCGCGCTCGTTGCTGGACGCAACGTTCTGCTCTATGAGGTCGTGGTAACCGTCTACACTGACGGAACCCACTACTCGACCGCGTCGTTCATGCCTCCCTTCATACCGTCCTTGAGCGAACCGCAGGAAACGGTTCGACTCCCCTTCGCCGGGTTCACAGCCGCAGGCGCGGACGGCGGTGCGGACTTCAGCAATGTCGGGGCGATCACCATCACATTCTTCGCGACTGTCGGTTATGGTCCAGCTATCTCGTTGTTCAAGACCGAGCGCATGAACGTTCCGCCGAATGTTAACGCGGGTGGGCCGTACAGCGGGTCCGTGCTTCAGCCGGTCTCGATCGCCGGCCAGGTGGACGATCGCGATGACGACACGATCACAACTACCTGGGACTGGGAAGCGGTCGGTGGCACGAGCGGCACGTGTATCGTTGCGAACGCCAGCGCGCTCACGACGACCGTAACCTGCACTGGAGTCGGGACGTACCGTCTCACGCTGACCGCCTCCGACGGTGTCAACTCACCCGTGACCGCGGAGGCATCGCTCACGATCAATCAGGAATCGCCCACGATTACCTGGAACCCGCCGACGTCGATCACGTACGGTCCGCTCGGCGCGACGGAACTCGGCGCCACGGCATCCGTCGCTGGAAGCTTCAGCTACCACTACGACGGGGTAACGGTCGACGGGCGCACGGTCAGCGGGCCGGCAGGGATCGGCACAGTGCTGGATGTGGGTACGTACACGCTGACGGCGACATTCACGCCGGATGACACGACACATTACTCCTCGGTCGAGCAGTCGCGGCCCCTCCAGGTCACCCCGGCGACAATATCCGTGCACGTGAACAATGCGAGCCGCGCGTACTACCACCCCAACCCGACGTTTTCGGGGACGCTGACCGGCGTCGTTCCCGGCGATGCCATCACCGCTGAGTACACCACCACCGCCACATTGACGAGCCCAATCGGCCAATATCCGATCACCCCGACGCTGTCAGATCCGGATGACCGGCTCATCAACTACAACGTAACGGTAAGCAACGGAAGGCTCATCATCACCGCTGCTCAGACCTCGATCACGGTGGAAGATAGCGTCATGACGTCGACCGCGACCAGCGTCGAGCTGCGCGCGACCGTTACTTCCGATGTGCCGGTGCTGGCTGGTCAGGTGACGTTCAGCCTGACCGACGGTGCCGGGAACGAGATCGGCACGCCGTCCACGGTGCAGCTTTCCGGAGGGCAGGCCGTCATCACCTTCCCTACGGGTGGGCCGCTGTCGACCGGCACGTACACGATTCACGGTATCTACGATGACCCGGCCCGCAATTACGCCGGTAGCGAGGGACAGGCTACGCTGACGGTCAACGCGGCCGGCCCGGCGACGGTAACCCTCATGCCCGGCAACACCGTCGCGACCGTCGGGGATCGAATTACCGAGACGGTTGAGGTGTTGGACGCCGGTGGCCGTCCCGTTGCCGATGGGTCGGTCGTGACCCTCAAAGTGAGCGGCGTGAACACGACGACCCTGACCGCCACCACCGTCAACGGCCGGGCCACGTTCGAGCTGGAGGCCATCTTCCCCGGCGTGGACACCGTTACCGCGGAGGCGGGTGGGGTAACCGCGAGTGCCACCGTGACCTGGCGGGAGCCGCCATCGGCGGGTGCCGCGCTCATCCTCGTCATCAACCCGCCGCGGCCCTTCGCGCTGGTGACGGCCATCAGCTTCTGGGGCCACCCCAGCGGGACCGTTCACTACCAGGCCCCGGATCTGAAGCTGCAGAGCAGCAAGATTACGAGCGTGGTGGCGACGAAGGGCTCCGCGACGATCTTCGGCACCGCGACCGTCGCCGGCCAGCCGGTCGTCTTCCGGGTGGATGTGACCGGTGGGTTGCGCGACGGCACCGTCCGCTTGCGCGTCAGTAACGGTTTCGACTCCGGCGTCGTCCCGGTCAAGATCACGCTGCAGCTTTCCTGAGCCGGTAACCTCCCCGCTGCGTCCCGGGTGCCAGGTGCGCCCGGGGCGCGCTTTCTCCTTACCGTACCTCGCGTTGACGCGGCTTCGCGGCGTGTGCTAACGTGCCGCTCCGGAGGGAACCGGCGTGACACGACTGATTGCGCACCTGATCGCGAACGGCCTGGCGGTAGTGCTGCTGGCCCGGTTGATCCCGGAGCATGTCGGCTACACCGACACCGCGGCCGTGGTGATCTTCGCCATCGTCTTGGCGCTGCTGAATGCAGTGCTGCGCCCCATCCTGCAACTGGTGGCGCTACCGATTACCTGCCTGACCCTGGGGATCTTCGCGCTGGTGGTCAACGCGGTTGTCTTCTACCTGGCCGGCGCGCTCATTGCGGGGATCCAGATCACCTTCATCGGCGCGCTGGTCGGCAGCGTCACCGAGAGTGTCCTGAGCGGTATCCTGTGGCGGCTGTTCGCAACCGACGGCAAGTGGTGAGGAGCGGCAGGCATGGCTCGACCGTACCCGGTGGGTGTCTTCGCACCCGTGGCCACGACGTTTACCTCTGATGGGGCTCTGGACCTGGACCGGTTCCGTGCCAACATGGAGTGGTACGCGACGTCGTCCCTCGACGGCATCGTGATCATGGGCTCCAACGGCGAGTACGTGAGCCTGTCGCCGGATGAGAAGCTGGCCCTGATCGAGGCGGGGGTCAAGGCGGTCGACGGACGTAAGCCGATCGTCGCCGGGACCGGAGTCGAGTCCACCCGCGGCACGATCGAATTGACAAAGGCTGCGGCGGAGCTGGGCGCGAACTACGCGCTGGTCGTGACGCCGCACTATTACAAGCCACGCTACGACAAGGCCGCCTACGTGCGGCACTTCCACGCGGTCGCTGATGCGTCGCCCATCCCGGTCATCGTCTACGTCATGGCGGCCTATACCGGGGTCGACCTGCCGGTGGACACCGTGGTCGAGATCGCCCAGCATCCGAACATCGTGGGGATCAAGGACAGCGGCGGGAACGCGCCGAAGGTCGCCGAGATGGTGGCGCGTACCCCGGAGGACTTCGGCGTGCTGGCCGGGTCGGCCAACTTCCTCTACCCCGCGCTCTGCCTGGGGGCGACGGGCGGTATCCTGGCGCTGGCCAACGTGGCGCCCGACGCGTGTCAGGAGATCGTCCAGGCGTTCCGCGCCGGGGACCACGAACGGGCGCGGGCGACCCAGTTCCGCCTGCTGGCACCGAACGCGGCGGTGACCACGCGCTTCGGGATCGCGGGCCTGAAGGCGGCGATGGACATGATCGGCCTGCACGGGGGCGATCCACGGCCGCCGCTCCTGCCCCTGAACGACGCGGAGCGGGCGGAGGTCCGGCGTATCATGGAGGAAGCCGGCATCCTTGCCCGCGCCTGAGCAGCTTTCGGAGATCGAGACGTTCCCGGCGCCGATCACGGTCGGGGTGGTGGCGGATACGCACCTGTCGGCGCGGGCCGCGGCCCGCGCCGGGCTCCCCGCACCGCTGTTGGCCGGGCTGCGCGGGGTCGATCTGATCCTCCACGCCGGGGATGTAACGAGCCCGGAGGCGCTGGCGCTCTTCGAGGCGCTCGCCCCGGTGCGGGCGGTGCAGGGGAACAACGAGGACCCGGCACTCCGCATGCGGCTGCCGCGCATCCGCTACTTCCGCTTCGGCAACTTCACCGCCGGGCTGATGCACGGGCACGATGTCGAGCGGATGACCGCCCGCCAGGCGGCGGAGCACACGCTGGGCGGCCGGGTCGATGTCGCGATCTTCGGTCACAGCCACCGGCCAGTCTGCGAGTGGCGCGACGGCACGCTCTTCTTCAACCCCGGCTCTCCAACCCAGAAGCGCTGGGAACCGCGCTACTCCTACGGGATCATCCGCTTCACGGACACCGTCGAGCCGGAGCTGCAGTTCTTCGATCCGTGATGCGTGATGCGTGATGCGTGATGCGTCATACGTCATACGTCA
>Ga0207873_1000578_pt1 | contig 39337 bp, 38 predicted proteins | sample BGWIniCompost_FD_187373 | JGI IMG/M metagenome (GOLD analysis project Ga0207873, IMG submission 187373) | Cellulose adapted compost microbial communities from Newby Island Compost Facility, Milpitas, CA, USA - BGW Initial Compost (SPAdes)... ... | reverse complement strand
CGAACCCCACTTGGGGTCCTCATCGCAACCTCTCTCCGCCAGATACGCAAAACGCCCCTTGCGGGGCGCTTCGCGTATCTGGCGGAGAGAGGGGGATTCGAACCCCCGAAGCGCTGTTTAGGCGCTTACACACTTTCCAGGCGTGCTCCTTCAACCACTCGGACACCTCTCCGGGAGGTCCCGGCGGGCGGCGTCCGGCCGCGCGCAGGGGCCGGAAATTCTAGCCGTCGCCCGGCTTTACCACAACCGAACGGGCGCGGGCCCGGGCCCGGCCGGAGGCGGCCGGACCGGACAAGCGGTGCCGTGGCACGGCACAATGCACGCATGTCCTACCTCGTCCTCGCGCGCAAGTGGCGCCCCCGGCGGTTCGCCGAACTGGTGGGCCAGGAACACGTGGTCCGGGCCCTGAGCAATGCGCTCGAGTCGGGCCGCGTCCACCACGCCTACCTGTTCACCGGCACCCGCGGCGTCGGCAAGACCACGATCGCCCGCATCTTCGCCAAGAGCCTGAACTGCGAGAAGGGCACCGGCGCCGACCCCTGCGGCGAGTGCGAGACCTGCCTGGCCATCGATGCCGGGCGCTACATCGACCTGCTCGAGATCGACGCCGCCTCCAACACCGGCGTCGACAACGTGCGCGACCTGATCGACAACGCGCAGTACATGCCCTCGCGCGGCCGCTACAAGGTGTACCTCATCGACGAGGTGCACATGCTCTCCAAGCCGGCGTTCAACGCGCTGCTCAAGACGCTGGAGGAGCCGCCGGAGCACGTGAAGTTCCTGTTCGCGACCACCGACCCGGAGAAGCTCCTGGTCACGGTGCTGTCGCGCTGCCTGCAGTTCAACCTCAAGCGCCTGGACGAGGAGCAGATCGGCGGACAGATCGCGAAGATCCTGGAGGCCGAAGGCATCGCCGCCGAGCCGGGCGCGGTGCGCCAGCTGGCGCGCGCGGCCGACGGCAGCCTGCGCGACGGACTGTCGCTGCTCGACCAGGCCATCGCCTACAGCGGCGCCGGCGCCGCGGGCAAGGTGCTGACGGCCGATGCGGTGGCCGGGATGCTGGGCACGGTCGACCGCGCCCGGATCGGCGCGCTGCTGCAGGCGCTGGCCGACGGCGACGGTGCGGCGCTGATGGCCGCGATCGCGTCCCTGGCCGAGATGTCGCCGGACTGGGCGGGGGTGCTCGACGCGCTCGCCGCCGCGCTGCACCGGATCCAGGTGCGCCAGCTCGTTCCCGAGGCGGTCGTCGACGGCGACGGCCTGGACGTGGACGGGCTGGCCGCGTCGCTGCGGCCCGAGGTGGTGCAGCTCTGGTACCAGATGGCGCTCGCCGGGCGCCGCGACCTGCCGCTGGCCCCGGGGCCGCGCGCCGGCTTCGAGATGAGCCTGCTGCGGATGCTGGCGTTCCGGCCGGTGGAAGGCGCGGGGCAGGGGGCCGGCACGTCCGGTGGCGGCTCGGCCGGACGCGGCTCCCCGCGCGATGCCGCGACCGCCGCCGCGGCGGCCGCCCGAGCGGCGCTGGCCGACGAGTTGCCGCCGCGTGCGGAACCTTCCCGGCGCAGCGCTCCTGCGTCCGCGGCGCCGGAACCCGCGCCGCGGCCGGAGCCCGCACCCCCGCCGTCTGCCGCGCCATCGCGGCCGTCGGGCCCGGCCCCGGACGCGGGCGCCATCGGGATGGCGCCGAAGCCGCGGGTGACGGACCTGGACGCCGCCGGCTGGCTCGACCTCGTCGCCGGCCTTGCCCTGCGCGGCCCGGTGCGCGAACTCGCCGCCCACGCCGCCTTCATCGACTGGCGCGACGGCGTGCTGCGCCTGGGGCTCACGCCCGCCGACGACCACCTCAAGACCCCGTTCCTCGTGAACCAGCTGGCGCAGGCGCTCGCGCCCGCCCTCGGTGTCGCGCCGCAGCTGCGCTTCGAGGAAACCGCCGCCGCCGAGGCCGAGACCCTGCACGCGCGCACCGAGCGGCAGCGCGACGCACGCAAGGCGGCGGCCGAGCAGGCGTTCCTGTCCGATCCCGACGTGCAGCGGCTGATGCAGGAGCGCGGCGCCAGGCTGGTGCCCGATTCGATCCGACCCTTCGACCAAGGCTGAAACGACATGCGTGGAAACATCGCCCAGCTGATGCAGCAGGCGCAGAAGATGCAGGAGAACATGCAGAAGGTGCAGCAGGAGATCGCTGCGCTCGAGGTCACCGGCAGCGCCGGTGGCGGCATGGTCACCGTGACCCTGTCCGGCGCCAAGGAGTGCCGCAAGGTGCGCATCGACCCGAGCGTGCTCTCGGACCCGGAGATGGCCGAGGACCTGATCGCCGCCGCGTTCAACGACGCCTCCAACCGCATCGACGCCGCCTCGCGCGAGAAGATGGCCGCCGCGACCGCGGGTCTGCCGATCCCGCCGGGCATGAAGCTGCCGTTCTGATCCAGTGCGGGCGAAGGCCGTGCGGCGCCACGCGGCGCCGGCGCGCGGCCCGTCCCCCGAGCCGCCACGTCGATGTCGTCGCTCCTTGAACAGCTGATCGAGTCCTTCCGGATCCTGCCCGGCGTGGGCCAGAAGACCGCGCAGCGCATGGCCTACCACGTGCTCGAACGCGAGCGCGAAGGCGGCCGGCGGCTGGCCGAGGCGCTGGCCGAGGCGGTCGAGCGCGTCGGCCACTGCGAGCGCTGCCGGGATTTCAGCGAGGCCCCCGTGTGCGCGACCTGCGCCAGCGCCGCGCGCGACCGCCACCAGCTGTGCGTGGTCGAATCGCCGGCCGACCGGCTCGCGATCGAGCAGGCCACCGGCTATCGCGGCCTGTATTTCGTGCTGCAGGGCCGCCTGAGCCCGCTCGACGGCGTCGGCCCGCGCGAGATCGGCCTCGACCGCCTGGCCCAGCGCCTGGCCGAGGGCGAGGTGCGCGAACTGATCGTCGCCACCAATCCCACCGTCGAGGGCGAGGCGACCGCGCACTACCTGGCGCAGATCGCGCGCCAGCACGCGGTCCGGCCCAGCCGCCTCGCCCACGGCGTGCCGTTGGGTGGCGAACTGGAGTACGTCGACCGCGGCACCCTGTCGCACGCGTTCGGCTCGCGCAGCGAAATGGACTGAGCGCGGCGCCTGCGCGTTTGCCGCCCGGCGCGGCGAAGCGGCAGAATCGGATCCCGACTCCGACGCCCGCATCGCCATGCCCACGATCTTCCACCGCATCATGCGCCGGGAACTGCCGGCCGACATCGTGTTCGAGGACGAACACGTCATCGCGTTCCGCGACATCGCGCCGCAGGCGCCGGTGCACGTGCTGTTCGTGCCCAAGGAGGACTTCGCCACCCTCAACGACGTGCCCGCCGACCGCCCGGAGGTCGTCGGCCGCCTCGCCATCGCGGCGGCCTCGTATGCCAAGGCCCAGGGCTTCGCCGAGGACGGCTACCGCATCGTCATGAACTGCAACGGCGATGGCGGCCAGACCGTGTACCAGATCCACCTGCACCTGCTGGCCGGCGCGCCGCTCGGCCGGTTCGGCACCGGCGCCTGACCAACCGCGCCGTCCTCCCCCGCCTGCGGGGCAGGGGCGGATGCAGGCGAGCGGGAAGGGTCTCGAGGAGAAAACGAAGAACGCCCGGCGCGGGCCGGGCGTTCGAGCGGATGCGCGGAATGTCCGGAGGCTACTGCCGCGCGGCGCCAGCCGGGTTCAGTGCCGGGACGGTGCCCCAGACCACAGGGCCTTCGTTGACGCCGGCGGCCTGCTTGCCGGGCCACAGCCTGGTGGCCTCCACGTCGATCCTGGCGAACCGGTACGCGCGGCGGTCGAGCGCGCGCTGCTCGTAGCCGCTGATCCGGCCGGTGAAGCTCACCTCGCGTCCGGCGACCAGTTCCGACGGGTCGTCGAAGCCCGTGCTGCAGGCGAGGAAACGGCCATATCCCATGTCCGATACCGGGCGCCCGCTGGCGGCGAGGCGGTTGGATTCGACTTCCACGCAGACCGAGTCGCCGCGGGATTCCACCTGGACGACGCGACCGCCCCAGTGCACGGGCGTGCCGGTGTAGTCGGACTTCAGCGCCGAGTGCGCGTTGATCCGGTTGAGGTCACCTGCATGGACGTTGGCCGGCTGCGAAGCGTAGGCGGCAAGCAGCAGCGGCAGTGCGACGGCGGCGATGCGATGCATTTTCATGGCAGAAGTCCCTTGTGCCAGTGGGTCGGGCGAGGCCGGAGGGCATGCGCCTTGGGACCTGTGTACCCCTCCACGGCGGGGGCGTCAACCCGACGGCCGGCCCCTGCGGCCAGCGGGTGCGGGGTGCCGGGGGCCTCGATCCGGACTCACCGGGGGCGGTGCCGGCGCAGGTCTAGCGCCAGCTGGCGCGGGTCCTCGCCAGCCGCCGGACCATAGCGCCAGCGCACGAAACGCCGGCCCAGCGCCCTGAGCGCGTCCGCATCCCGGGGTCGCAGGCGCGCGACCCGTTCCACCCAATGCAACGCCGGTTCGTGCGGCGCGCGGGCCAGGTCCAGCCGGGCATACCGGCCCCCCAGCCTGCGCCACGCGCGCAGCACCGGATCGCCGCTGCGTTCGGCGCGCGCGGCCAGCCACAGCATCCAGGCCACGGCCAGGCCGGCGGCCAGCGCGAACAGCGCGACCAGCCCGCGCGCACCGGTGCGCTCGAGTCCGACCGGCCGCAGGATCGCCGCCTGGCGCGCGGCGTCGAACCCCAGCACCAGGTCGTTCCAGCCGCGTCGCAGCCAGTCGCCGAGGTCGAACATCGGCACGATCCCGGGCAAGGCGGTGAACCCCCCACCGGCGATGCGATCGTCGATGGTGTCGTAGATGCGTTCGGGGGCCACCGCCGCGGTCGGGTCGACCCGGACCCAGCCAGGGCCCTCCAGCCAGACTTCGGCCCAGGCGTGCGCGTCCTCGTTGCGCACCACCCAGTAGTCGCCGAACGCGTTGCGCCGCCCGCCGGCGTAGCCGGTGACCACCCGTGCCGGGATGCCGGCGGCGCGCATCAGGATCACGAAGGCCGAGCTGAAGTGCTCGCAGAAGCCCTGCTTCCAGTCGAACAGGAACTCGTCCGCGGAATGGCGTCCCGGCAGCGGCGTGGACAGGGTGTAGCCGAACTCGGCGCGGATCATGCGCATCGCCCGCTCCACGATCGCCGCGTCGTTGCCCGGGCCGTTATCCGCCCGCCACTGGCGCGCGAGCGCGACGGTGCGCGGGTTGTAGCCCGGCGGCAGCTGCAGCGCGCGCCGGCGCAACGCCTCGGGCAGTTCGGGCTCGAAGCTCGCCGGTCGCCGGGCCTGCATGCGCCAGCGCGTCACCGAGGTGAGCGGCGCCGGCGCTTCCAGGACGAGGTCCCAGGACTGCGTCGTGCCCGCGGGCGTGGCCTGCGGCAGTTCCAGCGCCACCACCGTGGCGCGTTCGGTGGGCTCGATCTCCACCAGGTAGTCCCACGCCGGGCCGGCCGGCGTGGCGGCGGCGGGCGGCAGCGCGCGGGTGTCGCGCGCGCGGCGCCAGGTGCGTCCATCGAAGTCCAGCAGCACCGGGCCGCGCCAGTACATCTGCGATGGGGGCGGTGCCTCGCCCTGGAAGCTGACCCGCAGCGCGGGGCGCTCGTCGTTCATCATGTCCAGCCACTGGCCGGGTTCCATCTCGTCCGACAGCCCCGGCAGCGACAGCACGCGATCGGGCACGCCCCACAGCGGGGACGGGATGCGCGGGAACAGCCAGAACGCCGCCAGCGCCAGCGGCAGTCCGATCGCCGCCAGGCGCAGCACCGCGCCGAGCCGGCGCGCGGGCGCGACCGGCGCCAGGTCGCCCGATTCGTCGTCGGCCAGCTGGTGCAGCGCGCCCAGCGCCACGATCGCGCCGGCCATTCCGAGCAGCAGCGACAGCGGACCCTGGTCGAGCAGGAACGTGGCGAACGGCGCGAACAGCGCGAAGCCCACCAGGCTGCGCGCGTCGCGCATCGAGCCCAGTTCCGCCGGCTTGAGCGCCAGCATCGCGGCCAGCAGCGCGCACGCCACGTCGCGCCCGAGGCCGAAGCGGTAGATGGCGAGCACGGCGGCGACCAGCCCCAGCGCCAGCAGGGTACGCAGCCACGCCCGCAGCGGCGCGCCACGCGACAGGCAGGCGGTGGCCAGCGCGACTGCGACGGTGACCGCGGCCAGCAGCCCCGGCAGCCGCGGCAACAAGGGCAGCAGGCAGGCGCCGGTGGCGGCCAGGGCCCATGCGCGACCCGCCGCGGTGAGGGTTGCAGGCTCAGCGCGACGCATCCGCGTCCCCCGGCAGCAGGGCCAGTGCGCGCAGGCAGGCATGGCGGTGGCCCGGGCCGCGGCCCGGCCCGATGTCGGCTTGCCCCGGCAGGCGCAGGCGGTAGCGGCGCAGCTCGCGTTCGGCCTCGTCGACCCAGCGCGCCAGGCGCCGGATCCGGGCTTCGCGGCCCAGCGTCGCGAGCATGTCCCAGTCCAGGACCACGTCGGTGCCAAGTGGCTGCTCGAACTCGCGCACCATGAGCGTGCCGCGCCGCGCGGAGGCCTTCCATGCGACCGCGCGCCGGCTGTCGCCGCGGCGCCACTCGCGCAACTGGTGCACGTCCTCGCCTGCCGGATGCAGCCGCGACCGCAGTCCGTCGCCCTCGGCCAGCGGCAGGGGCGGGCCGGCCGGCTCGGGCGCCGGATACACCAGCAGCGGTGCGTCCGCCCACGCATACGCCCAGGCACGCGCCAGTCCCAGCGGGCGCGTGGTCGAGATCCGGATGCGGCCGGGGTCGAACCAGCCGCGGCGCGAGGTGGGCAGGGCCAGCACCGCTTCGCCGGCGCCGTCGGCCAGCGACAGGGTGGCAGTGCGCCCGGCGCACGCCACCTGCAGTCCTCGGCGGGTGCGGCCGGGCGCGGCGCGTGCGTGCACGCGCAGCTTCAGCTCGGTGCCGGCCGGCACCGGCTCGGCGCCGATCGCATGGACTTCGAGCCCGGCCAGCTGCAGCTGCGCGTGCAGCAGGCCTGCGACTGCTGCCCCGGCCAGCACCAGGCACAGCAGCAGGGCCGGGTTGTTGTTGTAGTTCAACGCGCCCAGGCCCATGGTCGCCAGCAGCGCGCAGAAGAACGCGCCGAAGCGGGTCGGCAGCACGTAGATCGTGTGGCGGTCGAAGCGCACCGGCAGCGTGGCCGGTGCGCGCCGGCGCACCCAGCGGTCGAACCGCGCGCGAGCGCGCCGGCGCAGGGATGCCGCGATCATGCGCGCCGCGCACCCGGTGCGCGTCCGTGCCGATCGCGTCGCGGGCGGGCCGGAACCACGGTTCCGCGCATGGCTCAGTCCACGGCCACGTCGCGCAGGATCGCCTCCGCCAGCGTGGCGCCGTCGCCGGCGTCGTTCTCCGGCACCAGGCGGTGGGCCGCGACCGGGACGAACAGCGCCTGCACGTCCTCGGGCAGCACGTGGTCGCGCGCATGCAGCAGGGCATGGGCGCGGGCCGCGCGCAGCAGGGCGATGCCGGCGCGAGGCGACAGGCCCATGCGCACGCCGGGCGCATGGCGGCTGCGGCCCAGCAGTGCCTGCACGTAGCCGACCAGGGCTTCGCTCGCGTGCGTGGCGAGCACGGCGCGCCGCAGCCGCATCACGTCCTCGGCGCCCAGCGCCGGCAGCGCCTGGGCGATGAGGCCGCGGCGGTCTTCGCCGGCGAGCAGCGCGCGCTCGGCGGCTTCGTCGGGATAGCCCAGGGTCAGGCGCAGCAGGAACCGGTCGAGCTGGGAATCGGGCAGGGGATAGGTGCCCGACAGGTCCACCGGGTTCTGGGTGGCGATCACGAAGAACGGCTCGGGCAGGCGGTGGGTGGTGCCGTCCACCGTCACCTGGTGCTCGGCCATGGCCTCGAGCAGCGCGCTCTGGGTGCGTGGCGGCGCGCGGTTGATCTCGTCGGCCAGCAGCACGTTGGTGAAGACCGGCCCCGGGTGGAACTCGAAGCCGCGGCCCTGGGTGTCGTAGATCGAGACGCCGACGATGTCCGAGGGCAGCAGGTCGGACGTGAACTGCACCCGCTGGAACCCCAGTCCGAGCGTGGCCGCGAGCGCGTGGGCCAGGGTGGTCTTGCCGAGTCCCGGCAGGTCCTCGATCAGCAGGTGGCCGTCGGAAAGCAGGGCGACGAAGGCCAGCCGTACCTCCCGCGCCTTGCCCAGGACCAGCCGGTTCACCTGCGCCTGGGCGGCCGTCAACGCTTCTTGATCGCGCTCGGTTAGCATGGCCGGTTCCTGGATGGCGGCAGACACGACGCTCTCCTTTTCCAATCGGGTCGAGTGTAGCGGGGGTAGTGGCGCCATGCGCGAAAACGGGGTGACGCGTGCTGTCTTCATCGCGCTGTGGCTGGCGATCGTGCCGGCCAAGCTGCTGGTGGCCGCGCGCCTGCCGCTGTTCGTGGACGAGGCGTTCTACTGGCAGGAGGGCCACCACCTGGCCTGGGCGTACTCCGACCTGCCGGGCCTGACCGCATGGACGATCCGCCTCGGCGACGCGCTGTTCGGCGACGGCGTGCTGGCGGTGCGCTCGCTGTTCCTGCTGGTGTCGCTGGCGCTGCCCTGGCTGGTGGTGTCGCTGGCGCGGCGGGAATGCGGCGCGAACGCAGGATGGACCGCCGGCTGCGGCGCGCTGGTGCTGCCGCTGTTCGCGATGCTGGGCGTGATGGCGCTGCCCGACGTGCTGCTCGCCGCGGCGACGCTGCTGGCGCTGGACGCACTGACGCGGATGCTGCGCGAAGTGAGCCACGGCGACGCGGCGCAGCTCGCGCTGGCGCTGGCGGTCGGCGCCCTCAGCCACTACCGCTTCATCGCCGCGCTCGGGGCGGGGTTCGTCGCCCTGCTGCTGATGCCGCAGGGGCGCGCGCTGCTGCGCGATCCGCGGATGGTCGTCGCGCTGGCGGTGGGCGCCGCGGCGTGGATGCCGCTGCTGGCGTGGAACCTGGAGAACGCCGAAGCCGGGCTGCGCTTCCAGCTGGTCGACCGCCATCCCTGGACGCTGCACCTGGACGGGATCACGTTCCCGGCCGTCCAGGGGATCCTGGTGACGCCGCTGCTGTTCGTGGCCCTGCTGGTCGCGGCATGGCGCTTCCGCGACGCCGAAGCGCCGGGGCAGCGGCTGCTCGCGCTGAGCGGCGGCATCGTGGTGCTCGGGTTCTTCGCCTTGGGCTTCTTCGCCGACACCGAACGGGTGAGCTTCCACTGGCCGCTGCCGGGCTACGTGGCGCTGCTTCCGCTGCTGCCGGCGGTGCTCGAGCGCTGGCCGCGCGGCTGGCGGATCGCCACCTGGGCGCTGGCCGGATGCGGGCTCGTGGCGGTGCTGGGCTACTACCTCGCGGTGTCCTCGCCGGCGGCGCGCGAGCGCATGGCCGCGCTCAAGTGGTATCCGTCCAACTTCGCCGGCTGGAACGAGCTCGCCGACGAAGTGCGCCGCGCGCGCGCCGGGCTGCCGCCGGATGCCCGGCTGGTGGCCGACAACTTCAAGATCGGGGCCGAACTGGGGTTCGCCCTGCGCGAGACCCGGATCCCGGTGCTCGACCACCCGCTCAACCGCGCCCACGGGCGTGCGCCGCAGCTCGCGCTGTGGGGCCTGGACGCGCGCCGCGAGACATTGGCCGGCGCGCCGCTGCTGCTGGTGGTCGGCGCCACGGACGTGCCCTACCGCGACCTGCTGCAGCGCTACCACGCCCTGTGCCGCCGGTTCGGGCCGCTGCCGCCGCCGCGCGTGCTCAACATCGACCACGGTCGCCAGCGCTTCGTCCTGCTGGCCTGGCCCGAAGGCCTGCCCGAGGTGCAGGATCCGGTCGCGTGTTCGACCCCGGCGATGGCCTGGATCGACCGGCCGGTCGCGGGCGCGCGGGTCGCCGGCACGCTCGAGGTGTCCGGCTGGGCGTTCAAGGACGGGCCCGGCCTCGACCGCGTCGAGGTGCTGGTCGACGGACGCCCGGTGGCGGAAGCCGAATACGGCCTGCCGAGTCCCGGCACGGCGCTGTACTGGCGCATTTCCAGCGACCCCAACCATCCCGACGTCGGCTTCCGTGCGCGCGTGGACGCCAGCGACCTGCGTCCGGGGCGGCGCTGGCTGGGCCTGCGCCTGCACGGTCGCGACGGCAGCGTGGAGGACTGGAGCGAGCTGCCGCTCCTGGTCGAGCCCGCTGCAGTGGCCGGCGACTGAGCCTGCGTCCCGGGGTCAGGGCAGCGCGACGCCCTGCGCGCGCAGCAGCCGCGCGGTGGCGATGAGCGGCAGCCCGACCAGCGCGGTCGGGTCGCGCGAGTCGATGGCGTCGAACAGCACGATGCCGAGGCCTTCGGACTTGAAGCTGCCGGCGCAGTCCAGCGGCGATTCGGCGTCCACGTAGCGCGCGATCTCGTCGCTGGACAGGCTGCGGAAGCGGACCGTGGTGGTGTCGAGCGCCTGCTCGACGCGGCCGTCGCGGGCCAGCGCGACCGCGGTCAGGAACACCGCCTCGCGCCCCGACATCCGCTGCAGCTGGGCGATCGCGGCCTCGCGGGTGCCGGGCTTGCCGAGGACCCGGCCGTCGCAGCTGGCCACCTGGTCGGAGCCCAGGACCAGCGCGCCCGGGCGAAGCGCCGCCACGGCCGCAGCCTTGGCCGCCGCCAGGCGCAGCGCCAGGGTCGCCGGCGGTTCGCCGGGCAGGGGCTGCTCGTCGACCTCGGGCCGCGCGGTGTCGAACCGCAGCCCCAGGCGCGCCAGCAGCTGCGCGCGGTAGCGGGAGGTGGAGGCCAGCACCAGTGGCGGCATGCGCGGTCCTTCAGTGCAGCGATGCGCGGGCGCGTTCGATCTGCAGGAGCTGGTCGTCGATGCTGTCGCGCGCGGCGTCGATCGAGGCGCGCACCGAATCGAGCTGTTCGAGCGAGGCGTCGTGGCCATGGCGCTGCAGCCACAGGCGCTGGCGCAGCATCTCCTGCATCGCCTCGCGCACCGGGTTGCGTTCGTCGCCGGCGATCGCCTCGATCTCCGAACGGGCCAGCCGCAGCCGGTCTTCGAGCGCGTCGGCCGAGTCCAGCAGGCGGGCCACCGCACGGGTCCGCTGCTCGCCGCGGCGCCGGAACCAGGTCGCGAACGCGACCGCGAGCGCGACCAGGAGCAGGGAAAGTGCGAAAATGGTCACGCCGAGGCTCCCGATGCGGGAGGTCCAGTCTGACCCGTGGCGTGGGCACGGGCAAATCCGCCGCGCCCGCCGGGCCGGTTTGACAGCCGGGCGCCGCATCCTTAACATTCATCGGCTTATGTCCGCGGAACTGCCCGAAATCCTGGACGCTTGGCGGATGGTCGCCGGGCGACGGGAGTTCGAGGGGCGGACCGCGCTGTCCGCGCTGCCCCGGCTGCGCGACGCGCTGTCCGACGCGGAGGGCGAGGTGGAGTTCGCGCTGTCGTTCGACCACGACGCCCTGCGGGTCCCGTACCTGGAACTGAAGCTCGCTGCGGAGCTGCCGCTGCAATGCCAGCGCACCCTGCAGCGGTTCCTGTTCACGGTGCGGACGGTGCAGCGGCTCGGCCTGATCCGCGACGAGGCGGACGAGGCCGCGCTGCCCCCCGGCTACGAGCCGCTGCTGGTCCCGGCCAGCGGCGAGATCCGGCCACTGGACCTGGTCGAGGACGAACTGATCCTCGCCATTCCGGTGGTCCCGGTGAAACCGGGCACCGAGACGGTCGAGCGCGATTGGCCGGTGCCGCCCGAAGAACAGGCGAGGACCAGTCCGTTTGCCGGGCTGGCCGCGCTGAAGAAGCCAAACTGAACCCCTGAAGTACCACGCGCCGCCACGGCGCCGAGCAGTCGCCACAACAGATTACGTTTCCGGAGCAATCCCATGGCTGTGCAGAAGTCCCGCGTCACCCCCTCCCGTCGTGGCATGCGCCGTTCGCACGACGCGCTCACGGCCAAGCAGCTGGCGACCGACCCGACCTCGGGCGAAACCCATCTGCGCCACCACGTCACCGCCGACGGCTATTACCGCGGCAAGCAGGTGATCCAGCCCAAGACCCGGATCGTCGAGGAAGACTGATCCCCGGTCCGGGTCCGCGCGGACCCGGCGACCACAGGCAAGCCGGCGGTCGGCCACGGCCCCCGGCCCCCGCGGCGCCCCGCGCCCGCACCGACCCGAGGTCCGTCCCCGAGATGACCGAGCGCATCTATTCCCGCATCGCCGGTACCGGCAGCTACCTGCCGTCCAAGGTCCTGACCAACGACGACCTGGCGAAGATCGTCGACACCAGCGACGAGTGGATCTCCACGCGCACCGGCATCCGCGAGCGGCACATCGCCGCAGAAGGCGAGACCACGGTCGACCTCGGTCTCCAGGCCGCGCAGCGCGCGCTCGGGGCCGCCGGCGTGGACGCAACGGAGATCGACCTGATCGTCTTCGGCACCACCACGCCGGACCTGGTGTTCCCGTCCTCGGCCTGCCTGCTGCAGCAGCGGCTGGGCATCGCCGGGTGCGGTGCGTTCGACGTCAACGCCGCATGCTCGGGGTTCCTGTACGCGCTGTCGGTCGCCGACAAGTTCATCCGCGCGGGCGACGCGAAGACCGTGCTCGTGGTCGGCGCCGAGACCCTGACCCGGATGGTCGACTGGACCGAGCGCACCACCTGCGTGCTGTTCGGCGACGGCGCCGGCGCGGTCGTGCTCAAGGCCGATTCCGAGACCGGCATCCTCAGCACCCACCTGCATGCCGACGGCAGCAAGAAGGAGCTGCTGTGGAACCCGGTCGGCGTCTCGGTGGGTTTCGACACCGGCGCGCACAACGCGGGCGTGCGCATCCAGATGGCCGGCAGCGACGTGTTCAAGTACGCGGTCAAGGCGCTCGACTCGGTGGTCGAGGAAACGCTCGAGGCCAACGGCCTGGACCGCCACGACATCGACTGGCTGATCCCGCACCAGGCCAACCTGCGCATCATCGAGGCCACGGCCAAGCGCCTGGACATGCCGATGGAGCGCGTGATCGTGACCGTGGACCGCCACGGCAACACCTCGTCGGGCTCGGTCCCGCTGGCGCTGGACGAGGCGGTGCGCTCGGGCAAGGTGCAGCGCGGCCAGCTGCTGCTGCTCGAGGCCTTCGGCGGCGGCTTCACCTGGGGTTCGGCGCTGCTGCGGTACTGATCGATGCAGCGGCGGCGTCCAGGACGGGCGCCGCGATGGCAAGGCAACAGGAGGACGCCGGATGGGAAAGGAAGGTCAGGTCAGGCGCCTGGACGTCGAGGGTGGCGTCGCTTGGTTCAAACGCTACGGCAGCGCGCGGCGCGCGTTGCGCATGCGGGCGATGGACTGGACGGCGATGCGGCTGGGCGTCACCCCGCTGCGCGCCCCGCCGCGCCATGTCGGGCCTGACGGGCGCCGGGTCGAACAGCGCCGCCTGACCGAACTCGCTTCGCTCGACGTGAACGTCCCGCGCGTCCTGGCGCAGGGCGACGACTGCCTGCTGCTGAGCGACATGGGCCAGACGCTCGCCGACCGCCTGCGCCGCAGCGGGCCCGACGAGGCCCGGACGCTGGTGTCGCGCGCGGTCGAGGCGATCGCCGCCGTGCATGCGCGTGGCGCCTACCTGGGCGCGCCGGTGGCCCGCAACCTCACCGTGGATGCCGATGGCCGGATCGGCTTCATCGATTTCGAGGAGGACCCGGGCGAGGTCATGCCGCTCGCCGATGCGCAGGCGCGCGACTGGCTGGTGTTCAGCGCTGGCGTGTCGCGGCACGTGCCGTTCGACGAGCAGGAACTCGCCGGGCTGCTGGCGGCGGGACTGCGGCGCGAACGGCCACCGTCGCGCAGCGCGCTGGCCAGGACGGTCGAGCGGCTGGGCTTCCTGCGCCGGCCGACCGCCTGGCTGGGCGGGCGCGCGGCCGGCATCGGCAAGGCGCTGGGCAGCCTCCGGCGTGCGATCGGGAGCAGCGGCGGGAGCGTACTCGCGCTGGCCGCGGCCCTGGCGCTCGACCTTCTGCACGACGGCGACATCGAACTGCTGGTCCTGCTGGCGGGCATGCTCGACTGATTCCGCCTCGACCCTACGGTCGGGTACAGACAATCCCAAGGCCGGCCCGTTACCATCTGCGGCCGTTTTTTCCCGCGCCGAGCCGTCGTGACCGATCCGCAACTCGCCTTTGTGTTTCCCGGCCAGGGGTCCCAGTCGATCGGGATGCTGGCCGGCCTCGCCGGGGCGCACGCCGTGGTCCGCGCCAGCTTCGAGGAAGCCTCGCAGGGTGCGGGCGTCGACCTGTGGGCGCTGGCCCAGCAGGGCCCCGAGGATCGGCTCAACCAGACCGAGTTCACCCAGCCGGCGCTGCTCGCGGCCGGGGTCGCGGTGTGGCGCGCCTGGCAGGCGGCCGGCGGTGCGCAGCCCGCACTGCTGGCCGGGCACAGCCTGGGCGAATACGCGGCGCTGGTCGCGGCCGGTGCGCTGTCGCTCGCGGATGGCGCACGCCTGGTGCGCCTGCGCGGCCGGCTGATGCAGGACGCCGCGCCCGCCGGCACCGGCGCGATGGCGGCGGTGCTGGGCGCCGAGGACGCGCTGGTGGACGAGGTCTGCCGCGAAGCCTCGCAGGACGGCGTCGTGGTGCCGGCCAACCACAATTCGCCGGGCCAGATCGTGATCGGGGGCCACGCCGCGGCGGTCGACCGCGCGCTGGCGCTGCTGGGCGGGCGTGGCGTGCGCAAGGCGGTGAAGCTGGCGGTGAGCGTGCCTTCGCACACGCCGCTGATGCGCGAAGCGGCCAACCGCCTCGGCGAGGCGATGGCCGACGTCGCCTGGAACGAACCGTCGATCCCGGTGGTGCAGAACGTGGACGCCGAGGTCCACCAGGGCATCCAGGCGATCCGCGACGCCCTGGTGCGCCAGCTCTACCTGCCGGTGCAGTGGACCGGTTGCGTGCAGGCGCTCGCCGCCGCGGGCGCGACCCGGATCGGCGAGTGCGGCCCGGGCAAGGTCCTCACCGGCCTGGCCAGGCGCATCGACAAGGGCCTCGACGCGCGCGCACTCGGCGCGCCGGAGGACTTCGACGCGGCGCTCGACGCATGGCGCGGCTGACGCCGCCGGCAGGCCGGGGTTTCCGGCGTTGCCGCGGTTTGGGCGACAATGCGCGCCGCGACCCCACCATCCCACGACAGGCGGACAGGCAATGACCCAGCAACTCCAGGGAGAGATCGCACTGGTGACCGGCGCAAGCCGCGGCATCGGCGCCGCGATCGCCGACACGCTGGCGGCCCAGGGCGCGATGGTGGTCGGCACCGCGACCAGCGAGGCCGGCGCGAAGGCGATCGGCGAGCGGCTCGCCGCGCACGGCGGACGGGGCCGCGTGCTGGACGTCTCCGTCCCGGGACAGGTCGAGGCCCTGATCGACGCGATCGGCAAGGAAATCGGGCCGCTGACGATCCTGGTCAACAATGCCGGCATCACCCGCGACGGGCTGCTGATGCGCATGGGCGACGAGGACTGGCAGGCGGTCATCGACACCAACCTCAGCAGCGTCTACCGCGCCTGCAAGGCCGCCATCCGCGGGATGATGAAGGCGCGCAAGGGCCGCATCATCAACATCGCCTCGGTGATCGGCGCCACCGGCAACGCCGGCCAGACCAACTACGCGGCGGCCAAGGCCGGCATCATCGCCTTCAGCAAGTCGCTGGCCAAGGAAATCGGCTCGCGCGGCGTGACCGTGAACGTGGTCGCGCCGGGTTTCATCGAGACCGACATGACCGCCGCCCTGCCCGAGGACGTGAAGCAGGGCCTCGTGGGCCAGATCGCCCTGTCGCGCCTGGGGCAGCCGTCGGACATCGCCAATGCGGTCGCCTTCCTCGCCGGGCCGGGCGCCGGCTACATCACCGGAGAGACCATCCACGTCAACGGCGGCATGTACATGCCCTGATCCGGCCGTTCCCCGGTGTCGCCGCGATCGCTGGCGGCATCGCTAAGTTGCCGATTTTCAAGGGAAAGCGTAGCCCCGTCCGGGAATGCGCCTGCCCGAACCCGGGGTCGCGCCGCGGCAACGCGCTATCCTCGCCCCGGCTCAGACCTTAAACTTGTCACCGTAACATCCTCCGCGGAGCTACAGCCAATGAGCAGCATCGAAGAACGCGTCAAGAAGATCGTCGTCGAACAACTGGGCGTGAAGGAAGAGGAAGTCAGCGCCAATGCCTCCTTCGTCGACGACCTCGGCGCCGACTCGCTCGACACCGTCGAACTGGTGATGGCGCTCGAAGAAGAGTTCGAGTGCGAGATCCCCGACGAGGAAGCCGAGAAGATCACCTCGGTGCAGCAGGCGATCGACTACATCAAGGCCCACGTCAAGGCGTGACGCCCGCGGAGCGCCACGCCTGGCTTCGCGCCGGGCGTGGCCGCGCCGGCGCAATCGATCCGGCCCGCGCGGCCGGAGCTGGACAACCCCGGGGCCGCGATGCGGCCTCGCGCGTTTTGCGGCGCCCGGCCGGGGCGCGACGCCACCATGAATCGAGAGGAGAGAGTCGAACATGACCAAGCGCCGCGTCGCCATTACCGGCCTCGGCATCCTGTCGCCGCTCGGCGTTGACCTGGCGTCGAGCTGGGACGGCGTCGTCAGCGGCCGTTCCGGCATCGGCCCGATCACCCACTTCGACGCGTCGGCCTTCGCCACCCGGATTTCGGGCGAGGTGAAGGGCTTCGACGCGAGCCGCTGGATCCCGGCGAAGGACATCAAGAAGATGGATCCCTTCGTCCACTACGGCGTGGCCGCGGCGTTGATGTCGATCGCCGATTCGGGCCTGGAGATCCGCGAGGACAACGCCGACCGCATCGGCGTGGCCATCGGCGCCGGCATCGGCGGACTGAAGGGCATCGAGGAAACCGCGGTCAAGTACCACGACGGCGGGCCGCGCAAGATCTCGCCGTTCTACGTGCCCAGCACCATCATCAACATGGTCGCCGGCCATGTCTCGATCATGACCGGCGCCAAGGGCCCGAACATCGCCGTCGTCACCGCCTGCACCACGGCCACCCACAACATCGGCCTGGCCGCGCGGATGATCCAGTACGGCGACGCCGACGCGATGATCGCCGGCGGCGCCGAGTTCGCGACCACGCCGACCTCGCTGGGCGGCTTCTGCGCGATGAAGGCGCTGTCCACCCGCAACGACGACCCGCAGCGCGCTTCGCGTCCGTGGGACGCCGGCCGCGACGGCTTCGTGATGGGCGACGGCGCCGGCGTGCTGGTGCTCGAGGAGTACGAGCGCGCGAAGGCGCGCGGCGCGCGCATCTACGCCGAGCTGGCCGGTTTCGGCATGAGCGGCGACGCCCACCACATGACCGCGCCCAGCGAGAACGGCGAGGGCGCCGCGCGCTGCATGGTCGCAGCGCTGCACGACGCCGGCATCGACCCGTCGGAAGTCGGCTACATCAACGCCCACGGCACCTCGACCCCGCAGGGCGACCTGGCCGAGACCATGGGCATCAAGTCGGTGTTCGGCGCGCACGCCCCCAGGCTGATGGTCAGTTCGACCAAGTCGATGACCGGCCACCTGCTCGGCGCGGCCGGCGGCGTGGAGGCGGTGTTCTCGGCGATGGCCCTGCACACCGGCGTGATCCCGCCGACGATCAACCTCGAGAACCCGTCCGAGGGCTGCGACCTCGACTACGTGCCCAACACCGCGCGCGAGGCGCAAGTGGACGTGGCGCTCTCGAATTCGTTCGGCTTCGGCGGCACCAACGGCACCCTGGTGTTCCGGCGGGTCTGAGGCCCGCCCGCCCCGCCGTCGCCGGCACGGGCACGCGGCGGCGGCGTGACCGCGCCGTCCCCCATCCGATCGCGCGTGACCACCCCCGATCCACCGCAGGCGCCCGACGTGCTGACCAGCAGGCCGCTTCCGCCCGAGACCGACCTCCTGGCGCTGCACCGCGTCGATCCGGGCCGCTACCGGTTGCTGCTGCAGTCCGTCGCGCACGGCACCGCGCAGGCGCGCTGGGACCTGCTGCTGCTGGCCGACGGCGGTGCGCTCACCCTGGGTCGCGACGGCGTCACCCGCGACGCGTCCGGGGCGACCGTGCCGGGCACGTTCCTGCAGGCGCTCGATGCCGCGTGGCGCGCCGTGCGTACGACGCGCGAGGAGCCGCGCTGGCCGTTCCGCGGCGGCTGGGCGCTGCTGCTGGGCTACGAGCTGGCGCGAGAGCTGGAAGCGGTACTCACCCTGCCCGATGCACCCGGCGCCCTTCCGGTGGCGCAGGCGTTGCGCTGCCCCGCGGCCGTGCTGCGCGACCACGCCAGCGGCGACTGCGTCGCGGTCGCCGAGGCGGGACACGGCTGGATGCTCGACCAGGTCGAACGGGACCTGGCGGCGGCCGCCCGGATGCCCGACTGGCCGGCCTGGGTGCCGCCCGCGACGGTGCACGAGGGTCCTGCCGGGGACTTCGTGGCCGGCGTCGCGCGCGTGATCGACTACCTCGCCGCGGGCGACGTGTTCCAGGTCAATCTCTCGCGCGCCTGGCGCGCGGAATTCGCCGAGGCGCTGGACCCGGCGCGGCTGTACGCGCGCATGCGCGAGGCGAGCCCCGCACCGTTTTCCGGCCTGTACGCCGGCGACGGCTGGGCGGTGGCCAGCGCCTCGCCCGAGCGCCTGGTCTCGATCCGCGGCGACCTGGTCGAGACCCGTCCGATCGCGGGCACCCGTCCGCGCGTGCCCGGCGACGACGACGAAGCCCGCGTGCGCGAACTCATCGGCCATCCCAAGGAACGCGCCGAACACGTGATGCTGGTGGACCTGGAGCGCAACGACCTGGGCCGCGTGTGCGTGCCCGGCAGCGTCGAGGTCGACGAACTCATGACGATCGAGAGCTACGCCCACGTGCACCACATCGTCAGCAACGTGCGCGGCCGCCTGCGCGCCGACGCCGGCCCGGGCGACGTGGTCGCCGCCACGTTCCCGGGCGGCACGATCACCGGCTGCCCCAAGGTGCGCTGCATGCAGGTGATCGCCGAACTCGAGCGCACCGGCCGCGGCACCTACACCGGCGCGATGGGCTGGCTCAACCGCGACGGCGACCTCGACCTGAACATCCTGATCCGCAGCGCCGAGGTGGAGGGCACCGAGGTCCGCTTCCGCACCGGTGCCGGGATCGTGGCCGACTCCGACCCGGCGCGCGAGCTCGACGAGACCCGGGCGAAGGCGCGCGGCCTGCTGCAGGCGCTTGCGGCCGGCCCCGGCGGGGCCACGGTATCCTAGGCCGATGATCCCTACCTCCCCACCGACGGAGCAGGCGCATGGCATCGGCTAGGCGCACGCTCGGCGTGCTGTTCGTGCTCTCGGCGCTGGCCGCGGGGGCCGTCGCGTACTGGCTGTACGACCGCTACACGGGCTTCGCCGACGCGCCGCTGTCGGGGATCGAGGCGGGAACGACGCTGCAGGTCGAGCGCGGCGATTCGTTCCGGCGGGTGCTGGCCAGGCTGCGCGAGTCCGGCGTGCGCGACGGCCACGACCTCGAGTGGCAACTCCTGGCCAGGGAGCTGGGGACGGACGCGCGGATCCAGGTCGGCGAGTACGCGCTGGAGCCGGGGATGACGCCGCGCACGCTGCTCCAGCGCATGCGCGACGGCCGCGTCATCAGCTACCGCTTCACCATCGTCGAGGGCTGGAACATGCGCGAGCTGCGCGCGGCCCTGGCCAGAGCCACGTCGCTGGTGCAGACCATCGGCGAACTGGACGACGCGGCGCTGATGGAGAAGCTGGGTCGTCCCGGCGTGCACCCCGAAGGCCGGTTCCTGCCCGAGACCTACGTCTACACGCGCGGCGACAGCGACCTCGACGTGCTCCGCCGCGCCAATGCCGCGCTCGAGCGGGTGCTGGAGCAGGCGTGGGCCCAGCGTGCGCCCGACCTGCCGCTGGCCAGCCCCGACGAGGCCCTGGTGCTGGCCTCGATCATCGAGAAGGAAACCGGCATCGCCGAGGAGCGAGCCCGCATCGGCGGCGTGTTCGTGCGCCGGCTGAAGCTGGGCATGCGGCTGCAGACCGATCCGACCGTGATCTACGGCATGGGCGCCAGCTTCGACGGCAATATCCGTCGCGCCGACCTGCTCGCCGACACGCCGTACAACACCTACACCCGCGACGGGCTGCCGCCGACGCCGATCGCGATGGCGGGCGCGGACGCGATCCGCGCGGCGACGCAGCCGGCCGAGGGCGACGAACTGTACTTCGTCGCGGTCGGCGACGGCAGCGGCCGCCACGTGTTCTCGCGCACCCTGGCCGAGCACAACAACGCCGTGCGCGAATACGTGCGCCGCTACCGCGAGAGGTTCGGCCCGCGATGAGCCGTCCCACAGGCGCCACATCGGCGGCCGCCGGCCCGGACGGCATCGAGGCGCATCCGCGGCTGGTTTCGCTCGAAGGCGGCGAGGGCGCCGGCAAGACCACCGTGCTCAACGCGCTGCGCGAGGCGCTGCGCGAAGGCGGCGCCGACGTGGTGATCACGCGCGAACCCGGCGGCACGCCGCTGGCCGAACGCATCCGTGGCCTGCTGCTCGACCGCGAACACGGAACGCCCACCGCCGATGCGGAGCTGCTGCTCATGTTCGCGGCCCGCGCCCAGCACGTGCACGAGACGATCCGGCCCGCGCTCGCCCGCGGCGCCTGGGTGCTGTGCGACCGCTTCACCGATTCGAGCTACGCCTACCAGGGCGGCGGGCGCGGCATCGACCCGGCGTGGATCGCCGAACTCGAGCGGCGCGTGGTCGGCCTGCGCCCCGGCCTGACCCTGCTGCTGGACATCGACGTCGCCCGCGGACGCGCCCGCACCCGCGGCCGCGACCTGGTGCCGGACCGGATCGAGTCCGAGCGCGACGACTTCTTCGAGCGCGTGCGCGCCGCCTACCGCGCGCGCGCCGCCGCCGAGCCGGCGCGCTTCCGCGTCATCGACGCCTCGCGGCCGGCCGACGAGGTGGCGCGCGAGGCGGTGCGCCTGCTGCGCCAATGGCGGGACGGCGCATGATCCCGGAACTCGCGCCCTGGCAGCAGCGCGCCTACGACCAGGCGGTGGCGACCCTGGCCGAGGGCCGGCTCGGCCACGCGCTGCTGCTGTGCGGGCCCGCGCGCCTGGGCAAGCGCGCGGTCGCCGAAGCGCTGGCGCGCTACGTGCTGTGCCAGTCGCGCGGCGCCGACGGTCGTGCCTGCGGCACCTGCCGCAGCTGCCGCCTGTTCGAGGCGCGCTCGCAGCGCGACCCGGTCGAGGTGCGGCCCGACGGATCGCTGGCGCATCCCTGGGGGCACAGCGCGCATCCGGACTACATCCTGGTCGGCTACGAGTGGCGGCTGAAGCCGTCGCCGCCGAAGCCGCGCACCGAGATCGTGATCGACCAGGTCCGCGAGCTGTCCGAACGGCTGGCGCTGTCGGCCGAGCACGGCGCGCGGATCGCGATCGTCGAACCGGCCGACGCGGTCAACTACAACGCCTGGAACGCGATCCTCAAGACGCTCGAGGAACCGCAGCCCGGTCGCTACCTGTGGCTGGTGGCGTCGAACCCGTCGCGCCTGCCGGCGACCATCCGCAGCCGCTGCCAGCGCCTGGAGATGCGCATGCCGCCGCGCGACGAGGCGCTGGCCTGGCTGCGCGCGCAGGGACACGCCGAGTCCGCGGCGCAGTCCGCCCTCGACGCCGCGCGCGGCCATCCGGGGCTGGCGGACGCCTGGCTGCGCGACGGCGGCCTCGCGCTGCGCAAGGAGGTCGCCGCCGACCTCGCCCGGATCGCGCGCGGCGAAGCGGCCCCGATCGAGACCGCGCAGCGCTGGGCCGCGGACGAAGATGCCCCGCAGCGCCTGTACCACGCCGCCGACCTGGCACTGGCCGAGGCCGCGGGGTTGACCGATCCGGCGCGAATCCGGAAGCTGGCGGAGTGGTTCGATGCGGCCAACCGCACCCGGGACCTGCTGCGCACCACGGTGCGCGCGGATCTGGCGATCGCGGAGCTGCTGGTCGCGTGGCGCGCCGGTCCGGCGCAACATGCGCCGGGACAGGAGCGAGGGCGTAACCGATGAGCAGCACCCCGGGCGGCGCACGGCAGGGCATCCTGTCGCTGGCGCTCAAGGACAAGGCGACGCTGTACAGCGCGTACATGCCGTACCTCAAGCACGGCGGCATCTTCGTGCCGACGCCGCGCCGCTATTTCCTCGGCGACGAAGTGTTCCTGCTGCTGACCCTGCCCGAATCCAACGACCGCCTGCCGGTCGCCGGCAAGGTGGTCTGGGTGACGCCGACCGGCGCCCAGGGCGCGCGCACCGCCGGTGTCGGCGTGCAGTTCTCCGACACGCCCGAGGGCGAGGCGGTCAAGAACCGGATCGAGACCCTGCTCGCCGGCAGCCTCACCGCGGAAAAGCCCACCCACACGATGTGATGCGCGCCGTGGCCGGCCGCCCCACGCGACCGTGGATGCTGCTGCTCGCCGCGCTGCTGGCGTGCGCGGCGCCGGCCTGCGCGGCGCAGGGCCAGACGCAGCGCGAGGAGCCATGGCTGTGGCTGGACGACGGCCACGTCCGGCTCGCGATCGCGCCGGACCTGGGCGGCCGCGTGGTGCACCTGTCGCTGCCGGACCGGCCCAACCTGCTCAAGGTCGGCGCCGCGCTGGCGCAGGTGCCGCCGCCCGAACCGGCGGCCGACGGGATCGACATCCCCTACCTGGGCCACGTGCTGTGGACCGGCCCGCAGTCGGGCTGGTGGCTCGACCAGGACGTGCATGCGCAGCGCCGCGACGCCGCCGCGCCCTGGCCGCCGGACCCGTGGCTGGCCTACGGCCGCAACCGCGTCGTCGAACGCTCCGCGTACGCGGTCGCCCTCGAAGGCGTCGACAGCCCGGTCAGTGGCCTGCGCGCGCGCCAGCGCTATCGCCTGTCGGGACGGGCGCCGGCCACGGTCGAACTCGAGGCCGGGGCGGTCAACGTCCGCGACCGCGAGATCGAACGCGACCTGTGGTTCAACACCCGCCTGCCCGCCGCCAGCCGCGTGTTCGTGCCGGTGGCCCGTCCGGAGGACGCGCGCCTGCGCGCAGACGGCGACGACTTCTTCGCGGGTCCCGTCGCCTGGTGGGAGGACGGGCTGTTTTCGCTGCAGGCCGATCCGCCGCCGCAGGGCAAGGGCGGGCGTCGCGGCAAGGTGTTCATCCGTCCCTCCGCGGGCTGGATCGCCGGATTCAACGCCGGCCAGCTGCTGCTGATCCGCTTCGACCTGCAGCCCGACGCATCGATCCATCCCGAGCACGGACAGGTCGAGGTGTACCAGCAGTGGCACCACGACGACCCCGATGCCGGCCTGCTCGAACTCGAGGTGCACGCGCCGCTGCGCATGCTCGCGCCGGGCGAATCGATGCGCGCGGCCGAGACCTGGACGGTGCTGCCCTACGACGGGCCGGAGATGCTCGAGGCCCAGCGCGCCGCGCTGCTCGAGGCCCTGGGCGAGGTCGGGCTCGCGCCCTGAGGCGCCCGCGCGGCGCGAATCCCGATGCGCCTGCGGCGCAGGCGCGGTAGTCGAACCGCCGGACGTCGTCGCACGGACCGGGGTCGCGCGCGCTCCCGCGCCCGTGGCGCGCGGCGCCTGCTTGCGTTAGTCCGCCTGGCCGGCGTCCGCGCGCAGCGCCGGGTTGTCCCAGCCCGGGCGCGGCGCGAAGCGGTCGCCGTAGCGGTCCTGCAGCGCCTTCAGGCGCGCCAGCACGTTCTCGACGCCGAGCTCGCGGATGGTCTGGATCGGGCCGCCGCGGAACGGCGCGTAGCCGGTGCCGAAGATCACGCCGGCATCGAGCAGGTCCGCGTCCTCGACCACGCGCTCGTGCAGCGCGGCCACCGCCTCGTTGAGCAGCGGCAGCACCAGGCGGTCCTCGAGGTCGCCGGGCGCCTTGTAGTCCTTCGGCACTTCGGGCTTCTTCGGCTTGCCGTTCTCCCAGGCGTAGATGCCCTGGCCGTCCTTCTTGCCGCGCTTGCCGGGCTCGGGCGGCTGCGACAGCGCCGGCGGGATCGCCAGGCCGAGGAACGGCGCCAGTTCCTGGCCGACGCCGTAGGCGACGTCGAGGCCGACCGTGTCGATCAGCTCGATCGGCCCCATCGGCATGCCGAACTTCACCGCGACCTTGTCGATCACCGGCGCGGGGATGCCCTCGGCGTACGCGGTTGCCGCCTCGAGCATGTACGGGAACAGCAGCCGGTTGACCAGGAAGCCGGGCGTGCCGGCGACCGGCACCGGCAGCTTGTCGAGGGCCTTGCAGAACGCGGCCAGGCGCTGCCCGGTGCGCGGCGCCATCGCGTCGTGGCGCACGATCTCCACCAGTGGCATCAGCGCCACCGGGTTGAAGTAGTGCAGGCCGGCGAACTGCGCCGGGCGCGCGATGTGTTCGCGTAGCTCCTCGAGCGGGATCGAGGAGGTGTTGGTGGTCAGCAGCGCGTCGCGCTTGAGCCGCGGTTCGACGTTCGCGTACAGCTCGCGCTTGGCATCGGCGCGCTCGATGATCGCCTCGATCACCAGGTCGGCATCGGCCACGCCGGCGCCGGCGAGGTCGGACTTCAGCCGCGCGGCCACCGCCGGGCGCTTGCCTTCGTCCTTCACCCGCTTGGCGAACAGCTCCTGCGCGCGGGCGATGGCGCCGTCGATGAACTTCTGTTCGCGGTCCTGCAGCGTGACCTCGAAACCCTTGTACGCGGCCCACGCGGCGATGTCGCCGCCCATCACGCCGGCCCCGACCACGTGCACGCGATGGATGCCGTGCGGATCCTTGCCGCCCAGGCCCTTGAGCCGCTCCATCAGGAAGAACACGCGGGTGAGGTTGCGCGCGGTCGGGGTGCCGGCCAGCTTCACCACCGACCTCTGCTCGGCCTTGAGCAGGGCCTGGATCCCGCCGCCGCTGCGGCGCCAGGTCTCGATCAGCGCGTAGGGCGCGGGGTAGTGGTCCTTGCGCGCCTTGCGCGCGACCTGCCTGGCCAGCACCGGCGCGAGCACCTGCCGCACCGGCCAGGTATTGGTGAACCAGCCCAGGAAGCGCTGGCGGAACGGACGCTGCGTGCCGCGCAGGGCCAGCTCGGCCGCGGCATCGACCAGCACCGCCGGCTCGACCACCTTGTCCACCACGCCCATGGCGCGGGCCGCGGAGGCGGACAGGTTGCGCCCGGTCAGCATCACGTCCATCGCCGCCGGCGCCCCCACCAGGCGCGGCAGGCGCACGCTGCCGCCCCAGCCGGGGTAGATGCCGAGCTTGACTTCGGGCAGGCCGATCCGGGTCGAGGGGTCGTTGCTGGCCACGCGGTAGTCGCAGGCCAGCGAGATCTCGGTGCCGCCGCCCATGCAGAAGCCGTGGATCGCGGCCACCGTGGGGCAGGGCAGCTCGGCCAGGCGCTGGAACGCCTGCTGGCCGCGGCGGATGGAGTCGCCGATCGTGCCCTTGCGGTCGAACTCGGCGAACTCGCGGATGTCGGCGCCGGCGATGAAGCCCTTGTCCTTGGCCGAGCGCAGGACCAGGGCCCTGGGCGGGTCGAGCGCCAGGCGTTCGAGCAGGGTCTCGAGTTCGATCAGCACGTCCTGGCTGAAGGTGTTGACCGACTCCCCGGCGCGGTCGAACGCCAGGACCAGGACGCCGTCGGGGCGCTGCTCGACCTGCCAGTGGCTGAAGCGCAGACCATCGAGGCCAGCAATCATGCGGGACCATCCGTTAGGGTATGGGAAGCCCCTTATGATCCAGAGGGTGTCGCGCCGCAGTCAAATCCGCCCGCCGGGCGGTCGCGGGCCGGCCGCCTTGCGCCGCGCCCGGGGCGCCCCCAGTTCAGGCGGCGGGCCGGAACTTCCGGCCCGTTCCGCGGTCCCAGGTCCCGGTCGCCAGGCCGGGCGGTTTGCGTAAGGCAGGAGCGCCAGGCCGGATGGCCGAGATCGATACCCAACAACTGGACCTGGAGCTGGTCAGGCGCGTGCAGCGCGGCGACAACGCCGCGTTCGACCTGCTGGTGCGCAAGTACCAGCACCGGATCGCGGCCCTGATCGGGCGCTACGTGCACGACTGGAGCGAGGTCCAGGACGTCGCCCAGGAGACCTTCATCCGCGCCTATCGCGCGATCGGCAACTTCCGCGGCGACTCCCAGTTCTACACCTGGCTGCACCGGATCGCGGTCAACACGGCCAAGAACCACCTGGTGGCCGGCAACCGCCGCCCGCCGGGGGCGGACGTGGACGTGGAGGACGCCGAGCAGTTCGATTCGGGCATCCGCCTGCGCGATGGCGACACGCCCGACCGTGAACTGATGCGCCAGCAGATGGAACAAACGGTGATGCGCGCGGTCGAAGCATTGCCCGAGGAGCTCAGGCTCGCGATCACGCTGCGCGAGGTCGACGGCCTGAGCTACGAGGAGATCGCCCAGCGCATGGGTTGCCCGATCGGCACGGTCCGATCGCGCATCTTCCGTGCGCGCGAGGCGATCGACCAGGAGCTCAGGCCCCTGTTGGACAGCGATACCAGAGCGGAGCGAGCGGCACGATGATCCACGTCGACGACAACGAGCCGGTGCAGATCCGACCGGATCCCGACAAGCTGTTCCTGTACCACCGGCAGCAGCTGTCGGCGATGCTCGACGGCGAACTCTCGCCCGACGAGGCGCGCTTCATGCTGCGCCGGCTGCAGCACGACACCGTGCTGGCCGCGTACTGGGAGCGCTGGCAGCTGTGCGGCGACGTGCTGCGCGGCCAGCGCAACGACCTGCTGCCGCCCGATTTCGCACGCCGCGTGGCGGACGCGCTGGCCGGCGACACCGCCGCCGAGGCCCAGTCTCCCGCGGGCCGGACCGGCCCGCGCCTGGGGCGCTGGGGTGGCGGGGCCGCGATCGCGGCATCGGTGGCCCTGCTGGCCGTGTTCGCCACCCGCCAGCTGCCGGCGCCAGGCGAGGTCGCGCCCGGGCCGGCGCAGGCCGCGCCGCTGGTGGCCGAGGCCGGACGGACGGCCCCGGTCGTCCCGTCCCCTGCCGATCGGGAACCGGTTCGCGACGCCGTCGCCGATGCCACGCCGGCGCCGGCGCCGGCGCCGGTCCTGGCCGAGGTTCCCGAAGCCGGGGCCATGCTGGCCGCCTCGGCTGCGGCCCTGGCCGAGACGCCACGCCGCGCCGCCGAGCGCCGTGCCCGCGCGCAGTCGCCGGCGGTGGCGCGCGGCACGCGCGCAGAGCCTGCACCGGCACCGTCGCAGGCGACGCCGGCGGTCCCGGACGAACCGGCCACGTTGCTGGCTGCCGTGCCGTCCGGCGGGCCGTCCGCGGAGACGTCCCACCCCTTCCCGATGCCATCGGCCGAGCCGCGGCCGTGGCCGCGCTCGCTGCTGCCGTCGCCCAGCGGCTATGCCGTTTCCGGCGGTGGCCTGGCCCCGCGCGAGCGGGTGTTCGAGCCGTTCCTGCCCGCGCCGGCGCCGGTGCTGCGCTGGCCCCCGCCCGACGACGTGGCCGAGGCGCCCGCCGCGGACGGACGCCGGCCCTGAGCGCGAACGTGCATGATGTCGGCGCCGCGCGGATGCGCGGCGTCCCGGGCGCGGGCGCTGGATCCGCGTCGCCGAGCAGTACCGATCGAACCCGAGAACCTGTCCGATGAAAACACCGGTGTCCGCCTTCGCCCTGATCCTGCTGGCTTCCGCCGCGACCACCGCGGTGGTGCTGCCGATCGCCACCGCGCAGACCGCGCCCGAGGCAGCGGTCCCCGCGGCCTCCCAGGCGACCGCGGCGCCAGCCGCGCCTCTGGTCACCGGCCTGCCGGACTTCACCCGGCTGGTGGAGGAGGTCGGTCCGGGCGTGGTGAAGATCGACACCACCATCGGCTCGCGCCGCAGCCAGTCCGAGGAGGAGGCGCTGGAGGAGCAGATCCCCGAGATCTTCCGCCGCTTCTTCGGTCCCGGCTTCCAGATGCCGGGGCCCGGTGGCCGCGGACAGGCGCCGCGCGGGCGGGCGATGGGGACCGGCTTCATCATCTCCGGCGACGGGTACATCCTCACCAACCACCATGTGATCGACGGCGCGGACGAGGTCAAGGTCACGCTGACCGATCGCCGCCAGTTCGACGCCAAGGTCGTGGGCAGCGACGAGCGTTCCGACGTGGCCGTGCTCAAGATCGACGCCTCCGGGCTTCCGACGCTGCGCATCGGCGATTCCTCGAAGGTCAAGGCGGGGCAGTGGGCGGTGGCGATCGGATCGCCGTTCGGCTTCGAGCAGACCGTCACCGCCGGCATCGTCAGCGCGGTGGGGCGCAGCAACCCGTACGCCAACCAGCAGTACGTGCCCTTCATCCAGACCGACGTCGCGATCAACCAGGGCAATTCCGGCGGCCCGCTGCTGAACACCAGCGGCGAGGTGATCGGCATCAATTCGCAGATCTTCAGCAACTCCGGTGGCTACATGGGCGTGGCCTTCGCTATCCCGATCGACGTGGCCATGAACGTGGCCGACCAGATCAAGAAGACCGGCCGGGTCCGCCGCGGCCAGCTCGGCGTGATGTTCCAGGCCAACCCGATCACCACCGAGCAGGCGCGCGGCTTCAAGCTGCCCGACACGCTCGGCGCGCTGGTGAGCGAAGTGGTCCCCGGCAGCGCCGCCGAGAAGGCCGGCATCGAGGTCGGCGACGTGATCCGCAGCGCCGACGGCGTGGTGATCCGCCAGCCCGGCGACCTCCCGCCGATCGTGGGCAACAAGGCGCCGGGCACGAAGGTCAGGATCGTCGTGTTCCGCGACGGCCGCGAGCGCAGCTTCGACGTGGTCCTCGACGAACTCGACGACGAGCCGGTCGCCGGTGCGCGCGGCGCCGCCCCCGGTTCGAAGTCGCCGACGCCGTCCGCCGACACCAACGTGCTCGGCCTGGCGGTGCAGGAGCTGGGCGAGGCGCAGCGCCGCCAGCTCGGCCTGCAGGGACGGGAAGGCGTGCAGATCGCCCGCGTCCAGGGCCGCGCCGCGCGCGAGGCGGGCCTCGCGCCCGGCGACGTGATCCTGCGCGTGGGCCGCACCCCGGTCGACAGCGTGGCCGCGTTCGAACGCCAGCTGCGCGGCGTGAAGCCGGGGCAGACCGTGATGCTGCTGGTGCGCAGCCGTTCCGGCGGCACCGCCTACGTCGCCATCACGCCCGAGGCCGGGGAATGACCCGGCCGGCCTGACCGGGCGGCGGCCGGGTGCCGCCGTCCCCGCCTGCCCGGCGCGGCCAGGGGCCCGCGGGCACCCTCGCGCGCGGGCGCCTCGCGGGGGGGCGACGGTCGCTATGCGATAATCCCGCGTCGTCCACCCGATCGAGCGAGCGGCTGCCGCCACCCCCATGTCAGACCCGATGCGGCAGATCCGCAACTTCTCCATCATCGCCCACGTCGACCACGGCAAGTCGACCCTGGCCGACCGCATCATCCAGCTGTGCGGCGGCCTGACCGAGCGCGAGATGGAAGCGCAGGTGCTCGACAACAACCCGATCGAGCGCGAGCGCGGGATCACCATCAAGGCGCAGTCCGTGTCGCTGCCCTACAAGGCGCGCGACGGGCAGACCTATCACCTCAACTTCATCGACACCCCCGGCCACGTCGACTTCTCCTACGAGGTCAGCCGCTCGCTGGCCGCCTGCGAGGGCGCGCTGCTGGTGGTCGACGCCGCCCAGGGCGTGGAGGCGCAGTCGGTGGCCAACTGCTACACCGCGGTGGAGCAGGGGCTGGAAGTCGTGCCGGTGCTGAACAAGATCGACCTGCCGACCGCCGACATCGACCGGGCCAAGGCCGAGATCGAGGCGGTGATCGGCATCGACGCGTCCGACGCGGTCGCGGTCAGCGCCAAGACCGGGCAGAACGTGGAGGAGGTGCTGGAGGCGATCGTCCACCGCATCCCGCCGCCGAGGCCGCGCGATACCGACAAGCTGCAGGCGCTGATCATCGACTCCTGGTTCGACAACTACCTGGGCGTGGTCTCGCTGGTGCGCGTGATGCAGGGCCAGATCAAGGCCGGCGACAAGCTGCTGGTGATGTCGACCGGCCGCACCCACCAGGTCGACGGCGTCGGCGTGTTCACCCCCAAGCGCAAGGTCACCGGCAGGTTGTCGGCCGGCGAGGTGGGCTGGGTCACGGCCTCGATCAAGGACGTGCACGGCGCGCCGGTCGGCGACACCCTGACCCTGGCGTCCGATCCGGCGCCGGCCCCGCTCCCCGGGTTCCAGGAGATGCAGCCGCGCGTGTTCGCCGGCCTGTTCCCGGTCAACGCGGAGGACTACCCCGACCTGCGCGAGGCGCTGGAGAAGCTGCGCCTCAACGATGCGGCGCTGCGCTTCGAGCCGGAGAGCTCGGAGGCGATGGGCTTCGGCTTCCGCTGCGGCTTCCTCGGCATGCTGCACATGGAGATCGTGCAGGAGCGGCTGGAGCGCGAGTACGACCTCGACCTGATCACCACGGCGCCGACCGTGGTGTACGAGGTGCTGAAGACCGACGGCACCGTGATCCCGCTGGACAACCCGGCCAAGCTGCCGCCGGTGAACCAGATCGAGGAGATCCGCGAACCGATCATCCGCGCCAACATCCTCACCCCCGAGGACTACATCGGCAACATCATCAAGCTGTGCGAGGACAAGCGCGGCGTGCAGCTGGGCATCCAGTACCTGGGCAGCCAGGTGCAGATCAGCTACGAGCTGCCGATGGCCGAGGTGGTGCTGGACTTCTTCGACAGGCTCAAGTCGGTCAGCCGCGGCTACGCCTCGCTCGACTACCACTTCGTCCGCTTCGAGGCGGGCCCGTTCGTGCGCGTGGACACGCTGATCAACGGCGACAAGGTCGACGCGCTGTCGATCATCGTCCACCGCAGCCACGCCGACCGCCGCGGCCGCGAGCTGTGCGAGAAGATGAAGGACCTGATCCCGCGCCAGCAGTTCGACGTGGCGATCCAGGCCGCGATCGGCTCGCAGATCATCGCCCGCACCACGGTCAAGGCGCTGCGCAAGAACGTGCTGGCCAAGTGCTACGGCGGCGACATCACCCGCAAGAAGAAGCTCCTCGAGAAGCAGAAGGAGGGCAAGAAGCGGATGAAGCAGGTCGGCCGCGTGGAGATCCCGCAGGAGGCGTTCCTCGCCGTGCTGCAGGTGGACAACAAGTAGGGGATGGCCTGAGATGATGAAATGGTTCGAGCTGGGGCTGGTCGTCCTGACCTTCGCGACCGGCATCACCTGGCTGCTCGACCGGCTGGTCTTCGCCAGGCGGCGGGCCCGGCAGTCGGGCCTGCTCGAGCCGAAGGAGCCGGTGCTCGTCGACTACTCGCGGGCGTTCTTCCCGGTCCTGTTCGCGGTGCTGGTCCTGCGCAGCTTCATCGCCGAGCCGTTCCGGATCCCGTCCAGCTCGATGATGCCGACCCTGCTGATCGGCGACTTCATCCTGGTCAACAAGTTCAGCTACGGCATCCGCCTGCCGGTGACCAACCGCAAGGTGATCGAGATCGGCGAGCCGCAGCGCGGCGACGTGGTCGTGTTCCGGCCGCCGCACCATCCCGACCAGGACTGGATCAAGCGGATCGTGGGACTGCCGGGCGACGTGGTGGCCTACCGCGACAACACCGTGTACGTGAACGGCGAACCGTTCCAGTACGGCCCGCCCCGGCCCTACCAGGGCGTCGGCCGTGGCAGCGACATGACCGGCGCCGACCTGATCGAGGAGACCATGCCCGGCCGGACCCACCAGATCCTCGAGACCCGGCGCCCGGGCGGCTTCGATCCCGGGGAGGGGGAGTGGCGGGTCCCGGAAGGCGAATATTTCGTGATGGGCGACAACCGCGACAGGAGCGACGACAGCCGGTTTTGGGGTACGCTCCCCGAGAGCCAGCTGAGGGGCAAGGCTTTCCTGGTCTGGATGAACCTCGATTCCAGCGCGCCTGGCTGGGTCGACTGGGGCCGGATCGGAAGCAGCATCCCGTAGGTCGACCGGGGCGGCTGGCGCGAAAAGGATCAACGGGGGACGGACATGAACATGCGTCGCAGGCAGGGCGGAATCACGCTGCTGGGCTTCATCATCGTCGCCGGCGTGGCGGGCTTCTTCGTCTTCATCGGGATCAAGCTGTTCCCGATGTACTCCGAGTACTACGCGGTCAAGTCGGCCCTCAAGGGCCTGGCGGCCGAACCGGGCGTGGCCAACTACACCCCGGCCCGGATCCAGCAGCTGTTCTTCCGCCGGCTGGACATCAGCTACTCGTCGCACGTGAAGAAGGAACACGTGAAGATCGAGCGGGTCGGCGCGGGATGGCAGGTCGACGTGGTCTACGAGGTCCGCGAGCCGCTGGTCGGCAACCTCGACGCGGTGGGCCGCTTCCACGCCACCCAGATGCTCGACGGATCCGGTGGCGGCGCCAACTGACCGGGCGCCCGACGCGTTCGCCGGGCACGTCTTCTCCACGCCTTCCCTGCTGGCCCAGGCGCTGACGCATCGCAGCGCCGGGGCGCCGCACAACGAACGGCTCGAATTCCTCGGCGACGCGGTCCTCGGCCTGATCGTGGCCGAGGCCCTGTACGCGCGCTGGCCGAAGGCCGACGAAGGCTCGCTGACCCGGGCCCGCGCCGAGCTGGTACGCGAGTCCGCGCTCGCCGCCGTGGCCCGACGGCTGGAGCTGGGCGAGCAGCTGGTGCTGGGCCCGGGCGAGATGAAATCGGGCGGGCACCGGCGCGATTCGATCCTGTCCGATGCGCTGGAGGCGGTGATCGGGGCGATCTACCTCGATGCCGGCTACGAGGCCTGCCGCCGCGTGGTCCTGCCCTGGTTCGAGGAAGCGGTCTCGGCGGTGCCGGCCAGCAAGGTCGGCAAGGACGCCAAGACCCGGCTGCAGGAATGGCTGCAGGCGCGGCAGAAGCCGCTGCCGCAGTACGTGCTCGAGCAGGAGGCCGGCGAGGAACACGCGCGGGTCTTCACCGTGCGCTGCGTGCTGTCCGACCCCGCCCTGGAGGGCGAGGGCAGCGGCGGCTCGCGCCGGGCCGCCGAGCAGATGGCGGCCGAAGCCGTGCTCGGGCGCCTGCCCGGCCAGTGAGGATTTGCCCTCGCCCCGCGGGGGCGCGGACAATCCCCGCATGAACACCCAGACCCACCGGGCCGGCCACGTGGCGGTCGTCGGCCGGCCGAACGTCGGCAAGTCCACCCTGGTCAATGCCCTGGTCGGCGCCGAACTGAGCATCGTCTCCAACCGGCCGCAGACCACGCGCCACCGGCTGCTCGGCATCGCCACGGTGCCGGGCGGGCAGCTGGTGCTGGTCGACACTCCCGGCATCCACCGCGAGGGCGGCAAGCGTCCGTCGTCGGCGCTCAACCGCGTGCTCAACCGCGCCGCGCGCGGCGCGCTCGAGGGCGTGGACGCGGCGGCGCTGGTGGTCGAGGCCGGGCGCTGGGACGAGGAGGACGCACTCGCCTTCGACACCCTGCGCGACAGCGGCCTGCCCGTGGTGCTGGTGGTCAACCAGGTCGACCGCATCGCCGACAAGGCGAAGCTGCTGCCGTACCTGCAGCAGGTCGCCGAAGGCCGCGACTTCGCCGCCGTGCATCCGGTCTCGGCGCTGCGCCGGCAGGGGCTCGAACCGCTGGTGGCCTCGCTGCTGTCGCTGCTGCCCGAGCAGGAACCGCTGTACGGCGAGGACGAGATCACCGACCGCAGCCAGCGCTTCCTCGCCGGCGAACTGGTGCGCGAACAGCTGATGCGCCAGCTCGGCGACGAACTGCCCTACGCGACCACGGTCGAGATCGAATCCTTCACCGAGGAACCCTCGCCCAGGGCGGGCGTGATGTACCGCATCGGCGCCGTGATCTGGGTCGAGCGCGACGGCCAGAAGGCGATCGTGATCGGCAAGGGCGGGGCGCGCCTGCGCGAGATCGGCCGCCGTGCGCGCGAGCGCATGGAGCAGCTGTTCGGCGCCAAGGTGTTCCTGCAGACCTGGGTGCGCGTGCGCGAGGGCTGGTCCGACGACGAGTCCGCGCTGCGCACCCTCGGCTACGGCGACTGAGCGCGCCGGCGATGCGCGCCGCCATGCGCTGACATGCGCTACTCGGGTGAAACCGCCTACGTCCTCCATGCCCGGCCCTGGCGCGAGTCCAGCCTGCTGGTCGACCTGCTGACGCGGGCGCACGGGCGGATCGGCGTCATCGCCCGGGGGGTGCGCGGGCCGCGCCGGCAGATGCAGCTCGCGGCCCTGCAGCCGCTGCAGCACGTGCGCTTCGACGGCGTGCAGCGCGGCGAACTCGGCTACCTGTCGTCGGTGGAGGCGCTCGACGCGCCGCCGCTGCTCGCCGGACATGCCAGCCTGGCCGCGTTCTACATCAACGAGCTGGTGCTGCGGCTGGCGCCCGGCCACGATCCGCACCCCGAGCTCTACGCGCTGTACGGCGAGGTGCGCGCGCGGCTGCACGATGCCGGCGACCTGGCCTGGACGCTGCGCCGCTTCGAGCGCGACCTGCTGCAGGCGCTGGGCGTGGGGTTCGACTTCCGCGTCGATGGCGACGGCGCTCCGATCGATCCGGCCGCGCGCTACCGGCTCGAGGCCGAACACGGGCCGCGCCGGGTGCTGGGCGAGCGCAGCGGCGAATCGCGCCAGCGCCACGCCACCGGCGCCGCGCTGCTCGCGCTGGCGGCGGACGTGCGTCCCGGCGCCGAGGACCTCGACAGCCTGCGCCTGGCGATGCGCGAGCTGGTGTCCCGGCACGTCGGGCCGCGCGGACTGCGGTCATGGCAGCTCGCGGCGGACCTGGCGCGGGTGTCGGGACGCGTGCCGGCTCAGGACGCCGAGAGCGTGTCCTGAGCGGCGTCGAGGAAGGCACGCAGCGCGGTGCCCGAGCCCGGTGCGGCCTGCAGCCGCAGCGTGGCTTCGAGCAGGCGCGCGGCGCCGACGAATCCGCAGCCCGAGCGCAGCCGGTGCAGCTGGTCGCGCACGGCGCCGACGTCGCCCCGCTCGGCCGCCGCCGCCACCGCGTCGCGCGTGGCCGGAAGCTCGGAGACGAACAGCTGGCGCAGCCCGGACACGTTGGCCTGGCTGTTGCCGAGCGCGGCCAGGGCGCGCACGTCGTCCCAGACCGGCAGTCCGTGGAGTCGCGCATAGACCCCGGCGTCCTCCGCGGTCGCGGCGGGTCCGCCCCGGCCGAGGGCGCGGCGCAGCGCGGCGGTCCAGTCGGCGGCCGGCATCGGCTTGGCGAGCACGTCGATGAAGCCGGCCGCGCGCAGTGCCTCGTGTTCGCTGCGCTCGTGCGAGGCGGTGTGGGCGAGGGCGGGCGTCGCGAGGCCGCGTCCGCGCAGCAGCGACAGCAGTTGCGCGCCGCTTCCGTCCGGGAGCCGCGCATCGAACAGCCAGAGATCGTGCGTGCACGCCGTCGCCGCTTCGATCGCGCCGGCCAGGTCGCAGGCCACGTCCACCTCGGCGGGCAGGGCCCGCGTCGCGGCCAGCAGGAAGGCGCGACTGGTGGGATCGTCCTCGACCAGCAGGATCCTGGGGTTCATCCTCGCCTCCCTGCGCAGCGGATATGCTCGACCCATGCCCGCGCGCATCTTAACGCTGTTGCTGCTGGCGCTCTGCGCCTGGCCGGCGCAGGCGCGCACCGCGACGGCGCGGATCGGCTCGCTGGAGGTGGCGGGCGCCGAACTCGACGGCGTGGTCGTGCGCCTGTCGTGGCCGGCCGGCGCGGCGCACGGCGAGCTGTCGATCCAGGCCGCGCGGATCGCGGCGCCCGCGCTGGGCCCGGAATACCGGCAGGTGCGGTGGCGCTGCCCGCTGTCGCACGATGGCGCGGGCGCATGGCATTGCGCCGGGCCGCTTCAGGGTCGCGGCGGCGCGCGCATGCACCTGGCGGTGGACCTGTCGTCCGTCTGCACCGGTGCCCGCCTGTCGCAGGGCAACGCGCGGCTGCAGCTGCGGCGCGAGGCCGTGGCGCCCGACGTTACCCGCCTCGACCTCGTCCGCGTGCCGCTCCTGTGGGCCCAGGCATTGCTGCAGCGTGCGTGGACGCAGGCAAGCGTCGGGGACGGCGTCGCCGACGGGACCATCGTCGTGCACACGCCGCCACGCCAGCCGCTGCATGTCGAGGGGCGCCTCGACGTCGACGGCCTCGCCCTGGACACCACCGACGCCGCGGTCGCGGTGGCCGGACTGGACGGCGCCATCGGCTTCGACTGGCTGCAGCCGGACACGGGCCCGGCGCGGATCGTGGCCAGCGGCGAGGTCCGCGACGGCGAAGTGCTGGTCGGGAACACCTACGTGGCGATCGCCGGGAGGCCGGCCGGATTCGCGCTGGAGGCGCGGCAACAGGCGGACGGTGGCTGGCGGCTGCCGCGCCTGGCGTTGCGCGACGGCGACGCGCTGCAGGTCGAGGGCGATGCGAGCTTCGCCGCCGATGCGAGCCTGCGCGCGCTGTCGCTGCAGGCCCGCAGCGCCCGGCTCGCGGCATTGCCCGAACGCTACCTGTCGGGCTGGCTGGGCCTGGCGGGCCTGTCGGGGCTTGAACTGGACGGCGCCGCGGACGCGACGCTGCAGGTCTCCGGCGGCATGCTGCAGGCGCTCGACGCGCGCCTGCACGACGTGTCCATGCGCGATCCGCGCGATCGCCTGCGCATCGAAGGCCTCGCGGGCGAGCTGCGCCACCGCGCCCGTGGCGCGGCGCAAGGCCGGCTGTCCTGGCGCGAGGGCGCCCTGTACGGATTGGCGTTCGGGGCGATCGAACTGCCGCTCGCCAGCCGCGACGGCGTGCTGCGCCTGCGTGCCCCGGCGTCGCTGCCCATGCTCGGCGGCGAGCTGCGGCTGCTCGATTTCGCCCTGGATCCCGGCGGCGCCGAAGGGTTGCGCCTGGGGTTCGGACTCGAGCTCGACGGCCTGGACGTCGGCCAGCTGAGCGCAGCGCTCGGCTGGCCGGCCTTCCGCGGCAGCCTCGATGGGCGCATCCCGCAGGCACGCTACGCCAGCCAGCGGCTCGACTTCGACGGCGGCCTGTCGATGCGGGTGTTCGATGGCCGCGTCGACGTGTCCGCACTGTCGATGGAGCGCCCGTTCGGGGTCGCGCCCACGCTGTCGGCCGATCTCTCGCTGCACGGCCTCGACCTGGAAGGCCTGACCGGCGCCTTCGACTTCGGCAGCATCACCGGGCGCCTGCATGGCCGCATCGACGGCCTGCGCCTGGTCGACTGGACCGCCACCGCCTTCGACGCCTGGCTGCACACCGAACCCGCGCCGGGCGTGCGCCAGCGCATCAGCCAGCGCGCGGTGCAGGACATCTCCAGCGTGGGCGACGCCTCGTTCGTCGGCAGCCTGCAGGGCCGGCTGGTGGCCCTGTTCGACGACTTCGGCTACCGCCGCATCGGGATCGGCTGCCGGCTGGCCAACGAGGTCTGCCGGATGTCGGGCCTGCATTCAGCGGGCGCTGGATTTACTATCGTCGAGGGTTCGGGCGTTCCCAGGCTGCAGGTGGTCGGGTTCAATCGCAATGTGGATTGGCCGACCCTGGTGGAACGCCTGGCCGCCGCGGCCGCCGGCGATGTCGCGCCGGTGGTGGACTGACCGGCCGCCCGGCCGGCTGCACTGGAAAGGGAGCCAACCATGCGTCGCCTGCTGGGAATACCGGTCCTGCTCGCCCTCGCGCTGTGCGCGTGCGTCACCATCAATGTCTATTTCCCGGCCGCCGAGGCCCGCGAGGCCGCGCGCGAGTTCGTCGAGAAGGTGATCGGCGAGGAGGGCGACGCGCCGGCGCCCGAGGCCCCGCCGCCAGGCGACGGCGGAATGGCCGTGCACAGGCTGCGCTTCGATCCGTTCGTGCTGCTGGGCATCGGCAGCGCCCAGGCCCAGGACACGCCCGACATCACGATCCGCACGCCGGCGATCCAGGCGATCCAGGCGCGGATGGAATCGCGCTTCAATTCGGTGCTGCGCCCGCACTTCGACTCGGGGGCGCTGGGCTTCGTCGACGACGGCACGATCGTGGTGCGCGACGCATCGAAGCTGGCGATCAAGGACCGGGTCGCGGTAAACGCGGCGGTCGCCGACGACAATCGCGACCGCAACGCGGTGTACCGCGAGATCGCCGTCGCCAACGGCCATCCGGAGTGGGAGCCGCAGATCCGGCAGGTGTTCGCGCGGCAGTGGATCGCCAGCGCGCGCCCGGGCTGGTGGTACCGGCAGGGCGGGGCCTGGAAGCAGAAGTAGCGGCTGCCGCGGGGCGCGGCGCCATGCCGCGTCCGGTGCGCGGCGGCGACATCTGCGACAATCGCCGGCCCCGCATGCACGCCTGACCCTCGTGGCCCGGATCGACCAGACGCCCTTCGAACTCGAGATCATCGACCTCAGCCACGACGGCCGCGGCGTCGCCCGCCGCGAAGGCGGCAAGACCGTGTTCGTCGCCGATGCCCTGCCGGGCGAGCGGGTGCTGGTGCGCCAGACCGCGCGTTCGCGCAACTTCGACGAGGCCGCCACGCTCGAGGTGCTGCAGGCCTCGCCCGACCGCGTCGTGCCGCGCTGCGCGCACTTCGGCGTGTGCAGCGGCTGCGTCCTGCAGCACCTGGAGGACTCGAAGCAGATCCTGGCCAAGCAGCGGGTGCTGCTGGAGAACCTGGAACGCATCGGCCACGTGTCGGCGGGCAGCGTGCTGCCGCCACTGACCGGCGGCGCCTGGCACTACCGGCGCAAGGGCCGCTTCTCGGTGCGCCGGGTGGAGAAGAAGGACAAGACCCTGGTCGGCTTCCGCGAGCGCGACCCGCGCTTCGTCGCCGACCTGCACGAATGCCACACCGTGGTGCCGGGCGTGGCCGAGCTGGTGGTCCCGCTTTCGAGGCTGGTGGACGGCCTGCAGGCGCGGCGCGAGGTGCCACAGGTCGAGTTCATCGTCGGCGACCCGGAACCGGAGTTCGACGGCGTGGCCCTGGTGTTCCGGCACCTGCAGCCGCTGTGCGAAGCGGACCTGGCGGCGCTGCGCCAGTTCGGGCAGCGGCACCGGGTGGCCATCCACCTGCAGCCGCGCGGCGTGGACTCGGTGCATCCGCTGTGGCCGCACCGGCCGCGGCACGCGTTCCGGCTCGCCCCCTGGGACATCACCCTGTCGTTCCGGCCGCTCGACTTCATCCAGGTCAACGCGCGCCTGAACGAGGCGATGATCGCGCGCGCGCTGGAGCTGCTCGACCTGCGTCCGGGCGAGCGCGTGCTCGACCTGTTCTGCGGGCTGGGCAACTTCACCCTGCCGATCGCGCGCAGCGCCGCAGAGGTCGTGGGCGTGGAAGGGGAGGCCGGGCTGGTGGCGCGGGCGCGCGACAACGCCGCGCTCAACGGCCTGGGCAACGCCGCGTTCCACGCCGCCGACCTCACCCGGGACCAGCGCGGCACGCCATGGATGCGCCAGGGCTTCGACAAGCTGCTGCTCGACCCGCCGCGCTCGGGCGCGATCGAGGTGCTGAAGCAGCTGCC
>Ga0207873_1000577_pt1 | contig 39363 bp, 35 predicted proteins | sample BGWIniCompost_FD_187373 | JGI IMG/M metagenome (GOLD analysis project Ga0207873, IMG submission 187373) | Cellulose adapted compost microbial communities from Newby Island Compost Facility, Milpitas, CA, USA - BGW Initial Compost (SPAdes)... ... | reverse complement strand
CAATTCTATCAGGTCTTTTTTAATTTCAAATAAAGCTCTGTACATTAATTCCCTATCGACTTCTTCAGGTGACCTTTTAAGATAAACAGGAAGATTTCTTGTGTTGATATCAATTTCAGGTTCATTATAAAGTGATGAAAAAACAGAAGCATCGAGTATTCCGCTTTTATTTAATGCTACTGCGGTTTCAACTGTATTTTTTAATTCCCTGATATTGCCGGGCCAGCTGTAATTCTCAAGAAGATTTATAGCATCGTTAGTAAGTACAGGCGGCTTTCTTCCATTTGATGCTGAATATAAATTGATAAAATGATTAGCGAGTAAAGATATATCAGCTTTCCGTTTTCTTAATGGAGGAATATTCAGAGCAACTGCTTTAAGTCTGAAGTACAAGTCTTCTCTGAATCTTCCTGCTTCAACTTCTCTCTGAAGGTCTTTATTGGTTGCAGCAATAATTCTTACATCAACACTTGTAACGGTTTCAGCACCAAGTCTCATAAATTCTTTTGTTTCAATTACACGCAGTAATTTTACCTGGGTGGTGAGAGGCATTTCTGCAATCTCATCTAAAAAAAGAGTACCGCCGTCGGCAATTTCAAAATAACCTTTGCGTGTTTCAATGGCTCCGGTAAACGAACCTTTTTTATGTCCGAAAAGTTCGCTTTCAAGAATACCTTCGGGAATAGCTCCGCAGTTTACGGTAACCAATTGTTTATCTGCCCGGTTGCTGAAACCATGAATAGCCTGGGCAAAAACCTCTTTACCTGTACCGCTTTCACCATAGATTAATACAGAGATATCTGATTTTGCAACCTGCATTACAATTTCTGCAAGATCATTTATCTCTTTGGTGTTACCTATTATTCCGAAACGTTTCTTAAATTCTTCTCTTGTCATAATTGCAGACAAAAGTTAAGAAATTTAAGTAAAATAATGAATGGTATGACGCAAATAAAGATACGGCTTTTTATTGGATTTTCGTAAAAAATTTTAAATTTTCACGTTTAATCCATCAAATGCGGATATGACTTTGCGCCTTTCTGCTAACGGAAGCTGAAAGATTAGTTTTGAAACTTTCTCTTCATCTTCTTTACTGAGATGAGTTATGAATACTTTTTCAGGTTCTAATTTTATATATGCATCAATCAGTTCATCAACTGATAAATGTGTAATTTCAGTTATCATCCAGTTTATCTTTACATCTTTAAAAATAAAAAGGTCTTCCAGGTTACCTATATCTCCGGTAAAGAAAATATTTTTTTCTTTTACTTTAAAAAGAAAACTGCTCGATGAAAACTCCAGCCTGTTATATTTATCATAATTAACATTCGGCTGAAGATGGGTATTGGCTCTGGCTTTAAAAGTTAAATTATCGGATACTTTTACATTCCTTTCGTAGTTGAAACCTTTAATATTAATTTTAAAACCAAGTTTAGCTTCAAAAAGATATGACTGGTAAATCAGCTCAGATAAAAAAACAGCATTGCTGCTATGACAAAAAAGTATTAATGGTTTATTACGACCATCCATTTTCATCTGAACTATTAGCGAAGTAAGTCCTGCATAATGATCGGGATGAAAATGACTTATCAAAACTCCATCTATAAAATTGTATAAAACTTTCTGATGCATTAAAGCACGTGAGACACCATCACCTGCATCAACAAGAAGATTGAATCCGCCAGTATTAATTAAAAATGATGAATGATATCTGTTCAACGAGGTCTGACCTGAACCGGTACCAACAAATTTTATTTCCATAAATACTACAGTATACCCCTTTCTAAAATTTATTTTTCTATCCTGACAACTCTCCCGTCAAGATTAAATTCTTTGTTTATTACCTGAAGTAAATTTTTTGCATCATCTTCAGTTTCAAATTCCCCCACATATACAACATGAAAAACTGTGCCGCCAACATTTTTATCCTTAATCTCAGATTTAAAACCTGAATCATCAAAATCTTTTTTTAAGTTTTGAGCATTTTCCAATTTACTGAATGCACCTGCCTGAATTGTAAAATTGTAAACGGCTTTGGGTAATTCAATTTCTTTTTTATCAGATGCAACTTCATCAATTGAAGGAATATTTTTATCGGCAATTTTTATATATGGAGAATCGGGATATTCTTTTTTTAATCTTTCGAGATGCTTTTTTGCTGCTTCATATAAACCAATTGCGTAGTAATATGAATAAATTCTGTACAATGCAGCATCTGCATATTTACTGGCGGGGTAAGAATTAACAATCTTTGCATAAATCATTACAGCATCCTGCCCGTTCTCGGTCATTACACCATCGAGAAACATTACAGAAGGACTGTTTGGGTATTTTTCTTTCAGATCAGGAAGAACTTTTTCAACTTCATCTTTCTCTCCGCTTTCAATCTGTTTAAGATAAGGGACTATATTAACATCCTGTGCAGAAATAAATTGTGAGAAAGAAACCAAAATCAGAAAAAGGAAAAAGAATATTTTTTTTAAGGGGAGAGAAGTTTCAATCTTCATGCTGTAAGGGCAGATTTTTTATCATAGGTTACTTTTTCAATAAACTCACCGAATAGAGTAGCATGCGTTGCTCTATTAATTTTTACTTTAGCATAATCCCCGGCTTTTAAATCACTTAAAGGAATAATAACAACTTTATTTGTATCAGTTCTGCCTGAAAGGAAATTATCTGACTTCCTGCTGAAACCTTCGATAAGAATTACTTCTTCTTTACCAATCAAATCCTGATTTATCTGGTAAGAAATCTGCTGCTGCAATTCTATTATTTCCTGTAAGCGTTTTGTTTTAATTTCGTCAGGAACATCATCACCCATATCATAAGCTTTTGTTTTTTCTCTCGGAGAATATTTAAACATATAAACACCGTCATATTTAACTTCGCGCATTACTTCGAGTGTCATCAGGTGGTCTTCATAAGTTTCGGTTGGAAATCCTGCAATAATATCTGTAGAAAAACTTACACCGGGAATAATTTTTCTGGCTTTATCTATAAGATTAAGATAATATTCAATTGTATAAGTCCTGTTCATTAATTTTAATATTCTGTTGGAACCTGACTGAACAGGAAGATGAATATAATTACAAATGTTAGGATGAGCTGCAATGGTATAAAGAAGTTTGTCTGATAAATCCTGCGGATGTGAAGTTGTAAACCTGATTCTCATCGAGCGGTCAACTTCAGCACAGGCTGCAAGTAAATCGGCAAAATCATTTGAACCATCGAAATATGAATTAACATTCTGACCAAGAAGTGAAACTTCTTTAAAACCTCTTTGAGAAAGTTGTTCTACTTCTTTAACAACAGAAGATAAACTCCTGCTTCTTTCTCTTCCTCTTGTAAAAGGAACAACACAGAATGTACAAAATTTATCGCAGCCTCTCATAACAGAAATCCATGCCATCAAACCATCTTCACGGTAAGGAATAATGTCATCGTAGGTTTCTGTTCTGGATAATCTTACACCAATTCCCTTTTCGCCGCCAATTGCTGTATCAATAAGTTCTGGTAATCTACGGTATTCGTCCGGACCTACTACAAGGTCAACCATTTTTTTCTTATCGATGAGATCTTTGCGGAGTCGTTCAGCCATGCAGCCGAGGATGCCTATTACAAGGTTAGGGTTATCATTTTTTAAGGTTTTAATATTACCGAGCCTGCCGTAAATTCTCTGCTCTGCATTTTCCCTTATACTGCAGGTATTAAGCAGAACAACATCAGCATGTTCCGGTTCCTTCGTTACACTATAACCATAGTTCTGCAAAATACCGAGTACAATTTCGGTATCAGCCAGGTTCATCTGGCAGCCGTATGTTTCTATGTAAACCTTGTTTTTATTCATTTGAAAATAAATTCAGGTTGGAAATATAAGCCTATTTTAAGAGGGTATCAACAGAAATAAAACAAGGTTTAGAAATTTACCCTTGTTAACAGATAAAGAATAAGATTCAACAGGCTAAACCCCAAAATACCCAGTGCACCGAGAATAATTTTATATTTTTTTTGTTTAGCTCTGAATACTTCTCCTCCCAAACCTCTGGTTTCCTTCCTGGAATTTACAAAACCAAACATAATACCAGCTCGTTTTTATTTCACATACAAAATTAATAAGTACTAAAGTATATAACAATTCATTTTTAAATAAGATTATTAAAATCACGAGTTTAATTCAGAACACACGAAAGCCCGGAGAAATTATCCGGGCTTTCATTTTTTGACAAATATTATTGAAAATAATTATTTAACCAGCATCATTTTCTTTACCTGGTTAAGATTACCTGATTCAAGTTTATAGAAGTAAATTCCGCTGTTTAAATTACCTGCATTAAATTCAATGGTATGAATACCTGCTTCTTTAACTCCATTTATTAACTGAGCAACTTCCTGTCCCAGGGCATTATAAACTTTTAAGGAAACATGTCCTGTTTGAGGAAGTGAAAATGAAATTTTTGTAGATGGGTTAAATGGATTAGGATAATTTTGCGATAGTTCAAATTTTGAAGGTGTATTTACAATTACTTCAACAACGTTGGAATATTCAAAAGAACCATCAAAATCAATTTGTTTTAATCTGTATTGATATTTACCGGCAGTAAGATTACCATCAAAAAATGTATAATTTTGTACTGATGAGGTTGTTCCCTTGCCATCAACAAAAGCAATTTTATTCCAATCAGATTTTTCTGATTTTCTCTCTATTTCAAAACCTGCATTATTTATTTCAGTTGCTGTTGTCCAGCTTAAAGCAACACCATTATTCTTTGATGCAGCAGAAAAAGAAGAAAGTTCAACAGGCAAAATATTTTCCCATGATGTTGAAACTCTTATACCATCAACCTGAACATCATAAGCCTGTGCTCCCTGTGTTAGACAGACACCTGCTATATGACTATCGCTGATAACATCTGTACTGGTAGCATCTGCAGTTGGTTCTGCTGCGGTTAAATCAGGATTAATAAATAATTTAGCAACATCATCATTTCCAGTTAAATCGCCTACCATTTCATATTTAACTACAAGAAGATAAGTTGTATTGTATGAATAAGTTCCGGGAGCCATTGTAATTGTTGAAGTTCCTTTACTGATACCGAACTGGAAACCTCCGGCACCATTATCCTGAACAAATACTCTGCAGCGGAAATTTGTTGAAGGCATCATTTCTGAAAAATGGAAGAAATAATCTGCAGTACTTGTTGCGGCAGAAACATTAACCAGAACACCTGCATAAACATTTCCTGATTGTTCAGTAAATATTCTGTTAATATCTTCTCTTGAACCTGACCCACCAACTGTACGTGTTGAATTACCAACTCCGGATGCAGGATAACCGGAATAAGAAAGTGATCCGCTTTCAACAGTTAAAAAAGTACCTGTACCGGAATGATTTTTCCAAAGACTTACATCGGTTAAAACCTGTCCGGTTGTATAATCAAAATTTTCTTCGAGAGGTAAAGTTTCAGCAACTCTTACTGTTCCAACCATCATAGGATGAAAGGTACATACATATTCATAATCACCCGGAACAGTTAGAACATAAGAATAAGAATCTCCAACACCTGTAAATGTATAATCCCAGGTACTTGCACCTGCAGGAACAACAGTAGATGTTGTAGTATGATTTCCGCTTGATAGTGTCCATACCAAAGTATCTCCTACCTGGGCAACTACATCAGCCGGAGTGAATTGCATATCAGCTACATCAATCTCAATTACAGCTGCTTTTATTGATGTAAAACTGAGAAATAAGATGAGCAGTAAGGAAAGTTTCTTCATAATAACTCCCGTTAATTTATTGTTTAAGATTGGTTATATATAAAATAAATGTCATTCAATTTTTACCGTTAATTTATGCTATATATTTTTCCCTTCTAAAAAAGAAATTATTTTTTCCCACAATTAGTATTAAATAATTGTTAAGAAAGGATTAAAACCTAAGGACAAAATGAGGTCATCAAAAAGATGATGACCTCATTCATATAAATTACTTCAACAACATCATCTTCCTGATTTCGGTTTTACTATCTCCTTTAAGCTGATAGTAATAAATTCCGCTTGCAAGGTTTGATGCATCAAAAATTATTTCATAAAGTTTTCCTGCTTCTGTTGTACCATTAAAGATTTCTACAATCTCATTTCCCAGAACATCAAAAATCTTTAATTCTGCTTTTGTTTCTTTATCAAACATAAATCTTATTGATGTAACAGGATTAAAAGGATTCGGATAATTCTGTTCGAGAATAAAACCACCGGGTATTCCTTTTAATACTTCAACAGCATTGCTGTATGTATAGTTACCATTAAAATCAACTTGTTTTAATCTGTAATAAATTTTATATGCATTTAAACCTGAAACATCATCAACAAATGTATAATTACTTTGTCCGGTAACGGTACCTTTTCCTTCCTTAAAAGCAATGGTTACCCATTCATTATTTCCAGCCTGTCTTTGAATTTCAAATCCATGATTATTTATTTCAGAAGCTGTACTCCACAATAATGTAACTGAATTTCCATCGAGTGAAGCCGAGAAAGAATTTAATTCAACCGGAAGAGGAAAAGAACCAGAATTATAAGGTCCGCCTGCAAGAGTATTAAAGTTTACATCAAACCCGAGATTACCACCGGATACATTTCCGGGAACTGTCTGGTCAGAAAAGAAAGCTGTACCGCTAACAACAAAAGCAAAAGCAATTACTTCACCTGCTGATGTAACACCGAGTTCACTGAACGGAATGCTTACTTCAAAACCGCTTCCTACTGAACCGTCGTTATTAAATGCAAACCATACAGAGTTTGCTGAGAAAAAACCTGTATTAAGATTTCCCGCCGGTGTTCCTGTTTGATTTGCCGAACCCAAATATTGTGCTTCCCTGCCTCCGACAAGCTTTACAGCATCAAAGAATATATCAGTTGCACCACCTCCGGGATTAACTGCAAACATATAATCTACTTCAAAGTCTGCCATAAAATTAGGATTAGAACCACCATTGCCTCCCATATAATGTCCACCTGGGGACCCTCCTAATGCAGTACCTGCAGGTGAACCTGATAGTTCATCAAACCCTAACCAGAAGCCAATACCATCGTTATTTGTTGTATTTAATTTACCTTCGAAACCAAGATAAAGTGTTTGTGAATGTGTATCTGCATAATAAACAATTCTGCTAACATCTATATCATTTCCAAATCCGGCATTGGTGTTTTGTTTATCTGCAAGTTCAATATACATTGGATTAGTAAGTCTTCCATCTATTGCAGGATTTTCATATAATTGTGTTCTGATTTCTCCGCCGGGATGTGCTGTTGTATGAATGTTTGCATACCATCTGCCTGACAGCAATTGCATCTCCTGGGTATCATCAAGTGTTACTGTATCAGAAAAAGTTCCGCTTGTCACTCCGGTTGGAAATCCTGTCCAGCCAATCTGCACACCTGCATTTGAATCAGGGGGTGCAGGACCATGAAAATGTGCTGCTGTTGTATTGCCTGAAAGATTTTCAAATTCAACACTAAAAATAAGTATGTTTGTGCTTTCATCATAAGTAACATTTAGAATTCCTTGTCCTGAAGTAGTAACAGGGGGATTTTCCTGGTCGCCGCTCATTATCAAACTTGAATATGAATGAACAGGATTTGTCTCAAGAATCTGGGCTCTTATCTCACCCCCGGGAAAAGCAGATGAATGAATATTAGCATACCATAAACCTGCAAGCAAATCAGCTTCCTGTGTTGCATTAAGAGTAACAGTATCAGAAAAAGTACCACTTGTAACACCTGTCGGAAAACCTGACCAGCCAATCTGCACACCTGCATTTGAATCAGGAAAAGCAGGTCCGTGAAAATGTGCAGCAGTTGAATTGCCTGTTAAACCTTCAAAAGTAGCTGTAAATCCAAGCATCATTGTTGATTCATCGTACCACCCATTAAATGTACCTGTCGCAGGAGAACTATTGGGAGGATTTTCCTGACCACCGCTGAATTGAAGATTTGTAAAATAGTGAACCTGGGAATAAGTTTGAGTTTGGACTATGAGGAAAAGTAAAAAAACAGGAAGGAAAGTTTTAAAAATTTGCATAACGCCTCCTGGCTTAAAGTTAACGTATCGTTTATATATTGACAGGAAGAAGTTTAAATCTTAGTTACAGTATTCATTAAAAAAAGAAGGGGACATGTTCTTCATCACAATAACTAAAACTTTAATTTTATGTTTATTAAATCTTTGGTTTAATTTTTCTAAATGAAAAAAAGAATTTTAATAACCGGTGCAACAGGACTTATTGGTTCAAATCTTTGCAGAAAATTTTCTGAACGTGGTGATATTTTAACAGTCTTCTCAAGAGATCCTGAAAAAGCGAAAAATATATTTCCCTTTGCTAATGAATTTGTAAAGTGGGATTATCAAAAACCTGATGAATGGAAAAATTTTGTAAATAATAAGGATGTAATAATTCATCTTGCCGGAGCAAATCTTTTGGGAAAAAGATGGAATGAGAATTACAAAAAAGTAATTATTGAAAGCAGGGAGATAAGCACCAGAAATCTTGTTAACGCTATAGGTGAAGCTGAAGTAAAACCAAAAGTTTTTATTTGTGCATCAGGGATTAATTATTATGGTAATGGAGATGAAAAAATATTAACGGAAGAATCATCAATCGGAAATGATTTTCTTGCAAATGTATGTGGAATTTGGGAAAAAGAAGCTGCAGAAGTTAAAAGATTTAATGTAAGACATGTAAGTATAAGAACTTCACCTGTTTTATCTTCAAAAGGAGGATTACTAAAAAAATTTCTGACTCCATTTAAATTTTTTATAGGCGGTCCATTAGGTTCCGGGGAACAATGGTTTTCATGGATTCATCTTGAAGATATTTTACGTGTATATATTTATTGTATTGATAATAAATTTATACAAGGTGCTGTAAATGCTTCATCTCCTAATCCGGTTAGAATGAAAGATTTTGCGAAAACAATGGGAGATGTGCTCAATCGTCCTTCGTTTTTCAGAGTACCAGAAGGTTTATTGAAATTAGCTATTGGAGAAATGGCAGATAGTGCTTTAATAAGCTTAAGAGTAAAGCCAAAAAAACTTGAGGACAATAATTTTAAATTTTTGTTTGCGGATTTAAAAGAAGCTTTGAATGATTTAATAAAGTAGCACAGGATTTCTCCCGTGCTACTTTGTAGTGAAAATTAATACCTGTAGTAATCCGGTTTAAATGGACCTTCAACAGGGACACCAATGTATTCGGATTGTTTTGGGGTTAAAGTTTCAAGTTCAACACCAAGCTTTTTAAGATGAAGCAATGCAACTTTTTCATCTAAATGCTTTGGAAGAACATAAACTTTGTTTTCATATTTATCTCTGTTGGTCCATAATTCAATTTGGGCAAGAACCTGGTTAGTAAATGAATTAGACATAACAAAAGAAGGATGTCCCATTGCACAACCAAGATTAACAAGTCTTCCTTCAGCAAGAACAATTATATCTTTACCATCAATTGTATATTTATCTACCTGAGGTTTAATTACTTCTTTGGTATGACCATAATTTTCATTCAGCCATGACATATCTATTTCATTATCGAAATGACCGATGTTACATACAATTGTTTTATCCTTCATTAATCTGAAATGTTTTTCGGTAACAACATCACAGTTGCCTGTTGCAGTAACAACAATATCAGCTTCCTTTAAGGCATTCTCAAGTTTCATTACCTGGAAACCATTCATTGCAGCCTGAAGTGCGCAGATAGGATCAATCTCCGTTACAATTACTCTCATATTAGCATTTGCAAGAGATTCCGCAGAACCTTTTCCAACATCACCATAACCGCAAACAACAGCAACTTTACCTGCAAGCATTAAATCTGTTGCTCTGCGGATTGCATCAACAAGAGATTCACGGCATCCATATTTGTTATCGAATTTTGATTTTGTAACCGAATCATTAACATTAAAAGCAGGAACCGGGAGAGTTCCTTTCTTCATTCTTTCATAAAGACGGTGAACACCTGTTGTCGTTTCCTCTGAGATACCCTTTATATGCTGAACCAGTTCAGGATATTTATCGAGTACCATATTTGTAAGATCACCACCATCATCAAGAATCATGTTAAGTGGTTTTTTATCTTCTCCAAAAAATAAAGTTTGTTCTATGCACCAATCATATTCTTCAAGAGTTTCACCTTTCCATGCATAAACCGGAATACCTGCTGCAGCAATTGCAGCGGCTGCATGATCCTGTGTTGAAAAAATATTACATGAAGACCACTGAACTTCTGCACCAAGTTCTTTTAGAGTTTCGATAAGAACTGCAGTTTGAATTGTCATGTGAAGACAACCTGCTATGCGTGCACCTTTAAGCGGCTTGGTTTTGCTGTACTCTTCACGAATTGCCATCAATCCCGGCATTTCAGCTTCAGCAAGTTTAATTTCTTTTCTTCCCCATTCGGCTAAAGAAATATCCTTAACCTTGTAAGGAAGTTTTTTTGCATCACTCTTCAGTTCAACCTGAGCCATTTTTATCCTCTTTTTAATTAATAAAAATCTTATGCATATTTTTTAAATACAGGAACAAGATCAAGCTTTTCCCATGTAAATTCTTTTTCATTTCTCCCGAAGTGACCATAGGCAGCAGTTTTTTTGTAAATAGGTCTTCTTAATTTTAATCTATCAATAATTCCTTTAGGTGTCAAATCAACTTCTTTTTTAATCATTTTGGAAATTTCTTTATCAGGAATAACACCAGTACCGTTTGTATTAATATAAACAGAAACAGGTTTTGCAATACCAATAGCATAAGCAACCTGAACAAGACATTCTTTTGCGAGACCGGCGGCAACAACATTTTTAGCAATATGCCGTGCAGCGTAAGTCGCACTTCTGTCAACCTTGGACGGATCTTTACCTGAAAAAGCGCCGCCTCCATGCGGAGCCCAGCCACCGTAAGTATCAACAATAATTTTTCTGCCTGTTAAACCGCTGTCGCCATGTGGTCCGCCTATTTCAAATCTTCCTGTAGGATTAACAAAGTATTTTGTTTTTTTATCAATATACTCTTCTGGAATAATTTTTTTAATTACATTTTCAATTACATCTTCTTTAATTCTTTTCTGCGAAACATCAGGATCGTGCTGGGTTGAAATAACAACAGTATCAACTCTTATTGGTTTATTATCAGATGAATATTCTACAGTAACCTGGGATTTGGTATCAGGGCGGAGGTAAGGCATTAATCCATTTTTGCTTTTTCTGATCTCTGCAATTTTCTTAACAAGCTTATGAGCATACATAATAGGCATTGGCATAAGTTCAGGTGTCTGATCACAAGCATAACCAAACATTAAACCCTGGTCGCCTGCACCACCTTTATCAACTCCCATTGCAATATCGGGAGACTGAGAATGTATTGCATTAAGAACCGAACATGATTCAGCATCAAATTTATAATCGGCACTTGTATAGCCAATTTCTCTTACTGTTTCTCTAACTATATCCGGAACTTCTATATATGCTTTGGTTGTTACTTCGCCGCCAACAAGCACAAGACCTGTAGTAACAAAAGTTTCACAGGCAACTCTGGCTTCGGGATCCTGTTTAAAAATTGCATCAAGGATGCTGTCGGATATAGCATCACTTACTTTATCGGGGTGACCTTCGGAAACTGATTCCGATGTGAAAAAATACGACATTTGTTTTCTCTTAAAAAATGTTTTAAATATTCTTTTTGAAAATGATTTTATTTAATCAATCTGTTAAAGATAATAATTCTTAATGAGAATTATAAAATAATTACTTATCCATTTATCAATTTTTAATGAGCTATAATGAAAACCAGTATCCCCTTCCTGCTTTTTCTTCTTATCTTTTTAGGATGTAAAGATGAAACAAATTCACCTTCCGGACCTGAAGAAAATAAAGCCACAGGTTATTTCCGTTCTTATGTTAATGGTTCCAATTGGGAAGCTTCGGAAATTTATGCTTCCCGCGAAGGAACTGTTATTAATCTATCAGCAAGAAAAAGTAATTCCGAAATTCAAATTCAGATTATTAATGTTAATCAACCCGGAACTTACTCCATTGGTGAAAATGAACCCGGATTTACTTATTTCATAAAAGCAAAATATATTGATAAAACTCAGGGTGATAATAAAACTTACAGCGCTTACTCAAGAAACTACAGCATCTTTGATATAAAAAATATAAGTGAAGGTTTTCTTGATGCAGATTTTGTTTTTATTGCTTATGACAGCAGTTTCACCGATAGTGTTAAAGTTTCAAACGGTTCTATAAATATTAATTATTGATTTAATAGAAATCTATTTCAGACGAATCACCAGAGTTAAGTCTTTTAAAAGCTCCTCTTACAAAAACATTTCTTCCGATTATAGAATTATCCAGCATAGCTTTTTCAACCTGTGCATTAGAATCAATAATAGAATTTTTAACAATACATTCTTTTATTTTACAGCCGCTTGCGATTGTTGTATAAGGTCCTATTACCGAATTTTCCACATCGGCATCATCGGCAATAAAAACAGGTTCGTTAATTACCACATTATTAAGTTTCCCGTAATAGCTTTTCCTGCTGAGAAGATACTGATTAGTTGAAAGAAGTGTTTCCGGTTTACCGCAATCATACCAGCCTTCAACCGGAAAGGTTGTTATCTTTTCACCTTTATCAATCATAATCTGAAGTGCATCGGTAAGCTGCAGTTCACCTTTTGTACGGATATCTTTTTCAACCAATTCATTAAGAGCATTTATAAGCGCCTGTTTATTTGAAACATAATACAAACCTACAAGAGCAAGATTTGAAACCGGGGTCTGGGGTTTTTCAACCAGCTTTTCAACATAACCATTTTTTAAAACTGCAACACCAAATCTTTTAGGGTCTTCAACTTCTTTAACACCTAATGAAGAAACTTTTTTCTTTAATACATCTTTTATATCAACATCAAATATAGTATCGCCAAGAATTATAAATATCTCTTCATCATCAAATGTCGGAATTGCAGTATAAATAGCATGACCGAGCCCTTCCATAGATTCCTGTTCTACAAATGAAGAGTTCATTGAAGGGTAATTTTTTTGAACATATTCCTGAATCATATCTCCAAGGTAACCAATAATGAAGGTAGCTTTATTTATTCCTTCTTCGAGAAGTTTGTCAAGTATATGAGCAATAATTGGTTTACCTCCGACATTCAAAAGCACTTTAGGTGTTGAATACGTATGAGGTTTTAAACGTGTACCGATTCCTGCAACTGGTATTATAGCTCTCATATTACCTTTTTTAATTATTGATGATTAAAAACTTTGTCCGGAATAGAATAATAAATTTAAAAAACTTTCTGTTGTGTATATTCTTTATACTTCAGCAAAAAATTTAGATAAAACGGATTCAATTGGTTCTGTCTTTTCAAAACAGAATAAAAGTTTTTGCAGCACTCTGTCTAAAACTGCATCAGGGCAAGAAGCACCGCTGGTTAAAATTATATCTGTTACTTTTTTATCAGGGATAAAATTGTTTGTTACTATTTCTTTCTTTTTATGAATATCAAAATGATGAATTTCTTCCGGTGAGATTATTTTATCATCTCCTGAAATAAAATATGTTTTTAATTTCTCTTCGCATAATTCCACAAGATGCCCTGTGTTTGAACTGTTATATCCTCCAACTACAACAGCAAAATCTGCAGGCTGGTTCAACAGTTCAATTGTTGCCTGTTGATTATCATTGGTTGCATAGCAGAGAGTATCTCTGGTGTCGGCAAAATGTTCAGAAATATTTTCTGCTCCATATTTTTTTATCATCGTATTTCTGAGGTAATCGGCAATAGCTTCAGTTTCACTCGCAAGCATTGTTGTTTGATTAACTACACCAACTCTCTCAAGATCTTTTTCAGCATTAAAACCGGGAGAATATTTTCCTTCAAAAAATTTATAAAATTCCTCATAGCTTTTTTCTTTCAGAATTACCTGTGAGAGGAACTTTGTTTCTTCAATATCTTTTACAATAACAACAGGTGATGTCTGAACACTATGTGAAAAGGTAGCACGTGTTTCTTCATGATAATGTTTACCATGAATAATTACTGTATAATCTTTCTTTCCCAATTGAGCAGAGCGGTTCCATACCTTTTCAACAAATGGACAGGTTGTATTATACCTGTAAGGATCTATTCCTATTTCATTAAGTCTTTTTTCAATTTCAAGTGTTGTTCCGAAAGCAGGGATTATTACAATATCATCACTATTTAATTCATCCCAGTCAATATGATGATTACCTGAAGTATCCATGAGAAATTTTACACCTCTGCTCAGCAAATCATTATTTACTTCCGGATTATGAATCATTTCACTTAAAAGAAAAATTCTTTTGCCGGGATTTTCTTCGATTGTTTTGTAGGCTATTTCAATTGCATTTTCAACACCGTAACAAAAACCAAAGTGGCGTGCAATAAAAAATCTTACAGGACCAAAATCCAGCAGAGTAGGAGTAAAATTCTTTTTCCGCGGATCATCCGATTTCCTGAAATTTTTTATCTTTGAAATGACAGGACTTCTGTAAAAATCGGGGATATTAAATTTTTTCATAAGCTTAAAATTAGCAAATATTAGTCCGAATTAAAGGTCATTAAATTATAAATTATTAAAGATGAGCAAGCAATAATCTGTAGTGAAAAGAGACATCTTATCTCTTAGTATTTCCTTTTCATCTTTGCTATATTTGAAACCCAAAAAATCAAGCAGATAATGGATTTATTAGAGAGATTACAAAAAATAAAAAACCGTTTTGATCAGATTAATGAGCAGCTTTCTGATTCATCTGTTATGAATGACAGGGAAAAAATGATTTCACTTGGTAAAGAAAGAAGTGAGCTTGAAGAGATAATTTCTGCATATGAAAGTTATTCCAAAATAATAAAAGATATTGAAGGAAATAAGGAAATTATTGATTCAAAAGCTGATAAAGAATTAATTGAAATTGCCGAAGCTGAACTTGAAGAACTTGAAGAGAAGAAAGAAAAGATGGAAGATGAGATAAAACTCCTCCTTCTTCCTAAAGATCCGAATGATAACAAAAGCATTATTATGGAAATCCGTGCAGGTACGGGCGGCGAAGAAGCTGCTTTATTTGCTTCGGATCTTTTCAGAATGTACTCAAGATATGCCGAAGTTAAAGGATGGCGTACAGAATTAATTGATATTAATTACACAGGCATCGGCGGATTAAAAGAAGTTGTATTCTCCATAAATGGTGAAGGTATTTATGGTGATTTAAAATTTGAAAGTGGTGTTCACCGTGTTCAAAGAGTCCCGGCAACTGAAGCAAGCGGAAGAGTTCATACTTCTGCAGCATCTGTTGTTGTTCTGCCGGAAGTTGAAGATGTACAGATTGATATAAATCCAAACGATTTAAAGATTGATATTTTCCGCTCAGGCGGTGCAGGCGGACAGAACGTTAACAAAGTAGAAACTGCAGTAAGGATAACTCACCTTCCAACAGGTATTGTTGTTCAATGCCAGGATGAAAGATCCCAGCTTAAAAACAGGCAAAAGGCAATGAAAGTTTTAAGAGCCAGATTATATGATATGAAATTAAAAGAACAGGAGAGCGAAGTTTCGGCTCAAAGGAAAAGTATGGTAAAAAGCGGTGACAGAAGTGATAAGATACGCACCTATAATTTCCCCCAGAACAGGGTAACCGACCACAGGATCGGTCTTACCCTATATAATCTATCAGATATTATAAACGGAGATCTATCTGAGTTGATTGAACAATTAAAGCTTGCCGACAGAACTGAAAAACTTCAGGCTGCCGGTTAATATTTTTATCCTCTCTCTTCAGAATCCTTATTCAGCTTAACAATAAAAATAAATGCAAATCCTAAAAGTGGTAATAGCAAATCAGTAAAATCAATTTTAAATGATATGTTGTTTCCTATGAGATAGCCAAAAAATTTCGAGATGATTAATAAAATAAAGAATCCAAGATAACCGAAGATTCCTCCGGTAAAAGGAATTAAGAAGTGTTTTTTAATTAAGTGATAATTTATCTTTTTTTGTTTTTCTACCCCTGCTTTATTAGTAACAATTGCACCTCGCATAAATACTCCTGCCTTATTTGAGACACTCTATTATGCCCAATTTTGTGCCAGATTAAGGCAAATGGTAAAATTGTTTATTAGATACAATTATTCGCATAATTCCTGAGACACAGGAACCTTCCCCGGACATCTTTAAGTGATTAAAATTGATACACCCACGTAATTTTTTGCATCAATTAATCCAGGTGTCCAAACTTCTTAAAAACAAATATCATCAGGAACCCGAATGCAGAAAGAATAAAATCAATTTCATCTATTATTATTTCATCAATAAAATTAAATGCATATCTATATAATTTTCCAAGTATAAGAACCGTAAAGAAAGATAGAAATCCAATTAAGCCATATAAGAATGAATAAATAAAATAAGAGAATGATGAAGAACTAACTCTGCTTTTCAGGTATGTTGAATATAGTGTCGAAATTTTCACTGTATCGTCCTCTTATGTTTAGTGGTGAATAAGATAAAGGAAAATTGATAAGAGGTTTGTGGTAATTAGCAATTGGAAAATTTCTTGTGGTAATTAGCACTACACTGCTTTAATGAGTATAGCACTCACATCATCTTCAAATTTACCTGATGTAAAAGTGTGAAGATTTTGTTGAAGATATTCAAGAGGCGAAGAGTTATTATTTAACTGGTTTACAAAATTCATAAGCCTGGCTGAACCATATTGTTCACCATTTTCAGATCGCGATTCAATAATTCCATCGGTAATCATTAAAATCATATCTGATTCTTTCAACTGAAAAATATGATCTTTATAATTCCCCTCAGGAGCAAAACCTAATAATAACCCTTTTGATTTTACAGCTTCAGCAGGTTCAGAACAGGTTTTGAATATAACAGGCAAATCTCCCGCTCCTGCATATTTAACAGTACGGGTAATATTGTTTATTATTAAAACAGAGATGGTAGCAAAAACTTCAGATACTTTAGAATCATGATAAACATACTTGTTAACTTCCTGAAGAATACTGCTTGGAGAAAATTCTTTATAATTTTGAAGTACGCTTCTTAACGCACTTCTTACATAACCTGCATAAGCAAAAGCAAAATACCAGGCACTCCACTTTTTACCCATAACATCTCCAAGCACTACCGCAAGATTATAATCATCAAGTTTAAAGTAATCAATAAAATCTCCGCCGGGAATTCCTTTATATGGTTTGTGAAGCTGGCATATTCTAAATCCTTCAAAATCTGGTGGTATATCAGGGACTACTTTTGCACGAAGGGAATCTGCAGCAGTATTTAATTCGTTTACAATTTTGTTTTTCTCTTTCTCAATATTTTTTATAATAGCATTGATTTTTGCAATTACTATTTTGGGTCCATTATCTTTAATAACATAATCAGCAATTTCAAGATCATAACCGTGAAGTATATCATTTTCATTGCTTTTGGATGATAAGAATACAAAGGGAATTGCTCTAAGTGCCGGATCATTTAAAAGAAGCTTTCTGAATTCATATCCATCCTGCTCCTGCATAATTATATCTGAAATTATTAAATCGACTTTTTGTCTTTTTAAAATCTGCATAGCTTCGGATACAGTATGTGCAACAACACATTGGTAACCTTCTTTTACCAGATTATAATGAAAGAGCTTTGTTATGGTTTCATCATCATCAAGAAGAAGAAGTTTATAACTGCTTTTGGAGAAGGAGTCCTGAATATTTCTCTTAACACCATAAGCTTTGTAAATATCGGTACGTTTTATAAGTGTGTTTACCTTTATAATAAGCTCTTCTATATTAAAAGGCTTTGTAATGAAATCATCTCCGCCGGCATCCAGGGCATTGGTTTTATCTTCAAGACTTGTTTTTGCTGTTACGAATACGAAGGGAAGTGTTCTGTAGTTTAAATTTTCTCTTACTTTTCTGCAGAATGTAAAACCATCCATTTCATCCATTGTAACATCACAAAGCACCAGGTCAATCTGGTTTTCATTTAAAACCTGGAATGCTTCATTTGCACTGGCAGCTTCTGCAGTTAAGTAACCATTGCCTTTCAGATGATATGATAAAAGTTTTCTAATCGTAAGATCATCATCTAAAATTAATATTGATTTTTTATCATTACTCATCTTTATAATATTTTAAGTAAAAGAGAATGCAGGAAAATTTTCCGGAGGGAACTTATTTCCGTATGTTGATTTCAAACTGTTAACTAAAACAAATCTTCCCAAACCTGCTGCACATTTAATAATTATTTAAAAAAGAATCAGAGCCAGTTTGAATAATTTTTTATTTGAAACTTGCTACTGCATCCTCTGTATTATCAAAAGATTCAAAAACCCTGTACATCCTTGTAAGCTCAAACATTGAACGGACGTTTGGCTGGAAGCCCACCAATTTTAAATCTCCCCCTAAAGCAGTAATTTTTTTCAGTGATACAACCAGAGCCCCAAGGAAAGTTGAATCAATAAATTCACAATCGGAAAGATCAACTACAATTTTCTTAAATCCGCTTTCTATATCTCTAACCAGAGTTGCTCTGAACTCATCAGCTTCTTTTAAAGTAGCTCTTGTAAGATTAACTTTTTCAACAATAACGTCCCCAACTTCTTCTTTAATATATTCCTGAAACATTTATTTTATCCTACCTTTTCGAATGAACGATTTTGAATATTGTATTTTTCCATTAACCTGTAGATTGTTGCTCTACCCAGCTGAAGTTTTTTAGCTGCTTCAACTATATTACCGTTTGTAACTTTAAGTGCGTGTCTTATAGCTTCTTCTTTTAGCTTTTCAAAAGGTACAATTGTATCGTCTGAAAAGAGAGAGCCATTTATTTCAACAACACCATTAGTGTCTGCAGCTTTTATATGCGGGGGAAGATCATCAACATCTATATAATCATTTTCTGCAATAATAATACAACGTTCGATGGTATTTTCCATTTCTCTGACATTACCAGGCCAGTTGTATTCATAAATTAATTTTAAAGCTTTTTTAGTAAAGCCTTTTATATTCTTATTTAATTTCTTACTGAAATTTTCAAGGAAATGGTGAGCAATAATTAATATATCACCTCTTCTCTGTCTTAACGGAGGAATTGAAATCGGGAATGAATTCAGCCTATAGTATAAATCCTCTCTGAATTCTTTATTTTCAACAGCCTGTCTAAGATCGCGGTTTGTAGCAGAAATAATTCTTACATCTGTTTTAATTGTTTCTGTTCCACCCACTCTTTCAAATTCTTTCTGTTGAATTACCCTGAGAAGTTTTGCCTGGAGAAGCATTTCGAGTTCACCAACTTCATCCAGGAAAATTGTACCCTCATTAGCAACTTCAAATTTACCAAGCTTACGCTGGTACGCACCGGTAAATGATCCTTTTTCATGGCCAAAGAGTTCACTTTCCAGAAGTTCGCGGGGGATTGATGCACAATTTACAACAACGAAAGGCTTATCTTTTCTTTTACCGTTATAATGAATTGCTCTTGCTATTAATTCTTTCCCGGTACCGCTTTCTCCATAAATTAAAACCGTTATATCATTGTTAAGAACTTTTGAAACAAGTTTAAACACATCCTGCATTTTTCCATCTGCAGAGATGATGTTATCAAAACTATATTCTTTTTTTACATCCTCCTTCAGGTTCTGAAGTTCTTTTGTAAGATCATAATTCCTGATTGCATTTTTGATTGCAGGTTCAAGTCTCTGCTGATCAATTGGTTTAGGGAAATAATCAAACGCACCATACCTTAATGCTTCAACAGCAACTTCAATACTTCCCTGGGCTGATAGAATTATTACAGGCAGATTTTCATCATAAGCCTTAATTCTTTTTAAAGTTTCCAATCCATCCAAACCGGGAAGCATTATATCGAGCAGTATTAAATCCGGTTTTTGATGAAGGTTTCTTAAAACATCTTCACCGTTAGAAAATGTCTGCGCAAAATATTTCCATTTATCCCTAACCCAGTAGGAGAGGAGTTTTGAAATCGCTGGTTCATCATCAACGATAAAAACTAATTTACTCACAATACCTTCCTTGATTTTTATTCTTCTTTCAATAGTTTAATTATCACAGTGGTTCCCTGGTTAAGCTCACTCTGAATTGTTATGGAACCCTTGTGCAAATCCATTATATGTTTAACAAAAACCAAGCCTAAGCCTCTTTTTGAGTCATAGTCTCCGGAATTCGTATCATTATAGTATTTTTGAAAGATACCGGGGAGGATTTTGGGCGAAATTCCAATGCCCGTGTCGGTAATAATTACTTCAAATTCCCTGTAAAGGTTTTGAATAAAAAGAGATATTCTGCCTCCCCTGCCGGTGTATTTAACAGCATTTTCGAGAACAGAATAAAAAGCTTGTTCAAGTTTTTCTTTATCCCCATAAATAAAAATCTCATCTTCGGGCAGTTCTTTGGTAAAAATTAATTCTTTTTTAATTATTTCGCTATTTAATTTTTCAACAACTTTGTTCAGAAGGGGAATGATTTTAAACTTTGTTTTGTTTAAACCAATTTCACCTGTTTCCAATCTTGTTATATCGAGAACTTCATTAATTAACCGGGCAAGTTTTTTACCCTCATCAAGAATAATCTGAATAAATTCTCTCTGGTGTTCCTGGGTCATTGAAGTATCAGTTATTAATGATTCCGAAAAACCGATTATTGATGAAAGCGGAGTTCTGAATTCATGAGATATATTTGAAATAAATTCTGCTTTCATTCTGTTAAGTTCTTCCAGGACCGAAATTTTCTGAACACCCCGTGACCTTTCAATCTGCAAAATTCTTTTTGTTTCTTTCAGAGTTTCATTCAATTCCCAGATTTTTGATTCGAGCTTTTTTATAAAAGAAAGATTTTTTCCCACACCTGCTAACGTTATATTTTCATTTACCTTAACGGCTTTAATTTTAAATCTGAAAATAATTTCATCTTTATTCCGGTTATAGAGAGGGACTTCTAATGTTTTTATTTTAAAATCAGATAAAGTTTCTTTTGATGCATTTAAGGCAAAATTTCTTGAAGAGGGTTTAATTAGATCAAAAAAATATTTCCCGGTTAATTCTTCCTGTTTATAATCAAGCAGAAGAGCACCATTTTTATTAATTGCCAGAATATTCCCTGAAAAATCCAGTTGAAAAATCAAATCATCCGATAATTCAATGAATAATTTTAATTCATCAGGCAGGTCTTCGGTAAATAAACCTGAATTTTGTTTTGGCTTGTCAGTATTTTCTTCCAATTCCCTGTTATTCTGTTTAAAAGAATTTTTAAGGGATAAATATAATTAACCCGAAATTAAATTAAATATTTAGGAGTGGAATTTGATAATTAATTCTGTATCTGCTTTTTGTTTAAAGCTTCAAAGTAGCGGCGGATAAGATTTTCGTAGTCTCTGGTAAAACCTTCGCGAACAGCTTTGTTAAGTTCATCTTTAATTTTATCCTGTCCCTCCTCCGATGAGAGATTTTTTTCTGCAGGTGACTCCCTGAAAATATTTTTTGCTGTATTAGATTCTCTCTTCTTTTCAAAATCTCTTTCATTAATTGAACGCTGTGCATCAAGAAGTTTTGATAAAATTCTTTCCTGTTTCTGAATTAACTGGTCATCAAGTTTTTCGGTGTTCATATCGGTAACAACTTCCTGCATCTGTTTTAAAATATCATCAAGACTTGAAGCCAGGCTTTTTGACTGCCCCTGTTCTTTTGCTTCTCTGTTCAATTGTTCGAGGGATTTGCGGATAAGCTCCTGCTGCTGCGATAATCTCTGTAATTCAGCCTGCTGCTGCGGAGTTAATTTTCCCTGCTGCATCTGCTGAAGCATTTGTGTCATATTATTCAAACCCATTTGCTGACCCGACATTTTCTGAAGCTGCTGCATTAAAGACATCATTCCTCCCTGTCCGCTTCCCTGCATCATCGATTCCATTGCGCCTTTTAAAAGTGATGCGGCTTCATTTAATGATTTCATCGATTCACCCTGGCTTAACGAAGCCATGTTTCCGTTCCTGTTCTGCAATGACTGAATTGATTTCATCATTTCTCTTTGTGCATTTCCTAAAGCTTTTCCCATTTCAGGAGTAATTGCAAAAGTTTTCTGTGAAAGGTCACTGAGCTGCTTTACTACATTACTTAAATTTTTCTGAAGGTTACTCTGCTGCTGTGCATTTTGATTAAATGAAGTAGAACCGGGTTCAAGATTTTGTGATTCCTCTTTTAATTGCTCCTGTTTTTTTGATAGGTTTATCAGATTATCAAGTGCCCTCATCATATCTGTAAATGTCTGCATCTGGTTCATCTGCATCATGGCCGACTGCATTTGCTGAAGCATCTGGTTCATTTGCGACATATTTTTCTGTATCTGCTGCTGCTGCTCCGATGCTTCTTGTTTCATATTCTGCTTTATATTCTGCTGTGCCTGCTGAGATTTTTCTGCATTCTTCATTTTCTCATATTCTTCTTTTAACTTTTCCATTTCATCCTGAGGCATATCTTCCAGTTCATTCATTTGTTCAGATAATTTTTCAAGCTCTTCTTTAAATTTTTCCAAATCTTTAGTCATCTGTTCCTGCTGTTCACTCAACTGTTCACTCTGTTTATTATCCGATAGGTCACTCTCCCGGGTTTGTTTCTCAATCTCTACCTGCTTTTCAGTCATCATTTCTGAGCGCTTTAAAAGTTCATCAACTTTTTGTTCGATCTGGATTCTTTTGAGAAGGTTAAGAGTTCTTTCTATACTTTTTTGAAATCTTTCTTCATCCAATTTAAAATTCTGAAGAGCATCCTGTGTTTGCTGACGGTTTAATGACTTCAACATATCCTGAAGTTTTTTCAAAGCTTCTTTCATCTCCTCACTGGTCAGCTCATCCATAAGTTTCTGAAGTTCCATATATTTTTTAAGTGTCTCTTCGGAAAGAAGATTATTTTCCTGAAGCTCCTGTTTCATCTTATTAAATTGTTCACTTGCCGATTCAATTTTTTCCTGGAGCTTTTCAAATTTATCAAGTGCATTTTCGATTTTTTCTTTTTCTTCCCAAGTTAAATCTTTTTTATCCTGCTTTAATTCGTTATCAATCTCTTCCAGTTCACGTTTCAATTCTTCGGCTTCTTTAACTGTTTCCAATAATTCATTTTCAATGTCGGAATGAGTTTTTTCTACTCCCGATAAAATCTCATCAAGTGAAGGAACTCTTACTGTAAGCATTTCAGTTTTTGCAGATTTTGGTCCGCTTACATTATCGTTATCAAAAATTTCAAGATAGTATGATACAACATCATCAGTACCTAAACTTAAGTTTGTAAGATTCCAGATGTACTCAACATTTAATTCCTTTCCTCCCGGGGTTAAAGGAATTTCAATTTGTGAATATTCTTCCTGAGGCTGTTCATATCTTGATTGAGAGAGTCTGTGATGAAGTATCAATTTTGTAAAACCATAGTCATCAGCAATATTTAAAATGACAGGGAGCCTGTTGTCATTCCCCAATGAAACATTATCTTCAGGTGCAATTAATTCTATAGTGGGATAATCATCATACAAAGTTTTTAAGTTGTAAGTAATTGGTGAAGGATTTTTATTCCCGGCAATATCTTCAATAATTATTTTATATGAATTATCCTTCAATAACTTAAAACTTCCTGTCGATTTAACAGATTCATTTTCTAAAACTATTTCTGTTGTATCTTCAAATAAAAGTTTTGCTTCTTTAAGTTCTTTCGTTGAAAAGAATTTAATATCAATTCTGCTCCCTTTAAGTGCAGTTATATTTCCATTATCCTTTTGTTGAAACGGAGGGATACCTGAATAAGCAGGAGGAGTAACAGTTACATCAAGGTTTTTTATTATTGGTCTGTCGGTAACTTTAATTGAATATTCATCACTGAAACTCTCTTCGGCAAATGCAAAATACTTAAATGAACTTCTTGCAGATTTATAGACAAATTTATAAACACCATTTGAATCAGCAGAAAGTTTTTGATTTTCAAAATCAGTTTTATCTTCCTCTTTAACCGCGAGATAAACTTCGGCAGGTTTTCCACCTGAAACCTTAACAAATATTTCTACATCATCTCCTTTTGTAATTTCAGTATTGCCGGGTAAAATGCTAAATGAATATTTCTGCGGTGGAATAAACTCCCGGTTAAAATTAATTAACCTGTATGATGCAGCCTGCATTGAAGGAATGAAAATAAAAAGCGGAGCGGCAATTAAAATTAATATTAAAAGGAAGTAAAAGAGTTGTTTTACTTTTTTAAAACTAATAACAGAATCGAATTTTATTTCTTTTGTTTTTTCATATACATTTTTGAACGATGCATCAATAAGATTTGGGGAATATAAATTTCCCGGCTTATCTGCACTCACAAGCTGCATTGCATTTAGCAGATCATCTTTAACCTGCGGAAAATATATTGCTACTTTGCCTGCAGTTTCAAAATAATTTCTTTTGTTGAAAAGGTCGAAATATCTTATTAAAGGTTTAAAAAAAAGAAAAACAAATGATGTTGTAGAAATGAAAACTATAATGAAAAATATTATTGTCCTTAAAAGAGATGAATGATGGAAAATCATTTCGAGAAAAGTAAAAGAAGTAAAAAGAAGAAGAACAATGATAACTGAAAGCAGCGATCCGATTAGAGTAACATAAAGCTGCTCCTTCTTATCAAGCTTTTCAAGCTTATTTAAAATTTCTTTATAATAACTTGTGTTAATCATTATTAATTACTTAATGCGTAAAGGACAATATTTGCTCCAAATTTCAGAGCCTCTACTCTTTTCTCTTCAGGATCATTATGAACCACAGGCTCTGCCCATCCGTCACTCGGGTTAGCTTCTACCGTGTAATACACTGCAAGACGTTCACCTATAAATATACCGAACCCCTGTGCAGGTTTTTCATCATGCAAATGAGTTTTAGGCGGACCGGAAGAAAAATCATAAAGTATATTATAAATTTTATGTGAATACGGAACCTCTATAAATTCCTTATCAGGAAAAACTTTTTTCATCTCCCTTCTTATTGCTTTATCAAGACCATAATCATCATCTATAAAAAGAAATCCGCCGTTCTCAAGATATTTTCTTAATCTTTCAGCTTCACTATTTGAAAATACAACATTTCCATGCCCGGTCATAAATAAAAAAGGATATGAGAAAATTTCATCGCTTGACAGCTCAATAAATTTATACTCAGCCTTTACTTTTAAATTTGTATTCTCTGCAAGGAATTTCAGAAGATTTACTTCTGCGGAAGGGTCATTGTACCAGTCCCCTCCTCCATTATATTTTAAACGCACAATACTGAAACCATTTTCCTGCTGAGAATAAAGATTTAAAGTGAAAACAATAAAAAATAATACAAGTATTTTCATAATATTATTTGTGTAATTGTGTTCAAATATAAATTCTTTATTTTATAAATACAGCCAATTTAGTGGTACCGGGAAATTCTTATTATCAAAATATTTTTTATTTTCTCCTGTCTTTTTCCAAAGTTCATTCCTGAAAATAAATATTGAAAAAAAGGAGATTTAAAATGAAATACTGGTTGATGAAATCGGAACCTGATGTTTATTCAATTGATGATTTAAAGAGAGATAAAAAAACTCACTGGGATGGAGTGAGAAATTTTCAGGCAAGAAATTTTATGAAGAATGAAATGAAAAAAGGTGATAAAGTTATATTCTATCACAGTAATGCTGACCCATCAGGTGCGGCAGGAATAGCAGAAGTTGTAAAAGAAGCTTATGCAGATCATACACAATTTGACCCTGAAGATCCTCATTATTTTCCATCTGCAGACCCTGATAAGCCTGTCTGGTATATGGTTGATATTAAATTTGTTAAGAAGTTTAAAAACTTTGTCCCACTTTCTGATATAAAGAAAAATCCTAAATTAAAAAATATGAGACTTGTACAGAGAGGCAACAGGCTTTCGGTAATGCCTGTAGAGAAAAAAGAATTTGATGAAATTGTTAAGATGGGTGGAATCAGTATTTAATTTTTGAAATTAATGAGGAACCGAAACCTGCAGAGGTTTTAAATCTTCATTTGCAGGACCATTTATTACTTTACCAAAACATGAATATCTTGAACCATGGCACGGACAGTCGAATGTTTTTTCATCATTATTCCATTCAACTATACATTTAAGATGTGTACATACAGCTGAGAAAATATGAAATTTACCATCTTCATCTCTGTATACTGCTGTATTCTTTCCATCTTCTTTCAGCACACCACCCTCCCCTGCTTTTAAATCACTGATTTTTCTTTTATCTGAAGGAGAAAAATATTCTAAATATTGCTTTGCAACATTAACCTGTTCCTCAATAAAAGTATCAATAGTTTTTAATGTTTTTCTTGAAGGATTATAAAGATCAGTAAAACGGTTTTGAATATTTCTTATCTGGTCACTTATAATTAATCCGGCAATTGTTCCGTGAGTAATTCCATTTCCTGAATCACCAGTAACAATGTAAACATTATCAGAGTCGAGAGGATTTTTTCCTATATATCCCAAATGGTCAACTGGTTCCATTACCTGGCCTGACCATCTATAAACAACTTTACCAACAGAAGGAAAATGATTTTTTGTCCACTCATAAAGTTTTGCATATCTGTCCTCCTCGGGGATATTTTCTTTATCAGCCTGAGCAGTTTTATGATCTTCGCCTCCGGCAATAAGTATATCATATTGATCATCATAAAGCTGAGTTCTAATATAATGATAGGGATATGTATGCCATTCGGAATTATGATCACCTGTATCCCACCATAAATTTTTTGGCAAAGAATCTTTAGGAATGAGTGCAGCAATTACATACGACCTGTATGGTGCCTGTTTAGTATGCATGACAAATGTATTAATTACAGGTGTATTTGTTGCAACAACAATATGTTTTGCATTTATAGTAAAGCCATCAGAAGTTTGAATTTTATCAGAAGTAATTTCCTGTGCATGAGTTTGTGTAAATATTCTTCCATTGTTTGAAACAATACATTTTGCAAGTCCCTTCAAATATTTCATCGGATGAAATTGTGCCTGGTCTTGAAATTTGAGATAAGGACCTTTTACATTTACAATTCCCGGAATTTCGGATACAACCTGAACAATAATACCAGCTTTTCTTGCAGCTTCATACTCTTTATCGAGATTATCTTTTTCATCGGAAGGGTGAATAAAAAGATATCCATCAAGTCTTGAAAAATCACAATTAATTTTTTCTTTAAATACAATTGTTTCGATTATTTCAATTGCAAGGGTATGACTTTGTGCAGCAAGTTTCGCATTCTCTTCATTTAAATCATTTGCAATGTTGTAATACCTGTCATCGAGTGCATTTGAAATATGTGCAGTAGTCCTTCCGGTTTCACCGCTGCCAATAAAACCATCTTCAATTAATACAACATCCTTCCCCTTTCCGGCAAGAAAATATGCCGTTGTTAATCCGCTGATTCCACCACCGATTATTGCTATTTCACAATTAATATTTTCAGATAATTTTGGAAACGAAACCGGAGTTACAGTATCAATCCAAAATGAAACATTTTTCCCCGAAGTCTTTACAGGGTTTGATATTTTTTCATTCATATTGAAAAACCTAAATGAGATATTAGCCTTAAGAATATCATAACCGCCGATTTAATAAACAAAGTTCTGCTACACAGGGTGAGTGATAACACAATTACATCCTGCAATATTTTTTTCTTGCGTAAGATCATGGTGAATAAATATTAATTGGGATACCTTATGGTTGAAATTAGGAGATAGTAATGAACCAAAAAGAAATCCTCAGCTATATAAAAAATTTAACAGATGAAGAACAGAGATTATATGCCAAAGGTAATCTTTCGGATGAAGAATTAAAAAGAAAAGAAGCCGTTGAAAAAGAGATTGATCAGTATTTTGATTTACTAAGACAAAGGAGGGCTTTGCGGAATGCAGGAAAAAATCCCGATGAAGCCAAACTGAGAAAAATTAAAACTGTTGAACAATATGAGCAATAGCCATGAGGTACTTAACTCCAATATCACCAATATCACTCTTTTTCTTTAAAGATATAGATAAAGCTTTAGATCTGTTTATGGGAATATTCCTGCTTGTTCTCTGGGCAATGTTTCTTATGTTTGCCAGTTTTAGTTATCTGCAGCATAAAGAAAATGAAAATCTGAAAGAAGAAAACAGAGAGCTTTTAGGACGCCTGGGGAGATTATAATTATTACCTGTTGATACGATAGAAACCATTAATAAAGGATATACGATGAAAAAGTTAAATGAGTCGGTGAAAAAGAAAAAGAGTGTTAATAAGATCATCAAAGATTTTTTAAAGAGATCGCGGGAACTGGAGCTTCAGGAAAAAAATTTCAGGCTTAAAGTATTACGCAGTACAAATAAATAATGCCGGATTGCTCCGAGCAGACTTTATACTTATTATAATTTTGTATCCTGCCACTACCTTCAAATCCGTAATTATCTATTGTACTATCTTTCTTTAACTGCGTCATCTGCCATTGTATTTTCTTTGACAACCTCCTGAATAGTTATAGTTACACTGCTTCATTTTGATTCTCTGCAACATAAATGATGTTTAATTTTAATGCGGTAAAATAAAATTGAGTGTACCTCTTTGAGAATTAATAATAGAGGGGGAGAGCTAAAATTAATTTTTGTAGACTTTAATAATTTTTTTTTACTATATTGAATTCAGTAAACAGGAGTCACTCCCCCTTGGAAGAATTTAATAAAAAAATAATCATCGCAGAGAATGAACCTATCATTGCCCTGGACCTTCAGAAAATTCTCTCACAGCATGGTTTAAAAGTAACAGCACAATTTTCGCGTGTTAACCAGGTTTTTGATTACATAAAAAAAGACACACCCGACCTCCTTATATCAGCATTGTATCTTGAAAAATCTAAAATATATTTCAATGAATTAATTAATCTGGTTAATGAAAAACATTTCAAAATTATTTTTCTTTCTGCAGCCATGCCTATGAAAACAAAAATCAAAAGTTCAGATAATATTTCTTTTATCAAAAAACCTTTTAAGAATGAGGACCTTGTCTCCCTTGTTTATAATTCACTGCAATTAAAAACTGAAAAATAATTTTTACTCATTTCTTCTTAAAAATTTTTTAAGTGATTTAACTAACATTTCTCATTTAAAAAGATTTTTTCCTTCCGGAAAGAATTGCTTTTATTACATCGTATAATGAAATTAACTCCCCATTTATTTGTTATTTAAAATGAGAATATGACAAAAGGAGGATTAAGGTGAATTTATTATGGTTTGAAATAAAATTTACAGAAGTTGATATAAGCAGGGGAAAGAATATTGAACTAATTAATGAAACCAAAAAACTTTATAAAATCCTGGATAAGATGAATGGCGTTGCACTTTATGCAGGCAAATATAGAAAAGGTATAGGACAAAGATATTATTTATCAGTTCCTGACAACTATGTTGGTCAAAATCTGCTTCAATATTTTAAATTAAAAAAATACAAACAGGGGGTTAAACCGGAACCCGGGGAACTTAATTTTATTTGCGGTAGTTATCAGGGGATTAAAACAGAAATTAATTATCCATCATTTAAAACTCTAAGCATTAACCAGAATTAATTCACAAAATATTTAATAAGGCATAAGCTTCATAACTTCCATGATGGCTTAGTGAAATTGAACAATTAATTTTCTTTTCATTTTCAAAAAGAAAAGAAATTCTTCTGCTGCAAGTTTTTTTGCAGGAAGCCAAACCAAGTCAGGATGACTTCCCAAAATAAGTACCTGGTAATTTTTATCTTTAAAAGCTTTTAACATTAGTATGAAGAATTATTATTAAGATAATATGAAATAAAAATTACTAGCTCTTATTAAAGATTAATCTTCTTCTTTCGATTCCTGTATAAGTTCCTGTTTTATTACTTCGAGAATACCTATGACTTCAACATAAGAAGATTCATTTCCTGCAACTTCCTCAATGCATTCCCAGATAAGTGAATAAAGTGTATTTATTCTTTTTTGATTTTCAAGGTTATTCATTTTTCATTTTCATTTCAGTTTATGTTGTTTATGAAGTGTTAATTAAATCCTTTATGAGAATATTACTATAGAAATAATCACACTTAAGATTTGTAACACAAAAGATTTTATAATTAGTTTATATTTGTATGATGTTCAACGTCACCTGTATTCTTAATCAATAAAATCTGTACAGCAAAGTCATATATTTTTTTATGATTGAAATAAAAGAAGATATTAAACATCAGAAGTTTGCATGGAAAGTAAGGAAGACAGGATATATAATTATTTTAATTTTAGTATTGCTTGCTTTTGCAGGATTATTCGGTTCAGGATTTTTAAGTAATGGAGAAACGAGTAATAAAAATTTAAGCATCTCTTATGAAAGATTTACAAGAGCGGGAGGAAAAGCTGAATTAATATTAAATCTTAAAACTTTTAACAAACCTGATATCTCATTAAAAATTAATAATGAATATTTGAAGACTCTCGAAATAAACAGAATAGTTCCTGCACCATCAGAAGAAAAAACAGGCAAACCAATAAGCGAATTTATTTTTAAATCAAACCCCGTTAATGATAATGCAGTAATTAAAATTTATTATACAGCAGGAAAGCCGGGTATTTATGATTCTGAAATTATTTATAATGAAGATACTTTAAAGTATAAACAAGTTATTTATCCATAATGGATGCCGTATTAAGAGGATTATCAGTATATATATTTCTTCTTATTCTTTTCAGAATAAGCGGGAAAAGGAACATATCGCAGATTACGACCTTTGATTTTGTGCTGCTTCTTATTTTAGGTGAAGCAACACAGCAGGCATTACTCGGAGATGATTTTTCAGTTACAAATGCATTTATTGTAATATTAACTCTTATTGCTGCAGATATATTAATTTCATCTATAAAACAAAAATTTAAAAAATTTGATAAGCTTGTTGGAGGTGTTCCATTAATTATTGTTGAAAATGGTAAGCCGATTAAAGACAGAATGGATGAATCGAGAATTGATGAAGAGGATATTCTTGAATCTGCAAGAAAAAAACATGGCTTAAGCAGAATGTCCCAGATAAAATACGCTATACTTGAAAGAGATGGGGATATATCAATTATACCTGCAGAGAAAATTTAATTATTCTTCCATTAGCTTATAACATCTTAAAACTTCTGCGACACTCCATGCCTGGGCAGCGCATCCTCTCGGTGCATAAGGTTCTTCAGCATCAAATATTTCACTTATTGAACCAATGCAAGCCTGGTTCAGGTGAGGAGTAAATCCTTTTAAATAATCAGAAATTTTTTTTCTGTTTCCAGGATTTAATTTAAGGTATGCATCCACAAAAGGACCTATAAGCCATGCCCATACCGTACCCTGATGATATGCTGCATCTCTGGCTCTTAAATTCCCGAAATATTTTTCTTTATAATCTCTATGCCCCGGTGCAAGAGAGCGGAGTCCAAAAGGTGTGAGAAGTTTTTCTTCAACAACATTAAAAACTTTTTCCCATTTATCTTTATTAAGAATAGGATTTGGAAGAGAGATAGAAAATATCTGGTTTGGTCTGCAGGCATTACCATTCCCCTGTTCTCCTTCAATAACATCATAAAGATAACCGCCTTCTTCAAACCAGAATTTTTTATTGAATGAATCTTTTGCTCTTTTTGCATAATTACTGTAAATATTATCCTGATTATCTTCTGATATTTTTATCCAATTATCCATTAAACATAAAGCATTATACCAGAGAGCATTTATCTCTACAGCCTTACCCCTTCTTGGAGTAACAACCCAGTCATCTACTTTTGCATCCATCCAGGTTAACTGGTAGCCTTCAGCACCCTGGGTAAGCAATCCATCTTTTTCATCAACATGAATTCCAAAATCAGTTCCTTTAATATGATAATCAATTATTTTTTTTAAAGAAGGAATAAGATTTTTCAATGTATAAATATCATTTGTATACTGAAGATATTTATAGAGTGCATGAAAAAACCAGAGTGTAGCATCTGTTGTATGATAGAGACCTTCCTTTTCACCTTCGGGAAACATGTTTGGAATAAGTCCGTTTCTTATATAATAAGCAAATGTTTTTAATATCCATCTTGCTTCATTAAAACGACCTGTAACAAGAGTAAGACCTTCAAGACTTATCATTGTATCTCTTCCCCAGTCTGTAAACCAGTGATAGCCTGCAATAATACTTCTCACTTCATCACCGGCTGCTTTAGCACGTGCAGCATCTTCAAGTCTGCCGATTGGCTTCATCACAAACTGGTCGGCAGCAAGAACAAGTTCGGCAGCAATATTTTTCTGTACCTTAGGATGAGATGAATCAATTAATCTTTCTCTTCTTTCATTTTCTGCTACTATAACTTCTGATGGATTTAAAGCAAGAAATGTTTCCCAGCTTTCTGTTGAAACGGATAAAATTGTATCCTGCCCCTGAATTAAATAAGCACGGAAGTAACCGGGGTTCCATAATCTTCCGTTTGATTCATACCCTCTTTCGGCTTCTTTCCTGTAATAAATTTCTCTTATTTCACCGCTGTGTACTGTAAATGCAGATTCCCTGTTGTACAATTTTAGTTTTAATGGAGGAAGATTTTCACTGTTGCGTAATTCAAACCTGTCTCCTTTCAAATTAATTTCGTAAGGGAAATCTAAAAATTGGTTTACAGGATCTTCGTGTCCTCTGAAATGAAAAGAGGGATGAAGTTCAAGTCTTATTGGTCCGAAACCTTTTAATAATTTATAATAGATGAAAACGGAGTTCTGCATATAAGGCATAATAATTCTTTTTTCAAGAACAATATCATTTAATTCATATATCCATACAGGGAGTCCCATTTCAAGTTTAAATTTAACGAGGAATCCGGGAGAGGGTTTTTCATTGTTTGAAAGGTCTTCGTAGCCAAGGAGCACTAAAGAATTATCGGGAAGCATAATTCTTTCAGCAAGATGATTAAACATAATTACGCGTCCTGCAGGTGATGGAAGTGCAGATATAAGAAGTCCATGATACCTTCTTGTAACAGCACCGCTTAAAGTTCCGGACGCATACCCGCCCAATCCATTTGTTACCAGCCATTCATCAGCAACGGGATTACTATTTGCTGTATTATCCTTATAATTAATTACTCTTTCAATTTTTTCCATCAGATATATTAGTTGAAATAAATACAGCGGCAGAGAATCCTGTTATTCTCCAGTTCTCTTCTGTTTCATAAGCAGGTGTACCATATCCAAGATAATCAGGTTCTTCGGTAGACCAGTAAATTTCCCATTCCTTATTTTCAGGCGGTGCCAGTAAAGGCTCGGGAGCAGGGTTTAAATGAAGGTCTTTACCTAGATTAAAAATTAATAGCCAGTCATTTCCATCTTCTGGAAAATATCTTAATAAAAAACAATCATTGCTCAAAACTGCTCCATCATAACTTTTATTTTCTGTAATGAAAGGAAGTATAATTTTTTTCCTGAGATTTATCAGATCTTTATGAAGCTGAAAAAAATTCTGATGTTCTTCTCTTTCAGACTGAATTAATTTTGAACGCAGGAAAGAATTTATATCTGAAGGATCTGGTAGATTAAGCTGCATTTCAAGTGTAGCAAGACTTCTGAATTGAGAAAGAAACTTACTTCTTCCCTTCTTTACCATTTCTGCAATTTCTTTTTTCTGGTCGGCAAAGTAAAGGAAGGGTGAAGATGCCGCAAATTCCTGCCCCTGGAAAAGCATTGGAGTGCCCGGAGTTAACAAAAGAAATGCAGTCATTGTTTTATACAAACCAAAGTTTGCAAGCTGATGTGCTCTTAAACCTTTTGCAGAATTTGCAACCTGGTCATGATTCTGAATAAAAGTTATAAACCGTTCAGGATTAATTTTTAAAGATGGTTTACCTCTTCTTTTATTTTGCCATTTATAAAACTGTCCCTGGTAAAGAAATCCCCATTTAACAGTTGAAATAAATTCCTGGGGAGTACCAAAATAATCTGAGTAATAAGCTTCATTATGTCCGGTTATTGCAACCATTGCCGAATGATGAAAATCATCATTCCATAAAGCATCAATACTATAGCCACCGTTTCTAATATCTTTAAGAAGAATTATATCCTGAGGTTCATTTTCTGCAATAATAATTACAGACCTTTCACCGGCAGATTTTCTTACCTCCTGCACAATTTCTTTTAAGATATGATTTTCAGAATCATCATGAATATCCTGAGTTGCATCGAGTCTTAATCCATCAAACCTGAATTCTTCTATCCAGTATTTTGCATTTGTTAAAAAATATTCTCTTACAAAGAGTGAATTCTCTCCATCAAAATTAATTGCTTCTCCCCAATCGGTTTTATGTTTGGATGTAAAATAATATTCGGAAAATTCTTTTAAATAATTTCCATCAGGACCAAGATGATTATATACAACATCAAGTATAACTCCTATACCAAGGTTGTGTGCAGAATCTATAAAGTTTTTTAATTCATCAGGAGTGCCGTATAAATGAGTAGGTGCAAATAAATTTACTCCGTCGTACCCCCATCCAAATTTTCCGCTGAAATCAGAAACAGGCATAACTTCTATACAGGTAATTCCCAATTCAGCTAATTCCGGAAGCTTATTAATTGCAGCAAGGTAAGTTCCTTCTTTCGTAAAAGTACCGAAATGCATTTCATACAAGATTTGCCCGTTTAGTTTAATTCCTTTCCAGTCACTACATCTCCATTTATAATCACGAGAATCAATTACCTGGGAGGGTCCATGAGGACCAAACGGCTGAAACCTTGACGCCGGATCAGGAAATAAATCTTTATCATCAATTTTAAATTTGTAAAGAGAATTTTTTTTTACCTGAGTAGTTGTAGTTGAAAAGAATCCCTCAGATTCAGGAAGCATTTCAATCAGCGAATCTAATTTAAAATCATTTTCTTCTTTTTTAATTAATGCAGCTTCAATTTTCTTATGATTTGGCGCCCAGACTCTTAAGCTAACCTCACCATTACCAGTTATTTCAGCACCGACAGGAAAATTTCTGATATTATTTTCTTTACTTTTTAATTCATTATTCGCTATAAACATATTTCAAATATCAGCAATTAATTATTCCTGCAGATTGCTTTGCACCAAACTAATCCTGTATGATGTGCTTGTTAACACCATAACATTTAAAGGAAAATAAACTTCATATATTAAAACCGGATAGACATGGATTAATAAAAGGTTTCAATTGAATACTAAATTAATTTCTGTTAATGAATATAACCTTCATTATGTAAATGAAGATGATTTGTGTTTTAAAAGAATTAGAAGAGGTAAAGGATTTATTTATGTAAATGGTGATGGAAAAGTAATCCGCAAAAAAAATTTTAAAGAGATTTGAATCACTTGTAATACCTCCTGCCTGGGAGAATGTTAAAATTTGTAAAAAAGAAGATGGACATATTCAGGCAACAGGCAGAGATGCAAAAGGAAGAAAACAATATATCTATCATACAAAATGGGAAGAGTTCAGCAGTCTTAATAAGTTCAGCCGGATGATTGAATTTGGTGAAACACTTCCTTTAATAAGAAAAAATGTTAAAAAGGATTTAAAGAAAAAATCCCTTCTGAGAAATAAAGTACTTGCAGCAATTATTAAACTTCTTGAAGAAACATTAATCCGTGTCGGTAATGAAATTTATGCAGAACAAAATAAATCTTATGGACTAACAACATTACAGGATAAACACATTGAAATTAATGGTTCTACTTTAAGCTTTAAGTTTAATGGTAAAAGCGGAAAACCTTTATCACTTAAATTAACAAATAAAACTCTTGCAAAGGTTGTAAAAAAGTGTCAGGACCTTCCCGGTCAGCAGTTGTTCCAGTACATCACCGAAGAAAACAAAAGAGAATCTGTCGGCTCAGCAGATGTAAATGAATATTTAAACAGCATTGTAGAAAAAAATTTTACTGCAAAAGATTTCAGAACCTGGGGTGCAACTGTTTTTGCAGTTAAGAAATTATATCAACTGCCCCTCTCTGATTATCCAAAAGAAAATGAAAAAAATATTGTGGGCGTTGTTAAAGAAACTGCTCACATTTTAAACAATACTCCGGCTGTCTGCAGAAAATGCTATATACATCCTGATATCTTAAAATCATACTTAGATGGTTTTTTATTCAAGGCAGTTGAAAAAAGTAAGCCGGGAAGGTCAGAATATTCATTAAACAAAGAAGAGAAAGCTGTGCTAAGAATCCTGAAGAAATACAAACCAAGGAATAGCGGGTAACCATAGAAATTATAGATTTCCTCATCGACGTTGATAAGTTGATAATAAATTAAAAATGCATATTTTGAAAGGTCTGGCAAATGAATTATTAAATATCCTGAAGAAACAAAAATAATTAAGGTAAAGGTAGAAAAAGGAATTCAGGCTATAAGAATTAAGTTAGAATAATTATTTATTTCTTTTGTTAAAGAATAAAAAAAATTCAGCGCTGTCATTTTAATTTTTTTTAAAAGTAAAAAGGCTGTCAAAAAAAATTTAAGACAGCCTCTAATAAAACTTTAAAAGCCTTATTCTTCTTCTATTTCATGAAGTGCTTCCTGGTTAATACCATTTAAAGCAAGCTTAGTCAGTTTTTCATTTGCATTTGATTCTTCATCAAGAGTTTCCTGGAGAAGGCTTGCAGCTTTATGCATATTCAGCATCTCAGCATAGGTTCTTACTGTTCCGTAAGAAGCTATTTCATAATGTTCAACTTTTTGTGCAGCAGAAATTAAAGCGGCATCAAGTAAAGATGGGTCTTTTATTTCCTTCATCATCTCCTTCCCCTCTGAAATAATTCCTTCAATGCCTTCACATTTTTTTGAACGTGGAGCCATATCAAGCTCTTCAAAAACTTTTTCAAGCCGTTGAATCTGGTTTTCAGTTTCTTTTAAATGCTCTTCGAAAGCATTCTTTAATTCATCTGAAGATGCTTTTTTTGCCATCTGTGGAAGAGCTTTTGTAATTTGTTTTTCCGCATTATAAAGGTCTTTAATTTCATCCACAAATAAATCTTTCAGACTCCTTTCCATCGTAACCTCCTTATTAAATTAATTTTGTTAAAAAATATTTTTGTTGGGAAAAATTATTTTCTCGACTCAACTTAAGAAATATTTTTTACCTTCATTATGGGTGCAATCACAGTAGTATCAATAACAACCGTCTCATCTCTTAAAGAACAAATCTAAAAGAAGAATAATATCCCTGAAAAGAATGTTAAGTAATAGAAAGTTTATACGATAACCGGCCAGTGTGATAAATAATAAAATCTATCAGGAATTTTTTATAAGTGTGTTAATTAACAAGGCAGATGAGTTATAGTTTAATTTATTAGTTTATCTTGAAGAGTAAGTAGAGTAATGTGTGAAACAGGATTATTAAGAATTAATTTTCCCGGATACAACGGTGAAGATTCTCTCAAAGAAATTAGCCGGGATGAATTCTTTAAAAAGTTTGATGATGATAATAAATTTGTTAACAGAAACCACTCAATGGTTTGATGTGGTGTATAAATTTTGAAAACATCAACAATGCTTAAGATGAAGCAGGCGGTTGTGGTGAAGTTTTAATTTTTTAAATGTGATATTTTTTATGAGAAAAGTATTTACTCTAATATCCATAGTATGTACAACATTAATAATATTTATTGCAAGGAGAAGTAAAGATATGCCGCAATGGAGTAAAAAAGATGAGCGTAAATATGAACATATTAAAAAAAGCTCAAAAAAAAGAGGAGCCAGTACAAAACGTGCTAAAGAAATTGCAGCAAGAACTGTAAATAAAGGAAGAAGGAAAGAAGGCAGAACACCAAATAAAACAACTCAGGGTACAGGTAATCCTTCGAAAGGTCTGGAAAGCAGATCGAAAAATGAATTATATAATCAGGCTAAAAAACTTAACATTGAAGGCAGAAGTAAGATGAGTAAATCAGATTTGATAAAAGCTATAAGAAAAAAACAATAATCTAAATTATTTAGTTAGTAATTGATATAGAAGATTGTTTTATTAATATTCAATTTAAATAGATAATAAAAAAACCCCGCTAAATGAACGGGGTTTATAAATTAAAATTTGGCAGCTACCTACTCTCCCGCACACCTGCGCATGCAGTACCATCGGCATTCCGGGGCTTAACTTCTCTGTTCGGAATGGGAAGAGGTGTAACACCCGGGTTATAACCACCAAAATTTCAAAACCTTAAAAACAAAAATGAAAGACTGAATGTGCCTGAATACCAAAAGAAGTTGTAATAAAAAATATGGTTAAGTCTCACGACCTATTAGTACTGCTCGGCTAAATACATTGCTGTACTTACACCTGCAGCCTATCAACCTCGTCATCTCCGAGGAGTCTTCAGTGCCGATAAATCGGCAGGGATACCTAATCTTGAAGCGTGCTTCGTGCTTAGATGCTTTCAGCGCTTATCACAACCGTACATAGCTACCCAACAATGCTGCTGGCGCAACAATTGGCACACTAGAGGTACGTTCGCTTCGGTCCTCTCGTACTAGAAGCGACCCTTCTCAAGTATCCTTCGCCCGCATAGGATAGGGACCGAACTGTCTCACGACGTTCTGAACCCAGCTCACGTACCGCTTTAATTGGCGAACAGCCAAACCCTTGGGACCTTCTCCAGCCCCAGGATGCGATGAGCCGACATCGAGGTGCCAAACCTTACCGTCGATATGAACTCTTGGGTAAGATCAGCCTGTTATCCCCGGCGTACCTTTTATCCTTTGAGCGACGGCACTTCCACTCGCAGCCGTCGGATCACTAAGTCCTGCTTTCGCACCTGCTCGACTTGTAAGTCTCGCAGTCAAGCTCCCTTTTGCCTTTACACTCGCCGCATGATTACCAACCATGCTGAGGGAACCTTTGAGAGCCTCCGTTACAATTTAGGAGGCGACCGCCCCAGTCAAACTACCCGCCTAACACTGTTCCTAACCCTGATTCAAGGGCTGAGGTTAGAATCCAAACAAAACAAGGGTGGTATTTCACCGGTGGCTCCATGCCGACTAGCGTCGGCACTTCAAAGCCTCCCACCTATGCTACACATGCTTTGTCCGAACCCAATGTTAGGGTGCAGTAAAGGTGCACGGGGTCTTTCCGTCCATATGCGGGTAACCGGCGTCTTCACCGGTACCACAATTTCACCGAGCCCGTGGTTGAGACAGTGCCCAGATCGTTACACCATTCGTGCAGGTCGGAACTTACCCGACAAGG